>Ga0081455_10000408_pt1 | contig 56336 bp, 56 predicted proteins | sample TabmetS3T2R1_FD_70207 | JGI IMG/M metagenome (GOLD analysis project Ga0081455, IMG submission 70207) | Tabebuia heterophylla rhizosphere microbial communities from the University of Puerto Rico - S3T2R1 | ecosystem: Host-associated > Plants > Roots > Rhizosphere ...
TAGATATCGATAACGTGAAACCATACCCCACCCTCCCCTTTTGCTTGGTTATGAACGACGTGCACTCCTCCGAAGCACAATGTCCGACGACTGACGATCCCAGGTTCCTGGCGTCACGCCCTCGTCGCGGAGTTGAAATTTGAGCACACGGCCGACGCCGTTGCGCGGGAAGAACCCGCGAAACTCGATGTAGCGTGGCACCGCGAAGGACGGCAGCCGGTCGATCGACCAGCGGCACAGCGCTTCCGGCGTGAGGTCGGCGCCACTGCGGAGAATGGCCGTCACCTTCACCTCATCCTCGCTGCCCTGAGAACGGATGGCGTGAACCGCGACGTCCTCGATATCGGGATGAGCGCGAAACGCGACTTCCATCTCGTAGCTCGAGATGTTTTCGCCGCCGCGGCGGAGATAATCCTTCTTGCGGTCGACGAAATAGAAGAAGCCGTTTTCATCGAAGCGGCCAATGTCGCCGGTGTGAAACCAGAGATTGCGGTGCGTTTCGATTGTGGCTTCGGGCCGGCGCCAATAGCCCTGATACATGACATCCGGGTTGCGCGGACGAAGGACGACTTCGCCGACCTCGCCTTGCGGAAGCATGCGATCCGCATCGTCGACGACCTCGACATCGAAATCCTCATAGCGCTGGCCGGATGCACCTGGCGGCGCCGGCTCTTCGAGCTTCGTCAGCGTGATCGAGCAGGCTTCCGTCATGCCGTAGCCCACAGCCCCCGCGTTGCGGACGCCGAAGCGCTCTTTCCACCGGGTTTGCAGCGACGCGCTGAACGGCACGCCGTGAATCGTGCGGATCTGTCCGTAACAACGCTTCGACGCCTCGGTGTCGGGCGCGTCAGCGACAAAATTGAGCATGGAGCTCAGGATCATGACGACCGTGGCGCCGGAGCGCTCGATCTCCGGCCAGAATCCCGATAGCGAGAAGCGCGGGAAGATCGACATCGTCGTGCCGGTTTGCAGCGTGCCGATCATGCCGCCCGCCGCCCCCATGTGGAACAGCGGGCAAGGCGTCCAGTAGACATCATCATGGGTGATGCCGATGTAGCGGTTCGACTGCCAGCCCATGTTGCAGATGTAGTTGTGGCTAACCATGCAGCCCTTGGACGGCCCCGTCGTGCCCGAGGTGTAGAGCAGCAAGGTGAGATCGCTCGAAGCAACCTCGTCTTTGATCGGCGCCGCGTCACCGCAATAAAGGGTGTCGAACGGCGTGAGGCGGAGCCGTAAAGACTCAAGCGAAATATCGCCTCGGTGAACGAGCAGCCGCGCTTGAGGGAGGCCATCCTCGATGGCGACGAAGCGCTCGGCAAAATCGGCGTCGCTCACGATCACCACCGCACCGGAATCGGCGACCTGATGGCGCAGAAACTCGCCGCGAAACGCCGTGTTGATGGGAACGCTGATCGCGCCGAGCTTCGCCAGCGCAATCCACAAGAGCACGAGATCGGGATGATTGTCGAGCATCGAGCAAACGCGGTCGCCCTTCGCCACGCCCAGCCCCGCGAGGCCACGCGCCAATCGATTTGTCGCCACATCGACTTCACGAAAGGTGAGACGCTCGCCCGAGAAATCGAGCCAAGTTTTCTCAGGCCACAAGTCTGCAGCGCGGCGGATCGCCTGCGGAATGCTGTGCGCTGGTGTCATGCCTCCCTCTACTTTTTTGAGTCGGCCTTCTTGCGGGCCTTTTCGACGGCATCAAGCTCCGTAATTTTTGGGCAGGTCGAACCTGAACAGGCGGGCGGCGTTGAGCGCGAGCAGCTTCACGCGGGCCTCCTCGCTGACGCGTCCCATCTCGCGCTCGATCGCCGGCCCCGAATGCGGGAACGTGCCCTCGTGATGCGGATAGTCGTTCGCCCAGCAGAAATTGTTCTGAAGCCCGTTCTCCTCCATCACGATGAGACCGTTGCGGTCCTCGCCGAAGGTCGCGCCGCCGTTCGAACGGAAATAATCGCTCGGCAGACCGTGCTTGAGCTTGGGAAACGCCCACATGTGATGCTTTCGGTAGCCCTCGTCCATCGTGTCGAGAAACCACGGCACCCAGCCGATGCCGGATTCGATCGCGGCGAAGCGCAGCTTCGGAAAGCGATCCACCGCCCCCGACAGGATCACGTGCCCGATCGGCTCCGCGCAGCTCGACAGCGCGTAAACCGCGAAATTCAGGACGGCTCCGCCCGGCCCTTTCGCACCGCGCGGATCAGAGCCCGTGGAGACGTGGAACGTCACCGTCAAATCCGCATCCTGCACCGCAGCCCAAAGGCGGTCGAAGGCCGGACTGTTATAATTGAGGTCCGTCGCATCGTTCGAATTGAACACGGGCTTGTTCGGAACGGTGATCACCCGGTAACCCTTTTTCGCAACCCGTTCGACCTCGGCGATCGCGCTGTCGATGTCACCGGTCGCCACGCAGGCCGCGACGTTCATGCGGTTCCGATAGGGACGCGAGAGCTCTTCCGCCCAGTCGTTGTAAACACGGAACTCCGCCTGCATCAGATGCGGATCGCGCGTCCAGAATCCGGTCAGCGCCGCCCCGTTCGGAAACACGAGCTCCGCGTCGATCCCGTCCAGATCGAGATCGGCCATGCGCTTATGCAAATCGTTGCTGTCACCGTCCAGGCTCGCTGTGCTGCCGGCTTTCGAACGGTAGAGATCCTCGCCCGTCTGATCCGTCTCGACGATGCGTGCCGGGCGCCGCCCCTCGATGATCGTCCACATCACGCCGTCCTTGTCGCGCTCCATGCGCGGGACGCGATCTTTGAATTGCGGCTCGATACGGTCGCGGATGAGGCTCGGCGGCGGCCCCAAATGAGTGTCCGCCGAGATCATGTAGTACTTGTTGGCCGCCCCTGGATACGGCGACCGCGCCCACCGATCGCTCCCGCCCGGCGTCTCAGTCCGCCAGACATTCGCCTCGTTCACGACGAGCTTTACCGGCGCCGTCATCCCTTCGCTCCAACCAAGTTTCTGTCTAACCGGCAGACAATCAGGGATTGGCGCATAACCTCAAGCGACATGTTTTTGTCGAGCGTTCAATTTATTTCAACGATCGCCTGAACTTCGGCCGTGTGCTGCAAGCGGCAGCCTCGGAACCCGCCGCACGCCATCGGACAAACACCGCGCAGATTCAGCCATTTGGGCTGACCGCTTCGAATTTCTCGAAATGTCGTGGGACTTTCAGAAATCTAAGGGGACAGCTTCCAGCGGCGCGTTTGCACCGCGTACGGACAGCCCTTCGACGGTCGCGCGTGCTTCCTCGCGAACCCAATCCCTGAACGCTTGCACGACCGGGCGTTCCAACCCTTCCGCCGGGCTCACATAGGCACCCCCGGAATAGCGGCACGTCGTATCGAACGGCGCCACGAGCCCTTGCTTTATCAAATGCGGAACAAAGACCGTCGCCGTAAGAGCTACGCCCAGCCCCGCGAACACCGCGTCGTGAGCGGGCACCAGGGAGTCCATGAGAAACGACTTGCGCGGGAATTGCCGCGAATGTCCCGCGCGCTCGAACCAGCGCGGCCAAGCATCGAGGGCAGCGGACATTTCGATCAGCAACACGCCCGCGAGATCGCCCGGCTTTTTGAGTCCATGCTTGCGGACGAGATCGGGATGACAAACCGGCGTCAAATCCCAGTCGAACAGCTTGTGACACCCTTCCTGCAGCCGCTGCTTCATGCCGGCGCCGCTTGCGGGCCCGAGCACGATGTCCGGCCTGCCCGAGCTCGCTCCAAGGGTCAGAACTTCGATCATGGTGTTTGGGCGCAGCGCGAGAAAGCGCCCGAGCCGCGGCACGAGCCAGTTCGAATACAGCAGCGGAAAGATGGCGATCTTCAGCGCCGGACCTTCCGCGCTTGTCCAGACCAGATCCGTCGCCTGCTGCAGCGCCTTGAGTCCGGGCACAAGGTGATCCCGATAGCGCTCTCCCGCCGGTGTCAGCGTGAGGGAACGGCCAGACCTGTCGAACAATTGCAAGCCGAGCTCTTCTTCGAGCACATGGATGCGGTGGCTGACCGCAGAGACCGAAATGTTCAGCCGTTCGGCCGTGACGCGAAAGCTCAGCGTATCGGCGGCAGTGATGAACGCCTCGATCCCACGCAGTGATGGAAGTCTGGTTTGCATCCAAGTTCACTTTCGGCGCCGGCGACGGAGATATCGAATGCTCACGCGGCGGACGCCCCGGAGTCAAACCCCTCGCGGGCCCTGTGTCTACGCCCGATTGGCCGGCGGACTTGCCCGCAAGCGCACCGAAACTTCGGCCGGCCGGAGCTTGCGCGCAGCCGCCATGTTGCAATGCAGACCGGTTGCCCCTATGTAGCGGGCATCCATTGGGGAGTAGCCGCCCGGACCTCTTACCGGGCTGAGCGTCAACACACTTGGCGGCGATCGCCATGGCGCTCAGGGCCTTCTGGCATGGCAAGACCAACGGTTGAACCTCTCTGCTGCCGAGCGGGAGCGGGTTCGCCGTCAGGTTTCGCCGCTCGGCCAGGGGTTCGTCAGATGCAAGCTTTTCTCGTCTCGCTGAGCAGCGTCGCCATGGCCGAGATGGGCGACCGCACACAGCTTCTGTCTCTCATGCTGGCGGCACGATTCCGGCAACCTTGGCCCATCCTGGGCGGCGTGCTCGCGGCCACCCTTGCCAATCATTTGGCCGCCGGGGCCGTCGGCACCTTGTTCGGGCGCTTCCTCACACCGACCGTGCTCGATGCGGTCGTCGGCATCAGCATGATCGCCATGGCGGTGTGGACGCTGAAGCCCGACACGCTCGACAAGGATGCCGCCATAAAGGGGACGAGTGCCTTCCTGGCGACGCTGGCGGCTTTTTTCATGGCTGAGATCGGCGACAAGACCCAGATCGCAACCATTGCGCTGGCGGCCGCCTATTCAAATCTCGCGGCCGTCGTGGCCGGCACGACGCTGGGCATGATGGCCGCGAACGTCCCGGTGATTTTCTTGGGCAGTGCCTTCGCCAATCGCCTGCCCATGAAAGCCATCAACTACGGCGCCGCGGCCCTCTTTTTCGTCATCGGCGTATTCTTCCTCATTCGCGCTCTGTGAGGGGAGCCAAAAAATCGCGCCGCGACGATTTGGGTGTTGCCGCGCCGGCCGCGCGGAGGCAGGGTCGTCTTCGTGGGGTTTCGACAACGACATAACCAAGTGAACTGGGCGACCGTTGCGGCGGTCATCGCCGTGCTCTGCCAGCTGTGGGCCGGGCCGGTCGCGGCCCGCATGGAGATTGGCCGTGGTCTCGCGGCCGGCGCCGGCAGCTTCATCTGCGGCGCCGACACGCGGGGGCTGACCCGTCACGCGAACGGCCAGACGCCTGCGGCTCCGGATCACAAGGTTCTCTGCGCGTTTTGCTTGGCGGCGGCCCAGTCGGGCGCCGCGACCGCCATACATGTTCCCGCTCCCACCGCGCTCGCGCTGCCCGCGGTCGCCGAAATTCGGGCCGAGCGTGACGTCGTGGCGCGGCCCGTTCGAGCGCATCGCAGCCGAGCCCCACCGAGCCTGATCTGAGCGAAGCCACACCCTTCCTCTCGGATCATTTTCGGAGCTCATCATGTATGTCCGAACGTTCGCAGGCGCCGCCGCCTGCTCTCTTGCGCTGTGTCCATTCAGTGCGCTCGCCCATGGCGTCGCAGGATCGCGCTTCTTCCCGGCCACCCTTGCCGTTGAGGATCCCTTCGTCTCCGACGAAGCCTCCTTTCCCACCATTTCCTCGCTCGAGGAATCGGGGAGCGAGGAGGGACCCAAGACGCGCGAGACGGAGTTCGAATTCGAGTTCGCCAAGCGCATCACCCCGCGCTTCGGTCTCTCTGTCGGTGACGCCTATGTGCAACGTCACGCGAAAGGTGAGGGCACGGCCTCGGGCTTCGGCAATGTGAGCGTCGGCGCACGCTACGAGTTCCTCCTCGCGCCCAAGGATGAGCTGGTCGCCTCGCTCGACCTCGGCTTCGAGATCGGCGGCACGGGAGCGCACCGCGTCGAGACCGACCGCTTCTCGACCTTTTCGCCAACGCTGCTGTTCGGAAAGGGCTTCGGCACTTTGCCCGATAGCCTTGCCGGCCTGCGTCCGTTCGCGCTGACCGGCGCTATCGGCGCGGACATCCCGTTCGCACGCACGGTCTCTTCGTTCCATGAGGACGAGGACACCGGAGAGCTCGCGCTCGAACGCGAGCGTGTGCCGCGTACGCTCAATTACGGCTTCACGCTGCAGTACAGCCTCGCCTATCTCCAGGACAATGTGCGCGACATGGGGTTCAGCGACGACCTGCGCCAGCTCACGCCGCTGGTGGAGTTCGCGTTCGAGACGCCGCTCGACGGCAGGGGCGGTGAGCGTACGACGGGCACCATCAATCCAGGCCTCATCTGGTCAGGCAAGACCGTGCAGATCGGGGCCGAAGCCATCGTGCCCATCAACACCGACAGCGGCGCCAGCGTCGGCTTCCGCCTCCAGCTCCACCTCTATGTCGACGATCTCTTCCGGGATACGATCGGCAAGCCACTTTTTGGAGGGTGAGATGCGGTCGATCCGCCTCCTGATGATTGCGGCGTTCGGCGTTTTAGCGCCGGGGGCCGCATCGGCCCACGCGTTCCTCGAAAAAGGCGTTCCCGGCGCGCAGGCCAAGGTTGCCGTCTCGCCCAAAGTGCTCGAGCTGACCTTCGACCAGCCTCTTCAGCAGAACCAGATCACTGCCACGGTTCTCGCTTCCGATGGCCATAAGGTGGCGTCGAGCGCGGACCGCGGCACGACCATGGGCTGGACCACCCTGACAGTTCCGCTGCCCGTGCTCCCCCCCGGGGCTTACACGGTGACCTGGCACTGCAGCATGGGGTTGGGCCACGAGACCGAGGGAAAATACGTGTTCACCATCACCGGCGGGCCGCCCCACTAGGGCATCTCAGCTTCGGCGCTGCCCATTGCCGCATTGCAACATAGTTTGCGCGCCCGCAAAATGGCAGCATGACCCTGCGCGCCCTCACCGTCCTGGTGATTGACGAAAACCGGCTTCGCGCCTCGATCATCGAGACGGGGCTTCGCGAGGCCGGTCACCAGAACGTGACGATCATTCACGACATCAACGGCATCGCGCGCCGGATCCAGGATATCAATCCAGACGTGATCGTCATCGACCTCGGGAATCCCAACCGCGACATGCTCGAGAACATGTTCCAGCTTTCCCGAGCCGTGAAACGGCCGATCGCCATGTTCGTCGACCGCTCCGATGTCGCCTCCATCGAAGCCGCCGTGGAGGCCGGCGTGTCCGCTTACGTGGTCGACGGGCTGAAGCAGGAGCGGGTGAAGCCGATCCTCGACATGGCCGTCAGCCGCTTCAACGCGTATTCGCGGCTGCAGCGCGAGCTGGACGACGCGCGCAGCGAATTGGAAAGCCGCAAGCTCGTCGAGCGCGCCAAAGGCATCCTCATGAGATCGAAGGGTCTGTCCGAGGAAAGCGCTTACGCGCTGCTTCGCAAGACCGCCATGAATCAGAACCGAAAAATTGCCGAGATCGCCCAAAGCCTCATCACCGCAGCGGACCTTCTGGATTCGGGAACTGGGCCGGGAACGGGAGATGACCGATGAAAGCGGACCATCAGATCACGGCCGGCTTCATGCCGCTGCTGGACAGCGCCTTGATCGTCGCGGCCAAGGAGCGGGGCTTCGCGGAAGCCGAAGGCATCGATCTCACGCTCGCGCGCGAGACCTCTTGGGCGAACATTCGCGACCGGCTCGCCGTCGGGCATTTTCAAGTGGCGCATATGCTGGCGCCCATGCCCATCGCGTGCAATCTCGGGCTGACGCCGCTCGCCTCGCGCACGATCGTGCCCATGGCGCTGGGGCTCGGCGGAAACGGCGTCACCGTGTCCCTCGCGCTCTGGCAGCAGATGGAAGAGCACGGCGCTCGCAACGATCTGGACGCCGCCGCAAACGGACGTGCCCTGAAGGCAATCGTAGAAAAACGCGTTCAGGCCAAAGGGACGCGGCTGCGCTTTGCCGTCGTGCATCCCCATTCCGGGCACAATTACGAGCTGCGCTACTGGCTCGCGGCGTGTGACGTCGATGTCGAGCGCAGCATCGAGATCGTGATCCTGCCGCCGCCCCTGATGGCGGACGCCCTTTGGGCCGGCAACATCGACGGCTACTGCGTCGGCGAGCCCTGGAACACGGCCGCCGTCGCGCAGAGCTTCGGGCATATCGCCACCTGCAAAGCGGCCATCTGGCGGTCGAGCCCGGAAAAAGTCCTGGGCGCTCAAGAGCGGTGGGCGGAGAGCCATCCCGAGCCGCTTTCCGCGCTGCTGCGCGCGCTTTACCGAGCTGCGCTCTGGTGCGCCGAGCCTGCGAACCGCGAGGAGCTTGCCCGTCTCCTGTCGTCCCCGACCTATGTCAACAGGCCCATGGAGTGGATGCTGCCCGCCCTCTCCGGAGACATCCGCGTTTCGACCGAGAAGATCGTCCGCGTCGACGATTTCTTCGTCCCGCACGCCAAGGCCGCGACGTTCCCCTGGAAGAGTCACGCGCTCTGGTTCTACACGCAGATGGTCCGCTGGGGACATATTGGCCATGACAAGGCGAACGAGACCGTCGTGCGCAACTCTTACCGCCCGGACCTCTACAGGGCTGCGCTGAAGCCCTTGGGGGTAGCCCTTCCCGGCGCCAACGCGAAGGTGGAAGGCGCGCTGAAGGTAGCGACCCCGGTGGGATCGAGCGGCGCCAGCCTGACACTCGGCCCGGACGGGCTATTCGATGGCGGTCTGTTCGATCCCGATCAGATTGACGCCTATATCGCCGCCCAGGCGCGCCCGCCCCGTCCTTGACCGGATGGCCTTGGCCGGGCGGGCTGCACGTCTTTTATGCATCTGCACAAAAGGAATGATCGGCGTTTGATCGCCCGGAGCCTTCGGGCCTCGCCGCCGGTTGAAACTGTTGGGTTTTCCGCCGCCCGTTGCTTGGCATGATTTCTGCTTATTAAGCACCAACGTCCAACGACGGACGCCTTCAAGCAAAGCCGCTGATCAGGGAGATCGCACCCATTTGGGCGCGTGTTCTTGACCAGTGGCTTTTCGTTTTTTTGACCGCCTCGATGAATGCAAGTGCCGGAGCGCTGTGAAGACATGAACTCGATCCCCGCTCACGTATCACCGACCGCAACGCCCAATCGCGCGCTGTGGATGTCGACCCTCGCCTTCACCGTCTGTTTTGCCGTGTGGACGATCTTCTCGATCATCGGCATTCGCATCAAGCAGCAGCTCGGGCTGTCGGAGACGCAGTTCGGTCTGCTTGTCGGCACGCCGATCCTGACAGGCTCGCTCGTGCGCATCGTGCTCGGTGTCTGGACCAGCCGCTATGGCGGCCGTGTCGTGTTCACCGCCACGATGCTTACTGCGGCAGCCGCCACGTTTCTGCTCGCTTATGCGCAAACCTATGTCCAGATGCTGATCGCAGGTCTCGGCGTCGGCATCGCCGGCGGCTCGTTCGCCGTTGGAATCTCCTATGTCTCACCCTTCTTTTCCAAGGAAAAGCAGGGCACGGTCTTGGGCATCTTCGGCGCCGGCAATGTCGGCGCGGCCGTCACGAAATTCCTGGCGCCGTTCGTTCTGCTCGCATGGGGATGGCAGGCGGTCGCGCAAATCTGGGCGCTCGTGCTCGTCGCGATGGCGATCGCTTTCTGGTGCACCACGACCGATGCTCCGAAACCCGCGGCCGGCAAAAGCTTCCTTGAAGAATTCGCGCCACTGAAGAACCTTCAGGTCTGGCGTTTCGCACTTTACTATTTCTTCGCGTTCGGCGGCTTCGTCGCGCTGTCGCTCTGGCTGCCGCGCTATCTGGTCGGCGCCTACGGCTTTCCCCTGGAAACCGCCGGCATGATCGCCGCGGCTTATTCCATTCCCGGCAGCATCTTCCGCGCCTTCGGCGGCGTTCTGTCCGACAAGTTCGGCGCACGGACGGTGATGTATTGGACGCTCGCGGTGTCGTCGGCGGCCACGCTCCTGCTCGGCCTGCCGTGGACGATGGGCGCCGCGATGTTCATCGCCGTCATCTTCGTGCTCGGCTTCTTCATGAGCTTGGGTAAAGCCGCCGTCTACAAGCACATCCCCGTCTACTACCCCGACAACGTCGGCGCGGTCGGCGGCGTGGTCGGTATGATCGGCGGGCTCGGCGGATTCTTCCTGCCGATCGCCTTCGGAGCTCTCAAGGACGCAACCGGTCTTTGGTCGAGCTGCTTCCTGCTCCTCTTCGCGCTCACAACGCTCTCGCTCGTGTGGATGCATTTCGCCATCCGCCGCCTCGACCGCGGCGCAGCGGCGAAACAGGAGAGCCTTCCCGCCTACACCGTGGCCGCCGAGTAAGGCCGGAGAGTTCGGACATGACCGAGAAACTCGTCATCATCGGCAACGGCATGGCCCCGGGGCGCATGCTGGAGCATCTGCTCGAGGAAGCGCCCGGTCGTTACGAGGTCACGATCTTCAACGCCGAGCCGCGCGTCAATTACGACCGTATCATGCTCTCGCCTGTTCTCTCGGGCGAGAAGGATTACGAAGAGATCATCATTCACGGCGACGGCTGGTACATCAAACACGACATCATGCTCTACAAAGGGCACAAGATTGTCGCGATAGACCGTCTCGCCAAAACCGTCACGTCCGACAAGGGCGAGATAGCACCTTACGACAAGCTCGTCATCGCCACGGGGTCGGTGCCCTTCATCCTTCCGGTGCCGGGCAACACGCTCGCCGGCGTTCTGAGCTATCGCGATCTCGATGACGTCAACGCCATGCTGCTCGCCGCGCAGTCGAGAGCAAAGGCTGTCGTGATCGGCGGCGGCTTGCTCGGTCTCGAAGCAGCCGCCGGTCTCGAGGCACGTGGCATGGATGTTACGGTGCTGCACCTCATGCCGACGTTGATGGAGCGCCAGCTCGATCCCGCAGCGGGCTACCTCCTGCAGAAGTCCGTCGAAGCGCGCGGCATCAAGGTGATGACCAAAGCCAACACCAAGGCCATTCTCGGCCAAAGCAAGGTGGAAGGGGTCGAGCTCGCGGACGGCACGATCATTCCCGCAACGCTCGTTGTCATGGCGGCAGGGATCAAGCCGAGCGCCTGGCTCGCGAAGGAAGCAGGCCTCGCGGTCAAGCGTGGCATCGTCGTCGACGATTTCATGTGCACGTCGGATCCCGACGTCTTCGCGCTCGGTGAATGCGCGGAGATCGACGGCAACGTCTATGGACTTGTGGCGCCGCTTTACGAGATGGCGCGCATCCTGGCGGCCAAGCTCGCCGGGCGGGAAACCCAGGGCTTCGTGCACAGCGACACGGCCACGAAGCTGAAGGTGACCGGCATCGATCTGTTCTCCGTTGGCGACTTCGCCGACGGGGACGACCGCCAGGAGATCGTTTTGCGCGATGCCACGGCGGGCGTCTACAAGCGCGTCATTCTTCGCGACGACCGCATCGTCGGAACGGTGCTCTTCGGCGACACATCCGACGGCGCCTGGTTCAACGACCTCAAGAAGAAAGCCGTCGACATCGCGCCGATGCGCGACACGCTCATCTTCGGCCAGGCCTATCAGGGAGGCACCCCCCTGGACCCTATGGCGGCCGTTGCAGCCTTACCCGATGACGCAGAGATCTGCGGCTGCAACGGCGTGTGCAAGAGCAAGATCACGAGCGCCATCACCGGCAAGGGCTTGAGCTCTCTCGACGACGTGCGCGCACACACGAAGGCCTCAGCCTCGTGCGGATCCTGCACGGGACTGGTCGAGCAGCTGATGAAGCTGACACTCGGCGACCGGTACAATCCCGCCGCCGTCCAGCCCATGTGCGGCTGCACCACCCTTGGTCACGACGATGTGCGCCGCCTTATCAAGGCGAAGGGGCTCAAGACTATCCCTGCGCTCATGCAGGAGCTCGAATGGAAATCCTCCTGCGGCTGCGCGAAATGCCGCCCCGCGCTCAACTACTATCTCGTGTGCGAATGGCCGGGCGAATATGCCGACGACTATCAGTCGCGTTTCATCAATGAGCGCGCCCACGCCAACATCCAGAAGGACGGCACCTATTCGGTCGTGCCGCGCATGTGGGGCGGCGTGACGAGCGCGAAGGAGCTGCGCGCGATCGCCGATGTCGTCGACAAATTCGCGATCCCCACCGTCAAGGTCACGGGCGGTCAGCGCATCGACATGCTGGGCATCAGGAAGGAGGATCTGCCCGCCGTGTGGGCCGATCTGGGCAAGGCGGGATTCGTGTCCGGCCATGCCTATGCGAAGGGCCTGCGCACCGTGAAGACCTGCGTCGGGTCCGACTGGTGTCGCTTCGGCACTCAGGATTCCACAGGTTTCGGCATCCGGATCGAGAGGTTCATGTGGGGCTCGTGGACGCCCGCCAAAGTGAAGATGGCGGTGTCCGGCTGCCCGCGCAACTGCGCCGAAGCCACCTGCAAGGATGTCGGCATCATCTGCGTGGACTCAGGGTTCGAGATCCACTTTGCGGGTGCCGCGGGCCTCGACATCAAGGGCACAGAGGTCCTGGGCCTGGTCAAGACCGAGGACGATGCGCTGGAGGCGGTGGTGGCGCTTGTGCAGATGTATCGCGAGCAGGCGCGCTATCTCGAGCGCATCTACAAATGGACCAAGCGCGTCGGCGTCGAGGAGATCCGGCGTCAGATCCTGGACGACGCGGACAAGCGCAAAGGCTATTTCGACCGCTTCGTCTTCTCGCAGACATTCGCCCAGGTCGACCCGTGGTCCGAGCGGGCGTCCGGCAAGCACAAGCATGAATTCAAGCCCTTGGCGAAAGTCGGCTTCGCCGAGGCCGCGGAGTAACGTCATGAATTGGACCGCGATCGGCTCCATCAACGACATTCCCCTGCGCGGCGCGCGCTGCGTGGTCACACCGCGCGGGAAGATTGCCGTCTTTCGCACGGCGGACGACAAGGTCTTCGCGATCGAGGATCAATGCCCGCACAAGAACGGCCCTCTGAGTCAGGGAATCGTGCATGGCGCGGCGGTCACATGCCCGCTGCACAACTGGGTTATCTCGCTCGAGACCGGCGAGGCCCAAGGCGCCGACGAAGGCCGCGTGCGCACGATTGCGCTCCGCCGCGATGGCGACCATCTCTATCTCGCGCTCGATGCCGCCGAAGAACGGGCGGCCTGAGATGCCGCCCGTCAAGACAACCTGCCCTTACTGCGGTGTCGGTTGCGGCGTACGGGTCGAGATGAAAGATGGCCAAGCCAATGTCCGCGGCGACGAGGACCACCCTGCCAATTTCGGCCGGCTCTGTTCGAAGGGCGCGGCGTTGGGCGAGACCATTGACCGCGACGGCCGCCTGCTTTACCCCGAGATCAACGGACGGCGCGCTGCCTGGGACGACGCTCTTGATCTCGTCGCGGCGAAATTCTCCGAAAGCATCGCCGAGCACGGGCCCGATTCAGTCGCCTTCTATGTCTCGGGCCAGTTTCTGACCGAGGACTATTACGTCGCCAACAAGCTGATGAAGGGCTTCATCGGCTCGGCCAACATCGACACCAATTCGCGGCTGTGCATGGCGTCGTCGGTCGCTGGGCACAATCGTGCGTTCGGGGCCGACGTAGTGCCAGGCACGTACGAAGATCTGGAGCTTGCCGATCTCATCGTTCTCGTCGGCTCCAATCTCGCCTGGTGCCATCCCGTTCTCTATCAGCGCATCGCCGCCGCCAAAGACAGGCGTCCGGACATGAAGATCGTTCTCGTCGATCCGCGCCGCACGATGACCGCCGACATTGCCGACGTCCACTTGCCCATCCGCGCCGACGGCGATGTCGCGCTCTTTTCGGGCTTGTTGTCGTGGCTCGCCGAGCACGATGCGCTGGACCGCGCCTATATCGCCGCGCACACCACCGGCTTCGATGAAACGCTGGCCACCGCGCGTGCCGTTTCTCTCGACGACATCTGCGAACAGACCGGCCTCACCCAGAGCGATCTTTGCTCTTTCTACGCGCTCTTCGCCAAGACCGAGAAGGTCGTGACGGTCTTCAGCCAGGGCGTCAATCAATCGAGCTGCGGCACGGACAAGGTCAACACCATCCTCAATTGCCATTTGGCATCGGGCCGCATCGGCAAGCCCGGCGCCGGACCCTTTTCCGTCACGGGACAGCCCAACGCCATGGGCGGGCGCGAGGTCGGCGGCCTCGCGAACATGTTGGCGGCGCATATGGATATCGCGTCGCCCGCGCATCGCGATCTCGTGCAGAGGTTCTGGCACGCGCCCACGATTGCCGAACGACCCGGCCTGAAGGCCGTGCAGCTTTTTCAAGCCGTAGCCGACGGGCGCATCAAGGCTCTCTGGATCATGGCGACCAATCCTGTCGATTCCATGCCGGAGGCCGATGCTGTCGCGGCGGCGCTCAAAGCCTGCCCCTTTGTCGTGGTCTCCGATGTCACGCAGACCGACACCACGCGCTTCGCGCATGTTCTGCTGCCGGCCCTTGCCTGGGGCGAGAAGGACGGCACTGTCACCAATTCCGAGCGCCGCATCTCGCGCCAGCGCGCGTTTCTTCCTGCTCCCGGCGAAGCACGGCCCGATTGGAAAATCATGTGCGATGTCGCCGCGCGGATGGGCTTTGCCGATTCATTCCGTTTCGTATCGTCGGCCGACGTCTTTGCCGAGCATGCCGGTCTTTCCGGCTTCGAGAACGAGGGTACGCGCGCCTTCGACATCGGCACGTTCGCCCGTATCAGCGCCGAAGGGTATGATCGGCTCGACCCGTTTCAATGGCCGCTACCTGCCGGGCAAACCGTGCCGACGGCGCGCTTTTTCGCCCAGGGCGCGTTCTTTACCCCCGACTGGAAAGCACGTTTCATCCCAACCGTTTCGGACCAGAAAAAGCGTACAAGCACCTCGTATCCCTTCATCTTGAACACCGGCCGAGTGCGCGACCACTGGCACACCATGACGCGCACAGCGAAAAGCGTGCGGTTGTCGCAGCATCTGGCCGAGCCGTTTGTCGAGATTCATCCCGCCGACGCCGAGGCCAACGGCATCGCGGAAGCGACGATCGTCCGTGTCGCAACCGCGAACGGCGCCGTTCTGCTACGTGCTCTGCTATCACCGCGGCAGAGTCGCGGCTCCGTCTTCGTTCCCTTCCATTGGACGGATCAAATGGCGGCGCTGGCGCGGGTCGACGCCCTTGTTCCCAGCCGAACCGATCCCTATTCAGGGCAACCGGCGTTGAAGCACGTCGCGGCCAGCATCGCGCCGTTTGCCGCCGCACATTACGGCTTCGCCGTAGTGCGAGAACGTCCCGCCTCTTTCGATGCGGACTATTGGGCGTTGGCGAAGTGCGACGGAGGCTGGCGCGTCGAGTTCGCGTTCGCCGCCGAAGACAGCGACTGGCTCGACTTCGCAGGCCGTCTTTTCGGCCATGCGCCGGAGTACGTTCTTTCCTATCACGACACCAACGCCGGGCAGCAGCGCTTCGCCGGATTCGACGAGGGCCGTCTCGTGGGCGCCTTGTTTCTTGCGCCGGAGCCGGTTGCGGTCTCGCGCGAGTGGGCCGTCGCGCAGCTCGCGGCGGACTTCACGTCTCAAAAACGCCTCGCCGTTCTGGCCGGGCGGGCCGGGCGCGGCGGCGCTGACAAAGGCGCCATCGTTTGCGCGTGCTTCAGTGTCGGCGCCAATCAGATCGCGGGGGCTGTCACAGCAGGGTGCAGAACCGTTCAGGCGGTGGGCGAAGCGGTTCAGGCGGGAACAAATTGCGGCTCCTGCCGCGCCGAGATCAGAGGGATCATCAATGCGCATCAGCTTCAGGCGGCCGAGTGAACGCCAGGGCTCCGTCACGCTCGTCGGCGCAGGGCCCGGCGATCCCGACCTTTTGACGTTGAAGGCCGTGCGGGCGCTTCGGGCGGCCGACGTGATCCTGTTCGACGATCTCGTCTCCGACGACGTTCTGGAGTTCACGCGGCGCGAAGCCAAGCGCATTCTCGTTGGCAAGCGAGGCGGCCGGCCGAGCTGCCGCCAGGAGGATATCAACGCGCTCATGGTGAAGCTCGCCAAAGCAGGCCGGCGCGTCGTGCGCCTGAAGTCAGGTGACCCCGTCATTTTCGGCCGCGCAGGCGAGGAGATCGAGCGCCTCGAACGCGAAGGCATTAGGGTCGACATCGTTCCCGGCATCACCACCGCAAGCGCGATGGCCGCAGCGCTCGGGACCTCGCTGACGCATCGCGACTGCGCGCAATCGATCCGCTTCGTCACGGGGCATTCGCGCAAGGGCGGGCTGCCCGAAGATGTCGACTGGAAAGCGATCGCGGATCCCGCCACGACCACGATCTTCTACATGTCGGGCCGTACGGCCGGACAGATTGCCGACCGGCTCTTGGCGGAAGGACTGGCGGCCGAAACCCCCGCGGCCGTGATGACATCCGTGAGCCGACCCCATCAACGGTCCTGGCGCAGCACGCTGGCGACGCTTGGGGCGTTGATGGCGGAGATCGGATATGACGAGCCGGTCGTCATAGGTGTAGGGCATGTTTTCGCGACCCGAGCGACGGAGGCCCCGGCGCAAGCGCCGGGCTCGAGGCTGTCGGTCGCCTAGTCGCCGTTCGCGTTTGCCTGATTTGATGCGCACCGATGAGAAGCGGTAGCCTGCCCCGCCGCTCCGATAGGTGAGCCTGACCCCGCGATGTTGCCAGACCGCGCGCTATCGTATATGTTATTGTATACGATAATTATGATAGCTTGCGCAGCACTTCTTGCGGCCTACGCTACGACAAGCCGGTGACACGTTGACCATCAAGTTCGAGACGAATTCCGCAGGCGAGCCCGCCGAGAGTGGACATCAAGGCGATGTCGATGAGACGCCGTCGCGCGAGTCGGACCGAGTGCACGTTTCCCCCGCTCGCTATCGCAGGTTCGGTTCGTCGGACTTGGTCGCGAGCATCATCGAGCGGATCGATACGCTCATCGCCAAGGGCGTGCTCGTGGCGGGTCAACGGCTCGTCGAGAGCGATCTGATGCAGATGCTCGGCGTCGGCCGCGTGCCGGTGCGCGAGGCACTGCGCATTCTGGCCGGAGACGGGGTGGTCGAATTATCGCCCAACCGCAGTGCGCGGCTTCGCGCGCTCGGACCCGAGCGACTGGCGCAGATGCAAAGCGTCTTCGAGCCCCTGTTCCAGACGGCGATCGAGCTCTTCGCTCAGACGACCCCGACACCGGAAGCGATCGCGGCCCTGCGCAACGCGCGGGACAGGATCAACGCCGCACAGTACCGAGGCTCGGCGCAGGACATTCTCGACGCCATCCTGGCGTTCCACCAGGTCACCGTCGATTATTCCGGAAACGATTTCCTGGCGGAGCTCATTGCGCGCATGCACGTCCCGCTCTTTCGGCGCGAGCTTGCCGATGCAATCGGGCTCCCCGCGCTGATGGACGTGGCCGGAATTTACGGAGGGATGGCGGACGCGCTGGCCGATGGCGATCCGGCCGCGGCCGTAACGGCGATGGCGCCTCATTTGAGCCGCTTCCGCGCGCTTCTCGTCACCAAAGCGGCGAGCCGTCGGTACTGACGGCGCTACCATCATGGGCTCGGATGGACAAGCCGTCTGTATATAATTCAGTATGCGAGGCAACGGCACGGCAACGAACAGAGATCGCCCAGTAAGCCGCCTGACTTTTGGAGAGGAACGATGACAAGCACGTTGACCGCCCGTTGGCCGAAATTCGACTTCGCGAAGACGGAGGTCGTTTGGTCCGGGAATCCGGAATGCGCCATGGTGTGGAACGCCATGTCGACGAGTGCTCCGATGGTCGAGCCGTGGCTCAACAAGGTGATGCTTCAGGCGCGCAAGAGCATCGATCCCGAGAACATCGCCGTCCGCGAAGACATTCGCGAGTTCGTGCGCCAGGAATCGAACCACTACAAGATGCATATCGAGTACAACCGCGAGCTCGCCAAAGCGGGCTTTGTCGCGCCGCCCGAGATCGGCGAAAAGCTGAAGAAGGAGCTCGACGACATCCTCCAGAACCGCTCGCTCGCGTTCAACGCCGCCTATTGCGCCGGCTTCGAGAATTTCACGCTGTTCACGTCAAGGTTCATGTTCGAGCATGCGCAGGATCTGTTCCAGGGCGGCGATCTCGGCGGCGCGGATCTCTGGCTGTGGCACATGGCAGAGGAATATGAGCACCGCTCGGTGTGTCACGACGTGTTCAAGACAGTGTCGGGCAACTACTTCATGCGCATCTACGGGCTGTTCTATTCCTACTTCCACCTGATGGCGCATACGGGCTCCATCGTGAAGGCCTTCATGGAGAAATACCGGGAAGGCATGAGCGACGCGGAACGCGCGGAATCGGTCAAGCGCGAGAAGGCGTATATCCGCCGCTACTCGCTCTTCTTCTACCCGCGCATGCTCAAGATCCTCATTCCCTTCTACAATCCGGGCAAAGAGACCGCCCCGCGCCTGGAGCAGGCGCTTGCGCATTATTCAGCACTGAGTGCCTGATCAACCGGCACCGTTCACAGGGAGACGAGAATGGACAAGGCGCCCCCGCCGCAACCCTTTGTCGTGGCGATCGATGATGCGACGCTCGACAGGATCTATCGCCGGGTCCGTGAGTTTCAATGGCCCTTCGATGCCGGCACGGGCGACTGGTCGCTTGGCACCGACGCCGGGTTCCTGAAGAAGCTCCAAAACTATTGGCTCAATAACTATGACTGGAGGAAGGCCGAGCGCGCGCTCAATCGCTTTCCCCAGTTCAAGGCCGATGTCGACGGCCTCGAAATGCATTTCATCTATGAGCGCGGCTCCGGGCGGTCGCCAATGCCGCTGCTCATGCTGCATGGCTGGCCGGGATCGACGATCGAATTCGACGCGCTGATCGAGCCGCTCGCTCATCCCGAGCGATTTGGCTTGGACGGTTCACTTTCCTTCGACGTCGTCGTCGCATCGCTGCCGGGCTACGGATTTTCCGGCAAGCCGAAACCCCATATCGGCCCGAGGCGCACGGCTGCGAAGATGAATGCGCTCATGACAAAAACGCTGGGTTACGAGCGCTATTTCACCCAAGGTGGCGACTGGGGCTGTCTCATCTGCGGATGGATGGGGTTCGATCATGCCGCGAGCAATGCGGCCTCGCACATCAACATGGTCGGCCTGACGCCGGGGGGTGACGTTCCCGGAATCTTCGGCTCGAAGGTCCTTCCGCCCTCATCGCCGGAAGAGATTGCCTGGGCGATGGATACCGGCGCCAGATTCGCGATGGAATCGGGCTATATCGGGCAGCAATCCACGCGCCCGCAAACCCTCGGCTACGGCCTGAACGACAGCCCGATGGGCGTCGCCGCCTGGATCATCGAGAAATTCCATGCCTGGGCGGATTTGAGCGGCGGCGAGCTCGATCAAGTGTTCGACATGGATGTTCTGCTCACGAACATCATGATCTATCTGGTGACCAACAGCTTCAACACGTCGACCTGGATGTATCGCGGCGCGGCCGAGGAAGGCATCGCACTTCCCCCCGGCAAGCGAGTTGAAATTCCCGTCGCCATCGCGAATTTCCCACGCGACATCATCAGCAACCCGCCGCGCAGCTATGTCGAGAAGGCGTACAACATCGCGCGCTGGACCGATTTCGATCGCGGCGGACACTTCGCGGCGCTGGAAGCGCCCGACGAGCTTCTTTCGGAAATCCGGACGTTCTTTCCGCCCCTTCGTGACCGATTGAACGAACGGTAAGGGTTCCGATCAACGTCTTGTGATCAGAGCCCATCGATCACGACAAGGAATTCCGCATCCGAGTTGTTTTGACGGAGCGGGAGCACCCGCTGATATTCTGGAGACTTATACCAAGCATCGAGCTGCGCGCGATCGCGGAACTTGAGCAGAACCATCTTGCGAGCAGGCAATCGACCTTCGATCACCTGTGGATCCTCATCCGACGCCAGCGCCTCGACACCGTATTTGATCAAAGAGGCTTCACCGCCGGCGACATATTGATCGTACTGCGCAAGATTATCTGCGCCATCGTATTTGTTCACAGCCGCAATCAGATAGACCGGCATAGCCTCCTCCTCGGTTGGATGGCGATCGATCATTTGAGGGTCTGCAGATAAGTCGCAACATCCTCGACGTCACGCTCCGACAACGAAGCCGGGAACAACGGCGGCATGTTGGCGCTGGGCTCCTTGATGATGTCCGTGACCGGGCGATGATCCTTGCGCGCCGAAATCGGCGCGAGTTTGGGCCCAAAGCCGCCGCTGCCCTCATTGCCGTGGCATGTCGCGCAATTCTGCGCGAACACCTGCTGGCCCCGCGCCGCATCGCTGCCATCCGGTGTCTCCGCGGCCAATAGCGGCGGCGCTACAAAGATCAACACGCCGAGAAGGCAGGCACCCCAAGACAGCTCACTCACCAGCTCGCTCCGTATGGCGCCGCTGCCGCCGCGGTACATACGAGGCTCCGAAAGCGCCAGCCATCTGCCGTTCGGACGAACTCGTCATCATAGTAGCCGGCGACCCACATCTTGCCGGCTTCGCTGTGGGTGAAGGCCACGACAACGTGCCATTGGCCTCGCGCCGTGTCGCCATCGACCTCGATGATCGGGTTGCCGAGCAGGTGATAAGAAAATGGGAAAAGCTGAACATTGTCAAAATGCTCTTTGATTGCCGCGCGGCCCACTTTCGCCGAGCCGGTCGGCACGATATGCCAGATGCCGTCCTCAATGAAGAGTTCGGATATCTCCCTTCCGCTGTGTGGCCGGTCCGGACCGCTGTCTGCAAGCATCGTATAGCGACCCTTCAGACGCGTGATCTCCTGCACATCTTCGATCGCGCGCAGGCGCTGTTCGGTCATCGATTCCTCCGCCGTCTCTTCATGGTGTCGGACGAATTCGTCGTGGAAGTATCTGGCGCCGAGACAAAGTACGGTCGTCAATATAATCCGAGCTTCTTGAGCGCGGACTGTCGCAATCACGCAAATGCTCTTGATTCGCGGTGCACGGGAGCGATCTCAGTCATGGACACGACTTGAATTTCAGCGATAGCACGGTTCATTTAACATCAAGCACCTTGCTTGATCTTGGCAAGAGGCCATGCGCACACAGAGGCGACGGCTGAACAATAAGGGGGAAAGAAATGTCGAAGTCTTTGATCCTGCTCGGCGCGTTGTCCATCATTTTCCTGAATGTATCTGGCCTCGCTGTCGCGAGAGCCGATGATCGCGCCGAGATTCAGAAGCAACTGGATACGGAGATGGCGGGTGTCAGAGAGCACGACATCAACAAAGTGATGTCCGTCTATGCGCCCGGCCCCCAACTCGTCGTGTACGACGCGGTGCCGCCGCCAAAATATGTCGGGTGGGATGCCGTCAAGGCAGACTACGAAAACTACTTCAAAGCCTTTCCCGGAAAGACGGAGGGCGGATGCTACGATGTGCAGATCGGCGTCGCGGGGGACTTCGGATATGCGTTCGAATTTCAGAAATGGACTTTTACGAAAGCCGATGGAACCCAAGTGCCGTTGTTCCAGCGTGTCACGCAGATCTATCGAAAGATCAACGGACGCTGGCTGATCATCCACGAGCACGCATCCGTTCCCGCCGATCTCCTGCCGCAGGAAGATAAGACGAAGAGCAAGAATTAGCTCCCAAGACGATAAGAACCATTTTGAGTTCACGGCTTGGATGAGATGAACGATGCGCAAATCGACAAACAAAACGACAGAAGCGAGCGGGAGAAACAGCCAGTCATCCGGTGGACCGGATCTCTCGCGGCGCGCCGTTCTCGCCGGCGCAGGTGCGGGAGCGCTCAGCCTCGGCACAGCGCCGGAAGCGCTATCGTCCACGCCAGCCCATGAGGCCGACGTGATCGTCGTCGGCAGCGGCTGCGCCGGTTATGTCGCTGCAGTCTGCGCGGCCAAACGCGGCAATCGCGTGCTCATTCTTGAAAAATCGACGATGGCGGGCGGCACGACCGCCAAGTCCAGCGGCGTTTGGTGGGTACCGAACAACGCGCTGATGCAGCGCGATGGCTTGGCCGACCCTCGCGAGGACGCATTGCGCTACATGGCTCGGTGCTCCTTCCCCGCGCTTTACAATCCTTCAGCGCCGAATCTGGGGCTGAGCGAACATGATCTCTCGCTTCTCGAAGCCTATTACGACAATGCGTCGGAGATGACGGAGGAGCTGGCAGCACTGGACGCGCTGCACGCCACATATTCCGCCGGTTACGACGGTGCAAAATATCCGGACTATTTCGAGCATCTGCCCGAGAACAAGGCCCCTTACGGGCGTGGGCTGCGTCCTGACGTGCCGCCGGAAAAGGCGGCGCAGGGTGGCGCAGAGATGATCAAGATGCTTGCTGCCGCCGGCGAACGGCTGGGCGTTCAGATCAAGCTCGGTCACCGCGTCACAGAATTGCTGCGTGAAAAATCGGGGCGCGTGAACGGCGTGACGGCTAAGAAGGGAGACACGACGCTGAGCTTCAAAGCGCGTAAGGGCGTGATCTTTGCGAGCGGCGGCTTTACTCATAATTTGGAACTCGCCGCCGCCTTCCTGCCTGGCCCGATCAGCGGCAGCTGCGCGGTGGCCTCGAATACGGGCGACTTCGTGGAGATCGCCACACGCGCGGGCGCGCAACTTGACCACATGAACAAAGCCTGGTGGTCGGAACTGGTGTTCGAGCAGGCGGCAGCCTATCGCGCCGTGCCCGACGATGTTTTCTTCTATCCCAATGGAAGCAGCTTTTTGGTCAATCGTTTCGGACGGCGCGTCGTCGACGAAAAGATGGCTTACAATGAGAGGTCGCAGATCCACTTCGTTTGGGATCCGGTGAGAGCTGAATTCCTGAACCAGCTCCTGTTCCTGGTCTACGACGAGAAAGTGCGGATGGAGGCGGGCAAAAGCCGCTACACCTATCCCCTTCCGCCCGGCGGCGGCAGCGCACCCTACGTCATCAGTGGCGGCACGTTTGAAGAGCTTGCCACCAACGTCGATGCGCGGCTGCAGAAGCTTATAGCAGCCAACAAGCTCGCTTCGACGGTGCGGCTTGCGCCCGACTTCGTAACCGAGCTCGCCGCCACGACCAAGCGCTTCAATCGCTTCGCCAAGACAGGTGTCGACCTGGATTTCGGTCGAGGCAAGACGGTCGTCGACCGCTCACTCGAACATGCCGTGCCCAACGGTCAGCCCAACCCGACGATGTACCCCTTCTCCGCCAAGGGGCCCTACTACTGCATCATCATCGCGGCCGGAACACTTGACACGAAGGGCGGCCCACGGGTCGATGCGCAGGCGCGTGTCCTCGACACTTCCGACAAGCCCATTCCCGGACTTTTTGGCGCAGGGAACTGCATTGCCTCACCAGCCGGGGCCGCCTATTGGGGCGGCGGCGGCACGATCGGACCGGCGATGGTGTGGGGTTATCTTGCCGCCAAAACTGTCTCCCAGAAAATTTGATCGGGCGCGCTCCGATCAGACCGGAAGCTGACCCGCCTCGCCCGTCAGGCCATAGCGGCGATGGAAGCCGGTGTTCTGCACGACGCAATGCGCTTGCCCCGGCAGTCCGTTGACGCGCACCTTGGCATATTGCTCGCGGTGCAACGGACGGATGATGCTGCCGTCCGGCATCACGACATCTTCGGGATGCGTAATCCCAAAGACGTCCTTCTCCTCGATGTATTCGCCCCTGAAGAAGCCCAGGCCGCGCTGATCGTTGTAGCCGTTGTTGTAGCCCGATCCCTTGAACACCCAGCCCCGCCCCAGCGGCTCGGCCTCCGCGTCCCATACCCGGCCGTCGCTGGTCGTGAACTGGAACTTGATGTGGCGATAGACACGCGTGCCCGGATCGAAGTCGATCTCATGCTTGAGATCGACAACGTTCAGCATCGGCTTGCCCGTACGCGAGTGGACCGATCCGTTCAAATATTTGAGCGTGCCTTCGCCGTCCTCCTGGGTCTGGATGAAGGCGCCGGCCTCCTCGGTCAGGAACCAGAAATAGATCGCGAGATAGCCGCCCGCATTGTCGAGCGTGCCTGTGGACGGCTCGAAGCCGCCGACGCCGGGCCGCACGCCCCAGGCGTGATCGCGCCAGGAAAACCAGTCGCGCACCTCGGCGCGCTCGCCCGCGATCTCGATCCAGCCATTGGCCTTGGCGAATTGATCGAAGCGGGAATAGTCGCGCACCAGACGGCCATGATGACGATTGGTGTGACGCGCCTCGAGATGCGCGGGCAGCACCGCCGTCCATTCGAGATCGAAGCTTACGGGATGATTGCCCTTCTCGAGCCAGATGCGATGCCGCTTCATCGGCTCGATGATATCGAACTGCAGCGGTCCCAGGCCCGTGCGTGTGTAGTCGCTCGAAAGGCGGCGTGAATAGCGTTGGTTATACTGCTTCTCGCGATTGAACTGCGCCATCACGAAACCGTCGAGCACATCATTGTTCTTGTAGACGCCGATGCTCGTGAGCATGTGAAAGCGATGATCGGGGCCGTTGATCCCGTAGACGCTGCGATCGAAGAAACGATGATCGGAGACCGGCGTGAACGCCATCGGGTCGGCGGTCTGATGAAACAACGTGTCGTCCAGGCCGGTCAGCATAGGCATGTCCTTTTCCGGTGCGGCCGCGCTCCCGTTTGAGGCGGCCGGCGCAAATCGCGAGCGTGCGGCTAGCGCCGCGCCAAGGTGAACGCGCCGTCGATCAGGATCCTCTCCCGTTCGAGGGAGCGGTCCAGATAGTCGCGCATGGCCAGCCGGGCCGCGCGGTAGTCGTCCCGCTTGCCGTGCTGATCGCGCAAACCCTGCAGATGCTCGATCGTTTTCTGGAGCGTGCCGCGCAGGGCACGCCAATTCTCGCGCGCCCATTTGGCCGGCGCGGGCCCGGAATAGGTAGCGTCAAGCGCCTGCTTGATCATGCTGGCCATCGCAGGCGAACCGCCGACAGTGTTCAGAAAGCGGAGCGCCTGATCGAGCACCTGGCGAAGCTCGGCGGTGTCGCCGGTGATCGCCGCTTCCTCATGCTGCATCGTCAGCAGGAGTTGGCGGAGCATGTTGCTCACCGTCAGCGAATAGCTCAGAGCCATGGCGCCGGCGGGATCGGGGCGGATGAGCGTGTCGAACGTGTAGCTGATCGACTTCAGAACCTCCTCAGGCGTCGGCCGTAACAATGGTCTCTCCTTCCTTGGCTTCGAGCGTTCCGAAGGCTTGGCCGCCGATGTCGCGCCCGTAAACCGCGTTCAGCAGCTTGCGCAGGAAATTATGGCTGAGCTCGGTCGCGAGATAGGCGCGGCGAATGTTGGGCTCCGAGCCGTCGGCCACGGATTGCAGCGCGCTATGAAAATAGACGGCGCCGTCGACGCAGCCGATGAGGCGGTAATAATCGACCGCGGCTTCGGTCACGCGCGTGCCCGTGATCTCTTCGTAATAGTCGAGCGCATGCTGCATGCTCCAGATCACTTTGCCGTTGCGCTCGATATGGGGAAGCAGATCTTGCGTGCGCGCGAAATCCTGCGCGGGATCGCCGAGTGAGCATTGCTCCCAGTCGCTCAGCGCCACGATCTTGTTGTCGCGGAAAACCTCTTCGCCCATGCCGTTCGTGCCTTTGAGCAGAACGATCTTCGGTGCCTTGGGAGCGTTGTCGAGCAGCCATTCCTTCACTTCGGCCAATACGGGCTGAGGCTCGAACTGAAACTCGGCGAGCTCGCGATAAATCTGGCGGATCGACCGGGGCCCCGAATCTTCGAGGCTCTCGGGAGCTTCGACAAGCTTCTCAAAACCCAGCGCCTTCCAATCGACGGTATGCACCATCGCGAGCTTCGACACCATCTCCTTGGAGATTGCGATGCGATGCGCGTCGTAGCGCGGATCGGGATCGACGGCGTTCGGCACATTCCATGAGCCCTGGATCTGCTCGCGAATGAAGAACTCGCGCCCATCGAATGCGTATGCCGGATCGTCCTCATAGAACAGCGGATGCGCGATCGGGACATTCGTTTTGGCGAGCAGCGCGGCGATGTCGTATTCCCAGCGCAGGGTGCGGGGAATGTAGACCGAGCCCTCGATCGGGCGGCGAAGGATCAGCGATTTGGGCCGGTCGACGCCGTCCAGGTTCTCGATCTCGAACCCCCAGGTTTCGCGCGAGACGCCCCGGGTGAACCGTACAAGCTCGACAACGCGCACCGCGTTGGAGCCCCAACGACGGTTGAGATAGGCCTCGAGCGTCTCTCTATCGAGTGTCAACGGACCGCTCATTTGCTTTCCCCTGCGCTCTTTTTCCCTGCGCGATGGTTCACGGCTTCGTGCCTCCGGAGGATTGCCGGCTGTTGTTTAATTGAATGGGGCGCCGCTCGGGCCCGATCCCCTCACTGAGGGCCACACATAGCAAAGCTGCGGCTCCGATCCAAGCCGCGGTCGCGCGCTGGAGCGGTCGAATAGTCCGTACAAGATATGCGGATAGCCCGTGATGGCACGCGCGCCTAAGGACCGAGCTTCACGGAAAGGGAGCCGAGGCCGCGGACCGGATCGCGCCCGTCCCAGTCCTTGCTGATCGCGCGCATCTCGACGCACATGGCGTCCCACGCCGGATTGCGCTCGACCAGCTCGACATAGCCGCCAATGGTGTCGAACGCTTCGAGATAGGCCATGCGCTTGCCACCCGAGGCTTTTGCCTCGAAGCCTTCACGGCAGCCGCCCGCGAGATAACGCGCCTTGGTCGCGTCATAGTCGTCATGGGCAAACATCATGTGATGGTAGATCCCGGCCCGCGGTATGTTCGGGTGCAGCTTGTGCCATTCCTGGTAGGGACCGGGACCGTCCCTATCCGCGTGAATGAGCTCAACCTGCATATCGCCGTGATAGCCGAGCGCCACGGTGCAGCTGATATCGCTCGGCCGACCTCGAAACCGCTGGTTCTCCAAACGAAAGCTTCCGGTGAAGAACGGTCCGGCGCCCACCACCTCCAGCCAATGGGTCACAGCTTCCTCGAAGCCGCCGGGGCGCACCAGAAAGCCCAGCTGCGTGATGGATTCTCTCGGCCTGATCATTCCCTTGCCCTTTCGACGTTTTTTCTCGGCGAGGGCGATCGAGCTTTCGCCTGACCGCCCATTGCACGTACCATTGCCTGACAAGATGGAGCGGGACGACCTTGCGAGGCAAGGCATCGCCGGCGGGCGGAAAGCGGATCCGAGATGGTAGCCAAAAGCCTGGAAGAGACTGTGCGCGACCTCGCGGCGCGGCGCGACATCGAGCGGGCCATCCTCGACTACATTCGCGGCCAGGATCGCCTGGAGCCCGAGACGCAACGGCGGGCGTTCCACGATGACGCCCATGTCGATTGCGGAACGTTCGCCGGAGACCCCGACGCCTATGTCGCCTTTGCCCAGCATTTCCTCGGCCTGTGCAAAGGCTCACATCATATGCTGGGACAGATGGACATCCGGATCGACGGCGACGTGGGCCACGGCGAGATCTATTTGATCGCCTGGCATCGCATCGTCGAGGACGAGACCGAGAAGGATCTGATCGTCGGGGCGCGCTACATCGATCGCTATGAATGTCGCAACGGCGTGTGGAAGATCGCAAAGCGCCGGGAGGTCACGGACTGGGTGCGCACCGATCCGCCGTCCGACAGCTTCATCGCCAAATATCCGCAGCTCCACCTGGGACAGCGTGGCGCCGACGATTTCAGCCATCACCGCACCTGGCCGCGGAACACTTAGCGGGGAACCGTTTCAGGCCGCACCATCCAAGATGTTAGGCCCGAGCCCGACATTTTCCATGCGCTGCCCGTTCTGCCAAATCTCGACGTGATCGCAGAGAGAATCGTCAAGATAGAGCCTGACGGCCTCGGTCCGCGCCTCGCGGGCTGTTTGATGATCTCTCTCGACAATGCACCTGAGAGCCGAGCCGTCGAAGATGAAATAACGGTAGCTCTTCATACGCAGCTCCCGTTTCCGCCGCCAACACGCGGCATGAACAATTCACATCCGTCCGGTAGAGTGACGCCCCGAATGGAACCGGGGCGTGTTCAGGATGTTCATGCCTCTAACGCCATGACTGTGCCAATTCCGGCAAAATGCTGTGTGTGACAAAATGGCACAATATCGCTACGTCGTGCTCGATCGCGCTGTTTTGATGGACATACTGGAGCTCGAACGCCCAGATGAGATCGCGGCGTGCGCTGCGGGGCTGCAGCTTCTCGGCCTCTATCGCCGATGCAAAATCGAGATTTGGACGGAGGGCCATCGCATCGACGTGCTCCCCCACCCGCCCCTTGCGGAAATGAACTAAGTAATCATGCCGTCGGCGACGTCAGTGGTCGCCGAACCGTACCACCGAGGGCCGCGCCAGTTCACCGCCGAGCATGGCGAGCAAATCATGTCTAGCACGTGCGCGTTCCGGAAAGGCGCGCGCCCACGCCTCGTCCTCGCGACGACGACGATAAGAGGGACTGGCATACGCTTGCTCCAGCGCTTCCGCGTAACCACGAATCGGCTGTTCGAGATATGAGCTGGCCATGAAATCCCCCTCTGAAAAAATGCGCACGCGGTAACAGGTCTTAAAATGCGGTGCACCGCGCGCGGTTCCGGAAATTACTCGTTAGCCACAGGAAACTTTTTGTCGCAGGACTGTCGCAAACGAATCGCCGCTCCGGTCGCTAAATCAATCCCTCTTTGGAGCAGATTGTGCGGAACTCTCGACGGCTTTGCGCCTTTACCTTGGCAACAGTGGTATCGAGCGGAACGATGGCTGAATCGCCAAATATCGAGCGTGATTGGGTCCTCTTTCTCGATTTGGACGGCACGCTCGTCGATCTTGCCCCGACTCCTCAAGAGGTGGTCGTGCCGGAGGATTTGTGCCCATCACTTCGTCATGTGCGCAAATCGCTCAATGGGGCGCTGGCGATCGTCAGCGGGCGAGCCCTTCGGGACATCGACCGCCTGCTTCCAGGGGTCATGCCGGTCGCCGGCGCCGAGCACGGTGCCGTCATTCGATATCCGGATGGCGCGATCCAGGAAATTCCCGCTTTGATGCGACCGCCGGCCCCGTGGATCGATGACCTCCGTCGCGCCACCCAGGAATGGCGCGGCATTCTCGTTGAAGAGAAGTCGCACACGGTCGCGGTTCATTTCCGGCTAGCACCGGAACGGAGCGACGCGGTGAAAGACATCATGACAGCCCTTGTGCGCCGCGATCCGCGCGGCTTCGAGCTGCTCGCGGCGCACAAGGCCTTCGAGATCCGGCCGCGAGGCATCACCAAAGCGCGCGCGGTGAAGGAACTCATGGAGGTCGCGCCCTTCAAAGGACGAGTGCCGGTTTACGTCGGCGACGACGTCACCGACCTCGACGGCATGGGCGCCGCGCGCGCGATGGGTGGGCTCGGCCTCCACGTCGCGGTGGAATTCGGCGGCTGCGCGTCGAATGTGCGGGCTTGGTTAAAGCGCGCCGCGACGGCATTGACGTGAGAACGAACATGTCCGATCTCAACCTCGCCGTCATCGGGAACTGCTGCGTCGCGTCGCTCATCTCGCGGACGGCACGGCATGTCTGGCATTGCTTCCCGCGCCTCGACGGCGACCCCGTGTTCAATGCGCTGGTGCGCGGTAACGACCCGCAGACCGGCTTCATGGACGTCGTTCCGCGCAGCCTCGCGTCGAGCGAGCAGCGCTATTTGCGCAATTCCGCGGTGGTCGAAACGCTCTTGACCGATGCCGACGGCAGCGTGGTGCGCGTGATCGATTTCGCGCCGCGCTTCAAGCGCTTCGGCCGTGTGTTCCGGCCACCGATGCTGGTCCGCCGCCTCGAGCCGGTGGCCGGCCGCCCCTTCGTGCGCCTGCGCGTTCGCCCGAACTTCGATTACGGCGTGCAGCAGCCTCAGATCACGATGGGCAGCAATCACGTGCGCTATGTCGGTGCGGACCTCGTGCTCCGGATGACGACCGACGCCCCGCTCTCCTATGTGCTCCATGAGACGGAGTTCGCGGTCGATCGACCGGTCAATCTGTGCTTGGGGGCCGACGAGACCCTGCCGGAAAATCCCGATTCCGTGGCGCGCTCCTTCCTCCAGGAGACCGAGGACTACTGGCATGACTGGATCCGCGACCTCAACGTGCCTTTCGACTGGCAAGAGGCCGTCATCCGAGCCGCCATCACGCTTAAGCTCTGCAGTTTTGAGGACACGGGCGCGATCCTCGCCGCGCTGACGACCTCGATCCCGGAAGCCGCGGCAACCGTCCGCAATTGGGACTATCGGTTCTGCTGGCTGCGCGATGCGTTCTTCACGGTCACCGCCCTCAATCGTCTCAGCGCCACGCGCACCATGGAAGGCTTTGTCAGATTCGTCGTCGATTCCGTGCAGCGGGGCGGCGATGGGATCACGCCTTTGTTCGCCGCGGCGCCGGGCATGGACCTGACCGAACGCGTTGCCGAGGCCTTGCCCGGCTATCGCGGCTTCGGACCGGTGCGGATCGGGAATGCCGCGGTGCTGCAGCAGCAGAACGACGTCTATGGCTCCATCATTCTCACCGCGGCCCAGATGTTCTTCGATCAAAGGCTGCCCCAGAGGTCGGACGCGAGCCTTTATCGTCAGTTGAGCGAGATCGGAGACAGTGCCGCCAAACACGCCTTCATGCCCGATGCCGGGCTCTGGGAGTATCGCGAGCGCGCGCGCGTGCACACCTTCTCGGCCGCGATGTGCTGGGCCGCGGTGCACCGGCTGGGCCATATCGCCCACCATATCGGTCTCAATACCGAGGCTTCGCAATGGCTTGGCAAGGCCGACGACATCCGCAAGACCATCCTGGAGCGCGGGGTGACGCCCGACGGATGGCTGTCAGGCGCGTTTGATCAGCCCGTGGCCGACGCATCCAGTCTGGTTCTGCCGGAAATCGGCCTGCTCCCGAGTTCCGACGAGCGTTTCGCGAAGACGCTGGCCATCGTCGAGAAGCGCCTGGTGCGCGATGGCGTCGTCATGCGCTACGACGAAGCAGATGATTTCGGCCTTCCGGAGAACGCATTTCTTCTTTGCACGTTCTGGTACATAGACGCCCTCGCCAGTGTGGGCCGCCAGGACGAGGCGCGCGAGCTGTTCGAGAATGTGCTCGCGCGCAGGAATCATGTCGGCCTTTTGTCCGAGGACATCGATCCGCGCACAGGAGAGCTGTGGGGCAATTTCCCCCAAACCTATTCTCAGGTCGGACTCATCCTCTCCGCGATGCGCCTGTCGAAGAGCTGGGAAGAAGGGTTATGGCACGCCTCGTAATCGCCTCGAACCGCGTACCCGTCCCGAAGTCGAGGGGGGCGAAGGCGGGAGGCCTTGCGATCGCGCTGAAAGACACGCTGACCCCCGGTGCCCTGTGGTTCGGCTGGAACGGCCGCATCCGCGAGCACACGGGAGACTTGCCCTCCCTTGTCGAAGCGCATGGCGTCACCTACGCGACGATCGATTTGAGCGCGGACGACTACAAGCGCTTCTATGTCGGCTTTGCCAACAGCTGTCTGTGGCCGCTGCTGCATTTCCAACCGGGCCTGCTGCATTTCCGGCGTGAGGACTATCAGGGCTATCTCGAGGTCAACCGTGCCTTCGCAAAGGCGCTGGCGCGCCTTCTTCAGCCGGACGACGTCGTCTGGATCCACGACTACCATCTCATCCCGCTCGGCCGGTTTCTTCGCGAGCAGGGCGTCATGAACCGGCTCGGGTTCTTCCTGCACATCCCTTTCGCGCCCCCTTCGCTGCTCAACTCGCTGCCGGTGGCGAAAGAGCTGATTTCCGATTTCTGCCGGTATGACGTCGTCGGTTTTCAGACGACGGAGCATGCGCGGGACTTTCTGGACTGCGCTCAGCGCCTCGCGCGGGGCTCGCTTGTCGGGGACTACATGCACGCCGCGGGCGGCGTGACCCAGGTGATCACCGTGCCTATCGGCATCGATGCGGAAGGCTTTGCCCGCGATGCCGAGCGGGCGATGCGCACGCCGGAAACCGCGCGGCTCGTGGAAAGCCTGTCCGGCCGTGCCCTTGCGATCGGCGTCGATCGCCTCGACTACTCGAAGGGCCTGCTCGAGCGTTTCGAAGGATTTGGCCGCCTTTTTTCGCGTTATCCCGACCATCTACGCAAGGTGAGCTTTCTGCAAGTAGCCGCCCGCTCGCGCGAGGATGTCGATCAATATCGTAACCTCCGCCTCGAGCTCGACCGCCTGGCCGGAAATCTCAACGGGCGGTTCTCGCAATTCGATTGGGCGCCCTTGCGCTACAGCACGCGTGCCGCGCGGCGTGATGTGCTCGCGGGATTCTATCGCGTGGCGCGCATCGGTCTCGTCACGCCTCTGCGCGATGGCATGAATCTCGTCGCCAAGGAATTCGTGGCCGCGCAGGATGAAAACGATCCCGGCGTGCTTATCCTGTCGCGCTTCGCCGGCGCCGCGGAAGAGTTGACCGAGAGCTTGATCGTCAACCCCTTCGATCCCGACGAGATCGCCGATGCACTGCATCAGGCGCTCGTCATGCCGCTCGACGAGCGCATCGAGCGACATGACGCGCTCCGCCAAAAGGTTTTCACCAGCACGGCCTCCGCCTATTGTGCGCATTTCTTGAAGATGCTTCGTGCAAGCGATCGCGCGCCGGCAGCACGTTTCGGCGGTCTCAGTCAGATGGCCGACGCGTGATACAACGCCTCACGTCCGTTCATTGAAGACGTCCACGGCGGTCATCATCGCCGTCACCGCGCTCGGCCAACCGCCATAGACCGCCATGTGGAACATCACTTCCTTGATCTCATCCTTGGTGACGCCGTTGTCGAGCGCTTTGGCAAGGTGAAACACCAATTCCGTCGGATGATCGCACGCGACCAGAGCTGCGACCGTAATCAAACTACGGTCACGCGGGGAAAGACCCGGGCGGTTCCAAATGGTTCCCAGAACATGCTTCTGGGTGAAGGCGAGAAACTCGGAATAGTTTTCGTTCATCAGCTTCACGACATTCTCGAGTTTCTCTTTGCTCATGGTCGCCTCCGAAATCCGTCCGTGGTTGATGGAATGCGAGCCCAGTTCGGGTCCGACGCGGCGGCAATCTTAGCAAGCGAGCATCATGCGGCCCAGGCAGATTGCGCTTCTCAGTCCCCCGGGAGCCTGTTATGAATCCGTAGTCATAATTCAAATAAATGTGGGGAGCGACCATGGAAAAAGGCGTGCTCGCCGGCAGGACGGCGTTCATCACGGGCGGCAGCGGCGGTATCGGCGGCGCGACCGCCAAGCTTCTCCTGCGCGACGGCGCCGCCGTGCTCCTCATGGGTCGGCGGCTTTCCGCACTCGAGACGATGCGCGACAAGCTTCTGTCCGAAATCCCAGGCGGCCGGGTCGAACTTCACGCGGGCGACGCCTCCAATGTCGACGATGTAAAGGCTGGGCTCGAAAAGGCCCACAAGATTCAAAACCGCCTCGACATTCTGCTTCCGACGGTCGGTGGGCACACGTTTCTGCCGGCTTTGATGCAAGATGTTGCCGGCCTCAAGGCGGATTTGGACATCAACCTCATCACAGCCTTCATTGCGGTGCGGTACGGCGTACCACTTATGAGCCCCGGCGGCGCGATCGTCGTGATTTCGTCCAACGCAGGCAACCGCTCCTTTCCCTGGCTGAGCGGCTATGCCGCCGCGAAAGCGGCGCTCGAGCATTTCTGCCGCACACTGGCGGACGAGTTCTCCGGCGCGAAGATCCGGTTCAATTGTGTGCGCGCCGGCATGACGCGAACCGACGCGACGGGCGAGTTGTTCGCCGACCAGGCTCTGATTGCGAAATTCGCGGCGCAAGTTCCGCTCGGCCGGCTGGGCGAGGCGGAGGATATCGGTCAAGCCATCCGGTTTCTTGTCGGGCCGGAATCCTCCTGGATCACCGGCCATGTCCTCACCGTGGACGGCGGGCAAAATCTACGGCGCAACGCGGATATGACGGACATTGTCCGCTCGTTCCTGGGTGACGAAAAGACGGATGCGGTGCTGCGGGGAAAATCGCCCGCTTAGATCAGAAAATCGGGGACGGGAAACCGAAAGGACAACTTCATGACGAGGAGACGAACAGCGGCCGAAAGTCTCGAGGCCTGGATGGCCGCTCAGTTTTCGGGCGACCGAGCGACCTGCAACGCCATCATGGATCCAGGCTTCGTGCTCGTCGAACCCGTGGGTTTGCCCTATGCCGGAACCTATCGGGGACCGGACGGCTATTGGGCATTCTTCGACAAGTTTCTCGCGACCTGGACCGATCTCGATGCGAGCGTGGAACGCGTGTTCGAAAACACCGCAGGCGACGAGCTTGCAATCATCTTTCGGATCAAGGCGCGCTCGGCGCGCACGGGCCGCGCCATCGACACGACGCTGATGGAGCACTGGAAATTCCGAGATGGCCGGCTTGTCAGCATCGCCCCGCACAATTTCGATACGGCCCAACTGGCCGCCGTGACCGACCACAAGCCTGTATTTGCGTGATCGCATGGCGACGGACATGGTTCTCGAGGAGACCTACGACGTCGTGGTGGTCGGCTCCGGGTGCGGCGGCATGGTCGCGGCGCTACGCGCGCATGATCTGGGACTCTCGGCCATCGTCGTCGAAAAAGAGCAGTTCTATGGCGGCACCTCCGCGCGATCCGGCGGCGGCACCTGGATTCCGCTGAACGACGCCATCAAGGACGTCGATTCCGTCGACAAGGCCATGGCGTATCTGCGCGCAGCGACCTACGGCGCGGCGCGCGACGAATGCCTGCGTGCGTATGCCGAGAACGCCCACGTCATGACGAGCTATCTGGAGAGCCTGGGCGTGCGGAGCTTCGCCGTGCCTGGCTATCCCGATTACCTGCCGGATTTTCCGGGCGCCGTGAACAGCCGGGGCATGCTGCCGCTCAACGCGGACGGCAAGATGCTGGGAGAAGAATTCTTCCGCATGCAGGATTCCACCGTGTTCCTGAAGGCGCTCAATCGCTACGCGATCGATTTCAGAATGATCGGCGCCTTCACGCGTGGGCCGGGCTGGCAGATGACCGCGCTTCGGATGGTGCTGGACTATTGGCTGGACATTCCGTGGCGTCTCAAGACGCGGCTCGATCGCAGACTCACCATGGGTCGCGCGATGGTCGGCGGCTTGCGCAAGGCGATGATGGACAGGAACATTCCGCTGGCGCTCGGCCTCAGGCTCGTCGATCTCGATGTCCGTAACGATCGCGTCGTGGGCGGCGTCTTCGAGCGGCGCGGCTTGCCCGTCACAATCAGCGCGCGTCAGGCCGTCATTCTTGCGACCGGCGGATTCGAGCAAAATCAGGAGATGCGCAGCGCGCATCTTCCCGTACCCAGCAACATCGACTGGAGCCTGACGCCGATCAATCAGAATGTCGGGGAAGGCATCGCCATCGGAAAGAAGGTGGGCGCGCAGATCGAATGCATGGACTCGGCCTGGTGGTGCCCGTCGATGAAGCTTCCGGATCCCGAAACGCCCTCGGCCGTCGTCACGCATCAGGTCTTCGCGGATCGCGCGCTGCCGTTCAGCATGTGCGTCGATCAGCACGGCCGCCGTTTTTGCAACGAGGCCATCTCCTACGATCGCTTCGGCCTCGCGATGATCGACGCGCACAAAAAGACCGGCGCGGCGTCGCCCTGCTGGATGATCTTCGACAAGAATTACCGCAAGCAATATCCCTGCGGCGGATTGCTGCCATCCTTCCTGATGCCGGATTGGAGCTTGCCGCGCGGGACGCTCAACAGCTTCGTCTTCCGCGCCAACTCGATCGCCGAACTGGCCAAGCTGATCAACATCGATCCCAAGGTCCTCGCAGACAGCACCGAAAAGATGAACACCGCGGCGCGCACCGGAGACGATCCCGAATTCGGGCGCGGCAGCACGACCTATTGCCACTTCATGGGTGACAGGCGCGTGAAACCCAATCCGGCTCTCGGCGCCATCGAAAAGCCGCCCTTCTACGCCGTGCTCATCTATCTCGGCGATCTCGGGACCAACGGCGGCATCCGCATCGATGAGCATGGCCGCGCCATGAGAGGCGACCACAACGCCATCCCGGGGCTTTACGCCTGCGGCAATACATCGGGATCGGTGTTCGGCGGCTATTATCCCGGCGCCGGCGGCACGCTCGGGCCGGCCATGACCTTCGCCTATCTGGCGGCGAACGACATCGCCGAGCAAGCGCGGCGCCGCAACACGCCAAGTGCTGCCTGAAGCCGCCTGATTTCGGGTTGGAATCGGAACGTTCCCGAGCCGGAACGGTTGTGGCTTTAAACGTCTGGGAGGTTGAGGATGTCGCTGACCTTCATCGCTCTCTTCATTCTGCTGTTGCTCGTGGTCGCCTCATTGCCGTCCTGGCCTTATAGTGCCGGCTGGGGTTACGCTCCGAGCGGTGCCATGGGCGTCGTGGCGGTCGTCTTGATCGTGATGCTGCTGCTCGGCTACCTCTAGAGGACACCGGGCTGAGTTTCGGACTGTAGTGCTACGAAGAACGGTGGGACTCTCGCCGCTGGGCGTTGCGTGCGGCGAAAGATGGGGCAGCCGCCATTGGGGACACCGATTTTATCGGCCGGCCGAACCTGCACGCGCATCGTTCGCGCCAATCGGCTTGGCTTCGCGATCGATTTCGAAACCTATTACGCCGCAGCCAGAGAGGCGCTCGCGTCGGCGCGCAAATCGATCATTCTTCTCGGCTGGGATTTCGATCCGCGCGTTCGGCTCGAACCCTATCCAACGCGCAACGCGAACCGAATTGGTCCCTATCTCAATCAGCTGAAGCGCGAGAGACCTGAGCTCGATATCCGCATTCTCATCTGGGCGATGGCGTTGCCGATGGCGGCGCAGCATCGCTTCTTTCCGCAGCGAACGGGCTTCTGGCTCGACAACGGTATCCATTTCCATCTCGACCACACGAGCCCCTATGGCGCCAGCCGTCATGAGAAAATCCTCGTGATCGATGATCGCTTGGCCTTTTGCGGCGGAGGAGACTTTTCGGTGGGCCGCCTCGACACGGTTGACCATCCGGACAAGGCGAGGTGGCGTGTGACCCCCACCGGGATGCCCTATCCGCCCCGCCACGACGTGATGATGCTGGTCGACGGCGAAGCCGCGCGCAGCCTCGGAGAGCATGCCCGCGAGCGGTGGCGCGAAGCAACCGATGAGAACGTTCCGGCGCCGGAGGACGAGCCCACGTCCCAGCGTGAGGGCACGTCGTGGCCGAAGCCGATTTTTCCTATCGCGCGTGATATCGGCGTGGGCTTGATACACACCGTGCCCACACCTGGCGACAGGCCCTTGGAGCGCGTCAATGAAGCGCTTTATCTCACCGCAATCCGCGCGGCGCGCAAATTGATCTATCTCGAAAATCAGTATTTCACATCGCCGGTCATTCGCGAGGCGCTGGCCGCGCGCCTGGCCGAGCTTGACGGCCCCGAGATCGTCATGATTTGCACGTACCGCGCACCGTCCTATTTCGATCATGCCACGATGGACAGCGCGCGCGACATCTTTGTGGCGCGCCTGCGCCGCGCGGATGCCTTCAACCGCTTTCGCGCCTACACGCCCTACACGGCCGGCGGGCGTCCGATCATCGTTCACTCGAAGATCGCGATCATCGACGATCGCCTGTTGCGCATCGGCTCGACCAATCTCAACAATCGCTCCTTCGGCTACGACACGGAGACGGATGTCGCGTTCGAGGCCACGGATGGCGACACCGGGCTTGCTATTGCCCTTGCGGAGGTCCGAGCTGCGCTCGTGTCACATTTTCTGGGACCGAAAGGCGCCAGATTCGCTGCGGCTTATACGGAAAGGAGAAGCCTCATTGAAGCGATCGACTTGGCCGACGGCGAAACCCGACGGCGCCTGCGGCCTTATGTGCCGCGCCGCCATGGCTGGGTGCAGAATTTGATCGCGCGCTGGCACATCGGGGATCCTCGCGATACGTCCGACGCTTGGCGGCCCTGGCGGCGCCAGCAATAGTCTCACGCGTCGGTATCGCTCCAGATGTCCAAATCGACAACAAGGGGCCGATGATCGGATGCAACGAGCGCCGCGGCGAACCGGGGCACGGAAATCGCCTTCACCTTGATGGGGCCGCCGACAAAGACGTGATCGATCCTCAAGAACGGCGTGCGGGCGGGAAAGGTCGGCGCGCGTAGGCGCATAGCGTCCTGAGCGTCGGTCAGCCGACGGGCAAACTCTCCATGAGTGCGCGACCCCGGAATCGCATTGAAATCCCCCAGCATGACCACGGGACCGCGGCATTCGTGATGACCGAGCCAGTCCCGCCCGAGCAGCGCGCGCGCCTGAAGCAGCTGCTCCGGCGCGAGAAGCCCGAGATGCGTGTTGATGACATTGAGCATGATACCTCCGACCTCGATCGATGCCCAGATCGCACCGCGCGGCTCGAGACGCGGCATCCATGTCACGCCGGGAAGCCGGCCACCACGCACCACGCGTGACGGCCACGCGGTCAGGATTGCGTCGCCATATTGCTCCTCCATGACCTGAATGGCCGGATGGAAATGGGCTGACATTCTCAGCGCATTCGCGATGACAACGGCTTGATCGATCCCGCCCGTCCGCGGACGGTTCACGTCCAGCTCCTGGAGCGCGACGATGTCGGGCTCGCACGCCGCAATCACATCGGCAATACGCTGAGGCGACAGCACATCGTCCGTACCCAGACAGCGATGGACATTGTAAGTGAGAAGGCGGAACGAGCCTTTGTGCCGAACAGAAGCGGCGTTTTCATTCAAGACCATCAGTCCTCAAGGCTCGGCGCGCATGGGTGGCTTGCGCCGCTCAATGGCGATCGCGGCGTTAATCTCGGCTCCCAGCAGAACGACATAAATGGTGAGATAGAGCCATGTGAGAAAAATGATGATTCCGCCGAGTTGCCCATAGACGTCCGTCCGGGCAGCGGATAGTCGGATATACACCGAAAATGCGGCGGACGCTAAGAGCCATAAGAAGGCCGCGACGACGGCGCCCACCGTGATCCACGCACATCGCGCTCCGATCGCCGGCGCGAACCGGTAGGTCGTTCCAAGCAGAACCAGCTCGAGGCCGATCAGCGCCATCCATTGCGTGCCGGTGGCAACCGTGGCCTGGAAGGGACCAAGCGGCAGAACGGCCAGCAGCCAGGACATGACGACGACAAGGACAAGCGCGCAAAGCGCAAAGAACACGGCCTGAAAGGACAGCGCCAAGGCGATCACCTGCACCCGAAGAAAGCTGCGTCCCTCTTCGACGGCAAAGGCACGGTTAAGCGCGGTGACCAGCGCCAACATGGCCGCGCGCCCGCTCCAGCCGGAAAAAAGCACGCTCACCACAAGACCCAAGCCGAGGCCCGGTGCTGGCGCGGAAGTGACGGCCTTGCACTGCTCATAGAGAAGATTGACCACGCCTTCCGGCAGCAGGCCGTGGAGACCGCGAATTTGCTCCTCGACCGCCGTGCGGTCGAACCCCAATCCGTAGAGCGAAATCAAGCCGGCGATGAACGCCGGAATCGCGAGAAACACATAAAAGGCCACTGCTGCCGACATGAAGGACACGTTATGTCGGCCAAGCGATCGAGCCGTTCGCTCGATGACGCGCGCCCATCGATGGCGCACAAGCTTGCCAAGGCGCTCAGAGCGCTGGCCCGGCATGATACGTGGCTTGATCTGCGCGCGCCGGAACGCCACTCGGCCGCTTTTCGTGCCCACCCAGACTGAAGTGACGCCGATAGCGCTCGAAGCAACGAGCGCCGCACCACAGCCGGAGGATCGCGCCTTCCGCGATCGCTCGCGCGCGCCGACGATCCTCTTCGACAAGCGTCGCAAGCACCTCGCCGTTCCAGGCCGCGGAATGCTGCACATCAAGCACCGCGTGGAGGCTGAAATAGTGGCTTGCCTTGAGCGGCACATGGAGCCGGCGAAGGCCCGCGACGACATGGGCGGCACGGCCGGGGGCCGTCAGCTCGATGACGCCCAGAGCGCCGATCGACTGGAACGCGGTGTGGCGGTTCGACGCCAGCGCGATCATGAGATTGCCGAGCGCAAGCGCCTCCGGGACCGTCGTGTCCGGCGTGGGCTTCAACCCGAAATGGTCGGCGAGTGTTTGCAGCATCGGACCGTGCATGCCTTTGGCCTGACCGCGCCCCATTTCGTCCCAGTAGTTGCGGGCCATTTCGAGCTTGGCCCGTCTCGGCATCTTCACCTGCGTCAAGGCAAGGAGATCCTCGAACCCGGCTTCGCCCGCAACCTCCTGTCCCAGAAACCACTTCATCTCGTCACGGCTTGCGCTGTGCGCGAGCCAGGGAAACAAAGGATCGCCTTGGCCCGGCCCGTCGTCCACGAGCCGCTCGAACCAACGCACAAAGCGCATGGGATCGTCGGGCACGTCGCTCAAAGAAGGTGCCACGCGCTCGCGCGCAGCAACGACAAAGGCGCTCTCGAGGTCAAGGAGATCGCGTTCAAGCGCCGTGAAGGACGAGGCGAGAGGCGCAAGTGACGGCGTCAAGCGATCGTGATTGAACCGGGCGAGCGCACGTTGCGCTTCGGCGAAGCGAGGCCCTTCCAAGGCAATGGTCATGCGTCCCTCCGGGGAACGTTCTAAAAGTGTGACGCCTACTGGGAACGGGTAGCCGGCAGCGTTAGTTCCGAGTCTGCTGGCGGCCGCCATGAGAGCCCTCGCATGAGATTTCTCGGCATCGGCGATGTCAATGACCTCGGCGACATGTATGTCCGGCTGTTGGCGGCCGGACACGAGGTGAAGGTCTATGTCGGCGATCCCGACAGCGCCGACACCCTCGAAGGCCTGGTCCCACGGACACCAGACTGGCGGGCCGAGCTCGATTGGGTGCGCCAGGCCGGAGAGGACGGAATCCTTCTGTTCGAAAATGCCTCCGATGGAGCAATCCAAGACGAGCTGCGGGCCGATGGCCTCAACGTGATCGGCGGCAGCGCACTCGGTGACCGTCTCGAGCAGGACAGGGAGTTCGGTCAAGTCTGCCTCTCGGACGCCGGCCTTGCTATCGCCAAGAGCACCCGCTTCACGGACTTTCCCGCCGGCATCGCCTTTGTCCGTTCGCATCCCGGCCGTTACGTGTTCAAGCTCGACGGCTCCGCCTTTCACGCCAGCCGAAACTATGTCGGTGAGCTGGACGACGGACGCGACATCTGCGCGCTGCTCGAAAAAGAGCACGCCCAATGGAAGGAGAAGACGCGCCCGAGCTTTATCCTGATGGAGCATCTGAGTGGCGTGGAGGTCGGCGTCGGCGCGTACTTCAACGGGGAGGATTTTCTCGAGCCCGTCTGCATCGACTGGGAGCATAAGCGCTTTTTTCCCGGAGACATCGGCGAGTTGACCGGTGAAATGGGCACGCTCGTTTCCTACGGCAACGCGCAGCCCTTGTTCGCGCGCACGCTCGCAAAGATGAAGGATATTCTCCGCAGCTCAGGCTATGTCGGCTACATCAACCTCAACACTATCGTCAACGAACGCGGCATCTGGCCTCTCGAGTTCACCTGCCGCTTCGGCTATCCCGGTTTTGCCATCCTGAGCGCCCTTCACCTGGAGGGCTGGGACGTCTTGTTCTCACGCATGATAAGACGTACACGGACGGATTTTCGAACGCGACCCGGTTTTGCCGTCGGCGTCGCGATCACAGTCCCACCTTTTCCCAGCGCGCATGACTACGCCAGAAAGTCGAAAGGCTTGCCGGTTCTGTTCCGCCGCCCGCTGACAACGGACGATTGGACTCACATTCATCTGGACGAGGTCGCTTTGCGGGACGGTCAGCTCTATGCGAGCGGGCAGGTCGGCCATTTGATGGTCGTGACCGGCTGCGGCGAAACCGTCGAGGACGCGCGGACGGGCGCCTATGACCTCGCCCGCCAGATCGTGGTCCCGAACCTGCGTTATCGCAACGATATCGGCCTCAGATTCATCGAACGCGATCGCTCGCTTCTGGCGGAAGCCGGGTTGTGGCCGAAAGCCTGAGACTCACGAAGCGGGGACAAGCGCGTTGAAGCCGTGTGGCACGAAGGAAACGTCCGCGGCACGTGGCAGGCGCACAATCTCGCCATCGAGGATGGCCGGGATCGAGCCACGACTGAATAGCCGAACCCGCTCGACCTTGGCAGTCTCGACCGCGGGATCGTGGCGCCAATCGCTGAAGATGGCGTTGAACGCTAGGTGAAACGCCTGGGCGGCGCCCGCGAGATCGAGGGCCGCGGCTTCGAGAACCGGCGCATCGTTTGGAAGCGCGCTGGAAATGAGCGGACAAAGGACGGTCACGGCTTCGGCGCGCCCGGTCTTCGTATCCCCGAACACGTAAAGAACCCGCCGGGCGAACGCACGCCGATACGCCGCGAGCGCCTGGCGCGCCGCGCGGAGAAAGGCCGCTTCCCGCACGGCCTCGCGCGCGCTCGCCCATAGCGCCGGTGCACCAAAGATGCCGGCGCAGAAAAAGCGATAGGGACCCACTTGGCCGCCGCTGACGTCCCGAAGGCGCGGAGCTTCCAACGTCGCGAGCAGCGCGTCCTGCCAACCGCGGTTGCCGTACAACGCTTTCGGCAACATGTTCATCGTTCCGCCCGGCAGCGGCATCAGCATCACCTTCTTGCCGCCACATCGCTCGGCCGCCGTCCGGATCGTTCCGTCGCCCCCAATCACGACGAGAAGATCGACCGAGACCGACGAAAGGCGATCGAGCGCCGCATCGATCTCCGCCGGGCCGACGCTCGCGACCTCGACTGGCGTCAGCGAGGCTTGAGCCAGCAATCGCTCGAGTTCCGCGGCGGCCTCCGGCCCGGCACTGCCGCTTGCCGTGTTCACCACCGCCGCGATACGAAGGGTCTTGAGATCCAAGCGCGATCCTCGGGGTAAAATGCCCGGGCGTTTCGCGCCCGAGACCGTTATGACCATGGCCCGAAAGATCCCGGGCCTGCAAGGTGCACGAGGTTCTTCATGGTCACGCGGCTGGTTCATCTGTCCGATCTGCACTGCCCCGCCGCGAATGCGGTGCAGGCCGCGGCGCTCACCGACGCCATTCGCATGAGCAGGCCGACGGTCGTCGTCATCACAGGCGACTTGACGCGCAGCGGCCGGAGCCGCGAGTTCCGAAGTGCGGCCGCCTTCGTGGAAGCCCTCCCGGGGCAGAAGATTATTTTGCCCGGCAATCATGATGTTCCCGTACTCAATCTCTTTGCCCGCATCCGGGCGCCGTTCCGAAGATTTTTCGACCACTTCCCGCTTACCGGCATCACGCAGCTCGAAACGCCCGATGTTTTTCTGGTCGGATTCAACACGGCGGTGGGCATGACAACCTCGCTCGATTGGTCGTTGGGGAGTGCCTCGCCGCGGCGCGTGGAAGCCGCGATGCAGACATTGAAATCGGGTGATCCGTCGAAGCTGCGGCTCGTTGCAGCGCACCATCCGCTGGAGCGCGATCGAGCCGATTGGCAGAGGTCCAAGACGTCCCGCGGGCCGCAAGCGTTCGTGGCGCTGGCGCAAGCCGGCATGGATCTTTTTCTTCACGGCCATCTGCACCGCTCGTATGCGACCGCGCAATCGGTCGCGGGCCGCAAGGTATGGACCGTCGGCGCGACGACCGCCTTGTCGGAACGCGAGCGCGGCAGCGGCTCGGGATTCAACATTCTGGATATCGACGGCCGCAGCGCAAAACTCAGCGCCATGACCTGGACGGCCGGACACTACGCGCTCGGCACGGAAAGCGATCTCGACTTCTCGGCGCGCTAGCGGCAGCGCTTCAGATGCGCCGCTGATCTCCTCAAGAGCAAACCGGAACGTTCTTACAATCGTGTTCGTTCTGCACTCAGCCTCTTTCAACACATCCGTAGGAGCACGGAGATGTACAACATCGTCTACCTCGTCGGATTGGTCGTGATCGTGCTTGCCATCTTGTCGTTTCTTGGCCTTCGCTAAGTGGGAGATCCGTCATGATGGAGAACGTTGCGGTCGTCAGTGACCAACGCCATTCCTATCTGGGCTGGGGCGCCGTGATGGGAGGTGCCCTTATCGGCGCCGCGAGCTGCTTCTTGTTGATGGCGTTTGGCGGCGCCGTTGGGCTCAGCATCGTTTCACCGTGGACCGGGCACAATCCCACGCCCGGAACACTTGGCTTTCTGGCTGCAGCGTGGTTTTTGATCGTCGCGGTTTGCAGTGCGTTTGCCGGCGCCTATGTCACCGGGCGCATGCGCAAAGGGTGGGATGATCTGAGCCTCGAGGACGCCCGAAGCCGCGACGGGTTCCACGGCCTCGTCGTCTGGGCGGTCAGCATCATCATGTTCGTTGTTCTGGGCATGGCCGCCGCGGGCACGGCCGCGCTCGGCAGCGCGAACGATCGTCCGGATGCCGACGAATGGGCGGGAGAGAGCTATGTGCTCGACACGCTTTTCCGTGGAACGCCGACAGCTTCGAACCGTGCTGTCTTCTGGGAGCGCCGGGATGAAGCCGCGCGCATTCTCGCGCGAAGCGTAGGCCCCGATCCGATGTCCACGGGCGACCGCAGCTATCTCGCGCAGCTCGTAATGGCCGACGCAAATGTCAGCCGTGACGAGGCCGATCAACGCGTCGACAACGCAATCATCGCCGTCAAGAAGGCCGCGGACACATCGCGCAAGACCGGCGTGCTCACGGGATTTCTGACCGTCGCAGGGCTTTTGATCGCGGCGGCGGCCTCGTGGCTGGGCGCCGTCGCGGGCGGCCAGCGGCAAATCAAGCTTATCGCGCGTTGAAGAGAGGGGATGGATGCGGGGTGAGGGGCCGGCCCCCTCACCCCAATTTCGTGGACGCGTTCTCGCCCGTCGCGCAAGCCTGCACCAGGTCATGGATGAACCCCATCTTGGTGACGACGGGATTCGACAGCACGAAGGGATAGAGATCGGGCTGGCCCATGCTCCGGTTCAAACTGTTGACGGCGAGCGTCACGGGCACCCAGGCCTCGATCAATTTTGTCAGCGTCGTTCGATAGGGGTTGAAGTCGATGCGCGCGTCGAGATCGTCCGCTTCTCCCGCTCGCGGCCGGATGCGTACGCCGAACGAACCGGCGGTCTCGAGCGAATCGACGATGTGCATGTAGTGGGCCCAGCACTCGGCGAAGTCCTCCCAGGGATGAGCCGCGGCATAGGGCGTGATGTAGCTTTGCTCCCAGCCAACCGGCGCTCCGGCCTCGTAATGCGCTTTGAGGGCTTCGCCATAGTCGCGCGTTTCGTCGCCGAACAGCTCGTGAAAGCGCGCGAGGTGCTCAGAGTCGCGCACGAGGCAATCCCAATAGTAGTGGCCAATCTCGTGCCGGAAATGACCAAGCAGCGTGCGATAGGTCTCGTGAAGCTGGGTGCGCCGTGCCTCGCGCTCTGGGTCATCGGCTTCCGCGACATTGAGGGTGATGAGGCCGCCGCTATGCCCAGTCAGCACGGGGATGGGGGTCCCGTCGGCGGTCTGTCCCTCGGCTAGAAATTCGAACGCCAGACCGTTCTCCGGATCCTGGGTACGATCCGTCCTGGGCAACCGCCACAGGATGAGCGAATAGAACAGGTGATGCTTCGCCGCTTCGAGCTTGCGCCAGCGCGCGAGATTGTCTGGATTTGAAAGGTCGGGAAGCGTCGCATTGTGGCGACAGGCTTCACAGAGCTCGTCAGCGGACGATTGGGGCACCAGCCAGTTGCACACGCCCTGGCCGGCATTCGCGCAAAATCGGTAAACCTCGGGTTCGGCAAGTGCGCGCCATAGATCGCCGTCCGGCTCGAGCGTGGCCATGACAGACCGCTGCGCCACATAGCCGAGCCTATGGCCGCAGCTGAGGCAGGCCGTGTTGTCGAAATAAACGGCACGGTGACAATGCTGGCACTCGAAGAGCTTCATGCCCGTCGTTAACCGGTTGAGAAACTTTACGGTTCCTTCACACCCCGGGCCAGCCGGCCAAGCTCCCACTCATTATCTTCAAATTGAGCAAATTGCGCTTCGAGCATGGAACCAGGCCTATCGGCCGGAATTTGATAGATATCATGAGCAGCATCAGCAGCGCCCAGGAAAGTAGGGATATGGGTTCCTTGAACGCCAGCGGCCAAGCGCCGCCCGTGGGCCCTTGCGCAGGCTACGCTCCAAACCTGCGGCGCGGGCAATCGGCCGAAACCAATCCGGTGGAAGCTTTCGCTGACGTGTTCGCCCGGGAAGGCGACCATCGCTTCGAGGAGCTTCTCACGGTGTTGCCGGCCGCGATCTACACCACCGATATGGACGGCCGGATTACCTTCTACAACGACATGGCGGTGGAACTAGCCGGCCGGCGGCCCAATGTCGGAGACCGCTGGTGCGTGACCTGGAAGCTCTATCACCCCGATGGCAGGCCGATGCCTCATGAGGAATGTCCGATGGCCATCGCGTTGCGAGAAAAACGGCCGGTGTTCGGCCACGAAGCGATCGCAGAGCGACCCGACGGCACGCGCATCTGGTTCACGCCCTACCCCATGCCGCTGCGGGACTCGAACGGGGTGATGACCGGCGCGATCAACATGCTTGTCGACATCACCTTTCGCAAGGAGGCCGAGCTTCAGCAGAAGCTGATGATGGACGAGCTGAACCATCGGGTGAAGAACACGCTCGCCACCATCCAGTCCCTGCTGGCCCAATCCGCGAGAAGCGCCACCACCGTCGAGGACTACCACAAGACCGTGGAAGGACGCATGCTGGCGATAAGCCGCGCCCATGATCAGCTGAGCCGTCGCAACTGGAAAAATGCCGAGCTGGGCGAGCTTCTGCGATCCGTCCTTTCACCCTACGCGCGCGGCGACAACATCCTTTTCTCCGGCGAACCGGTTCACCTTCCACCGAGGGCGGCGCTTTCGCTCTCCATGGCGTTTCACGAGCTCGCCACCAACGCGGAGCGGTTCGGTGCGCTGTCCACGTCACAAGGCAAGGTCGATGTTCGGTGGGACGTGGAGCGCAAGGACACTCAACGTCTTTTGCGCCTGAATTGGACGGAGAAATTTGGTCCGCAAGTGGAGCCCATCCTGAAGAGAGGCTTTGGAGTACGCTTCCTAGAACGGGGAATTCAGGCTGAGCTTCGAGGCAAGACGGCCGTCGAATTCCCTCCCTCCGGCGTAAATTGTGCGATGGAAATCCCATTGGCAAATGTCGAATGAGACAGAAGCCGCAGGCCTGAACGGGCTGCGCGTCTTTGTCGTCGAAGACGAATTCAACATTCTGCTGCTGCTCGAAGACACTTTGACGTCGTTCGGGTGCGTGGTCGTCTATATCGCCTCCACCCTCGCCGAAGCGCTCGAGCACAGCGAAATCTGCGATGTCGACATCGCAGTGCTCGACATCAATCTGGCCGGCGAAAAGGTCTATCCCGCCGCCGAGACATTGAGACGGCGCAAAATTCCCTTCGTGTTCTCGACCGGCTATGGCCGGAGCGGCGTCGAGCCGGAATGGTCCGGCTTCCCGGTGGTTCAGAAGCCTTTTCTGCGCCATCAATTGGAAGCGGGCCTGAAGGAAGCTCTCGGGCGCGCCAAATATCATTAACGCGCGTTAACCCCGGTTGCTTGGCCGCAAACCAACTCTTCATGACGCCATGGCACTGTGACGGCATCCGTCGTCCATGTTCGGTCAGGGCCATGACTCAGATTCTCCGCAAGTCTCCACGTCTCGGAATGAGCCTGCTCGCTTCGGCGGGCCTTCTGCTCGCCGCGTGCGGTCATCACAAAGCGCAGACAGAGTTCGTGAAGCCCCCGCATACGCAGACTTACGATGCCGCGATCGAGGACTTCCGTGCACAGCACGCGCAGAACCCGCAAGATTTGAATGCGCTGTTGGGACTGAGCCGCAATCTGCGCTACAGCGGCCAGGGGCAGGCCGCGCTCAATGTGCTGGAGAGTGAGCACAGCGCGTTCGGCACCAATCCGGATTTTCTGACCGAGTACGGCAAGGCGAGCTTGGTTGCGGGCAAGGCCGATCAGGCGCGCGATGCGCTGACCCAATCTGTGGCGCAGGGTCCGTCCGATTGGCAAACCTATTCGGCGCTGGGTGTCGCCGCGGATCTGAGCCACAGCCATGATCAGGCGCGCGACGCCTATGATCACGCGCTGAAAATGTGCCCGGGCTCGGCGTCCATTCTCAACAACAAGGCGCTGTCCGTCGCGGCCGGCGGCGACATGGATCAAGCGGTCAACCTGATGACCCATGCGTTCCGACTCGAGCCGCGCAGCAACCGGATCGCAACCAATCTCGCCGCCCTGCAGACCCTGCGCGCCAATTGCCGGGGCTGCACCAGGGAGAAGGTGCAGGAGCTCGCGCGCTCGATCTATCCGACCGACTGGATTGCGACCGGTGATGGGCCTTCGTGCGAACTGGATCATCTGCTCGCCGCGGACATCGTGAAGGAGCTGGACGAAAAGCACTTCGTCGATCTGCATGTCAATTTCGAGTTCAACTCGGCGAAGCTCCTGCCGGCGGCGAAAGAGACGCTCAACGAGCTCGGCCATGCGCTGACCACCGAGCAATTCGCCCAGGACCGCTTCAAGCTCGAGGGCCATACAGATGCCGTCGGAACCGAGGACTACAATATGCGCTTGTCCAAGCGCCGCGCGGACTCGGTGAAGGCCTATCTCGTGGACACGCTGCATCTCGACGCGCGCAAGCTCGCCGTCGAAGGCTTCGGGGAAACGCGCCTGCTCGATCCCAAGAACCCGACGTCGGGCGTCAATCGTCGCGTCCGTGTTGTGAAAATCGACGAGGAAGCGCCTCCAGGCCCGGTCTCGTCGCGCTAGAGAAGCGCTCTAGCTTTCCTTGGCGTCGTCGGCGGCGACGCGCGCGCCCAGAGCAACCATCGGCCATTCCAGCAAGTTGCGAACTTGCGGCGGCTCGGGCCCCTTATGCAGGGCGAGCACGCGTTCGATGATGGCCTGATCGGCATTCGTCACACGCTGGTGCTGACGCATGTGCTCGAGCCAGGTCGACGATTCGTAGCGTTCGGTCCACAGCTCCGGCTCCGCGATATCCTGCAGCAACATCCAGTTGCGCGCGCCGTCGCGCCGGCGAACATGACGCAGCGCGCTCATCGCCGCGACGAACTCCGGCGCGTTTCGCGACTCGATGCGATAGGCGATCGAGGTGACGATCGGCCCGTTGCGCGAGTCGAAATCAAGCGTGACTTTAGGCTCGGCGAGCACACCCAATGGTTCGAGATCGCCGGTCGCGGAGGCGGGAAGCCTGAAGCGCAGCGTCAGAGCGAATGTCGCCGCCATGGCGAACGCGGCTACCGAAAGGGACAGGCTGAGGCTCGTCTGATCGGCAAGCTTGCCCCAAATCCAGCTGCCGAGCGCAAGGCCGCCGAACACCGTCATCTGATAGACCGCCATGGTGCGTCCCAGCACCCATTGCGGCGAAGACAGCTGGACCGTCATGTTGTAGGTCGCGAGCGACAGAACCCAGCTTGTGCCTAGAACAATCAGCGACGGCACAAGGGCGACCATCAAGTGGCTGTTCGCCGCGATCAACAGCGCGAGGGCGAAGATCAAGAGACCAACGCGCGTGATCCGTTCGGCCGAGTAGCGGTGTCGCAACGGCCCCGAGACAAAGGCTCCGACGATCGCGCCGATGCCCAACGCGCCGAGCAGGATGCCATAGGTGAGCGGCCCGCCGCCCACGAGATGGCGCGCGACGACGGGCAGCAAGGCCCAGATCGCGCTGCCGCAAAAGCCGAAGCTTGCGGAGCGTAACAGCACAGCGCTGATCTGAGGCGACAACCCGGCATAGCGGAGCCCCATGATCATGGCCGGGCCCATGCTTTCCGGTGGCAGGCGCTGCTCCGCGCGCGGCGGCCGCCACAGGCCCAGCACGGCAATCAATCCGGCATAGGAAAACGCGTTGAACAGGAACGCCGCCGAGGGCCCGAGCGCCGCGACGATGACGCCGCCGAGCGCCGGCCCGAGCGAGCGGGCGACGTTGTAGTTGAGGGTGTTCAGCGCGACAGCGGCGGGAATCTGCTCGCGCGGCACGAGATCCCTCACCGAGGCTTGCCAGGCCGGACCGTACAAGGCGGCACCGGCGCCGAGCAGAAACGTGTAGCCCAGAAGCGCCCAAGGCCCCAGGCTGCCAAAATAGCCCTGCGCCGCAAGCGCTATCGAGACCAACAGCATGAAGACCTGCCCGACCACCATGACGAGCCGGCGGTCGAAGATGTCGGCGACCGCGCCCGCGGCGAGCGAGAACATGAGGATCGGCAGCGTCATCGCGGCCTGGACCAAGGCCACCATGTCCGGCGACGGCGCGATCGAAGTCATGAGCCATGAGGCGCCGACGGACTGAACGAGGCTGCCGAAGTTCGAGACGAGCGACGCCACCCACATGGCCGTGAAGATGCGCTGCCGAAACGGCACAAACGTCGCCGAGCCCTTGATTGCGGCGTAAAGCGAAGTCCCTGGCACAGTCGGAGTGAGGCTCATGGTGTCGTCTGGCGCGAGCGTCCGGGCGTTTTCGACTCAGGAAGGCTTTTAGTTTAACGCGGGAGGTCCCGGGCGTCAGGCTTCCGCAGCCGTGAGGAGTGTCTTAAACTGTTAAGGTTTCAAGCTAAACGGGAAGGACCGCACGCGTTGGCTGAAGCGTGGCACACACGCCGTCTCCTCGATCCCGCTTGGGAGGCCCTCTGAATGGGCCGATCCCGTCCGACACCGGAGGACATCGTGGCGCGCGGCCTGCCTCTGGAAGCCGCGTTTCAAAGATACGCTCCGCCGCGGAAGCTCAGGGAAGATCGTCTGCCCCTGGCGAGCCTGATGACGCCAACCCGCGCCGAGCAGCCCGATGCCGAAGCCGAAGTTCTGCTCGGGCTCAAGGTCATTCGCGACACGATCTACCGGCACGACGAAGTCACACAAAACCGCTGGAGCCGCTTTCGGAGCCAGCTTGCCTCGGGCCGGCTCCTCGCTGCGGGCTTCACGACGCCGCGTGCGGAAACCGATGAGCCGGTTCTCATTCCGAAAGAGCTATGGGGACGGGCCCAGGTCGACTTGTCGCTGTCCTCTCTGAGCGAAGGCGAAGCCGCCTATGAGCGCGTGCACATCCTGCGCGCCGCCGCCAAAAAGCGCAGCTAGCGCTTCACCGTCAGTCGAACAGATGCTTGAAAAAATGCGATACCTTGTGGCCGAACCCTTCGAGCTCCTTGCCTGTCTTCTTGCCGGCGTTTTTCAGCACCTCACCCGTGTCCTCGGCGGCGCCCTTGATCGACTGCCCCGCTTTGTGGGCGCTGTCGCTGACGGGATGCCCGGTGTCGCCTGACGAGGTGCTGGATTGGGAGTGCGTGGTGGTGCTCGAAGACTCCGCGGCGACCGCGCCGGAGATCCAGATCAGAGCCGCCGCGCCCACGACGTACGCCAAACTCAACCGTCGCCCTTGCGTCATGGCGAAGCCTCCCGTCTTGACCCATAAGGGATCGACAAGATACAGGCCTCTATCCCCCCTGCCAATCGAGCCTGGGGTGACCCGGAGTTCCCATGACCAATCCGGTTCTTGTCGAGATCACCCGTGGCGGCACCGTAGAAAGCGTGCATCACGGCGCGGTGGCCGTCATGGACGCGGCGGGAAAGCTTGTGGTGGCCATCGGCGACACGAGCCACGCCGTCTTTCCCCGCTCGGCGCTCAAGCTGCTTCAGGCCATTCCGTTGGTTCGCTCGGGCGCGGCCGACGCTTTCGGCTTGAGCGAAGCCGAGCTGGCGCTCGCTTGCGCGTCCCATTGTGGCGACCCCGAGCATGTCGATGCCGTGGCCGCTTGGCTGGCGCGTTTGGGCCTCGCCGAGATGGACCTTGCCTGCGGGGCCCATTTGCCCACGCGCGAAAGTTCCGCGCGCCCGTTTATCTGCGCGGACCGCGCGCCCTTGCGGCTGCACAACAACTGCTCGGGCAAGCACACGGGCTTTCTCACGCTCGCGAAACATCTGAGCGCGCCCACCCAGGGCTACGAACGGCCGGACAGCGCGGTCCAGCGCGCCGTGCGCGACGCGGTCTCGCGCTTCACCGGTGTCGACGCCAATGCCTGCGCCGCCGGCACCGACGGCTGCAACGCGCCCATTTTTGCGTTGCCGCTCGAGGCGATGGCGCGGGCCATGGCGCGAATCGCGACAGGCCGCGGCCTCGCGCCGGAAGATGCCCAGGCGGCCGACAGGCTGCGACGCGCCATGCGCCGCCACCCCAATCTGGTCGATGGGCGGGACCGTCTCTGCACCCGCCTCATCGAGACCCTGCCGGACGGACTGGTGAAGCCCGGCGCCGAAGGCAATTACGTCGCCGCGCTGCCGTCGCTCGGACTCGGGATCGTGCTCAAGATTGACGATGGCGCGGGACGGGCCGCAGACACCGCGATGGTATCGGTGCTGGTCGGGCTCGGCGCCCTGCCCGCCGACCACCCGATCGCCCGCGAGGAGATGGCGGCGCCGATCCTCAACACACGCGATCTGGCCGTGGGCCAGCGCGGGCCCGCCGCGGCCTTGCGCGGCTTAACGCGGTTGACCTCGACGGCTTGATCGCGTCACTTACGTCCTCCGTGTTCGCCTCACCCCAACCGACCTCATGAGCCCATCAGAGACCACTCTAGCGTCCCTTCGCAGCGCGCTCGCCGCCAAGCGCCTCAGCGCCTCTGAGGCCGCCGCCGCTGCGCTCAAAGCCATGGCGGAAGCCAAAGCGCTCAATGCCTTCATCACGGAGACGCCGGAGCGGGCCCGCGCGAGCGCCAAGGAGTCCGACGCACGCCTGTCCCAGGACCGCGCGCGTCCGCTCGAGGGGATCATCGTCTCGGTGAAGGACAATTTCTGCACCAAAGACGTCGAGACGACGGCGGCCTCGCGCATTCTCAAAGGCTTCGTGCCACCCTACGAGTCGTTCGTGTCCCAGCGCGTGCTCGATGCGGGCGGCGTTGTCGTCGGCAAGACGAATCTGGACGAATTCGGTATGGGCTCATCGACCGAGACGAGCGCTTATGGCCCGACCCTCAATCCCTTCGGTCTCAAGCTCGATCTCGGCAAGCGCGCGCCCGGCGGCTCGTCGGGCGGTGCCGCCGCCGCGGTGGCCGCCAATCTCTGCCAGGTGGCGCTCGCCACCGACACGGGCGGCTCCATCCGCCAGCCCGCTTCATTCTGTGGCGTCGTCGGCTTCAAGCCAACTTACGGCGTCTGCTCGCGCTGGGGTGTCATCGCCTACGCGTCCTCTCTGGATCAGGCCGGCGTCATCACGAAAACCGTGGAGGACGCGGCCATCGCGATGGATGTCATCGCCGGGCATGACCCGAAAGATTCGACATCGGTTGCGTGGGCCCATGACGGCTTCGAGCGCGCGCTTGTCACCGCGAGCGCGGGCGTGAAGATCGGCATTCCCAGAGAGTTTCGCGACATGGCGATCAACGCCGATCTCGGTGCGCTCTGGACCGAGGGCGAACACCGCCTGCGCGCCGCGGGCGCCGAGATCCGTCTCGTGGACATGCCGACGCTCAAATATTCGCTGCCGGCCTATTACTTGATCGCGCTCAGCGAAGCCTCGTCGAATCTCGCCCGCTATGACGGGGTGCGCTACGGCGTGCGCGCGCCCGGCGCGCACTCGATCGAGGAGCTTTACGAGGCTTCGCGCGCCCAGGGCTTCGGCAAGGAAGTGCGCAAGCGGATTATCGTCGGCACCTTCGCGCTCAGCGTCGGCTACTACGATCAGTATTACAGCAAGGCCCAGCGCGTGCGCCGTCTGATCAGCGACGAGTTCACAAAGATCCTGAGCGAGGTCGATTTTCTCATGTGGCCGGCGGCACCGACGCCGGCCTTTCCGCTCGGCGCCCATCAGGCCGATCCGCTCGCCATGTATCTCGAGGACGTATTCACCGTGCCCATCAATCTGGCGGGAGTGCCTGCGATCTGTCTACCGATCTTCACCGCAGCGAACGGATTGCCGATGGGCATGCAGCTGATCGGCAAGCGCTTCAGCGACACGAAGCTGCTTGCCGTCGCGAACGCCATGATGTCTACAGGCGCAGCTTAGCCGCGCCCGAGCTAGCTGGCCGCGCTAGCTGAAGATGCGGTCGAAGTTGCCCCCGGTGCCCGGCACTTTCGCGGCCATCTTGTCGCCGTCATAGCCAATCGATTTCGTCGGCGTGAATTCGATGACGACACGCTCCGGAATGTCGATGTCGGCCATGATCTGGCGAATCTTCTCGCGGTCCGAGCCGCGATGAAGGCGCGCCGCATAGGCCTCGAAAAACCACCCCTTGAGCAGCGGCGCGTCATGGGCATGAACGACGGAGGTACCTTTGTAGGTCACCGCCTTGCCGGTCCGCATGTCGGTGCCCGCGCTCGAGATGATGACGCATGTCCGCGGATCGCGGCGCACGGCGGCGACGCGCGCGCGCTCCTCCGTCATGCAGAGCCACAGCTTACCTTTCGCGGCGAGGTAGCACATGACGACGCCCACGGGTTCGCCCTGCTTGTTCGTCCAGATAAAGGAGCATTCGTTCTGCTTTTCCAGCAGCTCCTTCTCGCGCGCTTGATCGAGGTCGAACTCCTTGAGATCGACCGAAAACTTCTCGTCGTTGACTGACATATCATTCTCCGTCTTCTACTCTGCCGCGACGCTCGCCACGGAGACACGCGTGATGTTGACCGGGATCGCGGACATGTGAGGCATCGCGTTGACGGGTTCGACACGGCCGACCGCGTCGGTCAAGGCGTTCACGGCCGCACCATCGTAAAGCGGATCGTTGTCCCCGGGGACGCCGCCCCAGCCATGCGCGAGCGAGACAACGCCGCGGCGTAGATCCCCGTCGGCGCCTGCGATCGCAAGCGTACGTCCGTGAGCCGACGTGATCTCGACAACGTCGCCGACACTTATGCCCAACGCATCGAGATCGAGCGGATTGAGGAAGGCCGGATTGCAGGGCGTGCGTTTGCGAACCGTATCGACGAAGCGGCCGTTGCTGTTGAACAGATCCCTCATGCGCCGCGTCGACAACAGAAATGCAAAGCGCTGTCCGTTGCGCGTCACTTCGCCCGGGCGGTCGCCGTTCTCCCAATAATCTTTGAGCTCGGCCGCGACATCGTCGGCCATCACGTCGAATTGCCCGGTCATGCCCGGCGCGGGCGGCGACACGACGGACTGCGGAATGGAGAACATGTTGCCATGCGGATAAGTCCGCAGCTCTTCGAATTCCACGCATTTGCCTTTGAGCCGACGCGCGATCATCTCTTCGTCGCTCGGCGCCGTCTGCATGTCGAGCGGACCGGAGCCGTCGAAGTCGATGACTTTGCCGAGCCGACTCGCGATGGACCAGAACACGTACCAGTCGTTGACGACCTCCGAGCCAGCCGGCGGTTTGACGACCGGCGGCGTGTACTGAGCCCAAGCTCCCGGCCACAGCGGCATGCCCGTGATCTTCAAAGGCAGGTCGGGCCGCTCGTACTGCATGAGCGGCGCGAAGATGTAGTCCGCATACCGGCTCGTAGCCGACGGCCAGGGGTCGATGACGACGAGAAGATCAAGTTCCTTGAGCGCGCGTTCCGTGCGCCCGCGCTCCGGAAAGCTCGTCATGGGATCGCCGCCGTCGACGAACAAGGCACGTATCTGGCCCTTGCCCGGTGTCAGAATTTCGTCGGTCAAGGTCGCCGTCGGCCGCTCGCCCATGAGATTGTGCGCGCCACGAATGCGACTCGGCCCATCGGCTTCCCAGAAGCGCGGCGCCGGAATGACGCCCGCGCGCAACTCGGCCGACGGACTCTGCATGTCGATCGAATGCACGCGATCGCCCTCACGCAGATAACGGCCACAGATGACATTCAGCGTCTCGATCATCTGATGCGCCAGCGTCGAGTATGGCGACATGCAGAGACCGGTCGCGCTATGCGCTGCCCCCGTGCGCGCATCCCGCGCGAACATCTCAGCCACTTGGCGGATCTGGCCCGGCTCGAGCCCTGCCCGCTTCTCCACCGCTTCGGGTGTGAAGGGTGCCACCGCCGCGCGTAGCTTCGCAATTCCTTCCGCGCCGACATAGGTCTCGCAGAATGCGCGATCCTCCCAGCCCTCTTCCAGAATGAGACGGATCAACCCGGCCGCGATCGCCGTGTCCTGACCCGGATATGGCTGGAGCACGAGGTCGCCGTTGCGCGCCGTCTCCGTGCGCCGCGGATCGACAACGATGAGCTTGAGACCGCGTGCCCTGGCCTTGCGCAGCGTTCGCACCGGATCGACGGCGAGGAAGCCGACCGAGCCATGCGACACGAGCGGATTGGCGCCAAAGAAAAGACTGACGTCGCAGGCCTCGAAATCGGGGAGACCAGCGGTCCACAAGCCGAGCCGGCCGAATGCGACAACCTTGCTCGACTGATCGATCGTCAGCGTCGAGA
>Ga0081455_10000410_pt1 | contig 56308 bp, 57 predicted proteins | sample TabmetS3T2R1_FD_70207 | JGI IMG/M metagenome (GOLD analysis project Ga0081455, IMG submission 70207) | Tabebuia heterophylla rhizosphere microbial communities from the University of Puerto Rico - S3T2R1 | ecosystem: Host-associated > Plants > Roots > Rhizosphere ...
AAGCCCGAGGATCTAAAAGGAAAAAAGATCGGCGTCCCCCGCTTGGGAGCCGTTGCGCACTTCGCGATTCGAATGATTCTAGACCGCCATGGCATTAAAGACGCGACGATCTTGCAAATGGGCAGTCAACCCGAAGCCGCCGCGGGGATGCGCCGAGACGCCATCGATGGCGCCATGATTTCACTGCCGTTGAATTACGTCCTGGCCAAAGAGGGCTTTCGCGAACTCGTCGGTCCTCAAGATTACCGGAAGCTTGGCATCCAGTTTGTTTCGCAAGGCATTTCCGCGCGGCGATCGTTTGCCGCAAAAAATCGAGACGTTGTCATGCGACTGATGAAAGGAACCATGGAGGGGCTGAAGCTGATGTCAACGCAGGAAACTTTGGCGAAGCAAATTCTTTCGAAGTACACTCGCCAAACCGACCCGGAGTCGGTCGATCGCGCCTATCGGTTCGGACTAGAGACGCTCAACAGAGATCCAACGGTTCCGAAAGAGGCGATCGTCTCAATGGTTCGCCTCATGGCAGACCTCGGTCTCGTCGATCGCTCGGCGGCGGCGAACACGCCGCCCGAAACTTTCTACGACAACAGTTTTGTCGATGAAATGAAGCGGACAGGATTTCTGCGCGAACTCTGGAAGTAGCGCTCGTTCGTCTCAGTTCGCCGCTTACACCCGAACTATTTTCCTGATGGGCAAACTCAGAACATCACTGACATTCAACGATCGGCTCAATCATAGAGACGCTCAATATACTTGCTCTGGTCCAACTGGCGAATAAAGCTGTCGTCGTAGAAGTCTTCCGGCTTGTATTTGCGCATCTCGTGGTAGCTGTAGATCTCCATCACTTTTTTGATTCCCTCGACCGACGGATACGGTTTGCGCGGCAGGTTCGAAACTTCCCGGTAGAAATACTCTTGCTTCTCCGGGTCGGTCACGCCGTACCATTTGGCCATGGCGCTGAAGGCCGCCGGCTTGTTTCGTTTCACCAAGGCAATCATCTCTACTGTGGACTTGGTAAACCGGCGCACTGCCTCCTGGTTGTCCTTGAGCCATGCCCGAGAAACGTTCACTCCGGAGCCCGCATTCGGGATGTTGTATTTTGACAGATCGACCAGGATCTTATAGCCGGCCGACAACGCCATCGTTTCGTGCAGCTCGCTGGCTATCAGGGCATCCACACGGCCACTCTTCAACGCGTCCATGGTGTTGGCCCCCGACATCAGAGATAAATCGCGCTCCGGATTCCAACCCATGATCTTGGCAAATGTCAGCGCAACAAAATGGGTCACCGCCCCATAGCCCGAGTACCCGAGCCGCTTGCCCTTGAGCTGTTCAATGTTGGTGACGTCAGGGCGAGCGACGATTCGCCAGCGAACCACAGGGTCTGTGCAAGCGACAATCACGCGATCATCGGCCTGCGCGTCCGTCGTCCAGCGCACGATCAGCGGACTACCGCCGCCGATTACCACCGGAGTGTCCCGCCCTCCGGCGCGAATCAATTCTTTGGGGACGACAATACCGGTTCGCCGCGCGACATCGGCGGCGCTCTGAGTGATGAACTGTTCGACATCGAGGCCGTTCTTTTTGTAAATCTCTGCTTCATAGGCAGCGACGAAAGGCAGCTTGTTGAGCGAAACGTCTCCCAGTCCGACCCGAAGCTTGATGAGCTGTTCTTGCGCACGCGCCGGAGATATTCCAATAAGTAATAAGGTTACGACGAAAGCCAATCGGCATCGCCCGGGACGATATCGTGTCTGCGCAAACCAACTCGGTTTCATCTGAGCCTCCTTGTCACAAGATCACTTCAAACGCTGTCGGGCAGACTAGTAGAGTGACCGATGACTAGTCAAGGAAATCTCTAAACGAAACGACGTAGTTAAACCCCGCATCGGTCGCTAGCGGCGAACTCGCATGCTGTGTTTCTTCTTGCAAGATCCCTTCGTTTGTATAATACCTACGCGACAGGAGCGGTTCAGTATGACGTTAATGTTTGTGACGAGACAAACGCGCAGGCTCGGCTTCGTTTGTGCTATTGCGACTCTCCTTTTCGGCGTCATCTTGGGTTCCCGTGCGGTGGGACAGACACCCGGTGGATTGGAAGCCAAGACGCTTACTTTGGGAATCGTTTCGCCAGTGAATCAGAAAGAGATCGAGCCGCATTTTCGCGATTTCGTGCGCTATGTGGCAAGAAAGCTTGCTGCCTCACAGCCAATCGAGGGATCGGTCGTTGTGGCTCCCTCGCAGTCTGGACTCGCCAACCTACTTACTGAACAGAAGGTCGATTTTTACATGGAGAGTCCCTATCCGACTTACTTGATCAATAACGTATACGGAGCCGGAAAGTTACTCCTCAGGCGTTGGAAAGGAGGGATGGCAGAATATTACGGCCTGATTTTCACAAAAAGAAACAGCGAAATGAGACGTCTGGAAGATCTTGGGGGAAAGATCATCGCCTTTGAAGATCCAGGATCGACCTCGGGCCATTTTCTTCCAAAGTTCTTTCTTTCGAGAATGGGTTTTAAACTTTCTGAGAAGAGCCGAATCGAACCCAACGTTTCTGCCGGGGAAGTCGGTTACATTTTTGCCTATTCTCAGGACAAACTTGTCGACTTGGTGCTCACCAAACAGGTCGCAGCCGGGGCGTTCAGCAACGACGACTATGCCGCTCTTGGCAAGACGAAAAAGTCGGATATACGCGTCCTGGCTGAAACGGATAGGTTACCACGCCATTTTGTTTCCGTTCGAAAGGATTTGGATCCCGCGTTGGTTACCCAGCTGGAGAAGATCCTACTATCCATGCATCAAGACCCCCAAGGACAGCGGATATTGCAAAGAACCGATGGGACGACAAAGTTCGACGAGTTTCCGGGAGGGGAGGCGGCGATGCGCCAACGATTGCTGGATACCTTTTACTCTGCTGAGAAAAAGTAGGTCACGCATTGACTCTGACAGGCCCAAGGCATGGGCTAGATTGATGCGAGCCTTCTTACTTGCGAAAAACGGAACAATAACTTGTCGGCCGGATCTTGATCTTTTGCCGGGAGCTGGTCGCAACAACGGGGGCAGCTGGGATGAAGATCGCGCCTTTGCTTGGCTCGGTAATATTCGCTGTAGTTCTCGTACTCATTCCGCGCACGGCGCCGACGCAGGAGACGATCCGCGTTGCGATCCCTTTGTTTCCAACGGTCGCATTTCCATTGTTGGTGGCCAGCGATAAAGGATTCTTCCAGAAAGATGGCTTGATCGTCGAGCCCATCCGAATCAATAGCGCGCCGACTACTTATCAGGCGCTGATTTCCGGAGACGTTCATGCAGCCGTAGGCGCCCCCACGGCTCTGCTCCCCAGTAATTCGCAAGGAGCGGAGATTATCACTGTCGGTAGCTGGGACAACCTGGTGCCGTACGTCTGGGTGACGCGGGAAAAAATCACCGATCTTCGTGAGCTGCGGGGGAAAAAGGTCGGGGTCAATCGCGCGGGAAGCAAACCTTGGCTCATCATTCATGTTCTGCTGCAGGACGCCGGGATCGATCCGGTCAAGGACCTTAGCTTATTGCAGATGGGCGGCGGCTCTCAGGAGCGAGTGGCTGCCTTGATGAGAGGCGGTATCGATGCCACTCTTGCGGACGCACTACTCGAGCCGATCATGGTGAAAAGAGGTTTCTTCGTCCTGCGCGGGAAGCCGACTCCCTTCATGAATGGGCCGATTGCGGTAAAACGGTCCTATCTCGCCAGTCAACGGCCAACCGTTAAGAAGTTTGTCAAAGCCTTTTCTGATTCGACGCGCTATCTCATCGACAATAAGGAAGGCACTATGCGTCCTTTGACTCAGTTGCTGAATAGCAATGACCCTCAGGTTGTGGACTTCGCCTACCAGTACCTGCACTCCAACTCTGAGGCCACACTTTACCCACCCGACGAGGCGATCAAAAATCTGATCCGAATGTCGTCCTATATGGACAGAAAGCTTGGTTCAATCAGCGCGGATAAGGTTGTCGATTTGTCGATTCTTGACGAGCTGGGAACCAAACGAAACCAGCGTCCACAGAGATAGCTCGGTTAGGAGAGGGGACGGAGCACTACGATGGCTGAAAAAAAGCTGACTGGGAAAATCGCCCGCGAGCGGATTCGCATGATGAAAACGCCGCGGCCGCCGGAAGGGATCATCGAAGGGTTTCGCGCCCTTGGAGACGCGACTGGCATTGTTTCCGACGTGATGGACGAGCTCGGCATTACCGGAGTCGTCGGCGCATCGGTACTGAAGCCCACCCTTGCGGGCTCGCGCATCGTGGGACCCGCGCTCACGGTGCGTAACATCATGCAGCGCGAGCATGTCTACGAGACCGCGCGCTGGCATGTGAACAAAATGGCTGAGTTTGAGGCCCACAACCTGGCTCGCCCAGGCGATGTGGTCGTGATTGACGGAGTGCCGGGCATTTCAAACATGGGCGGTATCTCCGCCCAAACCGGCAAGCGCCAGGGCGAGGCAGGTGCGATTGTCTTCGGCGGTGTTCGCGACATCGCCCATTCGCGCCGCGTCGGCTACGCTGTGTGGGCGACAGACATAACGCCTGTCACCGGTAAATGGCGCATCGAAACGATCGAGATCAACGGTGAGATTCAGGTAGCCGGCATTCGAGTCCTCCCCGGCGATATCGTGTTCGCCGACGACACCGGCGTCTGCTTCATCCCGCGCGCACGCGCCGCGGAAGTCCTCGAGATGGCAAAGCAGAAATTCGCTGGCGAAGAGGCGAAATGCAAGGCGATTGATTCGGGTGTCCCGGTGGCGGATCTCCCCGCATAAGTCGTCTGCAGGTTTCCCTATTTGCCGATTCATGCTCTAGTGTCGTGAAAGTAAAAGTTCGCAAAAGAAGTCAGAGTTTCCCGACCAGTCATGCTCGCGAAAGCGGGCATCCAGAACTCTTTGAAATTCCTGGATTCCGGGTCGCGCTAGCTATCGCCAGCTTGCCCGGAATGACACTCGAATTAGTCAACGAATTTCGGAAACACAACACTAGCTTCATGTTGTAACGATCCTTTCGATGTTGTAATGCTGAGCCTGGCTTAACTTACTCGTGTAGACATTAGCCAGGAGAGGGAAATCGAATTGACAATTTGGCGGACCAACGAACCTAAAGGAGGGTAGAAGCATGGCAAGGATCGCACACATCGCTATTCTCGCGGCGGAGCCAGCGAGGCTCGCGGAGTTTTACAAGACAGCCTTCGGCCTCAAAGAAGTCGCCCGCAGCGGCGAAAACGGCGAGGCGATTTATGTCTCAGACGGTCACATCAATTTAGCGCTGCTGCCGGCGAGAAATCGCCGCGAGGGGATTTATCACTTTGGGATGCAGGTGGAAGACGTCAAGGACGCCGCCAAGACGGCCCTCGCGGCCGGCGCCACTGGCGGTAAAGCTGAGCTTCCCCGGGATGGACGCTTTGCCGAGACCTTCGTGCTCGATCCCGTGGGGACCAGAGTCGATCTCTCGCCGGGCTGGAAAGTCTAGCAAGACACCACGACAAAGAACGCAGAACACCAAAAAAACTCTGTGATCATTTGCGTCTTTGTTCATCCGCTCGCTGACGTCCTCGCTTCGTGATGGTCTCTAACAGTAAGGGCGAGTTGCTCGCGGCCATCATTTTGACGAGCTTCGGGTCTCTTGTCATCTACGAGGCTCGCGGCCTTCCCTATCATTCGGAGTTCGGTCCGGGTCCGGGCTTTTTCCCGCTGTGGATCGGGATCGGAATTGTCGTGTGTTCCCTATTCATGCTCGGTGCCATTTTTTTTCGTGGCGGTGAAACATTTGAAATCTCCAAGGTAGAACTGGTCCGCGCGCTCTCCGCCTGGCTGGCATTTGTTTTGGCGATTGTGCTTATGCGGTTAATCGGGTTTGGCCTTAGCTTTGGATTGCTCACCGCTTTTCTGGTTCTGGTTTTAGACCGGCGCTCGCCCTGGTTAGCAATTGGTGTAGCCATGGGTCTTGCCTTGGGGTTTCATCTTGTATTCGCTGTCGCCCTGGGCGTTTCTTTACCCGCGGGACCGTGGGGTTTCTGAAGACATGGGTGGTCCTTGGAAGCAATTGGCAATCTCTTCTTAGGATTTTCAATAGCCTTTAGTCCGGCGAATCTTTTTTGGTGTTTCGTCGGCGTGTTTTTGGGAACGATTGTAGGTGTCCTCCCGGGTCTCGGTCCGCCCGCCACGATTGCTCTGCTTCTCCCCCTGACCTTTAAAATGGATCCGACCACGGCCATGATCATGATGGCGGGCATTTATTATGGCGCCAAGTACGGCGGCTCAACGACTTCGATTCTATTGAATGTTCCGGGCGAGTCCTCATCTGTGGTGACCTGCCTCGACGGTTATCAGCTCGCCCGCCAGGGTCGGGCTGGAGCCGCTCTCGGTATCGCCGCGATCGCTTCTTTTGTCGCCGGCACTTTTGGCGTATTGGGGCTGATGTTTTTAGCGCCGCCCGTGGCGAAGTTCGCGTTACGTTTCGGCCCTCCCGAGTATTTTGGACTGATGGTCCTCGGATTAGCGATGGTTGCTTTTCTAACCGGTAAATCGGTCGTGAAGGGCATCCTTACGACACTAGTTGGTTTGTGGCTGGCCGGTGTGGGGACGGACGTTTTCACCGCCCAGTCGCGCTTTACGTTTGGCCAAATGGAACTTTTGGACGGAATCGATTTTATCGTGGTCAGCATCGGTTTGTTCGCAATCGGCGAGGTTCTGGTGAACCTGGAATCGAAAGTTGGCGGCGAGATTTTCAAAGTTCCTAAAGGACTACTCAATCTTTTACCCAGTCTTCAGGATCTTAAGGATTCGCGATTTGCTTTCGTGAACGGGTCCGTGGTCGGGTTTTTCATCGGTGTCCTTCCGGGCGCCGGCTCTACCATCGCTTCTTTCTTGTCTTATGGCTTGGAGAAGGCGGTTTCCCGTAGAGCGGACAGGTTCGGCACCGGCGTTATCGAGGGAGTGGCGGCGCCGGAGGGAGCCAATAATTCGGAAACCGGCGGCTCGCTGGTGCCTTTGCTGACACTTGGAATACCCGGTTCGTCCACTACAGCGATTCTTCTCGGCGCGCTATTGCTATGGGGGTTTCGGCCCGGACCGCTGTTGATCCAAGAGAATCCCAACCTGTTCTGGGGTCTCGTGGCTAGCATGTACGTGGGCAACCTCATGCTGCTGATTTTAAATCTACCGCTGGTTCCTCTTTTCGCACAGATCCTCAGGGTGCCTTACTTTGTGCTCTATCCGATCATCTTCGGCATCTCCATCGTCGGTGTTTATAGCGTTAGCCAGAGTCTCTTCGATGTCTGGATGCTGGTAATTTTCGGTTTGCTTGGCTATGCGATGCGGAAGCTCGATTTTCCTGCTGCTCCTCTGGTCCTGGGGATGGTACTCGGCGAGCGGCTTGAGTTGGCTTTGCGCCAATCATTGATGATGTCCCAGGGAGAGCTGTCGATCCTGGTAGCTAGCCCGCTGTCGGCGGGGATGTTATTGTTGGCAGGCATTCTGCTCTTGATCCCGATGTTAAATCGGGTTCGCTCATGGAGAGTAAAGGCAATCGAGCAGGAACTATGAACTTCTTTGAAGGAGGTCTTGCCTATGACACGGAAACTGACTCAGTGGATTTCGCTCCTGACGTGGCTGTTGACACTTCCGCTTATGGCTTCGGCTTTCGAACCGACCAAAACGGTGGAAGGGGTGGTTCATACCGCTCCGGGTGGCGGCTCTGATATCTTGGCCCGAGCCATCGCGGAAATGTTGCAGAAGGAAAAATTGATAACACAACGTCTGCAGGTGGTGAACAAGTCGGGCGGTGGCAGTGCCGTTGCGATGTCTTATCTCGCAGAAAAAAAGGGCGATAATCACGTGATCGGTTTCTTCACGGGAGTCTGGGTGACCAACCCCCTGACGACCAAAGAAGCGACGGTTACAATCAAGGATTTAACCCCCATTGTCCGCTTGGTGTTGGAACCGGCCGTCGTTGCGGTCAAGGCCGATTCTCCCTATAAGAGCATGAAGGATTTTGTTGAAGCCGCCAAAAAGAATCCCGGACAGCTGAGACAGTCCGGTGGTTCTGTTACCGGTCGAGATAACTTAGTGCGTCTGGTTATCGAGAAGGCAACCGGGGCAAAATGGGTATTCGTTTCTTTCCCGGGCGGGGGAGAGCGGATCGCAAATCTGTTGGGCGGCCACGTGCAGATGATGGTGATGGAGCCTCAAGAGGCCGGCGAGCATATCAAGGCGGGCAATCTTCGAGTGATTGCGGCTCTCACCGAGAAGCGGCTGCCATTTTTCCCGGACGTTCCCACCCTCAAGGAACAAGGGATCGATGTCCCTGTGATACCGCAGGCCCGCGGAGTGCTGGCGCCTCCGGGTGTGGGTAATGACGTAGTGCAATATTGGGACGGCGTGTTTGGCCGCTTCGCCAAGACTTCCGCCTGGAAGAAGTATCAGAACGATAATCAATTCGAGGATGGATATCTAACCGGCAACGGCCTCAATAAGTTCTTCGATGACCTGACTGTCCAGATGCGCGACGTTCTCAAAGAGGCGGGAGTCAAAGTCATGCGTTAGGAGATTTGCGTGGCTACGGGCGCGACAAAACAACTTGCTCGCTATGCGGTTAATCTGCGCTATCGGAATATCCCACGGGAGGTGATTGCCCGGGCGAAGGATTGTCTCCTGGACATAATCACAGTGGCTCTTTACGGTTCCACCAAGCCGTGGAGCCGCACTGTAGTTCAGTTTGTCAAAGACCAGGGTCTCTCGGGTTTTTCCACTGTATTGGGGGAGAGCTGGCGCGTGCCGGCCCATCTGGCAGCACTAGCCAACGGAACCATGGCTCATGCTTTTGAGTTGGACAACGTCCGCCAACCCGGCGCTGGCGTACACCCTGGCGCAACTGCATTTCTCCCTGCCCTCGCTGTGGGCGAGGCGCGGAAAGTAACTGGGAAAGCTTTCTTGACCGCCTTCGTGGCGGCCTGTGAAGTTATGGGTCGCATCGGTGTCGCTGCGGGAAATTCACTGGAGAAGCGCGGGTTCCATGCCCCTGGAGTGACTGGAACCTTTGGTGCCGCGGTGGCGGCCGGACGACTTTTAGGACTCGACGAAAATAAAATGGTCCATTCGCTGGGAATCGCTGGCTCTTATTCCGGCGGGCTGATGGAATTTTCCCGTTGCCAGGAGGGCGCGATGATCAAGCGTCTTCACCTGGGAAAAGCTGCGGAAGGTGGCGTGACTGCCGCGTCGTTGGCACGGCGCGGCTTTGCCGGGCCGGATAGTGTTCTCGAGGGGGAGTTGGGATTTTGCCGGGCCTTTTCCGACTCTCCGAACCTTTCCCGGTTGACTTTTCGTTTAGGACGAGAGTTCGAGTCGCTCAATATCTGCATCAAACGGTACGCCTGCCATATTAATGCTCATGCGCCCATCGAAGGGCTGGAAAAGCTCTCGCAGCAAAACGGTTTCGATCCGCGGGACGTCCGGGAGATCACCGTTGGCGGAATCGAAAAACTGGTAACGCATCATGCCATTTACCAACCGAAAGATTTGATGGCAGCGCAATACAGCATCCCTTTCTGTGTCGCGCTGAGTCTCTACCATGATCCAAAGGATCCGGAATCATTTACAGAAAAGAGGATCTCGGATGACAGAATTCGGGCGATGATGCGGAAAGTTCGTCTTCGCGTCGATTCTGAGATCGAAGAGAAGGGATGGGACCGCGCGGCCCGGGTGACGCTCTCACTCAAGGATCGAAGTCGTCCCTCAGTGTTAGTGGTTCACTTCAAGGGCACGCCACACAACCCCATGAGCCCGTCGGAACTGGAAGAGAAGGCGAGAAATTTGACCCGCCACATACTTGGCGAGAAAAAACTCGAGCGCTTGATCGATACCGTCCAGAATGTCGAAAAGCTCGATGACATCTCGAAGCTCACTCGGCGCTTGAGAGTTGCGTGATTAGAATCATCGCCGTTGAAGTCTACCCTTTGATCCTGCCCGTGGCAGAAGTCTACGGTGGCGCGGCGGGCACTCTCGAAGATTGCCGCTCTTTGATCGTGCGCGTAGAAACCCAAGACGGTATTGAAGGCTGGGGGGAGGCGACCCAAGGCCGGCCCGGGAACACCTACGAGACGTTAGAGACGATGGAGATCATGGTTCGCAAATACTTTGGGCCGGCGCTAATTGGCATGGATCTCGAAGGAACCGGCGCAGTGTTGCAAACGCTGCATCAGATCCGCTCCGGTCACCCCATGACGAAAGCGGCGCTCGAGATTGCTCTCTTTGACGCCTTGGGAAAATGGTACCGCGTGCCTCTCTATCGTTTCTTGGGCGGTCCCTATCGGCGGGAGATCGATCTCGTGGGTGGGCTGGGATTGGATCTCGAACCGGAAGGTATCGGGATGCGCGCCGGTCAGCTGGCGCGCGATGGCTTTCAGTCCTTCAAAATCAAGATCGGCGGTAAAGATCGGAAAAGAGATGTAGCGCGGGTTGGCGCGGTGAGAGACGCGGTTGGCGCAGAGGCGACGATCCGAGTCGATGGTAATGCCGCCTATTCCTTCACCGATGCGCGGGAAATTCTAAAGGAGCTCAGCCGTTTTCATATCGCCGATGCCGAGCAGCCGCTGGCGCGCGGTGATTTGAAGAGTCTCGCCGATCTCAGGCGCGCGGTTGGGATTCCCATCGCCGCTCAGGAGAGCGTCAGTTCCCCCGAAGACGCGCTTGCGGTGCTCGAGGAACAGGCGGCGGACCTGTTGAAGATCAAGCTGACGCATATCGGAGGATTCCAGAGAGGGGCTCAAGTGGCCACTATAGTTGGAGCGAAAGGTCTTCCGGTGGTGGTGGGACAAGGAAGCGCCTGCACGACGGTTCTCTCCGCAGCCGAGATACACCTTCATGCCGCGTTAGGGAACGCGCAGCCCGGTGGAGAAATGACAGGCTTTTTGCGTCTGGGCGAGCAAGACATTTTTAGTCCGCTCAAAGTCGCTCGTGGAAAAGTTTCTCTATCGAGCCATCCGGGCCTCGGCATCGAAGTCAGCAAAGAAAAGTTAAAACAATTGACAAAGCGACCGTCGAAAAATATTTAGTGCGAAGGAGGGCCATATGGCGGAATATAAAGTGATCGATGCGGACGGGCACGTGCGCGAGTCGATGACGGGCTTGCGGGAATTCTTGAAGCCGCGCTGGCAACGCCGCAACCTGTTTCCCAACGACGCCTGGGACCGTGATCTGTGCGGCAAGCTAGGTGCCAAGCCAGAGGGGCCCGAGGATCAGATAGCGGCCATGGACGAGGATGGCATCGACGTGATGGTGCTTTATCCGACCGCAGGATTGCATGTCGGCAGCCTGCATGAGCGTGATTTTGCCAGTGCTACAACGCGGGCCTACAACGATTGGCTGTACCACTTCTGCAAAACGAATCCGGCGCGGCTCAAGTTCGCTGCATTGCTGGCGCCTCAAGACCCGCAGGCCGCCGCCGCAGAGCTGACGCGCGCCGTGACCGAGCGTGGGGCGGTGGCAGGAGTGCTCCCGACTCACCTGCCCCAGATGCCGGACTTCGGCGACACTCTTTATGACCCAATTTACCTTGCCGCCGAGCGTCTCGGCGTCGGTATTGGCTTTCACACTGGCACCTCCGCTGACTCACTGGGAGGACTGCGCTTTCGCAAATTTCTTTCTGCTCATACCATCGATCATCCGGCAGAACAGATGATGGCGCTCATCGCAACGATCATTGGCGGAGTCTTCGAGCGTTTTCCTGAGCTCAGCATCGCCTACCTTGAGTCGGGCATCGGTTGGGTGCCGTATATGATGGACCGCCTCGACGAAGAGGTGGAGAAGCGCGGCGCTGTCGAAGCTCCTTACCTCACCAAGCTGCCGAGTGAGTACGTCACCAGCGGGCGGATTTACTTTGGTGTCGAGTGCGAAGAGAAGACTATTCCCGACTCGCTTCGTTGGGGTTTAGAAGATACGCTGCTCTACTCATCCGACTATCCTCACTGGGATGGCGATTGGCCCCATACGGTTAAAGCTGTGCGGGACAGGCAAGATCTTTCTGCGAGCACCAAGCAGAAAATGATGCACGACAACGTCGCGCGCTTTTACAAACTGGAATCCGCGGCGTGAGCCGCAAGTAGCGCACCAAAGGACCCAATCGAAACAGACATTCACCACGAAGGTCGCGAAGAGCACGAAGTTAGGAATTGGATCATAGTAAATTTCCGAATCCTTCGTGTCCTTCGTGCACTTCGTGGTGAGATGGTATTTTCTTATTGATTCAGCGCACTCTATTTTCCTTTGCGCAGCTTTTCGAGAAGGTTCTGGATCGGCGTAAAATCCATCCAATCGGGCCGGTTGATCCAGAGGTACTCTTTGTCCTTTCTCCTTTTTGCGAGCGGCGGCAAAAGTTCCTGCGGCAAGTCTTCCCGCAGCGATCCGACTCTCAGCTCGTCGGTATTGGCCTGACGGAAAGCGATTTGTCCTTCCAGTGACAGAAACCAGTTGATGAAAACTCTTGCGCTGTTGGGGTGAGGGTGTCGATTCATTAATGCCAGCGCGCCCGAGCCTGTGCCAATCCCAGGCTGCTCCTCGATTTGGTAAGGGTTTAGCTCGGCGACGGGCAGGCCTTGCATGGCGGCCCGATCAATTCGTCGACACATGAAGCAGAGAGCGAACTTCCCCTGCGATAACCAGTCGGTGCCCTGCCGAATGTCGCGGAAGAACGTGGGGTCCATATCGCGATAGATACGTTCGATAAACTTTGGCCCGAGCTGAGGATGATAATAAACGTAGGTGAGAGCGGTCGAGCCCTGCGCCGGACCGACTTGGAGCGCCTGATACTTTCCGCGCCATTGGGGCTGAACTAAATCCCACGCCGATTTAATTTCTTTTTCGTTGATGAGGTTGGTATTGAAGGCTATCGGAGGTCCGTACAAAGCGCTCTCGTACATAAAGATGTACTGGCCTTCGGAATCGATATAGTGGTGCTTGCCCATCCACCATTTGGACAGATCGGTGACCTCCGGATGGATGAGTAACGGCGCAATTGGTTCGACAATCTTCGCTCGGTATAGATTGAGATAGATCGAAGACGGCGCCCCGAGGAAGACATCAGCGAGGAATTTGCCGGCCCTACGTTCGCCAAGGAGCTTCGGAAACAAATCGCTGCCGCGTCCTAACGAAGTACCGACAAGCTTGATTTTCGGATAACGCTTTTGAAACGCGGCCCAGATCATCTGGGCGTTGCCGATCGAGTCGGTCGCATAGACGGCGACCTGCCCTTCCTCCTCGCCTCTCTTCACCATCGAATCCCACTCTTGGGAAGCGGCGATTCGAACCTCGGCCGCCGATGAAATTTCGGCCGTCAAAAAAATCAGCAGCGAAATGAATAGAAAATATCGCCGGCAAAGACTCATGATCATTATATCTTTCCTCCCCCGAACTTCTTTCATGATGCGATTAGGACTCACGATTGCACCTATTGGAAGTTGCTTAACCCGGCGTCGTTCATTATTTTAGACCGGCGCAAAAATTTTTTCTGCTGCTAACTGCCGCATTTGCTCAGGGCAGTCCTGACAAGATTCAGGACCCTTTTCGGCATCCGATCCCATAATCTTACGGTAACGGGAAGCAGCCAAGCATCAATGACCGAGTTTACCAACCTCCGTGGGCGGCTGCCTACCATACTCAAGACGCTCGCCATCGGTATCCCGGCGGGGTTTCTGTTTGATCGCCTCCACGCGCCGATTCCATGGATGATCGGACCGATGATCGCGGTCGCCATCTTCAACTTGATGGGCGTGCAAATGTATTCGGTTCCCTATGGTCGCCAAATGGGTCAGGTGATCCTCGGGTCGGCGGTGTCACTCTATTTCACGCCCGCGGTTGTGGCGGAGTTGGCCGCTCACTTACCTGCCATCGCGGCAGCGACTGTTTCGGTTTTCCTGGTGGGCGGTCTGGGCGCGTTGACTTTGAGCCGGGCCTCCGGGGTCGATGGAAAATCAACCTTCTTCGCCTCGATTCCGGGCGGTGCGATGGCGATGGCTGTGCTGGCGGAACGCTACGGCGCCCAGGTCGCTCCAGTTGCAGTGGCCCATAGTTTGCGCGTCTCCATCGTCGTCATCCTGCTCCCGTTGGCCTTGACCTATGGCGGCATCCCGCTGGTAGCGTCCGCATACCGTCCGGATGTGCCGCTCGATTACTCGATCTTGGCACCCTGGCTGGCCTTCGGTTTTTTCTCGGGCGAAGTTTCAGAGCGGCTTCGGTTACAGAATGGCTACCTGCTGGTGCCGATTTTCTTCGGTGCGGCGCTCACTGTGAGTGGTGTCCAACTTTCCGCCGTCCCGCACTGGATGACAGATTTCGCCCAACTCATGTTCGGTTTGGTGCTAGGGGCGCGTTACGAGCGCGCGTTCTTCACCCGCTACCGGCTGTTTATACCTTTTGCGTTGCTTAACTCGTTCTTTATCGTGATCGCCTCGGTGGTGGCCGCTGCGGTCCTTGCCTGGGCTTTCGACCTGCCTATCGCTACCATGATCCTCGCCACCTCGCCCGGCGGCTTGGCAGAGATGACGATCACCGCGCAAGCCCTCCAGATCAGCGTGCCATTGGTGGTCGCCTTCCACTTGTTTCGGGTGGTGGTGGTCAACATGGGTACCCAGTACATCTATGTCGGCGCCGCTCGGTGGTTGGGAGGAAGGACGGACCTCTAGCTAGTCAGTTGCATTGGAAAGTGTCGCTCGAGTCCGCAATGTCGGCTTGACACCAGGTTGGAGGCTTGATTAAGTGACGCCCGATTGACCTGAGCCCATGCGGGATCTGAGCGTTCCACGCATTGGATGAATAAGGGAGGTCTCATGAAAAGAATCTTTTATTGCGTATCTTTCTTGATCGGGTTTGCCCTTCTCTCTAACCTTGCGCATACAGCGTCGGATGAGTTTTTTAAGAGCAAGTCTATCAGGCTCATCGTGGGGAACTCGGTGGGGGGAGCCCAAGACGACTGGGGTCGCTTTGTGGCGCAGTATCTGGGCAAACACATTCCCGGAAGTCCCGATATCGTGGTGCAAAACATGCCGGGCGCGGGGACCGTGATTGCGGCCAACTACGTTTATAATGTCGCCAAGCCCGACGGTTTGACCCTCGGGCTCATCAACCCTGCCATCTACAACGATCAGCTTCTAGGGGCGAAAGAAGTGAAGTTCGACTGGCCGAAATTTTCCTGGATCGGCTCCCCGGAACGGATCGATCAGGTCTTGTTTATCCGTACAGACACTCCCTACAAGACCTTGGATGATATTCGCAAGGCAACCGAGCCCCCAAGGTGTGCGGCTCTGGCACGGAATGGATTGGGTTATTTTTTACCGCAGCTCCTTGAGGAGGGGCTCGGCGTTAAATTTCAAATGGTAGTGGGTTATGGCGGTGGCGGAGATATGAACTTGGCGATTGAGAAAGGAGAGGTGCAGTGCCGCGCTGGAACCGTTTCTGCGTATGTGGGGCGTGAGCCTACCCGGACCTGGATTAAAAACGGATTTGTTCGTGCCCTGGCCCAAAGCGGGGCCAAGCGCTATCCAAAGCTGCCGGATGTTCCGACTGTTTATGAGCTGATGGACACATATAAGACCCCCGACACAACGAAACGGCTGGCTAGAGTAATGCTCTCCTCCGGGGATCTCGGCCGGCCGTTCATCGGTCCCCCGGGAATGCCCGCGGACCGGGTTAAAGTTTTGCGCGAGGCCTTTATGAAAGCGATGAGTGACCCGGCACTACTAGCTGACGCTCAGAAAAGGAAATGGGATTTGGATCCTCTAAGCGGTGAAGAACTGGAGTCAACCGCCAAAGAAATCATGGTCCAACCTCCAGCGGTTATCGAACGGATGAAGAAGCTGTTGGAAAATTAGCTTCTCTGCCAACCACCGAATTTGCGAGCGGGTGAATTATTAAGATTCGTATAATATAGTGACTAACCATAGTTCAAAACAATTCTGCTTGTTTCCAAAAAGCCATGATAAGTTTGGGGCGGCGGCGCATGCGTTTAAGAGCCCGGATGGCATGGTAGCTAAGCTCGCTGAAGGTCTTCGGACAGAAGTTTGGAAGTTCATGATGCTTCCAATACCCCCATATGTATTCGACCGGATTAAGCTCAGGGGCATAGGTTGGCAGGTACTCCAAAAAGATCGCGCCCTTCTGATCGGCCACAAACTGTTGAACCAAACGACTGCGGTGAGGTTTGGAGCGGTCCCAAATCACCAGTAATTTCGTCTTGATGTGACGCCGAAGATGGCTGAGAAACTCCACCACTTGGGGACTGCGAATACTGCCTGGGTGCAACTGAAAGTAAAAATTCCACCAGGTGATCCCGGCCACCGCCGAAAGTGTCTTCCAGTTAAAGCAATACTGCAGCACCGGGGTTTGACCCTTGGGCGCCCACGTCCGACAGCGATGGGGCCGTTGGCTCAAGCCGCTCTCATCGACGAACACTATCGTGCGTCTTTCCTGCTGGGCTTTTTTTTAAGCCCAGGCCAGCTGCGCTTCTTCCACCGCTCGATGGCCGGTTCATCGCGTTCCCACGCTCGTCCCGTGGGCCGCTGGCAACTCCAACCCAGTTTTCCTAATAGCCAGCCCACGTGCCCAGGGTGGTACTCGACTCCAAAATCCCGCTCGATCAGCTTAGCCACACGTTCGAGAGTCCAGAGGTTGGTTTCATACCCCAAGACTTGGGGCCCCTGCTTGAGCTTGCTTTCTAGCTTTTTCAGATCCGCCTCATTTAACCGGGGCTTGCGCCCGGCGCGGCCCGCTTTCTTCAGCCCCCGCCGTCCGTGCTTCTCAATTTGCTCGACCCAGCGATTGACCGACTGGCGATGCACTCCTACTTGGCGGGCTACCTCTGCCTCACTGAGTCCCTTTTTCAGCAATCGAAAAGCCTCAAAGCGACGATCCTCTAATGCATCAAAATCTCTCTTGACTCCTGCTGGATTTCCCATGCAGGTCTATCTAACATAAATGCCGTGACAAGTCACTATATTTTATGACAGTTAATAATTCGCGAGTTCTTCGGGGGATCGGCAGTTCCGCATCAGAACGGACAAATTGGCGACTTGAGACTCTGGTGGGGCTGCCAATCACCTTCACGCTTTCTGATCTCCCACTGGGAGAAGGAATCGAGAGTAATCGTGCGGCAAAGCGGCGGCTTCGATTTCTTACAACAAGTTGGCGGTAACCTTAGGGGACTTCGTTATGATTGAGAGAATTAAAATCTCGCTCACTGTCATCACGGCGGCGGCTGCCATCGGTTTCACATCGACGGCGCAGGCGCAGGAATTCTTAAAAGACAAGACGCTTACTTTCATCGTCGGTTATTCGCCGGGCGGCACCTACGACCAATACACCCGGCTGATTGCCCGCCATATCAACAAACACGTTCCCGGCAATCCGACCAGGATCGTGGAAAACATGCCCGGCGCCGGCGGCATCATCGCCGCAAATCACCTCTATAATCGCGTGAAACCGGATGGGCTTACCATCGCCGCCTGGGCGTCGCCGCTGATCCTGCAGCATGTCATGGGCAACGAAGCGACGAAATTTGACGGCCGCAAAGTGGGCTGGGTCGGCATCCCTGGTCCTTACGACACCGCGTGTCATTTTAATCAGGAGAGCGGTATCAGAACCGTGGACGACTGGTTTGCCTTTAGACGACCGGTAAAAATAGCGTCGATCGGACCGGGCACAAGCCTGTCCGATGTGCCCAAGCTGCTTAAAGCCGCGCTCGGCCTGCCTCTCGACATGGTCGAGGGCTATAAGGGAGGCGCCGAGGCGCGGCTCGCGGTTGAAAGCGGTGAGGTCGATGGCCTTTGTGCCTCATGGCAAGCGACGAAGGTGTCTTGGCGTAGCCAGATGCAATCGGGAAAAATTCACGTCGTGCTACAGGCCACACTCAAATCGCATCCTGATCTAAAAAAAGTCCCCCTCGCAATCAATTATGCCAAAACTGATGAAGCGCGCACGCTGCTGCGCGTGGCCGACAACGTTCATGTCTATCAGTTTCCTTACTCAGTTGCCCCGGGCACTCCGCCTGAACGCCTGCAGGTTCTCCAGCAGGGATTCGTCAAGACATTGCGCGATCCCGAGTTGATAGCGGAAGCAAACAAGGCCGACTTGGAGGTCGAGCCCATAGACGGACCGACCACAGCCAAGACTTTTGCAAGCCTGTATGAACTGAGCCCGTCGCTGATCGCGAAATTGAAGGATATCTTGATTCCGAAAAAATAATACTGTCGAAATTGGATTAGCCATTGACAATTCTTGGCCCCCACCTCTTTCCTCCCCCGCGCGCGGGGGAGGATCAAGGAGGGGGATCGCGGTCATGTGAAGCGTTTCACGAAACAAGTTTGGACAGGTCGCTATGAAAAAAATCGTGGTTACCGGAGGAAGCGGGCGGTTGGGGCAATTTGTCATTCGCGATCTGCTCGCGCACCGCTACGAAGTGCTTAGCCTCGATAGAGTTCCACCTCGAGAGAAACTCTGTCCAAGCTGGCTAACTGACTTGCGTCACTCCGGCGATCTCTTCGAGGCGCTCGAAAGCGCCTACGGGATCGTGCATCTCGGTGCTTATCAAGCGCCCAATCTCGCGCCGGATGCCGAGACCTTCGGAAACAACGTGACTGCGACGTATAACGTATTGCGGGCCGCGGCCGACTTGGGCGTGAAAAAGGTCGTCATCGCGTCGAGCACGGCGGCGTTTGGGTTCATCTATGCCAAAAATCTCTGGCCGCCCGATTATCTGCCGCTTGACGAACGTCATCCTTCGAAGCCACAAGACTCCTACGGTCTTTCCAAAGTGATCGGCGAGCAGATCGTCGATTCCATTGTGACGGTTCATAAGGACATGACGATCAGCAGCCTGCGCTTTCCGGGAGTGAACTTCGATCTGTCGTACGAGAGCTTCAGAGATCGATGGCGCAAGCCGGCGACGCGAGCCAGTGGTTTCTGGACTTACATCGACGCGCGGGACGCGGCGATGATGTGCCGGTTGGCGTTGGCAGCCAAGTTTCACGGCCACGAGGTTTTTATAGCGGCAGCGCCGAACAACTGTATGATCCAACCGACCTTGGAGCTGGTCAAAAAATATCTGCCAAAAGGCACAAAAATAAAAGAAGTATCCGGCACACACTGGAGCTGCGTCGATTCGGCGAAAGCGCGGCGCATGCTCGGTTTCAAGCCGGACCACGTCTGGCAGGATTATCTGCAAGAAGGGCAACCGCTAGCTAGCCCCGATTCTGCGCGGTAAACAGCGAGCCTGTGACACCGCCTTTCTTTTACGGCTGGATCATTGTTGCGATTTCGATGCTCGCGGGATTTTTTTCCGCCGGCGTGAGCAACATCACCATGGCGGTGGTCTTGAAGCCCATCAGCGACGAGCTTGGCTGGAGTCGCGCGCTGACTGCGGCGGCGGTTACGGCGGGAGCAATTTCAGGTGGGGCTCTCTCGCCGTTTTTCGGGCCGATCGCCGATCGATTGGGGCCGCGATTGCTGCTGCCCGCGGGTGGAAGCTTGGTCGGCTTGCTCGCTATCGGCGTCAGTATGAGCACGGAGCCGTGGCAGTTCTACGCGACTTTCGTTCCGGCCCGCGCGCTCACCGAATTCCTTTTGTGTGGTATCGTTCCTTTTACCGCGGTTGCCAATTGGTTTTACATCCAGCGGCCGAGAGCCATGGGATTGGTCGCCATGTCTGTGCCGCTCGGGGCGTCGGCTCTCTCGTTGGTCTACCAATTTTTTGTCGCTCATTACGGCTGGCGCAGCGCTTTTTTGGCGCTGGGGATTTCGCTTTGGATTCTGGTGGTGATACCTGGCGCGATTTTCCTGCGCCGACAACCGGAGGATCTCGGCCTGACTCCCGATGGGGTGCCAGCCAAGCTTCAACCTGACGGTCCGTTCCCTCTCGAACAGGAACGGCAAAAAGCAGCTCTCGAACCCAGTTGGACACGCGGCGATGCCATGCGGACGAACACGTTTTGGTTGCTCGTGGCCAGTACCTTTCTCGCTTCCCTGGGCACCGGCGGCATCGCCTTTCACACGGTCGCCTATTTTACCGACAACACGATTGCGCCAGGAATCGCTGCGGGAGCACTGAGCGTGATGGCTCTCGCGGGAGCCATGGGCAACGGATTGTGGGGCGCTTTGGCTGAACGAATTCACCCGCGTTTGCTCAGCGTTGCGACGATGCTCGTCTCGGCCTGCGCCGTCGCGTTGCTAACACAAGTGAGAGATCCTTTTACGGTATATGTCTTCGCCATCCTGTTTGGTCTCACTGCTCGAGGCGCGGCAGTGCTCACGCAAATTCTACTCGCGCGCTACTTTGGCCGGCGTTCTTACGGCGCTATCAGTAGCGTTCTCGATCCCTTCCACAAGGGCGGCTTGGGTCTCGGCGCGCTTCTTGCTGGGATCGCCTTCGACTTTACAGGCAACTATCGAACCATTTTTGCGATTTTCCTGGGAAACTATTTATTGTCTGCTCTGTTGGTATTCTTGGCGCGGCGTCCGCTGGAAACCTTGGCGAGAGCATAATGGAAGGATAAGGTTAATAATCATTGTTCGGACCTTTTCGCTATGTTAAAAGTCTCTCGGTTTGATTTCGAAGAAATGGGCGAACATACTGGAGGTAAGCAGGGTTCCGCAGTTAATTGTATGACCTGTGCTGGGGGAGGCCTGAGCCAGAGCAGCGAATGCACAGAACCGTAATGTTTCAAAGTCATTTTAGTTACTCGGCACTCGGTTCTCGACGGTTGAGGACTCCGCTCATCGCACCGAGGCTCGTAACTTTGCTCAGAGGCACAAGCCCATTGCGTTTGCTGTGGAAGGCTTGCGCCTTGCTCTGTGCTTCGCCTTTAGCTGCGGAATCCGCAGCAACCGATGACTAGATGGCAAGGGAATTCCCATGCTGATTGAACTTAATTACCCCGAGCCGGTTTCGGTTGAGCTGGAAGCGGCGAAGACACTGCTGCTGATCATCGACGTGGAGAATGAGAACGCGCATCCGAACGGAGCGCTCTACATTGGCGAGCCGGTGCGGCGGATCATTCCCAGGATTCGGGAGCTTCGTGAAAAAGCATGTCAGTTTGGCGCCCGCGTCATACACACGCAGTCAGTGCGGTCGCCAGATGCACTGGAGTTTACGGTTTTTAAAAACACCGTGCGCAAACTAGAGGGGAGCTGGGGCGCGGAGCTGATCGAGGAGTTGAAACCGGCCGATGATGAGCCTCTGATTGTGAAGCGGACCCATGATTGCTTTTATTAAACCGAAATGGATGCTCTTCTTGCGCGTTTTGGAATGCGTTCAGGCGAAGGTTGCGTAATCGTCACTGGCATCTCCACTCGAAACTGCGTTCAGAGCGCCGTCACGGCGTTCAGCATCCGCGATTATCACGTCTACGTGCCGATGGACTGCACGGCGCAAAAAGATGAGAAAGAGATCCTGCAGGCCTTCTCTCTATTTACGAGCTTCGGTTACAGACACAACGTTACGATGACGCGATCCGATCTGATCAAACTGAGGCCGCAGAAAGTTTTACCGTAACTTTCTCTCTAATGATCACCAAGATCGTGGTGGCAACCTTTTGGTTGTCAGCATGATTCTCATTATTCATTTAGCTATTAAAATAGCTCTCGGTTGCTTCCTCGGAAGGCAGGACAAGGAGTCCATGCTGGCAACTTCTCCGTTCTTTCCTTGTTCCAACCAAACGCTACGCTGGCCGCATGACAAATAAAAACCTCAATCTCATGGCCTAGTCCGGAAGTGTTAATAAACAAACGGGATCAGTTTGTAATTCATAATCAGACTGCGCAGTCCAGATTCCAATCGGTGCCAGTTCCATGAACGAGGAGTTCATTGGTTGCTCCTCTCGTTCGAGAATCAGCTTAGAGGTCACGCTCCCGACAATGATAGTCTAGCAGATGACATCGCCAAAAGAACTCCGCGCGGAACTTTCGCCATATGACGGTAGAGACGGTAGGGACGGTAGGGACGGCATTTTCTCTATATGGTCTGATCGTCCCATTCGTTTTGTCCCAGGTGTCGAGATTCATTTTCTGTGCTGCTTTCATTATAGCAAAGTAATGGCAAAGTGAAAAAATTCTCTTGTGATCTCTATCAGTTAGATGCGCTAAGAGGATTAGGAATCCTCGTAGCGTTGCGGTTCAATTCGTGCCCGATATGGTGTCCCCTGGGTTCAGGTGTTCGTCATAGTCAACGACAAGAATGAGACCGTTGGGCTGCAAGCGACGGGCAATACTTATATGAGTGCGATGACTACCGGCGTGCGTACCGTTGGACCGTACAGTGGGTCGATTATGATTCATAAAATTGAGCGCGGGGATAACTGGTCAGATTTCGCTTTATAATGTTCACGCCTTCTCCATCTTTTTAAGTTCGCGGCTCAGTCCGGGAAAATCTTCTCGGCCACTTCTTTCATTCGTTTCCTATTTTTTCACGTTGAAATAAAGTTGACACATTTCGCGGCGCCGGCGCCCCGAGACGATCAGACAGTTAATTTTCACTGCAACATTTGTCATCACAATCATACGGGTTCATTGTGCTGACGATAAACCTACGCTGACAAACTTTGTGTTCACCGTCGCGCTACCGCCGTCGTCGCCAATGGCGAACCATTGGCTTCCGTTGCGGCTGAGTGATATGAGCGGTTGTTGCCCGAGCATTATGCTGGACATTTAAGGAGAGGGGCTTGCCAATGCGAAGCATCGATGGGTTACTGGACCAGACCTTTAAACTGAGTCAAAAAGGAGCGCGAGTCCGAAGCGAAATCCTCGGCGGTGCGACTACGTTTGTCACGATGGCCTACATCATCGTCGTGAACCCAGCGATTCTGAGCTTCGCCGGCATTCCTGTCGGACCGAGCACTGTAGCGACCATCTGCAGCGCTGTATTTGGCTCGCTGCTCATGGGCTTCTACGCTAACCGGCCGATCGCCGTGGCGCCTTACATGGGCGAAAACGCTTTCATCGCCTTTGGTCTGGCGGCACTCGCAATTGGATGGGAGCAGCGTTTGGGAGCGGTTTTCGTTAGTGGATTCATTTTCCTTGCGATTACGTTACTGAAAATCCGTACTTGGCTTGCCAACTCGATTTCCTCGACTATGAAGCACAGTTTTGCGGTGGGGATCGGGCTTTTCTTGACTCTGATCGGACTGTACGAGACCGGGATCATTACCAGCTTCGTTACCGGGATGCCGGCGAAGGCCTTGCTGTTGCCCGGAACCGAGGTGCTGCGCGCTCCCGACGTGCCGCTAAAGATCGGCGGCCTGCGGAATACCAGTGTCCTGCTCGCGATTTTTGGATTTCTCCTGATGATAACATTGCTTGCTTGGCGCGTGCGGGGAGCCATACTGCTGGGAATTGTTGCGACCGGACTCGTTGGCATCCTGCTAGGTTTAGGCGAGGCTCCACGCACCGTCATTACGATCCCGTTCACCGGCGAGTACAACCTGCGCGAGATTGCCTTTAAGTTGGACATTGGCGGCGTATTGCGGCTCGACATGTTGCCCATCTTGCTGACCTTGTTTTTGATGGGTTTCCTGGACACGATGGGAACGCTGGTCGGAGTGGGCGCGGCGGGTGACATGCTTGATGAAAAGGGAAATTTTCCCGAGATCGAACGCCCCATGCTGGTCGACGCGTTAAGCTGCATTTTCAGCAGTTTGGTCGGGACTTCGACGAGCGGCGCTTATATCGAGTCCGCCACAGGGATTCGGGAGGGCGCGCGCACGGGCCTCGCAGCCGTTGTGACTGCGCTGCTCTTCGCGAGCTCGCTTTTTTTCATCCCCTTGATCGACCCGTTGCAGAAGCTCTCCTTCGCTTATGCTCCGGCGCTGATCGCGGTGGGCGTACTGATGATAGGTTCGGTTACCAAGATCGACTTCGAAGACTTGACCGAGCTTGCCCCGGCATTTGCCACCATTGTCATGATGGTTTTTACCTATAACATCGCCAACGGCCTGACCGCTGGCCTGGTGCTTTATCCGATCATCAAGGTCCTGGCCGGTAGGGCAAGCGAGTTGAATGGGGGCTCGGTCGTCCTGGGCCTCTTGTGCCTCGTCTACTATGTTTTCGGGCTACCGCACTAATATCTCGCATCCCAAGCAGATGCCGGACTGAAAGCCGTGTTGATAGCTCGTGCCTAACTCAAAAACTCGAGCAACAAACAAGTCGTGGCCCAAGCAGCATCCTTCGATAAAGCGATCGCCCAACTCTATCGGGACTACCTCGAATTACTAAAAGGCTTTCGGCGACTTCGGAAAACTGGTGCAAGAAGCGGCCGGGGACGTTACTCTACGCCAGCGCCTGGTGCAAGCGCCCCAACAAGTGCTGCTGGAGGGCATACCGCTGCCCATAGACACCGAAATACAGTTTCTTGCAAATACTTCCTACCGGCTCCATCTGCTCTTGCCCGCGCTGGCGGACAAAGCCCCGGCAGTGGCCACACCGAATCCGGTCAAACGGGCCATGGCGCGGGCCTGCGGGGACCCTTCCTATCGCGCCCTGCTAGTGAATGAACCCAGGCGGGCATTCGCGGAGGAGAACTGCAAATTGCCTGAAGGGGTTGTGGTTTCGGTGCGTGAAATGTCGAATAACAAGCTGCTGGTGGTGTTGCCAGAGCATCCGGACACCATTTTCGGCGAGCGGACAGTTCGTCGGCCAAAAGGATCGGCAATCGAGTTACCCCCGGGCCTGAGCCTTGAGTGGCACGGATCCACCACGAGTACGATAAAAAGAATGACCTGCCACCGTAAAAATGCCTTGGCCAACTTTCCTGTGCGTCTCATGCTATACCTCTCCATCTCGCTCATTTAACTAACTCGCAGCCAAAAACAACTTGAAAGAGTTACTGACCGCTCTCTCTCGAATGGCGCGCACCATATCGCCAGCGGGGCGAACCTCACGGAGGCGGACCTCAACAAGGCGGAGGCGGACCTCACCGAGGCCGACGGAGAGAAAATTCTACGAGAGTTTTATATCATGGATGAACATTCTATCATCTATGACATCAATCAAGATTTGATCAGAAAAAGCTACGAGATTGTCACAATGGACGGATTTAGTATGTTACGCGGTGCCGACTTACTTTTTGCTTGCATTGCATATCTGGAGAAAGCGTACTTGGTGACGCTGGACAACGATTTTAGACAGGTTTCGCATTACATCAGCGTGATCAATCTCAACGAAAGTAGAGAAGCTCCCAAATATCGGGATTCGTTTGAAATGCGCCAAGTGCCATGATCCTCCTGGCTAGTATGAGCGACCGAAAAAATCAATTACTCGTTCACTTCCATTAAACTCGCCAGGCTGGAAATCTTCAATTCTGTCAGGAAATTTTTCTCGCCCTCTCGCAATTATAAAGAGCTTGGACTCAACCAACTGCGATATTGATTGTGCCTCCGGTTTTCCTTGAAGCAATTTAATGGTAAGCGATGGAGAAAATTTGTTACCGGGAACCCACCCGCGCCGCAGAATCGCTTCCGCAAAGTCGGGAAGGCTTGCGACAATTAGATGAAGCCCGCAAAGGCTGTCTATTGCGACCTCCAATGTAGCTTTTTTTAGATTGGCAATACGGTCATGCTTGAGATCGGTATGGATTCGCCACCAGGTTGCAGGTTGATAGCCGCTACCCGAAAGTAGCGCGACCCACACACTAAACGGAGTTAAGTAACGCGGCGGCGTGAGCATTAAGATGCTTTTAGAAGTAGGAATCTCAAATCTGGCCGCATACAACTTTGCGTAATGGACTATATCAAGCTGTTTCCTAGGGATGCTTTGTCCGTCGACTGTTGCCGGATCTGGCGATATTTGTCGAAGGATAGAATCTAACAAGCCGCACGACTCGATGATCAGGCTAGCAAGGCGCGGAGAAAAAGTCGAAAGATTTTGGTCTGACAGTAGTATAGGTGCTCTGCTTACTTCACCACCTGCTATGATCTGTCAAGTTCGCTGAGTACACCTTGACTCCATGTGCTAGGTGGCGCTATAGGTGCCGCTTTACGGAGTTCCATTCTATTATGATCGACGACGATACCCTCAACCAGCTGCTGCGGATCAATGATGAACTGTTGCAGCTATGCAAGTGGCTGAACGAAAAGCGCGACATGGAACGTCATCGCGCCTTATACCACTGATGGACAACCTGACCCATATTTTGATAGAAGCGGGCAAGAACAAATTGCAGTGATGCAGCCATAGAAGGGTGCGTGCGGCCATGTCTTCTAGTATCAACAAGGGAGATCGAATCGTAGACGGTCAAATTGACTACGGGCGCGTGTTTGTCACTTTTACCCGGCATACGGAACAGAAGATCGCGCATGGGCTAATTTTCGAATCGCTGTTGCATGCGCTGAAGGAACGTGGAGTTGTGTTGAAGGACGGCGAGCCCAGTACCTTGGTAGATCTTGGCTGCGGGGAGGGCCATACCGCCTATGAAATGATCGAAGCGATCAATCGCGTCCATCCACAAGGCGACGGCATAAACTACTATGGCCTCGACGCGGACGAGCGTTTCGTTCGGAGTACGGAACGATTGCTGCTAAAGGTTAAAGGCCCCCAGCGTCTTCGAATCGTCGATGTACGACGTGCGAATGTTCTGGGAGGAGGGCCTTTCCCGATTGCGTCGATCGACGACGTGCTCGCGACCATGGGGCATGTGCTGTATTATGCGTACAGTCCCAAGGGCCAGGACGAGACCCGTAAGAACATTGCTTGTATCATCGATCGCATTGTGGATTTGCTAGGGCGAGACGGCATATGCGTACTCGTTCATAGTGCCCAAAACTGCCCACTGGCAACCCTTCGGGCATCGGTCGCCGATTCCGTGGAAGCCAAACCCCCTGGCATTGTGGCGGGTGTCGCGGATGAGAAACGGCTTGTCGTGATGTCGTTGATCGCTCCAGGTCAACTCTGTTTCCCGCGTCTGACTCCGGCACAGTGGGACAAGACGAAAGAGCCCGCCTGTTACCGCGTCGAATCGAGTAACGACCCGCAATTCATGGCAACGCTCGAATTGCTTATGTTTGTCGCGCAGCGCAGTCTAAAAAGTTTAGCGCAGGAGGGAAAACTGGAACGGTTCGTCGATGAGTTGAAGTCGCAGCTTGACGGCGATGCCATTCTTCATGGATTGTCCGATTATCAGCTCCTGTTGTCGCAGCGCCAATCATCGGAGTTGAAGGGATGTGTCGAGGCGGCTCTGCAACAAACTGCACAATCCCTCGACCGAATTGTCCGAGAAGCGCGACGAGCCTTTGCCTTGCAGACCAAAGATACTGAGCCATTTTGACGACGGGCACCTGAGGCATTCAAAGTTTGTCGGGTTGAGAGATGACAAGGACGCTAGAAGGCGTGCGGGAAACCAAGGATTAGCTACGACATCAAAGCAGTAGCGGGATAGAGCGCCGGTCAGTAAAGAATGGCGGCGTAGATCATTATTACGGCAAGCAATAGAAACTCATTCATAAGAACGCCTTTTCTTAGATATCGGTTTCACTAGATAGTCGTTCGGGGAAGCCCAAAATCGACAACGGACCGCATCATCAGCTTCATTGACCAGCCCGACTTGATTAAAAGAATTCTTAAATAGTTAGGTCTACGGGAAGAATCCCAGGTCCCTTCTTGACAGCGAGCCTCCCAGAAAGGAGATAAAAGAATTCACCTTCGATCCATTCTACAGTCAGTTAATTCAAAAGCTTCTGTACCCCTAATCCGGAGCTAATGTTGATCCCTGCCCACTCAAGCCGATTATGGTGGACATAAGACCACCTTATCGGATACTGTTCGCCCAAAATGGCGATCGGGGGGCTGGTTCACCGTTTCCAGTAGGCGCTTTCGGCTCTTAAATCCATTTTGGACGGGATTGTTGGGAGAGTTTCTGAGTTCTCGGTGGCTGAACCTCAAAGCAAATTCCTATCATTTTGCGACGTTCTCGCCATCAATCTGAGGAGGGGGATATGCCCACTGTTAGCTATGAGCACCTCTACGGCTTGGCAGTCGCCATCTATGAGGCGGCGGGAGCGAGTACAGAGACGGCCCAAACCGTGGCACGACATCAGGTAGGAGCAAATCTCGCCGGCCACGACTCCCACGGGATACAGCTGCTGCCGACTTACATCCAGCGCATCGATCGCGGCCATATCCAGCCCCGGATGGATCCCCTAATCATCCGAGAGACACCTACAACGGTTTTTGTGAACGGGCAGTGGGCCTTCGGCCCCGTAGTCTCCGAATTCACCATGAAGCGGTGTATCGCAAAGGCGCGGGAGGTAGGCGTCGCGATCGGCGTGGTCCGGGAGCAGAGCCACGTGGGGCGCCTCGCGGATTACCCTCTCATGGCCGTGCAGGAAGGGTTCATCTCTATCATGACTTGCGACTCGGGTCAGTCGGCCAAGGCGGTGGCACCCTTCGGCGGTCGGGTCGCCCGCCTCGGCACCAACCCCATCTGCATCGCGTTCCCATCAGACCTGCCGGGTCCGGTCTTCATTGACATGGCGACGAGCGCGGTAGCGGCCGGCAAGCTGCAGCTTTATCGGACTCGCAAGCAGAGGATCCCCGAGGGCTGGCTGGTAGAGCAAGACGGCAAGCCTGCCACGGACCCGGCGGCGTTCTACGAGCGCGGGGCAGTCATGCTGCCCTTGGGCGGGCCAGAGGGTCACAAGGGATATGGCCTCTCCTTCGCGGTCGAGACTCTCGCCTCGCTGCTTCCCGGGCTGGGGTTCGGCATCGATCCTCAGGGCCGCCACAACGACGGCAGCTTCATGCTCGTGGTGGACCCCGCCAACTTCCAGCCCTTAGCAGACTTCAAGGCGCAGGTGACGGCCTTCGTGGAGTATCTCAAGAACACGCCCCCGGCCGAGGGCTTCACCGAGGTGCTGTATCCGGGCGAGCTTGAGTACCGGACAGAGCAGCGCCGAAGGGCAGAGGGTATCCCCGTGGAGGAGGACACCTGGGAGCGCGTCGCGGCAATAGCCAGACGGTTTGAGTTGACCGGGCTGGGGGCGTTTAAGCCGTAGCGCGGCAAGTGCAGTTGGAACGCCGTGCTGATCGCGCTACTGATCTCAGGCAACTTCACAGTCGTGAACCTCCTTGCAGTTGGCCTCGTGCCGTTCATCGCCGGCTTGCTTGGCGGCTGGTTCGGCGAACGTCGGCAGGGCACGGTCTGATTTGCCGGCGGCGTAAATTTTGCTTTTTCTTCCCCACGCTTCTCCCGCTGAGACTCTTGGCGGTTTTCGGGAATGTCGTGGCCTCGTTTCGTAAGCATGACAGATTCGAGCTGGACGTAATCACCCGGAGACAGATTTCATTCCCGCCATGTCGTTATATTGCTCTATGGCAAAATGGGTGCAAAGTCGAAAAATTCAATTGTGATTCTAGCGGTTAGACGCGCTACGGGATTGCTAATCCTCGTGTCGGGTAGGTTCAATCCTGACGCTGTGTTCGATGTGCTTTGATATTGAACATTGAGTGGAGGATCAATGCGTGATGGGTTGCTAGCGCGCTCGGCGGAACACGGCGACCCACTGAGGCTGCGTCACGCTCCACATACCCTTGCGCGGTCCGTTGTCCTCAATCCGCAGGTCGACGGATTCCGGGTTGTGGCGCAGCAGTGCGGCGGCGGCCTCGAACTTCGAAAGACCTTCGACTCCGGCGAGGACTGCGATAATGGAGAGCGCGATCAGGTCGGTGAGGCTATGTCCATAGAGCCGACTTGGCTGACGTTGCACGTCGATTTCCACTGGAGCACCGGCGGCTCGCAGCATTGCACCGATGGCACCACTGCCTTCTGTCGGCAATCCGAGCAAGCGCCGCCGCTCCGCGATGGCTGAAAGATGCCGCGCATTGTCGCCGGTGTCCCCGTCCTCTTCGATGAAATGGTTCAGCACGAGCCCCGTATAGCCGACAGTTTCGTCGGTAACGACAACGAACAGGACTCCGCCGGGTTTCAAGAAGCGCACCATTCTTGTCACGCTGGAGGAAAGGTCGTGCACGAAGTAGAGCATGTGCATCGCGAGGGCTAGGTCGATGCTTCCATCTTTCGGTAGGGTTTCTCCCGGGCGCACAGCTGCTATGTCGATCTCATCAAATCCGTCCGCGAGTGCCACTCCGGACTGCAAATGTGCTTGCGTCTTGAGGAACGCAACGTAGTTTTTCAGGTATTCGGGATTAGGCTCCTCGATTGAGACACAGGTGCCCTTCGGCACCGAAGCAGCTACTAACGCGAAAGTTTCGCCGTCACCCGCTCCAAAGTCGAAGATGTGACCGTCACTCGGGACCGACTCCTCTATGACGCGTCGTAGCTCCGGCACGAACATATCGCGCTGGTCGGTGCCCATCATCAGCACACGTCCGAGTGGATCCGGTTTCAATAGCCTAGCGAAGGCGTTACGGTACTGTCGGTGTGTATCGAGCCCCTCGAACTCGTTCCTCACAAGTTCGAGAGCTTCGTCGAATTGAAGTGCGAGGTCCTGAGCTCTGGCCCGGTCAATCTGAATCGGCATGGGTTTTCTGGCCTTTCGGGTTATAACGCTTGCGACTCAACTCGGTTAGCCACCCGGTCAAGCGTTGGCTGACTTCGTTTAAATCGTCGTAAGGCGCGAGCGTGATCAGGGAAGGGTACAAAAGCTCCAACTGGAGAATATTCTGCACGTTTAGCGGTCCCTGCGTCGGGTCACGAAGAAAAAAACCTATCAATGGTTTTCCCTTAGCCAGCAGTTGCATGGAGTTGATTCCGGTTCCGAGACCCGCTTCGTTGTAGCAGATAATGGCGGCTCGGGCCTCTTCGCGGAAAGCTTGGTCCCTTTCCAAACAAACGCAGTAAGCGACAACTCTTTGCTCATCGACCCGACACGACGTTCTCGATAGTCGGGCCAGTCTTTGTCGTAGCCCTCGATGGGGTTACAGACCATGCGGGCAAAATCTTCCCGACTCATGTCTGGATACTGTCGTCGATAGTAGCGATATCGAGTGTCGTATCCCAGGCCCGTGGACTCCAGCAGCTCGAAGACCGCCACTTTAAAGTCTTTGGTGGAAGCGTGGGCGGACTTTCCTCTCCCTCCGACGTAGCAGGGTATCATGATCTCTTTCTAGGCATCCTACTCGGCGTTCTTCACAATATCGCCTTTGCAACCCTAAATTCCGCCGGATAAAGGCAGGTAGCTGAACCTTCAGAGATTCGGTTCGCGTGATGATCTGATGTTTATTGTCCGCGAAATCAAACCACGAATTCGGGCGAGTAAAATTGTATAGCCGATTGACTTAAAAAATCCATACTCCAGGTAAGGGTGCTGGAGGAGGGAATCACCCATTAACAAATTGAGAACGGCGAGCACTGGACCTCAATCTTTGTCTCAAATTCATATTGAAGGTCATTCAACCCAATCATCAAGCCGTCTAGAATCTGCTGCGTAACGCTCGCCTTCGTGCTCGGTGGTAACACTCTCCTCGGGCCGTTTCTGAATAGCCGCCAGCCCGTGCTTGAAGGCGTTCATATTGCCTGGAGGTCCGCTTTTACCTTTCAAACCAGCCATTCGTTTCTCCCCACATAGCAGCATTCATTTTCCCATAGTTGTTTAACTCTGGCAAAGTAGTGGCAAAGTCGAAAAATTCTCGTGTCATCTCAAGCAGTTAGACACGCTACGAGGATTGCGAATCCTCGTGTCGGGCCGATTCGATCGGATCTAACTCGCACCTCGTAATCGCTAGTCGTGCGATCGCTGGCCCGCCTTGCAAGCCTGAGTTTCTCGCCAAAACGATCTTTTCCATTCTTTATGGAATTCTCTCTTACTGAACATCGTATGCCGCACGGTCCGTGCCGAGGGAAGAAGCGGCAGCAGGTAGTCCGCCTGGTCGCTGGATGGTGCTCTGGCAAGCGCACCCTCAGCCCCTTGAGACTGACTGGCGTCTGTTCACCACGCTCGTTCGCTTCGATGCCATCTATTTCGGCCACTTCAAGTGTAATCTGCGCCGGTTGGTCGATCATCCAAATCTTTTTGATCACCGGCGTTGGCTCGCCATTGATCATGTGCCATGTCCGCGGCATTGAAAGTGGCAGTGCGGCGGGAGTTGTGTTCACCGAACGCTCTCCTAATTGTCACCGCATGCTGGTGCATGTCGCTGCGTGCCACAACGTTGCAGCAATCTGACAGTCCCTTGATTGATCGGTTTATCGTTGTAGGCTGGGACGACGAGCCCACTGCATCAAATTACAATCAGCCATTCGGCAGAGGCGCCTCAATTCGCCACTCGGAATCAGAGAATCTATTCAGATGATGGAGATTGTAAAATGAACAAACCGGTTCGCATTCTTGGAATTGCCGGTAGCCTTCGTCGCTCGTCATACAATCGCGCCGCCCTGCGCGCGGCTACGCGGCTTGTTCCTGATGGCGCCACCCTCGACATCTTTGAACTTGATGGCATACCCGGTTTCAATCAGGACGAGGAACAGAATCCACCCGCAAAGGTAGCTGAGTTAAAGCAGAGCATCCGCCAGGCCGATGCCATTCTGATCGTGACGCCGGAATACAACTATTCTATTCCGGGTGTGTTGAAAAACGCGATTGATTGGGCATCGAGACCATACGGAGACAGCGCGTGGAATGGGAAGCCGGTCGCGATCATGGGCGCTTCGATCGGAAATATCGGCACCGCGCGAGCGCAATATCATCTGCGACAGGTGTTCGTCTTTCTCAATATGTTTCCGGTCAATCAGCCGGAGGTGATGATCGGCAACGCCGCCGAGCGATTCGACACGCAGGGAAACCTGACCGATGAGACGACGAAAGACTTCATCCGGAAGTTATTACAGAGTCTTGTGGATTGGACCCGTCGGCTCACGCAATCGCAAGAGAAATAGATGCGTACTGGGTGGGCGAATGCACTGCTGTTTCCACAGCGGCGAACTTGCGAGTGATGAAATCCGCCGGGTAAGGAAAGGATCGCTGTATGTCTGAGAGAATGCCCGCAATCTTCTTCGGGCACGGCAATCCAATGAATGCTATGCTGCGCAATAGTTACAGTGAGGGTTGGCGTCACATCGGCGAACGAACGCCGAGACCGAACGCCATTCTGTCGGTGTCCGCTCATTGGTTTGTGCCGGAGACCGCCGTTACTATCAGTGTGATGCCGCGGACCATTCACGATTTCGGGGGCTTTCCCCGAGAGCTCTATGGGGTGCAATACCCTGCGTCCGGTGACCCCGAGCTCGCGCGCCGCGTGCAACAACTATTGGCGCCTTTGCCGGTAAAGCTGGACGATTCCTGGGGACTCGATCATGGAACATGGTCCGTGCTGCGGCACGTGTATCCGGATGCTGACGTTGCGGTCGTGCAGTTGAGCATTGACAAGACCCAACCGGCGGCGTTTCACTTCGAGCTCGCCAGAAAGCTCGCGTCGCTGAGGGACGAGCGCGTGCTGATTATGGGCAGCGGCAATCTGGTCCACAATCTTCACGCTTATGCATGGGGGCTGCACATGTCTGATCCTTATGATTGGGCGGTGCGCTTCGAAGCAAAGGCAAAGGAGATAATGCTTGCCCGCGAATACAAAAAACTTATTGAGTACGAGAAGCTCGGGCCGGAGGCAATGTTGTCCGTTCCGACGCCGGATCACTACCTGCCTCTGATGTACGTGCTCGGCGCCAGCCAAGAGCGCGATGCCGTAACTTTCCCAATCGAAGGAGTGGATGGTGGATCGGTATCGATGTTGGCTGTGCGTGTGGGTTAGATATCGGAAGGAAGTTTCTGCTTTCGGCAGCCGAGGAGGGCTTCCCCGCGAAGCTAGACCGACCCCCTCTGAATTGATGGATAGATAAAACGCAGTCGGCTTAGGAGGCATCTTAATGTGATCAATATGACGAGCAGAGTGTGCGTACTAACGTTAGAAAGCAGATTTCCTCTAATACCATTGCAGGGCAGGACTCGCGGTGATCGATGGCGGCGGGCACCTGCCCACGCCGGGACTCACCAACGCGCACCATAAGATTCGCGACGCTGCCATCTAGCAGCGCTGCGGCGGCCACGTTGATCCCATGGCCGCCAGCGACAGGTGAGAAATGAACCAACGCAAACATAATCGCACTATGTTCAGTGCTGCGTGCTTCACTTTGGCACTGACGCTCTTACTGTCTTTCATCAGTATGGTGCATAGCGCGAGTGATGCCCTCGAGACGGAAGTGCGCAAAAGAGCTGCGCAGGTCGAGCCTAAGCTGATCGCCTGGCGGCGAGACATACACCAGAACCCCGAGCTTGGCGACCAGGAGATCCGGACTTCGAAACTGGTCGCGCAGCACCTGCGCAGCCTCGGACTGGAAGTACACACCGGTGTCGCGCGTACAGGGGTGGTCGGCATTCTGAAGGGCGGAAAGCCGGGCCCTACCGCAGCTCTACGCGCTGACATGGATGCGCTCCCGGTTACGGAGCCCGCAGGTTTGCCTTTCGCATCCAAAGCCAAAGGGGAGCTCGGCGGCAAGGAAGTCGACTTGATGCACGCCTGCGGCCATGACGCTCACACCGCGATACTTATGGCTACTGCGGAGGTTCTGGCGAGCATGCGCAAAGAGTTGCCGGGGACCGTGGTGTTCATTTTCCAGCCGGCGGAGGAGGGCTCGAGCGTCGTCGCTCCAGGGACTGGCCAGAGTTGGGGCGCGAAGCTGATGCTGGAGGAAGGCTTGTTCAAGCAGACGAAGCCCGATGCTGTCTTCGCGCTGCACGTCATGCCAGGACGCTTGGGCGAGCTTTCCTATCGCAGCGGTGCGACGACGGCGAGCAGCGACTCGCTCGAGATCACGATTACCGGCAAGCAAGGCCACGGCGGCATGCCCTGGAATACCGTGGACCCGATTACTACCTCGGCACTCGTGATCTCCGGTCTGCAGACTGTGGTGAGCCGACGCGCCAACCTTACGGCCTCTCCCGCAGTCGTAACAATCGGAACCATCAATGGGGGAACGGGCCCTAACATCGTACCCGAAACCGTACAAATGAGCGGCACGATCCGCACTTACGACGAGGCTGTGCGCCGGCAGATTCATGAAAATATCCGACTGACGGCAGTAAACATCGCCGAAAGCGCCGGGGCCACGGCTAAAGTCTCCATCGCGCCCATGTACGATACGACCGTGAATGACGAGACTCTGACCAAACGTATGGTGCCGGTCCTGGAACGCGCTGCGGATGGTCAGATTGCCCAGGCGCCGCTCGCCGGAGCCTCGGAGGACTTCTCGTTCTTCGCCAAGGAGGCGCCTGGACTGTACGTATTTCTGGGAGTCACGCCGCGCGATCAGGATCCCGCGAAAGCCGCGCCGAATCACAACCCCCGCTTCTTCGTCGATGAAAGTGCGTTAGTCGTGGGCACTCGAACCATGGCCTTCCTCGCAGTGAACTTCCTCAGCTCGCAGGCCACGGCTGACTCTCCACGACATTCGCGCCCATTCGTTCAGGAGAATCATTAGCCAAGCTGACGATGAGCTATCCCTCTCCTCGAATGATACTTCATCGCCTCCTCTATCGTCGGCGGCGGGCAGGATCTTGTCAGGATTTGGCTGCGTCTCAATGCTACGCGGTCAACGATTTCCCGCTGCGATTAACCTCGGGTCGCGCCGCGCACGCATTATCTAGGTATTCTGATAAACACGTCTATAGTTCGCGCGGCTTATTGGCGCATCGTTATTGACCGAAGCGGAATCATGCATCCTTTCGTCCGATGACGGGCGTGGATGCATGGAAAGAAAGGAGTAAACTATGAAGACGCGTGACGAAAACGCGCCGACGTGCGCTCCGGCTCGGTTAAACGAGTCGCCTCAGCCGCCGGCGAAGGTTCGATGGCCGTCTATTTCGTGCATGAGTATTCAAAAACCCGTTAGCGCGGCCGAATTCCGCCGCGCGGGAGAGTGATCGAAATGAATGCAACGCCTGCGGAACGACGCCGGAGCGACACGTTTTTTGACCGGATAAAGGACGAGATCAAAGGACTGTATAGCTTTGTCCGCGACCGCCTGGCCTACTATGAATCGATTGGCGACTTAGCTCCCGGCGAGCTGGCGCCGGAAGATCTGGCGGACACTGTCCTGGTACGCGCGCATCGAGAGTTTGCGAGCCGGGGCGAGGCCGAAAAGGCCGGACAGCCGCGCGAGCGGGCGTTGGGCTCGTGGTTGCAAGAGCTGGCGACAAAGCAGATCGAGTTCACTATCGATCGACTGAAGGCCGCGCGCAGCCGGGCCGTGCATCTGGAGCAAGATATCCCCGAGACGCCGCCGCAGGAAGCGGTCTCGAGTTTGGGCGAAGAGGTTCTCTATTTCTATCAACCCGACGAAGATCTAAGGGTCGAAGACATTTTTCCCGATATGGATATGGCGACGCCGGAGGAATTTGTGGCCGCCAAAGAAGAATTCCTGCACTGCATGGACACCGCCCTGGCCGGAATGCCGATACAATGGCGCCGGGCGTTGCGGTTGCACTATGCCGGAGGATTTACCAGCGCACAGCTTAGCGAAGTCCTCGACGAGGACGTGCCGGGAGTAGAACGCGTCCTGGAATATGCGCGCGAGCATCTGCGCCAAAGTCTGGAGGCGGCTGGCTGCACGTTTATCAGCAAGGGGATAGGGAGCAGTTCGTCATAGCCGGCGAGCCGAAGATAGTTTTATTCCATGGCAGCAAACGCCGGTATGGGACGATAGACGCGGTTGATTGGCTCCCGAGCAGCCCTGCCGTAAGCACCCGGTTCAGCGGCCGGAGGGGTTGCGCAGGCCGCTCTTGCCGGGTCTTTGCCTGCCGTGCATCAGGTGTTCCACTTTCGGCTCGGAATAAACGCAACTTCGTACCCGCTTCTCAATCTCGTGGTCCGCAACGGTTTGCCGCGCATGCTGGCGCACGTGCTCCGCCCAGGAACGCACGAGAAACGTTTCGACATAGCGATTAGGGGCCGACATATCGCGAAAGATACCCCACCGATATGCGCCGTCGCGGCGGCGCGCTCGTTCGCATTCGCCCATTATTTCCAGGAATTCAGCCGACTTCTCAGCCTCGACCCGGTATTCCACCGTGATAAGCACCGGCCCATCGCGCAAACCCGGTTCTTCGAGAGGCAGGGGCATCGGCCACGGTTTTCCCAGCCGTAGAGTCGCGGAAGCGTGCGGGACCTTCCAAATCAAGCCCAGCGCCGTCGCCGCGATCGCGCCGGTGCCGGCGCATAAAAGCGCAGTTCCGATGCTCCAGCGGTCTGCAATAATCCCCCACAGTGTACTGCCCGCGACCATGCCTCCCTGAAAGAGCAGAATATAGATTGCGAGCACGCGTGCTCGCACCCACTCCGGCGCAAGGTTCTGGACAAACCCGGAAAGAACGGAAATGAACACAATCCAGGCGCTTCCTCCTACGACCATCAAAGCGCCGGCGGACATGAGAGTGCCGGACGGAGCCAGTCCCGCGATGGTCAAACCGAGGATTATGGCTGACGCCGATGCCACGCTTTCCGTGGACCAGCGCGGCGGCACGACCTGCAATAGCAGTCCCCCGGTGATTCCGCCTGCTCCAAAGCATCCGAGCATCAGGCTCAACGCGACAGGGCTCTCGTTCACGCGTTGCGCAACGGACGGCAACAGCGCCAGAATCGCGCTCGTAAAGAACACTACGATCCCGGCTTTACAGGCGAGTGTCCGGATCGCGGGCGAGTAGCGAAAATACCGCAGCGCACCCGTCACGGCTTCACCCACGGTTTCGGCTGGCGCAACCTCTTTCGGGGGCAGGCGTTTCCAGCGGGCGATGACCAGGATAACACCGATGAAGGATACTGCATCGAGGACGAACACGGTTCCGACCGCGCCGCCAGCGATCAGCGCCCCCGTGAGCGCCGGCCCGACCACGCGCGCCAGGTTGTATTCCATCCAGCTTAGGGCGGACGCGCTCACGAGATCATCATCGCTCACCATTTCGGGAACAATCGCGCCCCACGCCGGCGTTTCGAAAGCGTCGCCGACCGAAATGGCGAACGTCAGAAGGATCAGCGCCCAGGGCGATATTATTCCGGCGATCGTCATGCACGCGAGCGCAACCGAAGCGCTCATCATCCAAAGCTCGGTGACGAGGATCAGTTTGCGGCGGTCGACGATATCTCCAATGGAACCCGCCGGCAGAGCCAGCAAGAAAAAAGGGAGCGACGAGGCGGTCTGGATCAGGGCCACGTACATGGGCCCGGCGCCGAATGACAGCATCAGCCATGCGGTACCGGTAACTCGCATGAAAATGCCTATGTCGGAAATCGCCGTGGCGGCCAAGAGTTGACGGAAGGTCGTCGACTCCAATGGACGCCACAGCCTGAGTCGCGAAATCATGGACGTGAGACGCGGGCCGTCTCCTCGCCTCCTTTCCCTGGGGGTGCCTTTTCCGGCTGTGACAATAGCATGAACCGTAGGTTAACGTAGCAGGGATGTTCGGGGCCAGCGATGGTGGCGCATGGAACGATGGCGGGGTGGGCAACGTTGTAGCGGCGGCGCAACCCGGCCGCCGTTCGGTGCGCTGGCATCAGCCACGACCGACGGTCGCGACAAGTAAGATGGAGACGCCGGATTTTACCGTCATTCTTGCGATCGCGGCGAGCCGCGATGCCGGTCTCGGCGCGTTGCTTACGCCGTAAGGATTGGTGGCATTTACAGCAACGGCGAGAGGACGCGTGCAACCGAATCCCTGAAGCGCTCGGTCACCTTGCGCTTCCGATACGCGGCGGCGTCGAATTCCATGCAATCCGTCAAATCCCGTTCGAAGTCCCGTTCAAGTTGCGCGGCGATATCCCTGTTGTAGAAAACGGCGTTCAACTCATAGTTGATGCTGAAGCTGCGGATATCGATGTTGGCGGAGCCGATCGAGCAAATTTCGGAATCGATGCTGATCGTTTTCGCGTGCAGATATCCTTTTTGGTAGAGGAACACGCGCACGCCCGAGGCGACAATATCGGCGATAAAGGTGTTTCCCGCCCAGTCGGGCAGTCTGTTCCCAGACGGTCGGGCGCTCACCATGACTCTGACGTCGATACCCGCCAGCGCGACTTCGCTCAGTGCTTCCGCGATCGTCGCATCGGGGAGGAAAAAAGGCGACTGGAGATAAACGTGGTGTCGCGCCGAGACGACCATGAAGGCATAGAGCTGCCGGATCGCCGCCCATTGAGAGTCCGGGCCGGAGGTCAGGATCTGCATAGCGACGCCGCCGTCCCCCGGGTCCGTCGCATGAGCCGGAAAGTATTTCTCTTGAAATAGGTTCTCCCGGATGGCGTTGTACCAGTCGACCATGAATACTGCCTGAAGAACGGCGGCGCTTTCGCCGACAAGCCGTACCTGCGTGTCGCGCCAGTAATCGAAGCCCTTGCCACCGTCGAGGTGTTCCTGACCGATATTCATGCCGCCCGTGTAGCCGACCTCGCCGTCGATTACGCTGATTTTGCGGTGGTTGCGGTAACTGATGGTGTGTACGTGATAGGGCGGCGATGTAGGCACCATTTGAATTCCGCTCTCTGTCATTTCCTTCACGTATCGCCGGCCCACGTGAGCCTGAGAACCGATCGGATCGTAAAGCAGCCGCACTTCGACGCCATCCCTCGCTTTCTCGATCAACAGTTGCTTCAAGCGGTCAGTGAACGGGTCGACCGCCCAGATGAAGTACTGCATGTGAATCGAGTGCCGCGCCGCGCGGATGTCGTCGATCATTCTCCGGTAAAATTCCGCGCCATCGTGTAGTAGTTCGACCCGGTTGCGCGTCGTCAACGCCGAAAGAGAGTTCCCTCGCACCAGCCGGGCAAGTCTTCGACGGATCACGCCGGCGGTCTCGAGGCGGGCAAGCTCCGCGTCTTGACGCGACAGAATAGGGTTTAATAGCGGCAAGGCGTTGGCCTCGAGATCCTGCATCAGGAGCTTGCTCCGACGGCTGAAAGCCTTGGTGTCCCTCCCGAACAGCAGGTAGATCACCAGTCCGATTCCCGGAGCAAAAAAAAGCACGAGCATCCATGCGAGCGTGGATTGAGGCCTGCGGTTCTCCAGCAATAGGAACACGCTTACCACGAGCGCATAGAAAAATAGCAGAGTCGTCAGGATGGTAAAGATATTGCTCGTGAGCATTGCATCTTGGCGCCGGGCGCCATGTGCTTCGCTAATGACTTCGTCAGAGTGCTGATCTCTGAGTTAGAAGACCCCACTTTACATCGGATTAAAAAAGAGAAACGATCAATCGAGCTCGCACAATCTCATCGGCTATTAAAATTAAGAAAGGAGGAGGTTTATGTCAATCGCATGGAACAAGGATGTTGATGACTCGTTAGCGAAAGACGGTCTAGCAAGCGCCTGTTGTTGGTAGATTTTAATGCAACTCCGATGTGAGGGGCTTGCGCTCGGCTGGATGCCGAGGTTTACCCCGACCCGCGCGTGGAGAGCTTTATCAATGCCAACTATATCCCCGTGAAGATTCACATCAAAGAGCAGCCACAAACGTTCGAGCGATTCGGGGCGCAGTGGACACCCACCATCCAAGTGCTCGATCCCGACGCTGCCAAGCGCCACCAGTTCGAGGGCTTTCTACCCCCGGACGACTTTCTTGGCCAACTTAAGCTTGGACTCGCCCACTCCGCGTTTGCGCGCCAGCAATGGAAAGAGGCGGAGAATCTCTACGGCGACCTCTTGAGCACGCTGCCCGGTTCGGATGCGGCTCCTGAGGCGCTCTACTGGCAGGGCGTCTCTCGCTATAAGAGCAGCGATGATCCAGCTGCGCTCCAGCAGACGGCAGAAGCATTCAAGACTCGTTACACTGACAGCACGTGGGCGAAGAAAGCTTCCGTCTGGGCAAAGTGATTGAAGGTTGAGCGTCGGCACCAGGATTTATGGGCGGACGCTATCATTGGTATGCCAGCAAGGGCTTCGAGTATGACTTGCTCGCATTAGGGATCGCGATCACCTTGGTTATCGATGTTGAGAAGCTTCTGGAAGGAGAGTCGGTCTAACCGGCGCATGATCAATTCAGTGAGATAGTTGGGACATTGAATGACGGGTTCGAAGGCCGAGTTTACAATGAAATAACGGATTCATTGAAGCTATTTATCATGCCTATGTATCGGGGAGACGAACCATGAGAAAAAACGTAACGCAAAAATTGATCGAGAGTCATCTGGTTGAAGGCCGAATGCAACGGGGTGAGGAAGTCGGTCTTAAAATTGACCAGACCCTCACTCAGGACGCTACCGGTACCATGGTGATGCTGGAGCTCGAAGCCATGGGACTTCGCGGGGTCAAGACCGAGCTTTCTGCCCAATATGTGGATCACAACCTGCTTCAAACCGATTTCAAAAACGCGGACGATCATCTGTTTCTGCGCAGCGCCTGCAAAAAGTTTGGAATCTGGTATAGCCGTCCTGGCAACGGCGTCAGCCATCCGGTGCACATGGAGCGCTTCGGCGTTCCCGGTAAGACGTTGCTCGGCTCGGACAGCCACACCTGTGCTGCCGGCTCGCTCGGCATGTTGGCGATTGGGGCGGGCGGGCTTGAAGTGGCTCTCACAATGATCGGAGAGCCGTTTTACGTCAAGATGCCGAAAATTTTTGGCGTGAGACTGACCGGCGAACTGCCGGATTGGGTCAGCTCAAAAGATGTCATTCTCGAAATGCTGCGCCGGCATGGCGTTGATGGCGGAATAGGCAAGATCATCGAGTATTACGGTCCAGGCTTGGATCGCCTTAGTGCTATGGATCGTCACGTGATTGCTAACATGGGGGCGGAACTCGGTGCAACGACTAGCGTGTTTCCCTCTGACGGTGCGGTCAAGCGTTTTTTAGACTCCCAACGTCGCGGTGAAGATTGGGTGAAACTTGTTGCTGACGAGGGTGCTGAGTATGACGAATACGAAGAGATCAATCTGGCCGAGCTCGAACCGCTTATTGCCTTGCCGAGCAGTCCGGGTAACGTGGTGCTAGTCCGTGAAGTGGCCGGCCGCGAGATCTATCAGGCTATGATTGGATCTTCAGCGAATCCCGGACTGAGGGATTTTGCCATTCCCGCGATCATCGTCGATGAAAAGCAAGTTCATGACCGAGTTTCTTTCGATATTAACCCTACCTCCCGTCAGATTTTAGAAAACTTGACGGAGATGGGGCTGCTCGGAAAACTCATCCGCGCAGGGGGGCGGATTCATCAGGCCGGCTGCAATGGTTGTATTGGCATGGGACAGGCACCGGCCACTGGCCGGATCAGTCTTCGCACCGTGCCACGCAACTTCCCTGGCCGTTCTGGAACGAAAGAAGATCAGGTCTATTTGTGCAGCCCGGAAACCGCTGTGGCTTCGGCACTCACAGGCGTGATCACGGATCCACGCACACTCGATATGAAATATCCGAGATTCACGGAGCCGGAGAAGTTGATCGTTAATACCGACATGCTGGTCGCGCCCGCAAAAAATGGCCAGAAAGTGGAACTTGAGAAGGGACCCAACATTGCGCCACTGCCGCGATTGGATCCGCTCCCTGACACAATACAGGGGCCTGTCCTCCTGAAACTAGCGGACAACATTTCCACCGATGAGATCATGCCTGCTGGCGAGCAGGTGCTTCCTTATCGGAGTAATATCCCCGCGATCAGCAAATTTGTGTTTGCCCGGATCGATGAAACCTATCACGACCGAGCCATGCAGTACGCAGGGTCCGGCTCTTTGATCGTCGCGGGCAGAAATTACGGCCAGGGATCCAGTCGCGAGCACGCTGCCATCGCGCCGAGGTACTTGGGGCTCAAGGCGGTCATCGCTAAAAGTTTCGCCCGCATTCATTGGCAGAACCTCGTCAATTTCGGGATTCTGCCCCTCACCTTTGTCGATCCGGCTGATTGGGAAAAGATTAACCAGAACGATGTTCTTATTCTATCCGATCTCCGTGAAACTATCCGTTACGAAAAGCAGGTAGAGGTGCTCAACAAAACGAAAAGTGAAACTTACGTCACAGAGCACGTGATGACGGCCCGGCAGGTCGACATGGTCTTGGCGGGAAGCCTCATCAATATGATGCGCGAACGCCAAAATGAATGAGTTCCGTGCCTGCGAAATCGGATCACTGAAGCTACGAGTGAATATATTTAGTCTACCAAAGCGTCTTATGATGCGCAGTCGCTGCCAGGATTCTGGACTGAGCCAATATCAAACGGCTCGCGTACCGAGAGTCAACAATGCGATTGCCGGTATCATCAGGCGCGGTATAAGCTCGGGGAAGCCCGATGATGGTCGTACTGACGATCCGGATGGGCACATTGATCTAGACCGCGCCCGAAGAACATTCTTACTAGCATCGGTGATCGAGCGGTTGCCTTCACCCGTACCAGCCATGCGCCATCACCTGACTTTCGCATCGTAGGAAATATCCTGTTGGTCCTATCCTCGTGCAATCCGGCTTTTCGCCCTCGTAATCACCTTGCTCAATTCGCGCAGCCACAGCACTGAGCTCGCGACGATGGCACAAAAGAGCCAATCGCCTGCGCTCAGGCTTACAGTCGAAAACGCCTGCTGCAGAAACGGGATGTAAATCACGGCCGCTTGCAACACGAGTGACAACAGAACCGCTCCCCACAGCCAGCTGTTGGAGAACAGCCCAACGAACGCGCTCCGCTCATCGGAGCGCGCGTTAAAGACGGTGAAAAGCGAGAAGAACACCAGAGTGGTAAAGGCCATCGTCTGTGCGTAAGGCAAATTGCCAGCGCCTTCGATCAGGCCACCCGGCAGGCTGACATCGAGCACGAGCAACGTCCCCACCGCCATGATCGCACCGACAAAAAGGATGCCCGCCCACATGCCACGGGTGATTACCCCTTCACCTCGCGGCCGCGGCGGTTCGTTCATCACCCCCGCATCCGCGGGGTCAATGCCTAGCGCGAGGGCAGGCGCGCCGTCCGTCACCAAATTGATCCACAGGATTTGCGTCGCCAGCAGCGGCAGCACGACGGCGCCACGACCTCGCTCGGCCAGCCCGATCACGTCCATCAGCACCACGCCGAAGAACATCGTCATCACTTCGCCGATGTTCGACGAAAGCAGGTAACGCAAAAACTTGCGGATGTTCGAGAAGATCGCGCGCCCTTCTTCGACCGCCGCAACAATCGTTGCAAAGTTGTCGTCCGCCAGCACCATGTCGGCGGCTTCTTTAGAAACGTCCGTTCCGGTAATGCCCATGGCGACGCCGATATCGGCGGTCTTCAAAGCCGGTGCGTCGTTGACGCCATCGCCGGTCATCGCCACGATTGCGCCTTCACGCTGCAACGCCTTTACGATCCGCAATTTGTGTTCAGGGTTCACGCGCGCATAAACAGACACGTCTCGAACCGTCCGGTCCAGCATGTCCTCCGGCATTTTGGCAAGCTCGGCGCCAGTGATAGCCCGCCCGTTTTCAATGATGCCGAGTTCTTCGGCAATAACGGCCGCCGTTTTAGGATGATCGCCCGTTATCATCATCGGGCGTATCCCTGCCGCTTTGGCCCGACCGACGGCCTCCTTTGCCTCCTCACGCGGGGGATCGATCATGCCGATCAATCCCGCGAACACGAGATCTTGCTCGACCCCCTCATCGACTTCAAAACCTTTTAATGTGCCCGTCGGCAATGTGCGGAACGCAACGCCAAGCGTGCGCAGCGCCTCGCCGGCCAAAGCCTCGTTACTGCGCAAGATTTCCGCACGGCGTTCCGCCGTCAGAGGGCGGCTCTCTTCGCCGACCAGCTCCTGCGAGCAACGCGCGAGCAACACGTCCGGCGCGCCCTTGGTGAAGACGAGTAGGCGCTCCTGCCTTTGCGCATCCGTGTGAATCGTAGTCATCAACTTGCGCTCGGACGAGAAAGGAACTTCGCCAACGCGCTCGAAGCGCCGATCGAGCGCTTCATCCTCGAGACCGGCCTTGCGCGCCGCGACGACCAGCGCGCCTTCGGTGGGATCGCCCTGCACCGTCCAGCGGCCGTCGCGCTCGTGCAACTCGGCGTTGTTGGCGCGATCGCCGAGAGTGAGAGCACGCTCCAACTCGATTCGGAGAGCGTCGTCGATGCCTCCCTGCTCGTTACCGGCAATCGCTCGTGCCGGGTCCCGATGCACTTCTCCTTCGGGAGCATAGCCCGTGCCGGTCAGGCTCACTCGCCCGCTCGCGGTGGCGACCACCCGCACCGTCATTTCGTTCTTGGTCAAGGTGCCGGTCTTGTCGGAGGCGATGACGTTCGCCGAGCCGAGGGTTTCGACCGCCGCGAGATGGCGCACGATGGCGTTTCGCTTTGCCATGCGCTGGACGCCGAGGGCGAGCACGGCGGTCACCACCGCGGGCAAGCCCTCCGGCACCGCGGCCACCGCGAGCGCCACGCCTAAAATGAGCACGTCGAAAAGCGCACCGAATCCGCGCACATCTTCGACGAGTATGATCGTCGCGATCATCACGACGGCGATGACGATGACAATGATTCCGAGCAGTTTGCCGACGCGGTCAAGCTCCCGTTGCAGCGGCGTGGTCTCTTCCGGAGCTTCTTTCAACATGCCGGCGATGCGGCCCATCTCAGTTTGCATCCCGGTCGCCACGACCACGGCTTTGCCGTGGCCGTACGTTGCCGCCGTGCCGCTGAAAACCATGTTGTCGCGATCGCCGAGTCCAACCTCTTGGGTGATCGGGGCGATCGCCTTGGATACCGGCAGGCTCTCGCCGGTGAGCGCCGCCTCCGCAGTCTGGAGCGCGGTCGACTGGATCAGCCGTGCGTCGGCGGGAACCGTGTCGCCTTCTTCGATGAGGATGATGTCGCCGGGCACAACCTCGGCGGCCGGAACGCTTTGCCGCTCACCGCCTCGAACAACATTGGCATGCGCTGCCGACATCTGGCGCAGCGCCGCCACGGCTTCCTCCGCCCGCGACTGCTGAACGTAGCCCATGATCGCGTTGAGCAGGACGACGGCAAGGATCGCCATCGCTTCATAGGGAAGGGCAGATTCGCGCTCGTACAACCACAATGCGGCCGAAATCGATGTCGCGATGAGTAACAGGATGACCAGCACATCCTCGAACTGGGCGAGGAACTTCCGCCAGGCGGGCACCGGCTTCTCCGCTGTCAGCTCGTTCCTGCCATGGCTTTTGAGCCGCACCCGCGCCTCAGCCTCGCTCAGGCCGACAGCCGCGTCTGTACCAAGCACAGCCAATACCTGGTCGACTGGCTGCCGATAGGCAGCCGTACTACTTTCGCGAGAAGGTTGGGCGGAACCCGCAGATTGTTGAGTCACCGTACGCATATCAGGCGGTCTACAAGTTGAAATCGGTATTTCATTTTTGATTGCGGGCTGGGCGCGTTGCGCCTCTGGGGTGTATACGCTTCTTCTTCATTTTTTGATCGCGGCTTGTTCTGATTCACTCCCGAGCTTGAAAACGTGCGTGGTGCCGCCGGCAACCTCGTAAACCTTGTCCTTGAAGCCCAAACGAATCGGGGCGATACCGGGTTCGCGGCATCGCATGGTGAGTGTGTCGCGCGTCAACCGCAGATCTAGTGAATGGCCGCGATAGCGAATGCGCATGTCAAGTCGCTCCAGCTCCTGCGGCAATCGCGGGTTGAGTCGCAGAATATCCCCGCTAACCTCGATTCCGGTGGAGACCCTCTGGACCAGATCGACTGTTCCGGCCATCGCGCCCAGATGCACGCCTTCCGCCGTCGTGCCTCCCTGGATGTCGTTCACATCGCTTTGTAGCGCCTCGGCGAAGTAGCGCATCGACCGCGGCCGGTCAGAACGTGCCAGCACCCATGCGTGCACGACACGAGAAAGGGTTGAGCCAAGAGACGAGCGGCTATCGTAGTAATCGATATTGCGCGGAATGCTGTCGCGCTCGAACTGGTAACCAAGACGCGCAAATATTGCATCCAGCTCCTCGGCCGAAAATATATAAAACAACATCAACACGTCCGGCTGCTTCTCAAGCTTGTAGCGGTTCGCGCTGTCGTTTTCCGCTTCGAGAATCAGCTCAAGGCGCTGGATGTTTCCGTAGCGCGCCCGGTAACTATCCCAATCCAACTCTTCGAGTTTTTCGTACCCCTCGAATTGGCTGATGATGCCGTCATCATGAAACGGCACGTACATCTTGCGGCTGATATCGCCCCACCGCGCGATCTCGTCCGCGGACAGGCCAAGCTCCGCCACCAGCTCGGCGCGGCGGATGGCCGGAAGCAAGTCGAGCACGTCTAGCGCCCGGCACATGACCCAAACCGCCATGATGTTCGTGTAAGCGTTGTTGTCGAGTCCCGCCGCGGGCGAATTCGGATACCCCTCGTGAAACTCGTCCGGTCCCATCACGCCATGAATTTCATAGCGCCCGCGTTCCTGGTTGAAAGTCGCGATGCTCGACCAGAAGCGCGCGATTTCGAGAATCAGCTCGGCGCCTTCAGCCTGCAAAAACTCAACATCATGAGTGACTTGAAAGTATTGCCACACGTTGTAGGCGATGGCGCTGCCCACATGGCGCTGACGAAAAGAATTGTCCGGCACCCAACGCTGCGAGTGCGGGTTGAGATTCAGCTCTTGGGTCTCCTCCTGTCCATCGCTGCCGCTCTGCCATGGAAACATCGCTCCCCGGAATCCGGCGTTTCTGGCGGCGACGCACGCCTCGCCGAGCCGGCGGTAGCGATACATCAACAGCGAGCGCGTGATTTCCGGCATACGATAATTAAGAAAGGGGAAAATAAAGAGCTCATCCCAAAAGATGTGACCCTGGTAAGCTTCTCCGGTCCAGCCGCGCGCCGGCACTCCGACATCCAGAAGGAAGGAATTGGGAGACACCGCCTGAAGCAAATGAAACATGTTTAAGCGGAGCAACATCGAAAGGTTGAGCTGGAATCCAGGAGCCGCCGGCTGCAAATGCACGTCGAAACGGCGCCACAGATGTTTCCATGCAAGTACATGTTCCGCCATCACTGCGTCGAAGCGCCCGACACGCTTGATCGCCTTGCGGGCCGCGATGCCCGGCTCGGAAATAGCCTGATCTCGTGAGCTATAAAAAGCGGCAAGCTTCTCCAACAGCAATGATTCCCCTTGCCTGAGATCAATCGCAAGCTCCTGGCCAATGTATCCCCGTTGCTCGACAACCCGGCGCCGAGATTTGCGAAGCTCACCATTAACAAACGCTTGCGTTCGCGCCGCCTGCGCGACATAGATGTTCGATTGAGAGGTGCGTGCCAGCATCGCCACTAGGTCCTCGCCAAGGACCTCACACGCCAGTGGCTCCAGGTGTTTGTTATTGAATTTGAGGTAAAGCTTCGCGCCGGCATTGACGACGCGTCCATCGATCGCGGAGCGCACGGTGACCGTTGCCGACCAGTTCTCGGCGGTAAGCGAAAGCTCGAGCGCGGCCAAGTGCATGTCAGCCATCGAGACCAGGCGGCGTTCTTTGAGCGTGGTGCGTCGCCCGGCAGCGTCTTCGAACCTTATCGTCCGAAGCAGCATGGCGCGGCGGAGATTGAGCTCCTGGCGGTATGACAGAATCTTGACAGTTCTCAGATCGAACCAGTCGCCATCGGCGGTGCGAAATTGGAGTCCAAGCCAATTGGGAAAATTGACCAGATCCTCGTTTTCAACGATACGGCCAGCGATATCCGTGCGCATGCGATTATAGCCGCACGCGAGATAAGTGCCCGGATAATGAACGTCATCCATCACGGCCCAGGTCGCCGCCCCGCGCGTTGTGAAATAGCCATTTCCCAAAGCACACAATGCTTCGCGTATCCCCTCCTGCGCCGGATCGAAGCCTTCGTACACCAGTGACCAGGCGGAAGGCGGCTCAGTGGCAATCTGAACCTGCGCCAAACTGGTCACCACAACATCGGCGCCGGCCTTACGCAGCGCCTGGGACTGGCCGCCGAGATCGACACCGACAACGCAGCCGAAGCCGCCGGCCCGCCCCGCTGCGACGCCGGCGAGCGCGTCCTCCACGACTACCGCGCGCGAGGGTTCGACCTCGACGCGCCGCGCGGCTTCCAGAAAAGCATCGGGAGCCGGCTTACCCTTGAGATTGTGGCGCATGATATCAATCCCGTCGACGCGCGTATCGAAGAGCTGCGCGATACCGGCTGCCTCGAGCACCGCTGCACAATTCTCGCTTGAGGAGACCACGGCGGTCTTGATCTCCTGCGCCCGAAGTGTTCGGACGAGCGCGATCGACGTTTCGTAGACCTCGACGCCATGCTGCTCGATTTGTTCGGTGAAATATCGGTCCTTCAAGTTGCCGAGACCATGTACGGTTGGCGTGTCGGGACCGTCTTCGGGTGTGCCGAAGGGCAATTCAATGCCGCGCGACTCTAGGAACGCTGCCACGCCGTCGTAACGCGGCTTGCCGTCGACGTAGCGGCGGTAATCAGTATCAATATCAAACGGGACGAATGGTTCGCGTGTGGTTGCGGCCCGCTGCTTTAGAAACCCGTCGAACAGCTTTTTCCAAGCCGCCGCATGCACCCTTGCGGTCTTGGTCAGCACGCCGTCGAGATCGAATAAAACCGCGTCGTAGTCGCGAGCAGAAAGTGTAACAACAGGAGTTATGCTGGTCATGACTCATTCGCTGGGGTTGGCTAGTGATTGAGTTTCGCAGAGATTGGGCACCGGCCAGCAGCTGATAAGCGTGCGCTCTTATTCCAGAAGTTCCAGTCGTTCGAATTCCTTCTTATCTTCCCCGGCGTCGCGCGGCCGGAGAAGAGGTGGCGGTGAATCAAAACCTGGTGTGATCGCCTCGTTGCGTTTGCCGACCACCTCCTTAAACAAGGTGCAGGACACTGTGACCGGCGTCTTCGGACTCGGGAATGAGAATCTCATCATCAACACATTCGGGAGCAAGACGCCCAAGAGCCATAGTCAAGTCCTGACCGGCGGCATCTGCCAGCGGGTCTGATGTCCCCGCCGGATTTATAGTCATCTCCTAGGAGAGCCGTGGTCAATTACAGGGTAACTATTGCAAACAAGACTTGACGACTATCACCCACAGAATCTCACAACCAGTTCATTAATCAACCTGTCTGCCGGACTGGCTTTGTCCATTCGGTGAGAGGTCTGACTTTGCCACAACTTTGCCAGAACTATATGCACTATGTGTTCGAATCGGTAAAATCGACCGGCTGAGAGCCCCGTTAAACGCTTGAATAGATACCAATAGCGACCGATGGTGACACATAGTCTCGCTACGGCAAGAGAACTGAAAATCCTCGTAGCGGGGTATCGGGCTACAGCTCCTGCTCCATAATTACGAAATTACGATATCTTCGTTCGAACCCTGTGCCCGAGGTGGAACCCGCCACCCGGGTTCGGCCATTCCCGGCTCCCTTCAGGAAAAGAATCTCTTCGACGAAAGAACTTGAGACAATGGATTCGGAAAATCTCAAAATTTAAATTTCAAAAATTTTTGCTTGTGGAATACCGGGAGAGCTGAGGGGTAAGTTTGTGAGAAATTTAAATGCCGGGCTTGGGTGTCACTTCGCGTATTCGTAAGGAATTCTAATCAGCGAGCAAGAGACCACTGAAACGAGCCTATCCCTTTTAATTCTCACAAGGTGGCGCTTGTAGCCGTGTCAAGGTCAACAAAGGGTTTTGAACCTTTTCCTATAACGGGGGATTCACCAGGCAGAAAGGTACCATAGAGAACCTAGGCGTCCGTTCCAGGGATATACGTGGTAGACATGGAAACTGAGCGAGTAAGACGGGGGGTGAAGTAGAAGGTCAGAGTCTATCCAATGGATTGGATGACATAGCGGCCATCTACGAGCTTTTTACTTGCTGGATCAATGCGTTTACCCTACATTGAGGGCCGCTGTGCATGCGGGAGCAAATGGCCCCACGGCGGGCCAACTCATGCATGGAAAGGCTCCCATGCAACCCTCCGCCTTAGAGGACGACCTGGACCTTATTCGGCGCGTGGTCGGACGAGACCGCCAAGCGTTCGAGACTCTCTATCACCGCTACTCACCCGTGGTCTACCGCTACTTGTGGAAATTAATCCGCCAGCGAGAAATCGTTGAGGAAGCGCTAAATGACGTGATGATGGTGGTCTGGCAGACCGCGTCGCGCTTTAACGGAACCTCGCGCCTCTCAACCTGGATCCTGGGCATTGCTCACAACAAGGCGCTCAAGGCGCGGGCACGGTCCGCTAGGTTCGATGCCGGGCTCCGGGAGGCAGAGCCACACGGAGTCGAGCTCAGTGGACCTGAGGATGCCTGGGCCCACCGTGAATTGGCTAGCGCTGTGGCGCGGGCAATTGACAGCCTGCCTCCTGAACAAGGAGCGGTTGTGGAGCTAACCTTCTATCACGACCTGTCATACGCGGAGATCGCGAAGATTGTTGGCTGCCCTGTGAACACGGTCAAGACCCGAATGTTGCATGCCCGCCGACGGCTGGCATCTCTGTTCGCCGCTGAGTCGAAAAGATCATGATCAGGCGAAGGAACCTGAACGACATGCAAGACCCGAGTGATCAATCCGGAGGGAAAGGCCACCAAAAAGTGTGGGAGATCCTGCCCTGGTACGTAAACGGCACTTTGGAAGGTGACGAACACGAATTTGTGGCTCGCCACCTTCTGAGATGTCAGAGCTGCGCGGACGAGGTCGTGCGATGCCAGTCCATCGCCACCGCAGTCCGTAGCGCCGAAGCGGCTACGAGCAGGCCATCACCGGAGCATCTTGCGCGTCTAATGGAGCGCATCGACCACGGAAGCGTGTCGGCCGCCCCGGAGCGCTGGCGAATTCGTGTCCGCGAGTGGATCGAGAAAATCCGACTTGTTTTTCAGGAGACACCGTCTTTGTTTCGTTGGGCACTGGCCGCTGAGACTGGGGCGATTGTCCTGCTAGTCGCGGCTATTATAATGCAGGGTTCGGTCGCTCCTTCATTCTATCGGACACTGTCGGACGCGTATACCAGCTCGGAGCCGGGTCGAGTGCATCTTCAAGTGGTTTTTGCTGACGATATAACCGAGCGGGAAATCAGGACATTGCTCAGCAGCATTGGAGCCACGATTGTGGCAGGCCCGACCCCGATGGCCGTCTATACTGTGGCCTTAGTCGCTGCCGATCGCAAAGCCCCTGCGCGAACTCGGGAGACACTAGCGTTATTGCGGGGACATCCCAAAGTGCGTTTAGCGGAAGCGAAATAGCGGTGATAAGAATATTGTCTCTTCTCACTGGACTGGCGCTGTTGACTGCCGGATGCAGCGGTCTCGCTTTACAGCAAGGAGTTGGTGAAGAGGCTGAGCCACCTCCCAGGCAGCTCCAGGCTCGGCAGGTGATTGTCACCCTTGCTCCAGCCACACCAGAGGTCTGGGCAACCCTCGCCAAAGAGCTGTCAGGTGAGTATGGCCTGGATCAGGTCGGCGCTTTTCCGCTTACCTCGCTTGGCGTGCAATGTGTTGTTTTTCAGGTAAGCGAAAATCGCCCGCTAGACGATGTGCTGGCGCAGTTAACGGTTGACCCTCGCGTAGAATCAGTCCAGCAGAACCAATTTTTTCAGGGTCTCGCAGCGCTCGACGGAGATCCGTACGCGTCTCTTCAATATGGGCCGCGCGCGGTCCACGCTGACCGAGCTCACGCCTGGGTAACAGGTCGAGGTGTGCGCGTAGCTGTTGTTGATACTGGGGTTGATACAAATCATCCCGACCTTACTGATCGAGTTGTCAAGACGGTTAATTTTGTGGAAGGAGGCGAGAAGACGTTTACGGCAGATTATCACGGCACTGCGGTTGCTGGCGTGATCGGGGCGCGGGCCGACAATGGGATAGGAATCTACGGAATCGCTCCTGATGCTGATCTTTTAGCTGTAAAAGCGTGCTGGCATCGCCGGACCGGAAATCCCGAGGCGTGGTGTAGCAGCTGGACCCTCGCCAAGGCGATCGACTTTGCCATTGTTGAACGGGTTCGGGTCCTAAACCTCAGCTTATCCGGACCTCCTGATCCCCTTCTTAGACGGCTGATCGTAAAAGCCGTAGAGGAACAAAACATCACGGTAGTGACTGCCGTGATAGAACGGGGCGATCCGGCGCTTAGCTTTCCCAGCAGCTTATCGACAGTAATCGCTGTGGTGGCCAGTGACTCACAGGGGAACGTGCGTGCGCACGCGGGCAAACATCCAGCGCTACTGGCTGCACCAGGCATTGAGGTGCTGACCACGGTGCCCAATGGGGCCTACGATTTTCTCTCCGGCAGTTCCTTTGCCACAGCTCATGTTTCCGGAATTGTTGCTCTACTCCTCGAAGGAAACCCACAATTATCTCCGCGGGAGGTTAGGAATCTACTGATCGAAAGTGGCCGCCCCGCGAATAGAAACGATCCAGAAACGGTGTCCATCCGTCATGTGGATGCTTGTGAGGCGCTGCGGCGAGTTGTGCGTGAGTCATGTTCGTAGCCTGGATTATTCACGGTGCAAAGCCACCGACGAGCAAGCCTCGACCGGGGCAGCCAATGGCATCTATCTAACAGTGGAGCTGGTTCAAACCGTTCAAGGCGTTCAATCGCTGTGCTCCGTTCAACCGCTCCGCTCTGTTTTTAAGACATTTTGAAGGGCTTAAACGGCTTGAACGTTTTGAACCAAGCGTATCCGCTCCGCGGTTTGCAGTGTGTATTCTTTTGCCCTCGTTCGGTGAATCCTCTGGGCTAGATAGTTTGCCGCGATCGACTTTGATGATTCTGAAGACGCTACATTGCTCCTGCCAGAAAATGCCCTTCTTGCAACTAACGTCACTTATCTTCAAAGCCACCTCTTAACCCCTAGCATTAACGCAGCTAATAAAGGTCAAGTGCCTTACTAATGTTCCTGCCTGCCATCGATAGACTGCGTTCGTTTGTTCAGTGATCTGATCTTCAAGCCTACATAGTCAGCAAGCGTGAGAACCTTTTGCTGACGCAGAGGGATATACCGCACGCCACACTGAACGCGAGGACGTGCGACGGCGCGGTGGGCGCGGTTAAAACGCGACATCCTTTTTTGTGTCACCCATTGCGTCAGGAGGAAAGTGCATGAACACGAATGACGTATTAATGCGCTCAGCTTACTCACCTTCTGGTGAAATTGGTCCGGGTGATCAGAGTTTAAGAGATCACAATTGTCCCGTCGAAAGCGAAACTCTGACTGTCACGAAACCTCACACGAAACCTCACTCGGAGGAGAATCTTCGCGCAAAGTCGTGGTGGAAGATCAGCTATCGAGCAAGCCTTCCGGCTTTTCTGGTCCTCATGGCGTTGACGTGGACACAGTGTGGCTTCAGCAGGGAGGAGCATCCAGACTGGAAACCCGTTCTTGCACTCGCTTATGCGGCGCAGGAAAAGGGCGATCTCTATTACGCGAAGCATTTGTATTTGCAAGCGGGGAAGTTCGCCGTCTGGCGCGACGATTGGGCGGGGTTACTCGCTGCCGCCTGTGGGACTAAAACGCTGGAAAAAGAAAAAGGTCCTTATTCCTCTACCAATGCGCTTCTTCTTCGCGCCATGGTCGCAGCCGAGAAGAGGCAAAGTCGATCTGGCCTTGTTGCGGTAGCAAAAGCCTTTGCAGCGCTTGGGGAGGACAAAGTTGCCTCCATGGTCCTGTCGCGCGCCGGGAAGGACTGGGTCGAAGAAACTAACGACTCGGCTGATATCGTTTCGCCTGGCTGTTGGGACAACTAAACGAACAGTTGTCGAAAACAATTTTCAAGTGGGCTCAGCCTAAGCAGTCGTTAATCAGGGGAAAATAGATTTTGCCAAATGAAATTTACGTTAGGAGATAGAGGCATTTTATGAATGAGTTTTTGCTACTTGCGATAGTTATCATCTATCTAGCTATCAACCCCCTCTACAGTAAACCAAAGAAAAATTATTTCATCGCGAAGCGGAGAATCGAATGAAGCTTCGAGATCATGCGCTCATGTTCAATAGAAAACACAAATAACAAACAAGAACAAATAAGAAAGGCAGAAGAAGTGAAAACCATAACTACACTTAAATTTGAGGAAGTCGAAAATACTAACAATCTATTCCTATGGCCGTCGATAGAGCATGTAATCATGAAGAGGCATGTACTTTTAACTCACGTACTCGCGTTTGGCTTGTTGTTCATGACGTTGCTGGTCCCAGTTCGCCAGGCCGCGCATGCACAGGGCAACACACCCAAGGACTTTGCTCCGCCGTTTGTGTTTCAGGCGGCGGGGCCAACGGACTCGATCGAGGGGACGGTCGAGGCGTTTCGCGCCGCTCTCGTGAATCACAACAATATGAATGATCCAGGGCCGCTCCCGCTCACAAGCGGTCACCGCGAGATCAACTGGGACGGCGCCAACCCCCCCAATGTTCTGGATACCACACCCCCGCTAACGCCGTTCAACACGTTCCTGAACACCCGCGGCGCCCAGTTCACTACACCGGGGGTAGGCCTTTCACAGGCTCCTCGATCGGGCGGGCCCCAAGACGGGCTTGTAGGGCTCTTCAACAATTCGACCTACGGCACCACCTTCAGCACCTTCAGCCCGTCGCGGTTGTTCACTCCAGTGGGCAGCAATATCACCGAAGCTTTGTTCTTCGTTCCCGGCACCAATGGACGTGACCCAGCAACGGTCACTGGCTTCGGCGCGGTCTTCACGGACGTTGACCAGCCGGATGGGAGCGGGCCAGGGAAGAAAAAGGGAAACCAGGGGGCCAGCACGCTGATGGAGTACTTCGACGCATACGGCAAGCTTTTGTTCAGCAGTTTCGTTCCGGCCTCGCCGGGCGATGGGAACCTTTCTTTCTTCGGCATCGTGTTTGAGGATGCCCGCATCGCCCGGGTCCGGATCACAACTGGCAACGTCGCTCCGGGGCCGGATGATGATGAGAAAAATGACATCGTCATGATGGATGACTTTATCTACGGCGAGCCACAGCCCCTTAACTAATAACGACCCTCGCTGAGTTTGGGAAATTACCGTCAGGGTCATTGTCATGGCGCGGCAGCAGACACAAAGCTCCAAGGACAATGACCCTGGCTGTCAGGTTTGGACGGGTCAGGAAAGCAGTTGTGCTTATGTTCGCAAAGGCCCGCTGGATCACGAGATAGGTGATCTACGTGGGCAGTGCGCATTTTTGATCACGAACCTCGTACCCACTGTATAACTACGATCTAATGAGTCTGACTCCTGATGACTGTGGCCGCTAGGCGCCTGGGTTGGAAGAAACGCCAAACAATCTCAACAGCTAGCCCTAATCCGACATTATTTCGAAGCGGCTCAGGCGATGAGCCCTACAGCCGTGGGCAATGGGACACAGCCTTGAGGGCCACCCCGCAGCAATCCCCTGGGG
>Ga0081455_10000411_pt1 | contig 56303 bp, 55 predicted proteins | sample TabmetS3T2R1_FD_70207 | JGI IMG/M metagenome (GOLD analysis project Ga0081455, IMG submission 70207) | Tabebuia heterophylla rhizosphere microbial communities from the University of Puerto Rico - S3T2R1 | ecosystem: Host-associated > Plants > Roots > Rhizosphere ...
TGCAGAGCGGTTGGAAGAACTGCTGCCATTGCGTGAGATAATCCACATCCAACAGCGGTCTGCAGTAGAGCTGCACGTCAGGAGTCGCGTCGGCACAGGTACTGAGCCACTGCTGCAGGGCAGTCACATGTCTGGAGAGCGTGTCCTCAAGCGGAAGAGCCCCTTGGAGAACCGTCCAGGCCGTGGTCTCAGGCTGTGTTTCGATGCAGACGGTATGCTGCGGGGTCAGCATAGCCTGCTCATGGAACACCACTGCTGTTGAGCCAAGACCATGAAGGTACTCACTGGCAGCCTCGCTCAGGCTCTCAGGCACCTGTACATAAATCTCCCACCATTGGCGATCGAGGGAAGCAATCATATAAAGACGAATCAGTGGAGGTCTTATTGTTGTGTCAGGATTTTGCTGACGATATTGGCTGTATGGTCAACAATAGCCATGATCCTTGGGTAGACCATGCGTTTCGGGCCAACGACTCCGAGGACACCAAGCGTACGGTTGTCGTAGCTGTATGTGTGGGTCACAAAGCTACACTCACGAATATCCTTAAAAGGTGTTTCGGAGCCAATAATGACATGCACCCCAGGTTCATCCAGACACTTATCAAGTAGACTGATCAGGCGGTTTTTTTCTTCAAAGGCTTTGAAGAGCTCTTTCATCTGATCAAGATTCGACGTAAATTCGGGTTGGTCCATGATATTAGATGTACCACCCAGATAGATATCATTCTCGTCTTCGCTGGTTTCCCCAAAGGTTTTTGCGCCAACACTGAGTGCTTGCTGCGACAGCTTATCATACTGGGCTTTTTCCTCCGCCATGCGGTCCAGAACGTGCTGGCGTATCGTCCGCAAGGGTTGGCCTGAGAACTCCTGATTAAGGTAATTGGAGATTTGATATAATTCCTCCTGGGTCATCTCCTCATCAAGCATGATAAGTTTATTATGTACCATGCCCGATTCCATGACAAAAATTGCCAATACTTGCCGACCGCGAATCTTGACAAACTCAATACGCTTAAAGATTGTAATCGAAAAGGTATGGAGCACGACACCAGCATAGCGCGAGATCTCAGACAGCAAACGTGAAGTAGCGGTCATGACCTCATCCACTTCCCCATGATACGGTGCATAGCGCTGCGAGATGAGGGCTGACTCCTCTGCGCTGAGCGCTTCGATGCTACGGAGATTATCGACATAAAAACGATAGCCCTGATCTGTCGGCATGCGTCCGGCGGAGGTGTGCGGTTGTTCCAGAAAGCCCAGTTCTTCAAGATCAGACATGATATTGCGAATCGTTGCCGGACTGAGACCAAAATCGAAGCGTTTCGAGATCGTCCGCGACCCGACTGGCTCACCTGTATGAATAAAACTGTGGATAACGGCCGTTAAAATATTTCGCGTGCGCTCATCCAGTCCTTCAGAACCCAGAGGTTCTCGCATACACGCTATCCTTCTTCACATCACATCAAAGTCCCTACACTCTGTCCTTCTATTATGGCCAACTACCTGTACTTCTTGTCTATTGTAGCACCCTATACCAGGCAATACGACTGCTTTCTATGCATACAGCAGGCGAACACTCTTTTCTCTCGTATGTGACACAAGGCTCTCAAACCGTGTCACACCCCAGCGCAGGGATGACAGATGCCTCTCCCCTATGGTATGCTGCCAGCCTGGTATACAAGAGCTGCAGCACAAGGAGCCTCTGTGGCATTCGGCATTATCCTTGGACAAGAGCATGCCCTTTCATTGCTTCAGAAAGCCTTAGTAAGTACCCGTCTTGGGCATGCCTATCTCTTCTATGGCCCAAGCGGAGTTGGGAAAAAGCTCACAGCGTTGCAGTTCGCCAAAGCTCTAGTATGCCAAGCCGCCACTGCTGAGGCCTGTGACCGGTGTGCTTCCTGTCATAAAATGACTACAGGCAATCACCCAGATGTCGTTGTCATCAACCCCGAGGGCACGTCGATTCGCATTGAGCATATTCGTGCCATGCAACGCCAACTCGGCTACAGGCCCTATGAAAGTCAACGTACTGTCGTCATCATTGATGGCTGTGAAAGCTTAACGCCTCCTGCAGCCAATGCCCTTCTGAAAACGTTAGAGGAACCGCCAGCAAGTGCGCTCTTGCTCCTCCTGACGAACAAAAAAGATGCGTTGCCATTGACCGTTATTTCCCGGTGTCAACAGATCCCTTTTCGTCCGCTGGCCCCTCCCCACATTCGAGCGATTCTAACCCAACAAGGGGTAGACGAGTCTATTGCTGCTCTTGTAGCAACCTTTGCAGAAGGACGCGTCGATACCTGGATGCAGACTGAGATCAGCCAAGTGCTCGCCAGGCGGCAAAGCGCCTTCACGTTGCTGCAGGAGCGAGGTCACACCCAAAGTATGCCTCTCTTTCTCCTCGCTCGACAATGGGCTGGGTCACGCGAACAGTGCGAGGAGGTTCTGCATTGGCTCTCGCTGTTCTGCCGTGACCTCGTGATGCTGAAGGTTGCTTCTACGATCCCGCTGTACAATTGTGATTTGCAAGCAGAACTGGCGAGCCTGGCCAGCTCTGTGGCTGTTGAACCCCTCCTCGATCTCTTTGCGTCGCTTGAGCACCTGCGACATTATCTGGCAATGAACGTCAATTCCCAACTTACCTTTGAGCAACTCGTGATCCAACTCCAGGAGCTTTTGGAGACTCCAAGTGTCTCCTGACACGCCGTTTAGCGGGCATACTCTGTCGCCCGCGTCTCACGCAGGACTGTCACCCTGATCTGCCCGGGATAGACCATCTCCTGCTCAATGCGTTTCGCCACATCCCGGGCGAGTAAAGTGGCTTCTGCATCATTCACTTGGTCAGGCTGGACCACAATACGAATTTCGCGTCCAGCTTGGATCGCGTAGGTTTTTTCGACACCGGCAAAGGAGTCACCAATTTCTTCCAGCTTCTGGAGACGTTTGATATAGCCTTCCAGCATCTCCCGTCGCGCCCCAGGACGCGCTGCCGACAAGGCATCCGCAGCAGCCACCAGGATTGCTTCAATATAGCGCGGCTCCTCATCCTCATGGTGACACCCAATAGCATTAAGCACCACGTCGGGTTCACTGTACTTTTTGGCAATCTCCTGCCCGATTTGCACGTGCGTGCCCTGCGTCATATGATCGGCAGCTTTGCCAATATCATGGAGCAATCCTGCCCGTCGCGCTAAGCGCTCGTCAGCTCCGAGCTCGGCAGCCATAATGCCTGCCAGGAACGCCGTTTCCTTGACATGCTGGAGAACATTTTGCGAATAACTCGTGCGGTACTTCAAGCGCCCTAAGAGTTTGATAATTTCTGGATGGAGATCCTCAACCCCCACTTCGAAGGCCGCGGCCTCACCTTCTTCCTTGAGGGTATTGGCCATCTCTTTCTTGACCTTTTCCACCACGTCTTCTATACGTCCTGGATGGATGCGACCATCAGCCAGCAGACGCTCCAGCGCCAGCCGTGCGACCTCACGGCGGATAGGGTCAAAGCCTGAGATAATGACTGCTTCTGGGGTGTCGTCAATGATGAGGTCGACACCTGTGGCCGTTTCAAAGGCACGAATATTGCGTCCTTCCCGGCCAATGATGCGGCCTTTCATCTCCTCACTCGGCAGCGTCACGACAGAGACTGAGCTTTCCACCACGTGATCAGCAGCAAAGCGTTGGATTGCCAGACTCGTATAAAAGCTAGCCCGTTTGCGTGCAAGTTCCTTGGCCTCCTCTTCGGTACGGCGTAGCTTCTCTGCAGCCTCAGCACGGGCGTCGGAGAGCATGCGATCTATAAGTTGCTGCTTCGCTTCGGCAGCAGTCATATAGGCAATCTGCTCTAAGGTATGCCTCTGGGTTGCCAGCAGGGTGGTGAGTTCCTGCTCTTTGCGAGCGTAGAGTTCCTCGCGCTCGACCAGGCTGTAGTCGCGGCGTTGGAGGGCATGTTCTTTCTCTTCAAGATGCTCGAACTTGCGTTCAAGATTCTCCTCGCGGAGGAGAATTTTTTTCTCCAAACGCTGGAGCTCAAGCTTCGTTGCGGCGGCTTCCTGCTCGATGCCAGCCTTGGCCTGGTACCACGAGGCCTGCGCTTCGAGGGACGCCTCGCGCTTCTTACTCTCGGCCTCTTTTTCCGCATCGTGTAGGATGTGACGCATACGCTCTTCTGTCTCACGTCGCCTCCGTTGGGTGGCGACGCGCTGTCCTATATAACCGAGGAAGAGTCCTACCACGGCCGCAACGATCATAATCATAGCGTCAATGAATAAACTAGAGTGCAACACAATTCTCCTTTCCCCTGCCAGCTTCGAAGTCTCCTCCCCTATGGTAGAGCCTGCATACAGGGGATACAGCCTTGTTCTGTCACAATGCCATGCATACAGACATCATGCAGTGCTTGAGGCACGCATGGCACCACCTGTATGCCAAATGCCAAACCACACCTGTACGTTGTCGCAGGTAACTGCCTGAGAAAACGATCATAATACCCTTTGCCGAAGCCCAGACGTCCTCCGCGCGCGTCAAAAGCAATCCCAGGGACAGCGATGCAACCAATCTCTTGGGGGTGGATAACGCGCTGGGCCCCGCACGGTTCCAGAATGCCAAAACGGCCGCGCCGAAGTTGCGTCGGACCCTCACTGAGCGCTACCGCTACAAGCTCCTGCCCACGGATCACTGGCACGGCCACACGCTTGTGGGACTGATGCGCCTGGGTAATAATCTGCCTCGTTTGGACTTCCTGCGGGAGGGCCATGTACACCATAACAGTATGGCTGACGCAGAAAGTCGGCAAGGCACACACATATGCGGCAATGACTGCGCTGTGCTGCTCGATTTCTGCCGGCGTGAGCATCGCCCTCTGCGCCAGGAGATACTCACGCAACTCTGCTTTCGTAAGCATAACACCTATGGGGTAGATCGTACCCCGCCTTGTAGAGCGCTGACCACGAGGAAGGATGGACTGAAGGCTTAACAGAGAAGACAGACTAAACGCGCGTGTACAATTCTACGCTCTGAAGACGAAAAACCCTTGGCTGCTGGTCAGCCCACTGACCAGAGACATATCGCCTCTGGCGCAGGACAATACACACCCTTTATATGAGTCGTGCCATGTAATCAATGCACACCATACATCTGATCATGGGCCAGTAGTCTTGGCATACATGGCAATCCATCATAGCTGTTATATTTCCTGGGACTGACCTTTTTTGTATATATTTCGTCCTCAGTAAGAACAAGCCTTAATCAATAACAAGAAAGTCTCCCCATGCTCTTCTCCATTTTCCTGCTGCGCAAGAACGCGGGAGAAAATGAGCATGCGACGGGAGTTCTATGTTCTTCACTAACGCTATGTGGCGAGTCTCTCTACCTGGCTAAGCAAACTGCTCCTGCCTCGGGTACACTTTTCCACCACGAAGCCAGACCCTCGCCGAACTAGGGGGTCGCAGAGGCTACTGTAACAGATGTGTCCCCCGGACGCAAGTAAAACCCTAGGCGTCCAGAGTTCGCCATCCTGTAGACTATACGCCCTTTACTCACTGCTCAATTGTTCGCGTACCAGAGAAATGAGCTGTTCGGTTTTCGCATCGACCAGGCGGGCCGATTGCTCATAGGAGTCACGGAGTTTGAAGAGGTCATCAGCGATGTTCAGAGCGGTTAAGATGGCCATGCGATTCAGAGGCATGGTTTTTGTGGCAGAGGCAATCGCACGCATTTTCTCGTCGACGTAATATGCGAGACGTTGGATATAGGCAGGCGTCGCATCCCCAGCTGCAACACGAAAAATCTGGCCAAAAATTTCTACCTCAACATCTTCCGCCATAGCCATGCCTCTGAGGACTTTAGATGCGCGAATCACTCGGTGTGTGAGAGAATCTCTCTAAGCGTTTAACGATGACCAGCACTTCTTCCAGCCTAGTACGAATAAGTTCACGCTCCTGCTGTAAGGTCTGGGTAACGATGCGCAAGGAGGCGAGTTCTTCTTGATCAGATCGCCAACGCTCCAGGCTGTGTTGTTGATCATGTAACATTTGTTTGAGCTGGGTAAGTCTCTGCGTCAGATGCGTATTTTCTTCCTTGATCCGTATGAAAGCTTGGATCAATTGTGCGATCTGTCTTTCCAGAGCCTCAAGCCTTGCTATATCCATGAGGCAACCTTGTGGATGATAGCCCTGTAGCTATCTCAGAGTGAAGATGCCACTAGCGGTCTGCTCAAGTACACAGAAACGAAGAGGCCTCAGGATGACATCGAAGTGATGAGAGAAACAGGGAAGCATACCAACATGCAGCCGTGTAAAATATGCACTCCCCCTGCAGTATGCAGAGGAAACCTACGAGGCTTCCCCAGTCTGGTGAAGATGTCCTTTAATCAGGGCGACAACTCTGGCAAAGGCTTCCGGGTCATGCACAGCCACATCTGCCAATACCTTGCGATCTAGGGCAATCTGTGCCCCTTTTAATCCAGCCATGAACTTACTGTAGGAAAGACCATGCAGACGTGCCGCAGCATTAATACGTATAATCCAGAGTTGGCGAAAGTTCCGCTGCCGTGCTTTCCGATCGCGGTAGGCAAACTTCCACCCCCGCTCCACTGTTTCACGTGCCCTACGATACAGCTTCCCGCGCGCTCCACGATTCCCCTTCGCATGGTCTAGCAGACGTTTGTGACGTCGTGTGGTCACTGGACCACTGGCCGCTCGTGGCATAACATGTTCCCTTCAAACGAGGATATGGACTCTAAGAGGACGAGTTAGGCGAGCAGGAGTCTTTTTATGTGACGTGCGTCAGCAGCAGACACAAGCGTCGTGTGACGTAGCGTACGCTTCCGTTTCCGGGTCTTTTTTGTGAGAATATGGCGGACAAAAGCCTGGTTGCGCCGTACTTTCCCGGTTGCCGTGAGCCGAAAGCGCTTGACTGCACTCCGATTGCTTTTCATTTTTGGCATTGAATAACCCTAAATTCCTAAGAAGCCCTTATACTTACGCATCGAGGACTACAACATGACAAGAAATCAAGTCTATGAAGAGCGTGGACTTAAAACCATTGACATATTCCGGCCTTCTTGACGTGGCGTCTGCTCTACTGTACTAATATCGCCCATATCTTCAACAATGCGATCGAGCATGCGCCGTCCAAGTTCTGTGTGTGCCATCTCACGACCACGAAAGACCACAGTCACTTTTGCTTTGTGACCATCCTGTAAGAAGCGACGTACATGCTGACTCTTAAACTGGTAATCGTGCTCTTCAGTTTTTGGTCGCAACTTAATTTCTTTTACTGAGATAACCTTTTGCTTCTTCTTAGCTTGCTGCAGACGCTTACTTTGTTGATATTTGTACTTCCCATAATCCATGATTCGGCACACAGGGGGCTTCTCATTCGGAGCCACCTCCACCAAATCAAAGCCCTGCTCTTCTGCTAACTGCAGAGCCTCTGCTGTCCCCATGATCCCCAACTGAGAACCATCTTGACCTACGACACGCACTTCACGGACACGAATCAACTCATTGACGCGTTGTTGCTTAGCAATAGGCTTTCACCTCCTACTGTGCCCTCACGGGCGTTGTCAAACCTGACGTTGCCACATACCATGGGGAAGTAGGCACGGGCGGTTTTGAACCGCCGACCTCTTGCGCGTCAAGCAAGCGCTCTCCCCCTGAGCTACGTGCCTATGCAATGATATGTGGCTGAGGTTACCGTTGGCAATACCACTTGTCAAGAGAAAAAGAACGCCGCCACTTGCTTGGTTAACTGGCCTGTTTATAGAGCAGAGCCGGTTGCTGGCGCCGTGCTACTGCCTCCTCAGTCACCATACATTCTTGTATGTCATTACGCGAAGGTAATTCATACATAGTGTCAAGCATAATCTCTTCCATAATCGAACGCAGACCACGCGCCCCTGTATTGCGGCGTAAGGCTTCCTGGGCAATGGCCCGTAGGGCTGCATCGGTGAATTTGAGCTTGACCTTTTCAAAGTCAAAGTATTTCTGATACTGTCGGACAAGGGCATTTTTGGGGGTCGTCAGAATACGCACAAAATCCTCTTCAGTCAACTCCTCCAGGGTCGCCACAATCGGTAAGCGCCCAATAAACTCTGGAATCAACCCAAATTTCAGGAGATCCTCAGGTTGTACTTGGGCAAGAAGCTCCCCCAAGGGTTTGTCGTCACGTGTATACAGCTGCGCTTCAAACCCCATAGTACGCTTGCTGATACGTCGCTCAATGATCTTCTCCAGACCATGAAACGCACCACCACATATAAAGAGAATATTCGTCGTATCTACCTGCAGAAACTCTTGGTGGGGATGTTTGCGCCCTCCCTGTGGTGGCACACTTGCCACCGTCCCCTCAATGATCTTTAAGAGTGCCTGTTGCACGCCCTCACCGGAGACATCGCGAGTGATTGAGGGGTTTTCGGACTTGCGGCTGATTTTATCTATCTCATCGATGTAAATAATACCTTTTTCTGTGCGCTCGACATCGTAATCTGCTGCTTGTAAGAGACGCAGAATAATATTTTCGACGTCTTCGCCAACGTAACCGGCCTCTGTCAGAGTGGTGGCGTCAGCTATCGTAAAGGGCACATCCAAGATGCGCGCCAACGTCTGTGCCAGGAGCGTTTTCCCAGAGCCTGTTGGGCCAATGAGGAGCACATTGCTTTTCTGCAACTCCACTTCGCCTCGGACGGCATTGGCCTCGATACGTTTATAGTGGTTGTAGACGGCAACCGAGAGAATCTTTTTGGCCTTGATCTGGCCAATGATATAGTCATCGAGCTTTTGATTAAGCTCTCTGGGCGTCAACAGGCGCCTGTGACCCTTGCTCTGCTCAGCGGCACCTTCCTCAAGAATAATATCGTTACATAAATCGATACATTCATCGCAGATATATGCCGCTGGTCCTGCAATGAGCCTCTTGACTTCTTCCTGAGATTTGCCACAAAACGAGCAGCGCAGCACGTCTCCCTGTGGGTCTTTCCGCGGCATGAATACTCCCTCTCGCACCGGAGATGTCTGAATATGCCTGGGTCGTATTAATGTGAGTAGCTCACTCTTTGGTCGGAGTGGCTGCTATACGCTTGCCCTTGCCATTCCGCGACACGATGACCTCATCGATCAAGCCGTACGTCCGTGCCTCATCTGGTGTCATGAAGCGGTCGCGCTCGGTGTCTTCAGCGATTTTGGGTTTGGGTTGGCCCGTATGGCGTACCAGGATATCGTTGAGCACATCTCGCATACGCAGAATCTCACGGGCGTGAATTTCAATCTCGGTCGCCTGTCCCTGGACACCCCCGAGCGGTTGATGAATCATAATAGTGGAATGCGGCAGCGCAAAACGCTTGCCGGCAGCCCCGGCAGTCAACAGGAGAGCAGCGGCACTCGCCGCCATGCCAATACAAATGGTCGAGACACCCGGCCGAATGTACTGCATGGTATCGTAGATCGCTAGCCCAGCTGTCACAGAACCACCAGGGCTGTTAATGTAAAAGGAAATGTCCTGATCGGGGTCCTCGGCTTCTAGGAACAGCAACTGAGCAATGATGAGGTTCGCAATCATATCATTGATCGGGGTTCCTAAGAAGACAATACGGTCTTTGAGCAGACGTGAATAAATGTCATACGCCCGCTCGCCGCGATTCGTTTGCTCAACGACCATCGGCACTAGTGCCATACGCCTCGTTCCTCCTTAGAGTGAGCGTAGCAACACCCGCTACGCTTGGGATACCGCTGTATCCTCACTCACTATTGTATCCGTAATATGCATATCCGCCATGATTTTTGCAAAGACCTTGGCTTCCAATAGACTGGCTTCAAGGGCGCGCAGGGTCCCGTTGCGCTCCATAGTTCTTTTTAATGCTTCAGGATTTTGCGCTGTCCGCGCCGCTAGGGCTGCCACTTCTGCCTCCACCTCTGTCACGTCTACTGTGATCTCAGCCGCTGCTGCGATATGGCGCAGAATCAATTGTCCACGCACACTTTCAAGAGCCCGTTCGCCAAAAGGCTCACGGAGGCTCTCTGGGGCAACATAATAGTCAGCTTCAGTCAATTGCCCCGCATTCTCTTGACGCTTGTGCTGGAGATAGACACGTCGTAGTTCCTCGTTGAGAAGTACCTCGGGCACTTCAATAGGATGGGCGGCGACTAGCTGCTTTAAAATCTCCTGCTGCACCACGGCATCAGCCCGTTGCCGGGCGACTTGCTCGAGTTCCTGCCCTAATTTTGTGCGTAGGGCTGCGAGCGAATCGACATCGTCGTATACCCCACGGGCGAAGTCATCATCAAGGTCTGGAAGGTGTTTTTCTTTGATTTCCGTCACGACTACCCGGCATTGCCCCACTTTGCCGGCTACGGCCGCGTTGCGGAAATCCTCCGGGAACTGCACCAGGATCACCTTTGCACTGCCTTGTTCCATCCCGACCAGGCCCTGCTCAATCTCTGGGAAGGACTGCCCATTCCCAACCTCAATTGACACCTTGGTACCAGTGAAACCTGGGATAGGCTGCCCATCTAGAGAGCCGCTATAGTCAAGGATAACCACGTCCCCCTCGCGCACTGCCCGGCCTTCCACCGTCTGCAGGATCGCCTGGCGCGCCCGCATGTTTTCGAGCGCTTGGTCTATCTGGGCCTCGGTCACCTCCGGGATACGGCGTACAAATTGCCATCCCTGGTAGTCCGTAAGCGTAAAATCGGGAATGACCTGAGTAGTGGCAACGAAGCGTAAGGGTTGACCTTTGACAAGGGCAATCTGGTCGATCTGAGGCTCACCAACCGACGCGACATTTTCTTTGATCAGGACTTCGGAGAGGGCTTCAGGCACAAGCTTGCGCAGGACTTCTTGCTCAACCGACTGGCGATAATAACTTTCCAGTAGCCGGCGTGGTACTTTGCCTTGACGAAAGCCAGGCATGCGGACACGTTGCTGCAAATCGTTGTAAATGGCACTGAATTCATGATTTACCTTGTCGGCCGGGACTTCAATTGTCAAACGCCGCACACAGGTAGCTACATGCTCTATCTCAACTTTCATTATCCTTATTCCTATTGCTTCCCGCTCCTACCCAGAACGGACACTCAGGTGGCTGCCCCGAGACTCGAACTCGGACACCCGCAAGGGTACTAGCTCCTAAGGCTAGCGTGTCTACCAATTCCACCAGGCAGCCAGAATGAGCCGCGAAGGAATCGAACCTTCAACCTACGGATTAAGAGTCCGTTGCTCTGCCAGTTGAGCTAGCGGCCCAACTTTGAAAATCAAATAGTTATGGAAATATAACAATATCCCTGGCACGATCTGTTGTGAAGATTGCTGGGACTTTATCCCCAACCCATTCAAGCGCCCTGACAGCACACGGCTGGTGCTCACTGGAGAAATGCGTATATCGCAGCAGCATCGTGATATCTTTATGGGCCATCAGTTCTTGCACCGTTGGGAAGTCCACTCCAGCTATCACCAGACGGCTCGCCAAGGTGTGCCGCAAGTCATAGAACGTGAAATTTTCAAGCCCGGCCTTGCGCACAGCTAGTTCGCACGCTGAGCAGAAGGAGCGGTTAGGGAGTACCTTTGTGGCCGCAGAAGATCAGACTATCTGCCAGCGTATTCATTCTAACTGCCTTCAGCGTTGTCGTCAACACGTTGTGCATGGGCAGCAGCAGTTCTCATTGTGGACGAATGCGGCACATCGAGCCACTGCCCGGCTTGTGACAGTGCTGCCGTCGTCCGTGCTCCACGGCATGTGCTGCACTGTCACGATTGCCGCCTGCATATCCATGCTAATCAAGCTGCTTCTCGTAATATGATCCGTCAAAAACGCACCCAGGCAAGCTGGGACAGGCTGGAGGCCAGCCCCAGACCGCACACGTTCCGATGGGGCCGCCGTCACTGGTGTGTCGTCCCCAATCCTGCGAGCAAGGTCGCAGCCCTTGCAGCAGCTTTGCTGCTGCGGGAATGCTCGGCCTTGAGACCAGGGAGGATGTCAAGCAGCAGGTTGCATGGCCGTGCTGCGCTCGTCCTTCAAGAAAGACAGAATGAAGATCCCTACAATGTACGTGACGCTGAGTAACGTCAGCGCGGTCGCAAATCCCGTTTTGTCCATGAGATAACCGGTGACTAGCACCCAGAACGGCTGGGAGATGAAGCCCAACAGGAAGTACATGCTAAAGGCGGCATCGCGGTCTTCGTCAGTGGCAGCATCGGCGACGATGGCCTGCGTCTGGGTCCCACGCGACGAGGTGAAGGCACTGTAGAGCAGGAGGCTGCTGAACAGCATCACTACGCCTGGTCCGAGATGGGCAACCCACAGGGAACCCACGCAGGAGAGCGCCAGGGAAATCTGCAGCATTCTCTGGCGGCTAAACTTGTCGGACAGCCAACCGAAGATAATAGGACCGACAATGCCACCGAGACTAATGGCAGTGATCAGGATGCCGACAGTGAGCGTGTCATAGCCGAAATCATTCTTGAGGTGTGGCGCGAAGTAGATCTGGTTCACACCGCCGTCACGGCCAGCGCCGCCGACCATAAACACCAGGGCAATAATCAACATATTGCGGTTCTTCAGCACTCTCCAGTAGCTCTTAAAGCCCTGGGCAAGTCGAGACTTGCCAGACCCTGTACGGTTCGGCGCACCATAATCGCGGAAAAAGAAATAGATCAGGCCCATGACGACGCTGACGAGCGAAACCACAAAGAAGATCTGGCGCCAGCCCATGACCAGCAGCATGGCGGTCGCCAGGGGCGTGGCCACCAGGGTCCCAATATTGGAGACGCTGGTGTTCAGAGCCATGACGGCTCCACGATTCTTCGGAAAGTAGCTGGCGAGAATACTGTAACCCACCGGGTGCTGGGCGCTCGAGCCTACGGAGGCGACGCCGCGAGCCGCGATCAGCATAGGGAAAGAACCGGCCAGGCCACTCATCAGCGTACCCAGCGCGATGCCAAGATTGCCCATCCCCAGGAGCTTACAGCGGGAGAAGAAGGGCGTTAGGAACCCGTACGCGCCCTGGCAGATGCTGTTGAGCACTGAAACGATAGCTGAGAGGAGGCCTACCTCGGTGTAGCTCATCCCCAGCGCTGCCATAATGGAGGGCCATAACATGGCCATCATTTGATTCTGGAAGTGGTTGACTCCATGCGAGACGTTGCTCAAATGGAGCATGAGCTGCTTTTCCTGGGTGCTGGGTTCGTACTCTTCTACCGTCATCTGAGGACTGGTATCCAGCGCACCTGCAGCTGCTCCGGTGGTAGACATGGAGGCGTAGGTCGTGTCCGCTGCGGAAATAGTAGGGCTCGTTGCTTGCATCGTGGGGCGCGGTCGAAACACATCTGCGAGAGCGTTCAAGAAAGCCATGGCTCCACTCCGTTCTAGCCGTATCACAGTTCACTGCAAAGAAATACTCAGCTACGCAGTCCGGCAGCGCAGGGGAGGAAGCCCGCTCCGCCAGTCACTATCAGATCGCACAGGATGCAACGACAATAATGTATGAAATCGAAAAATATTCTTCCAGCGTTACTTTGTGTCATTAGGCGATTGGGTGATGGCGTCTGTACCAGTCGATGATCTCTGCACCAGTGGCGGCCCACACGCCCTGGTGGTGCATGATATGGCTCAGCGCCGCGTCCAGAGAGCCGACGCGGAACGGCTGGCCCATGAGCCAGGGGTGCAGGTGTAGCACCAACAGCCGCCCGTTTGTGGTCCCCTCGTCATACAACGTATCGAAGGTCTCCTTGATCATCTCCCTGTACCGGTCTATATCAATGCGCCGGTCCCAGAGGGCATTGATATCATCCAGTGGCAACGCGATGGGCAGGGCATATAGTTCACCTTGAGAGACTTTTAAAGGATAGGGCTGCTCGTCATTGACCCAGTCGCAGACGTAGCGGATGCCGAATGCGGCCAGCACCTGAGGCGTTCTAGTGGACTCTCCCGACTCTGGCCCCAGCCAGCCGACCGGGGCCGTGCCGGTGGCACGGGTCAGGGCTTGCACGGAGGTCTGGATGTATTCCCGCTCCTCCTGCTCCGACATCCGGCTGGTGATCATGCGGTTGACGGAGATGCCGTGCCCGATAATCTCGTCGCCACGGCCCAGACAATGACGCACCAGGAACGGATAGTGCTCGGCGGTAAGAGCATCCATGGCAATGGTGGGCTTGATGCCGTATTTGTCCAGCACTTTCAGGACACGGAAGATGCCGACGCGGTGTCCATACTCCCGATGCGACCAGGCAGTGACGTCAGGGAAGGGGCCCGGGCCGTAGCCACCGGCGAGGTTAGGTATCTGGTAGCTATTGGGGGGACGACTCCATTCCATATGTTCGAGGTTAACGATGACACAGAGGGCCACTCTGGCGTTCTCTGGCCACCTGAGCACCGCGCGGTTGGCATTCAGAGGCGACCAGTCATAATGCTCGTGGTCCATGCCAGCGTGCAGCTCTGGGAACACATAATCACGTTCGACGGGCATACGACGCCTCCTTATGCATTGACCTGGGCCGCGTGGGCCACCGCTTGCTCGTAGTAATTGTCCAGGTAGTACTCGGCGATGTCGTCGGTGGTGGCCTGCCATACCCGATCGTGGGACATGACATAGTCCAGCACCTCGGCTAAATACTTTGTCCTATGGGGGCGGCCCATAACGTATGGGTGGAAAGCGATGCACATCAGCCTGCCGTTCTCCTCGCCCTCGCTGTAGAGCTGGTCAAACTGGGCCTTACATATTTTGGCGTAGTAGTCGGCCTCGTAGTGATGCCGCATTAGGGGGGCGTCGTTCAGCTCAGAGGTATAGGGGATACAGACCAACCTCCCCGTCCTGACCTTGATGGGCAGAGGATGATCGTCGATTTTCCAGTCCGTCTGGTAGGTGAAACCCACCTCAGCAACGATATCGGGCGTGCGCTCCGTGTTGGAGGCCGCCGGCCCTGACTGACCTTTTAGCTCTCGACCCGTGAGGCGTTTGAATGTGTCGCGACAGCTCTGGAGGAACTCCCGCTCCTGCTCCTCAGAGAACGTGGTGAGGTAGCGGGTGTTGTAGAAGCCGTGGTTCACGAAAGTCCAGTCGCGCTTGAGCATGGCGTCGGCAATCTCAGGGAAGTGCTGTAGCACCCCAATGTTCAGGGTGGTCGAGCACCGGATCTGGTAATGGTCCAGCACCTCGAGCAGGCGCCAGAAGCCCACCCGGTTGCCATATTCGTGGAGGGAATACTGTTGCACGTCAGGCAGGGGGCTGCGGGGCCAGGGATTGCGCACCCCGTCCAGGAGAGGAAGATATTCGTAGTGCTCGATGTTGGGAGCGACCCAGAAGGCCACTCTAGCATGGTGAGGCCACTTGATAATGGGACGATTGATCATGGGCAGGTAGTCGACGCGATTCGGGGGTAAAGACATAAACAAGTACCTCCTGAGACTCGCTAGCCTTCATAGCAAATTTTCTTGAGGATTCGATTGATTTTCCGCACACGCCAGAGTAGCGGTACTACCCGGAGCGCTCGCTCGTAGACCGTGCGTCGTTCCCTCGATAGCCGGCCGCCCAGGAAGTCGAGAAACCCAGGCGAAGTGTGTTCTACCCTGCCAAAGGCTTGCTGTACAGAGTCTTCGGTTGGCCGTACAGATTCTCTTATCGAAACACAGTCTTTTCGGCTCAAATTTCCCTGGAGCTGCTAGTTATTGCACACGCCCGCTGCCAGTGCAACCGTTAAATGCGTACGTGCCAGACTGCTAGGCTGGCTGCTAAGAGGCCACTGAAAGTGAGGAGGAGCACCTATGAAACGACACCTATGGTCTATACCGCTGAGCGGCCTCGCACTCTGCGCCCTCGTCAGCGCGAGCGCGGCCGGCGATCATGGTTTCGGCTGGGATTATAAGACACTGCCAGGCGCGGCATGCCAGGCGGTCTCGGCCACGGATGCCGCGGACCTCCTGAGAAGCCCGATCGCTATCGTGAACAATGGCGGGCGGAGTGAGCGATCGGTGCTCTGCCCCATCGTCCGGGACACCGTCAACGAATACGATTTAGATATCGGCGTGACCGTCAGCAAGGGTGTCACCTGCCAGTTGTATATCATGAACTATCAGGGCCAATACGCCGCCGGCACGCCGTCTCAGCCCAGCAGCATATTCTCCGTGAATCCCATCACAGAAATCCAGTACTTTTCGGTCAAGGCTAATCCGAACATCGGCCCACCAGGGTTTGTCGGCTACTACACCCTCGCCTGCAGCTTGCCGGTCGGGGGTGCGGTCTTGAGTTACATCTCCGGCGAGTTCGCCGAGACCACCGACTACGGCGAGAAACCCTGGTGGTGAGGTGGCGGGTGCACCCTGCAGTAGGAGTGGCTCCCCCTGGCCCGCACCCGCAGTGCGAGGTGCAGGCCAAGGCCTTCGCCATTCATGGCGCGTGGGAGCTGCTCCCGCCATACGCTTACCTAGTGCGTCCGTCGCTGTGGAGCATGCGCTGCGTACAGCAGGCGACTGGCACACCCGGGAGTGGGAGCAATGCCAGGGGTTTTCTCTCTCATGCTCAGTGGCTGCGGGCATGTGGCCGTGGTGGTTGTGAAGGCTTCTGATAAGTATCAGGGTTCGCAGGCAAATGGATCTTGATGACCGCTTGCACGGCATTGCCTTGAGCGTCAGTTCCCGTGAGGGTGATCGTCCACCTCGGAGCAACCTGCTCGACTTGTATGCAGTCTCCTGCCGCACAACCCCAAGAAAAGGTCAGTGGAAAGCGACGCTCTTCATGTGGTCGGAACCTGAGATTGATCGCTTCATCCGCCGCTTTGAGCACAGTAACGGATGAGGCATAGATGGTATCTTTGCGGTAGGTGAACGTGAGGGGAATGCCTTGCGTCTCTTTCAGCACAAGCGTAAAAGAATACGTGCCGTGCGTGTCGCCTATTGTGCCCCGGAGTCCTGGAACCGATGCGGACTTGAGATCGGTGACATGCCAGGCAAGAGGGCCACTGGTACCTTCTGTACTGACACCCAGGGATGCGCAACCCGTGAGCACCGCCCCTAGTATGAGCGTCAAGAGTACGCGGGACATGTTATGATCTGCCACACAAAAAATGAGCTCTGGGGTATTTCCGTCTCTCGATGGGCGCAGTCTATACCTCAGCCGAGGCGAGCGTCAACGAAATTTCCCATCTTTGCTCTGTGATACGAGAGAGCCAACGCCTTGCAAGAAGGCGTTTCGGTATGGAAGGAGAGGCGAGTGGCGCGGTATGGCTGCAAGGGACATCTCAAGCATGCCACGTCTCCATCGGGTCTGAGTATGAGCGGAATGGTTATCAGAGGCCTGCCATAGCGGATGACAGGTAGCTGAGATGCTCCAGGGGCGCTGTCACTGTGGGAAACCTCACCTGCTGGCTACCATCCTGGCGCTCGTCTTCAAGGCCATGGGATACAGGTGACGCGGAGGGCAAACAGGGATGATCGCGAAGCTCGGCTACATGATCTTCGCCGCCGACATTATGCACGGCTCGTGCCGCGACCATGTGCCAGAGGCTGCCAAGACCATCAAGGGTTGTTTCCTCATCCTGCACGGTGCCGAGGATCCGATCGCCCGCTCGAGGAGGTCTATAAGCTGATCAAGGACTTCCGCGCCGCCCAGGTCGCATGGCAGATGGAAGTGTACAGCGGCGCCGAGCACGGCTTCTCCACGCCCAAGAACACGGCCGAGCAACGCGCCAACACGCTCTCCCAGACCGCCATGGCGCGATTCTTCAGCGAGATATTCGACAACTGACCACCTGTGGACTGGCACACCCAATGGCTCTGGGGGCACAGGCGCAAGGCTTGCAAAGCCTATCAGAACAAGATATGGTTTAGCATATTGCCCATCCGAGTGGTGCATCTGTCCTGCCTACTCGTTGTACAATAAATACTTCAATTTAGACTGTTCTCTGGCATTTGAGACTCGCCGAACACATAAGGGGACATTGATGACTACCGCCGCGAGTGCTCCTGCCTCTGATCCTGCATGTCGTCGCTTCTTCTATGGCTGGGTAATCCTGGCTGCTTGTTTCATGGTGACCACGGTGGCTTCTGGCACCATGATGGGTTTTGGGGTGTTCATCACACCGATGGCAGAAGACATGGGCTGGTCACATAGTGCTCTATCCTTCTCGTATGCCCTCTCCGCGCTGGTCACTGGTATTGGCGTCCTCATTGTCGGTTCCTTCCTCCACACCCATAGCGTGCGTTTGATCTTTTTCCTGAGCACTATCGTGCACTGCTTGGGGATCTACATGACCAGCACAGTGACAACGATCGAAGCGTTTTATTTTTGGTACGGGTTCGTTGCTTCTGTAGGGCGGAGCGCCTTTTTTCTCTCCACTACCACGCTGATCACGCGGTGGTTCGAGAAACGTCGCGGCCTGGTCATGGGCATCATGATGTCTGGCAACGGTGTTGGACCATTTATCCTCTCGCCAGTGATCACCTGGATGATTTTTATGTGGAATTGGCAAACCGCTTATATGGTCCTCAGTGCCTTGATGACCGTGTGCTTGTCCTTGAGCTGTTTCTTCATTCGTAATCATCCGCACGAGATGGGCCTGGCTCCCTATGGCGGGAATCCCGCACCGGTCCCAGCGCAGCCCCGCTCCACGTCGCATGCAGCGTCAAAGTCTACCCGTTCAGGGGGATCGCTGTGGGGGGACGTTTTACGCATGGAGGGTTTTTGGTCGCTCTCGTTTATCAACATCTTCTGCTGTCTCTGCCATTCGATTCCCCTCGTGCACGTCGTCGGCTTCGCCCTCAACGCTGGCTTGTCTGCTTTTGCCGCCTCCTGGGTACTGGCCATCATGAGTATTTCTTCCGTTGTCGGACGCATTTATTGGGGCATATTCGCTGATCGCTATGGCGCTCGGTTTGCCCTGATGCTCACGCTCTTCATGCAGGGCGCTCTGATCCTATGGCTGGTCAACGCCCAGGATCCGGTGATTTTCTTCCTCTATGCCCTGGTCTGGGGTTTCGGGTATGGCGGAGTCGGGACGCAGTATGGCATGGTGTCACGGGAAGTTTTTGGCGCACGCCTGTTTGGGCCGGGCTATGCCGGCCAGAATGCCTTTGCGATGGTTGGCATGTCGCTCGGTGGCTTTTTGGGGGGCTACCTGTATGACCTTTCCCACAGCTACGTGACGTCCTGGCTGGTGAGCTTTACTGCTGGCCTCATTTCCTCGTTGCTTGCCATGGACTTGATGGCCCAGGGTGAGCGGGCGAAAGCTGAGGCAGTTGCCGCACCCGGTACTGATGAGCCAGTGTCGGTCCAGGTGCAAGCGGCTTCCCCTGCCAGTGCGTAGAGTCGAGCCATGCGCCAGAACGGTCTTCGGCTATGTGTGGTGGGGTGTAAGCGTAATGTCTCCCTTGGACTCACGTAATGTGGTACCACTAGTGATAGGCTTCTTGAAATCCCGCTTTGGTGTAGACGTGGCGTGCTGGGGTATTGCTCTACACCACTTGTAGATAGGCTTGCGTGGCGTCGTGTTTTCTGGCCCATTGCAACATGCCAACCACAAGGCGTCTGGACAGCATGAGATTCCTTAACGCGTCATAAGCACTCGGCGCAAGCGTGTGTCGCCCCCCATGCACTGCTCACGGTTTCGTGCCAATGAGCACAGGTTGATAAAAACGTGCCTCGAGTCGTTGCACGTCTTGAAATCCCGCCTGTGTCATCAGGGCCATGAGCGCCTCCGTACCAATAGCGTAGTATGTAGTCCGCAACACGTGGGTAATACCGTGCCGGCCACCCCGGTCCTCAATGCAATACAGGGCCAATTCGTAGAGCGTACCGCAAAACTCCCAGACCTGAAACAGCAGATAGCGCGTACTACCCTCAATACGCAAGCCATACGGCTTGACCTGGATACCTGTCCGGTCTTCGCGGTCGTAGTCACGTACGGTAATGAGGCAACCGCCGCCGGGACGGACACACGTATACAATGCCCGAAAAGCCGCGAGAATGTCCTCGTCAGTAAGGAGATGCGGTACGGCGTTATCACAGGCCATCACCACATCATATTGCTGAAGGCTATACACGGCCATGTGCCGCATATCCGCTACAAAACAACGCAGGTCCAGATGGCGAGCGGCAGCCTCGCGCCTGGCGCGCGCCACTGCGGCGCGCGACAGATCAGCGGCAGTCACCTGATATCCTAGTTGAGCCAACCCCAGGGTCTGTGTGCCAATGCCGCACGCTACGTCCAAAATCGTGGTCGTCTCAGCACCCCAAAATTCTTGAATGATGCTGTCGAGCGCTGCCGCTTGCTGCGTCATACTCGTCTCCCAGTCAGGATAAAGCAGATGGTAAAAGGGAGCGAGTTGGTCGTAGAACTCGTCTGGCGTCATCAGATCATGCCTAATGTATACATTGTTACAAAACCTGCTTCTCCATGACCACAGAGGTCGGCTCGGTGTAGCCCTCGTGTGACTCGTAGCGCACGACGTGGTAGCCTAGGCGTTCGTAGTACGCTTGTAGGTGCGGCAGGGCTATACGCACGCCAATCTGTACCCGCTGGGCCCCGAGATCCTGGGCCCGCTGCTCGACGTAGGCGATCAACGCGAGTCCCACGCCATGTTGACGGAATGCAGGCAGCACAGATAGCCGTCCGAAGTAGACATGCTCACCTTCCTGGTGATAGCAGACACAACCGACGGCCTGGTCATTGAGCAACGCTAAGACGGCATGGCCCTGTTGCAGATAAGTCGCGATGCTCTGGACCGTTTCCCGATGCGCCCCAGAAGGCGGCTCAAGCCGTCCGCGATACTGCTCAAACGCTGTATGGATTATGGTGACCAGGGTTGGGATGTCGTCATAGGTTGCTTTACGTAATACCATGGCCTGTGCTCTTAGTGCGGTCTCAAGCGATCTTTAGGGCTTGTGCGGTTGTAGCAATGAACTGCTCGACATCGGCGCACGGGTTGCGGCTGAGCCTGCACATCGGCAAAAGAGACGTAGCAGCCCTGCCCTGATATGCCGGCTTCGCCGGCATGCGTGCCCTGGGCACCTCGCACGCAAGGTGCCCCTGGATAACACGGATTATGGAATCAACACGATCTTGCCATAGGCACGCGATTCGATGACCGCGTGGTGTGCCTTGGCAGCTTCGGCCAGTGGCAACTCCTGGCCAATGACTGGCCGCAGGGCGCCAGTGGCAAGTCCGGCACCGAGGGCGGCGTGCAGGCTGGCGAGTTCGCGCTCGGAGGCATTCCCTAAGGCGATGCCCAGAATCGAGGCATCGCGACTCATGATGGCGCGCGGGCTAATGGTAGCTGTCCCCTGATTGCCAGGGCCGCGGTTACCAATGGTTGCGACCCGACCACCACGCGCTAACACATTCAAATCGTTGCCGAGATTAACATTAGCCAGCATCTCTAGAATGACGTCAACGCCACGCCCCTCAGTGAGGCCCATGACTTGCTCCAGATATCCTGAGGCCGTATGGTCCAGCACATGATGGGCGCCCTGTTCGAGCACTAATTTTTTTCCGCGCTCCGTCCCTGCCGTGCCAATGACCGTCATGCCAGCAGCACGGGCGAGTTGCACGGCCGCAATGCCCACACCACCGCTGGCACCGTGGACCAATACACTCTCACCGGCAACCCCGTGTGCCCGTTGAAACAGGGCGTGATACGCCGTGCCATACGGCACGTTGATGGCAGCACCGTGGGCGAATGAGGCTGGTTCGGGAAGCGGATATACGCGTTTGGCTAAGCAAACAGAGAGTTCGGCATAGGTCCCACTACTGGAACCCGCAATGTAGACCCGATCACCCACCGCGACGCCCTTAACATCCGGACCAATAGCAGCAATGACACCAGCGCCGTCATTGCCCGGCGTGTAGGGCGTCGGCGGTTTGGGATAAATCCCCGAGCGAATATAGGTTTCGACGGGATTCACCCCCACGGCATGCACCCGTACTACGACCTGACCAGGACCAGGTTGCGGGTCTGGGATCTCTTCTAACTGCATCACTTCTGGCTCGCCAAACGTATGGATGCGAATCGCTTTCATATACTCACCCTCTCAGGTGTTGATGTTACAAGATCTGCGCTGATACGCGATCGCTCTGGTTATGCGGAGGGCGGATATCGTAGCGTGTGTGCCGCTGGAGAGTCAAGTTGATCCGCTAGCGCGATACTGGTGCCCTGGCGAGGATGGCCGTAGTTGTCCACGGCTGGACCGTCGTGTCCCCTGGAGGACGGCCGCATCAAAACGCCGGTGCCTGAGATCCAGCAGCTTGCCCAACCGTATCCGTCCGTGCAAGCGGCAGGCTAGCCCCTGCTCTAGGTCTCGCTTAGCGGTTGTTTTAAAACCCTTCTCCATTCATTTTCCTAATAGATTGATCACAATGAGCGATGCATCCAAACGCATTATACTAGCGTTTGATCTCTTTATAGAAAGTTGATATTATAGGTAAATCTTTATATATTGAGCATAATACCTTGTATATATCATCGTTACCGGCGTAGAAATTGAGAGAATATTAGGTAGTAATAGCGGACGGATTGCATAGCAGTAGGGTGAGCAACCGATTCTGAGAGGGAGCACCGTCCATGGAACCAATTCTCCCACGACAGCTGCCTCTGGACAGGCACCGGCTGCCTGACAGACTTGTGCGCTCCACGACGCTTCTCAGGACGGTATATGGGAGGGGCCAGCGAAAACGTTTCCGGCGGGAGGGTGAGAGCCATCAGGCGTATGTCGCTTGTCGCGGGTGGCGGACTGTGGTCCTGGCCTTCTTTGTGTGCGTGGGCTCGCTCCTGGATGCGCTCTTGACGCTTGGTCATCTTGCCCACGGCGGCGAGGAGGCCAATCCCTTGCTGGCTCTCGCCCTCGCCCACAGCACCAGCCTCTTTCTCCAGCTGAAGATTGGCCTCACCGGGGTAGGCGTCTGGGTGCTGGCAGCCCATCAACAGTTTCCGCTGGCCGCGCGTGGTCTGCAGGGGCTTGCTCTAGGGTATGGGACCGTGCTGGTCTATCATCTCGTGCTCCGCTGGCGCTTAGTGTAGCAGCGTCCCGGAAGGATCCTGAAAGGAAGGCCATGAACCGCTCCAGGCGCCGCGTCGTCTTCTTGAGGAACGCACGCAAGCCATGGCACCCTCGGGCTTGCGTGCGGCGGGCAGTCACCTTGCGGGTGGACTATGCGACGGCCCAGGGGGGCTTAGGGCTGGGGATAGTCCGCAACCTCTCCTTGCAGGGGATGTATATCGAAAACGCCTCGCGCCATGTCGTGCACGAGGTCACGCCAGGCGACCTGCTGACCGTAGCCTTTGTGTTGCCATCGGGGCGGCCGTGTAAACTGCCCGCGGTAGTCGTGCACGGCAATCGCCATGGGTGGGGCGTACAGTTTCGCGAGGGGCATCCGCAAGCGCTTGCCAATCTCGCGAGCTATTGGTCCTCGCTGGAGGAGTCACGGTGAGGGCGGGCGTGGTTATGCTCTTGGCATTTTTCACTCATGCAGAGTTCGCAGGTATACCTAGCATTGTGCCTTGTCAGTTCGCAGCGGTCCCTCATCTGAGGAAGCCTGCGGGGCATCCACACGCGGGCAGGCTTCTGAGCTTCCCTCCACAGGCCAGGGGCGGGAGAGAGGACGTCATGAGCGACAGGAAGCCTGCTTGACACAGCCCCAGTCATTGTGCATTACTACTGTGATAATCATGGTGATAAAGGCGGCAAAGACATGGCCGGGGTGATCACCGTCACCCCGTGTACGCAGTAACCCTGGTGCTGATGCGTGATAGGGTTATAACGGTGCAATAATCAGCCGATAGCCGAGATCGAGACTGGTCTGATCACGCACCCAACCGAACTGGGCGTCCCATTGCCCAGAGCGCAAATCATCGGCGAGATGCGCTAGACCAGCGTTGACGACTTCGGGAGGGAGTTGCGCAAAACCTGAGATGGCACGCCGCACATTGGGGTCGAGATACGCTGCAGGGCGTTGCCAGAAGGCCCCCAGGAAGCCATCCTGACAATCGTGCGGAATGGGAACTGGTTGCACTTCAATCTGCCCCAGGCAACACGACAGCTCTGCCATGGATGGAAAGCGCGGCAGGTCAAGGTCAAGGATCTCGGGTACGTATCGGGTGATCAGCCAGAAGGCGGCACGGCACGCCGGGTCCCACGTGAGTAGCACGACACGGTGCCGAGCCACGCGACACAGTTCGGCGAGTCCTGCGGCACGATCGTGCCAGTGGTGTATGGTCAGGATGGCCAGGGTCGCGTCAAAAGCTGCATCCATCCACGGCAGGTGTTCGGCAACCGCCTGCACAACAGGCGCTGCGCCGGCAGGCCGCTGCTGAATCATGGCGCGGGAGGGTTCTACTGCCACCACCTGCAGGTCGGCAGGCTCATAGGAGCCTGTGCCGGCGCCTACATTGAGCACTGTGCGTGCATCGCCCAGGGCCGCCCGGATAGCCGCAGCAATCCGGGTATCTGGCTGGCGGGTGACGACATAGCTGTGGCCGATCTTGTCGTATACTGCCTCCATAAGTGTCCCTCATCCCTGCTCGCTCCCGCCGGGAGAAGGGGCAAGCATGCCGAGTGTATCTGTTGCCGGCAGACGTAACGCACGTCGAATGAGCGTCGCGACGCCGCTATTGCGGGTGGGCAGTGAAGCGTCGTGCAAACCTGGGCCACAACCCGCCAGGAGCGCCTGGAGATACGGCGACTCATGCAACGCGGTCTGATGATTGCCGCCAATTTCGGGTGGTGTGCAGACTGGCCCAAAGAGGTACGGACGCAGTTCCATATATGGTGGGGCCCAGATGAACAGATCGCCTGGCGGTGGGGTGTCACCTTGCCAGAGACTCCGACTATGCCGCAGACCGAGCGGCTTGCCAGTCGTTGGATCAACTGCAGCATCCAGACACTGCTCAACCTCCTGGAGGGTTGCCTCATATTTCCCACGTGGCACAATGCCACCAGCGCGATCTGTCGTATTGACCAACACCCAGCCACTGCTGTGAAACACGGCATGGGTACGGGCCAGGTCAATCTTGTCGCCTTTGATGGCCAGCAAACCAGCCTGCCGGAGCAGGACGTTGGGCCGTATGGCACGGTGAATCGGCTCATGCCCATGATCTGAGGAGATGAGCAACGTGTCGTCGTCTTCGAGACCATCGAGGAGGCGTCCAAGTTGGTGATCGACTTCTTGATGCACCGCGAGCATTGCCTGGGCGGCAGCGCCGTATGGCCAGTCAGCTAGCGCATCACGCAGCATTTGATGCGAGATTTCATCAATGGCTGGCTGGTAGAACAGCATAAGGTCGGCCGGATGGCGTGCCAGGGCTTGAACTGCCATCTCCCCGAAGAAGCGCGCCACGCGGCACGTCAGTGCCTGGAGGGTAGATACGGCAAGGCGGGGACCTTTCCCTATGCAGCCGCGACTAAAAAACCAGCCAATGCCGGCCCCGAGGAACGGGCCTAAGTCATAGGGCCAGTTCTGGGGTGGATAGGAGGCGAACTGATGCACCGACGAACACCACAACCAATCGGTCTCAGGCGTTCCAGAGGCGCGGAGCCACGCCACATACGCGCCAATACCGGCGGTGCGGTCGAGCCACAGCGGCAGCAGATCCTTAGGCTGATGAAATGGCGCTAATGGCATGACAGCGCCGGTTGGGCTATACACCGTATAGCCATGCTTCTCCTGGTGGACCTTATATGTCTGCTCTGCCATGGTGAGCGTGGTCGTGCCTTCCCGCAGACGCACGAGCTGAGGCCGGGCTATCTCCTGGTTATACCCATCGATGACACAGCAATAGGAGGCTGTGGGATATGGCCAGGGATAGGGCACGCGCTGCCGGGGATCAGGGGCAAAGGCTGTGCAGACGAGGGACACTGTCCGTCTCGCTGCAGCGGCCTCGACCCAGACCGGAGGGCGGCGCAGCCAGCGGCTATCGAAGCCACTCACTGATTCCAGCACACTATACTGTTGGGAAGATGGGAGAGGTGCGGTAAAACCCGGCGTGCCATGGTCGGCTTCTTCGCAGCCCGTAAACAGGGTCATGAGTCCCGGAGGTGTCTCACTGTTAGGGCCGGGTGGAGTCATGGCTGCCAGGCTGCCGCGTGCAACGACACGTTGCAGGTGCGGTAAAGCGCCGCGCTGCAAGAGGTCTGCCACGAGGGCATAGGATGCGCCGTCCCAAATAAGCCAGAGGATTTTGGCCAAGGCTGCACCTTTCTGTCAGGCAAACAATTCCCGTTGTAATTGCGCCAGCACGAGACGATCAGTAGGGAACGCCAAATTGTCCGGCAAATGATGCAGAGGTATATACGCGACCTGGTCCACATCGTCATCCGGCTGCAGAGTGCCACTGAGCACTGTACCACGAAACCAGATGCCAACCGAATGCGACGCAGGATTGTGAAAATTTGAGTATACGGCGTAGACCTCGCCGACTTCAACTAGCAGCCCCGTCTCTTCCTGAAACTCGCGCTGGGCTGCTTGCCGCACGTCCTCGTCATACTCCACATACCCGCAGGGGATGCACCAGGCGCCTTTATACACCCCACGCGCGCGCCGTGCCAGCACAATGCGATCATCCTGCAGGACGATCACGGCAACCCCAACCACAGGATTTTGCCAGAAAATAAATTGACATGCCGGGCACACCAGGCGTTCACGCCCGTGCAACCCCTGACGCATAAAGGTGGTCCCACAGCACGGACAATACTGATACGGCCGTGCCATGGCCGGCCTTTTCTCCTCTGCTGCCTCCTTACCGCTCCCTTCGGCATCCCGCATCCCGCCCCCCCACATCCATGAAGCCGGTGGTTTTTTGTATCAGGGCTTGTTAGTATTTCCTTCAGCTGAGTCTAGCAAAGACAGTTCGCGTGGTGTAGCATAAACAATCGCCCCGCATATTACTCTGTGTTAAAAGGGATGTTATGGCTCAACCCACCCAGCTCGAAAAACGCCTGGCCAGCCTGGAAACGCATTTGGCCCAGGAAAATCCGGTGTTGCTGCGTGCTGTAAAGAGTTTTCGCGATCTCGATACGGTGGCGCGCCGCTTCGGGTTTTTCAACCAGGAAGAGTCGTATGCCACGCGTGTGCCGTGGTGGCCGCTCATTGCCGTTCTAGGTACCTATTCGGCCGGGAAATCGACTTTTCTCAATACCTATCTAGGCTACAAACTGCAGCTCACCGGTAACCAGGCAGTTGACGACAAGTTTACCGTGGTCTGTTTCAGCAATGAAGATGGTGTCCGTGTCTTACCTGGTCTGGCGCTCGACGCTGACCCACGGTTCCCGTTTTATCAGATCAGTCGCGCCATTGAAGAGACAGCCTCCGGCGAGGGACGTCGCATTGATGCCTACTTACAGTTAAAAACCTGCCCCAGTGAGGCTGTACGCGCCAAGATTCTCATCGATTCCCCAGGCTTCGATGCTGATGCTCAGCGCACCTCAACACTGCGCATCACCAATCACATCGTCGATTTGTCCGATCTCGTGCTGGTGTTCTTCGACGCCCGCCACCCTGAAGCGGGCACCATGCACGATACGCTGGAGCACCTGGTGTCGCAGACCATTGTCCGTCCTGACTCCAACAAGTTCCTGTACATTCTCAATCAAATCGACGCCACCGCTAAAGAGGACAATCCTGAGGACGTAGTAGCCTCCTGGCAGCGCGCCCTGGCCCAGGCCGGGCTCACCGCCGGGCGTTTCTATCGCATCTATGATAAGGAGGCAGCCACTCCGATCGACGACGAGGCGCTCCGGGCACGCTTCGAGGCGAAACGCGATGAAGATATGGCCGAAATTTATTCCCGTATGCAGCAAGTCGAAGTCGACCGCGCCTATCGCATCGTGGGCATCCTGGAACAGACCGTCCACGATATTACCGAGAAGGTCATCCCGAAGCTCCAAGGCATGCTGGAGCAGTGGCGCCGTCGTGTCCTCTGGGCGGATGGCATCGTGTTTGGGGCCATTCTCGCTGGGATACTGATCTGGACACTGGCGACTGGCGAATGGTTGGGGCTGTCCTTCATGCATCCCTTCTGGTCGGCACTGCTCAGCGACCCGGTGTGGCCCTGGGTTGCTCTGGGCATTGTTATTGTTGTGGGGGGAGCTATCCACCTGACTATCCGCCAATTAGCCGCCAAATCGGTTATCGCGAAACTGCGGCGTGAGACCAGTGACATGCGAGAGCAGGATCTCTTAGACAACTTCATCGCCGCGTTTCGCAAGAATACCAGTATCTGGCACAGCGTCTTGCATAAACGTCCGGTCGGCTGGGGCCGGCGTGCCCAGCGGCGCCTGCGAGAAGTGCTCATTGAGGCCAATCGCTATGTCCAGGATCTGAACGACAAATTCACTAACCCCTCAGGCAAGGGCGTGCCCATCCCGAAACCGGCTGTCGACGTGGAGAAGCCCGAACAAGTCGGTGCCTAGCGATCATCCCTCCCCGCCTCTTCCTCCCTCTCCCCGCGACTGCGTCGGCGGAGGGGGCACAGTTTAACGTGCCCCCTTCCCTCCGGGAGAGGGCAGGGATGAGGGGTTTTCCTCTTGTCTTAGCCCACTTTGCGCACTAGCTGCTTAATGCCTCTCTCCAGCCCATCCAGAGTCAGCTCATACATCGGAAACACCTGACGCACGAGGTTGATGGTGGTGCGATTCCACTGCCCTTCCGGCAGAGGGTTCAGCCAGATGCCGGCACGAAAATGCTCCTGGATGCGGCGCAGCCAGGTAATACCGGGCGTGTCATTATGGTGGTAATAATACAGAGCGCCACCGGGATCAATCAGCTCCTCAGGAGCCATGTACGCATCCCCAACGAGAATCACCTTGTAATCCGCGTCCAGGATGTGCAGCAGGGAGGACGTGGACACTCTTTTGTGCATGCGCATATCAGAGTAGAGCTGTTCGTAAATACAGTTGTGAAAATAATAGTACTGAAAATCTCTAAAGTGCGTGGCCTTGTGCGCCGCAGAAAAGAGGCGCTCGACCAGCGTGGTGTAGGGCATCATCGAGCCCCCGGTGTCCATGAGCAAGAGCACCTTGGCATTGTTCTTACGCGGCGGGCAGAAAATGAGTTCGATCTCTCCGCCGTTCCGGCACGTCTGATCAATGGTCTCGTCTAAGTCTAACTCCTCCTCCGCTCCAAGGCGTTTGAGGTTGCGGAGTTTTTTGAGGGCCACCTGGATCTGGCGAATGTCCAGGGTGCGATCCCGACGGTAGTTCTCATAGTGGCGCTCTTCCGCCACCTGTACAGCGCTGCGCTGTCCTCCTTCGCCCCCTACGCGTATGCCCTTGGGATGCTGGCCATGATGGCCAAAGGGCGCAGTGCCACCCGTACCAATCATGCGGTTGCCGCCATCGTGCCGCTCTTGCTGCTCCCGCAGACGCTGCGCAAAGAGTGCGCGCAGTGCCTCCAGATCGAGCTGATGCAGCCAGGCGAGCTGTTCTGGAGTCAGGTGCGCAAGCGTGTGGGGGTCCTGCAACCACGTCAAAATCTCGTCGATAATTGCGTCCGGTGTGGTGATACCGTGAAACGCCTCTTTGAAGGCCAGGTCGTACGCATCATAATAGCTCACGTCCTTGACCAGAAGCGAGCGCGCCAGCGTGTAAAAGCGCGCCAGCGATGTATGCGCAAACCCCAGGCTGAGAGCCTGCATCAAGACGCGCCACTCAGTGGGTGCGACGAGAATCTTGTGACGTCGGAGCGTGTAGAAAAAGTCGAGGAACATACGTAATTATGCCTCATGCCCGTGCATACGTAGAGTTTACGCCTTTTTTCAGCATCACCTCGACATCACTTTCTTTTTTCAGCAACACGCCCAGGAAGGGCAGTTTCGTGGCCAGTTGCTCGGCGGAGACCCCGCCGGCAACGAGAGCTTGCAGCCAGTCAATGAGTTCCGAGGTGGACGGCTTTTTGCGCAGTGCTTCCACCCTGCGTAGCTCGTAAAAACGCTCCAGCGCCTGCTCCAACAAATCGTCTTCCAACCTGGGGTGATGCACATGCACGATTTCGGCCATCAAGTCGCGCTCGGGGAAAGCGATGTAGTGAAAGACGCAACGTCGCAGGAAGGCATCGGGGAGCTCTTTTTCTGCATTTGATGTGATGATGACGATAGGCCGCTGGTGCGCCACAATGCGCTCATCCGTCTCGAGAATGTAAAAATGCATCTCGTCGAGTTCATTGAGCAGATCGTTAGGAAACTCGATGTCGGCTTTATCAATTTCGTCGATGAGCACTACCACCTGTGCGTCCGCCGTAAACGCCTGCCCGAGACAGCCGAGCCGGATATAACGTTTGATATCCGCCACATCACCATCGCCAAAGCGTGCATCGTTGAGGCGTTGCACCGTATCGTAGATGTACAGCCCGTCTTTGGCCTTGGTCGTTGATTTGATGTTCCACACCAGGAGCGGCTTGCCAAGCGCTCGGGCAATGTTGTGCGCCAACAACGTCTTGCCAGTGCCAGGCTCTCCCTGCACAAGGAGAGGGCGCTGCAAGGCGATTGCCACATTGACCGCATCGCGCAAATCGGCGGAGACGATGTATTGCTCGGTTCCGGTAAACTGATCAAAGCTGCTGGCCTGCATGCCTGCTCCTTGTACAACGGCTCGAACGCGCGGCAGAGAATGGAAGTATAGCAGGCAGCATAGCACATCTCAGACCTAGGGTCCAAGGCGTCACCGGGCTGCGGGTGCGAGATGGGCTGTCAAAGCCCCGTATGATCTGCTACCATACAGAGACGAATTGGCAATCTGGCATTGGGCCGCTGTCGCGCCTCAGGACGCGCAACAGACCAGAGTATCAGTGCGTAAAGGGGTCTCTATGGCGAGTATTGTCCAGCGTCTCTTACAACTAGGGCGGGCGCAGCTGTATGATCTCCTCACCCAGCGCTGGCCTAGAGGCTCCTCGTCCTACACCTGGGAGACGGACTTTAAGACACACGAGCATACGCAGGAGGACACTTTTCACTACTCCTCGCCTCCTTTTGAGGAGCCAGCCGCAGCCGGCCATGGCCTGCCGCACAGTGCCGAGCTGGCGCGTTGTTATCGACTGCTCGATCTGCCATTTGGGACCCCGATGGCGCAGGTGACCAGACAGTGGAAAACGTATCTGAAGAAATGTCATCCAGACCGCTATGCCAATGATCCGGCCAAACAGGCGGACGCCACCTTCCTTACGCAGCAACTGAACGACGCGCATCAGAAAATCAAGACAGCCTGGGAACAGTACCAGCGCTAACACCGGTTGGACGTGCAGACGGGCGAAGACGCCCAGGAGGACAAGGACATGCCAACTTTCACCCCTGAGCAGTTACACCACACCGGCGTGGCATTGTTTCGTGCCGCCGGAGCTTCTGCCGAGGAAGCGCAGACCATCGTGGAACATCTCGTAGGAGCGAACCTGGCCGGGCATGATTCCCACGGCATGATCTTGCTGCCCACGTATATCGCGCGTATAAAACGGGGGGATATTGTCCCTGGCGCGCCTATGACCATCGAGCAGGAGACACCGACAAGCGCGCGCATCAATGGCAACTGGGGGTTTGGCTATGTAGTCACCACACGAGCCATGGAGATGGCCATTGCCAAGGCCAAGGCGCACCAGGTCGCGGCCATGACCATTTACCAGCAGAGCCACGTCGGACGGGTGGCGGACTATCCGCTGATGGCGGCGCGCGCTGGCATGATCGGGTTGATGACCTGCGACTCAGGCCGCGGGCCCAAGGCTGTGGTGCCCTTCGGAGGCCGTCAGGCTCGTCTGGGTACGAACCCCATCTCGGTGGCCTTCCCGAGCGATCTGGAGGGACCCATTTTCCTGGATATGGCGACGAGCGCCGTGGCGGCTGGAAAGCTGTCCGTACAGCGCAACCGCCGTCAACCGGCCCCGCCGGGTTGGATCGTGGATAAGGACGGCAATCCGACCACCGATGTGGAAGCCTATTATGCTGGCGGGGCGATTCTACCGATGGGCGGGGATCAGGCCCATAAAGGCTATGTGCTCTCCTTCATGGTCGAGACGCTGTCGGGCATTTTAACGGGGCTGGGGTTTGGCGTGTCGCCAACCGGGCGCCACAATGACGGGACGTTTCTGGCGGTGTTTGACGTCAATGCCTTTCTGCCGTTAGAGAAGTTCAAGCGGGATATCGCCGAGTTTGTCGACTACCTCAAAGCGACACCACCGGCTGCCGGGTTTACGGAAGTGCTCTATCCCGGCGAGTTAGAATTTCGCACCGCGCAACAGCGTCGGCGTGAAGGCATCTATATTGAGGACGAGACCTGGAACCAGATTGCGGCCTTGCAGAAGGAATATGGACTGCCAGCCTCAGTCTAGGAGGTGCGCCCGGCAGGCGCTTGCGAGCGCCCGGCATTTTGGGGACAATATGTGGCAATGACTGACAAGCAACCTCGATAGCGGCGCAATGGAGGGGAGTTTTCCATGGCCCGACGCAGACCGCCTCTCTGGGCGGAGGATGACGCCAGTATACATGGGGTACGCTTCCTGCTCGCGCAGCTCGGTGCTGCAGTGCTCAGCTTGCTGGCCTCTCTGGGGCGTATAGGGCTCTTCCTGGGCCAGTCCGTAGGCCTGATCTTTATTCCCCCACTCAAAATACGCCGGGTCATGCGGCAGGTCCAATTTATTGGGACACGTTCCCTCCTGGTGATTGCCCTCACCGGGCTTTTCACTGGGATGGTCCTGGGGCTGCAAGGGTACTATACCCTGACGCGTTTTGGGTCCGAGGCATATTTGGGGCCAGCGGTAGCCCTTGGCCTGATCACCGAATTAGGGCCAGTGCTCTCAGCGTTGATGGTTACTGGACGGGCCGGCTCTGCCATCGCTGCTGAAATTGGCATTATGCGCATTACGGAGCAGATCGATGCGCTCGAAGTCATGGCCTTGAATCCTGTACGCTACCTCGTGGTCCCCAATATTGTGGCGGGCATCATTGCCTTGCCGCTCTTAGGGGCGCTGTTTGCGGTGATTGGCATTTACGGCGGCTACCTCGTGGGTGTGCAACTGCTGGGGGTCAGCAGCGGCACCTATTTTGGGAACATGACGGACTTTGTGGCTCTGACCGATGTGCGTAACGGCCTCTATAAGTCACTTGTGTTTGGGGTGGTCATTACGTTTCTGTGTTGTTTCAAGGGCTATCATACAGGCTATGGGGCAGAGGGCGTGAGCCATGCGACGACGGAGGCGGTGGTGTGGTCGTCGGTTGCCATCCTGGTGCTGGATTATTTCCTCAACTCGGTGCTGCTGTGATGGCTGAGATGCCGCTCATCCAGGTCCGTGAGCTCTATAAGCGTTTTGGCCGCCAGGCGGTGCTCCAGGGCCTGAGCCTGGATATTATGCGTGGCGAAATCCTGGCAGTCGTTGGGCGCAGCGGTACAGGGAAGAGTGTATTCCTCAAGCACCTCATCGGGCTTATACGGCCCGATAAGGGGCAGATCCTGATAGAAGGGCAGGAACTCCATCAGGGCGGCAGTCGTCACCTGGCGCAGGTGCGGGAGCGCTTCGGTATACTCTTTCAGGGAGGAGCGCTGTTTGACTCACTGACCGTCGAAGATAACGTTGCCTTTCCGCTGCAGGAAAAGACCCGCATGTCGGACGCCGAGATCCATGTCGCAGTGGCAGAAATACTCAAAGACGTTGGCCTTGCAGGCGTCGAAGGCAAATTCCCCGATCAACTCAGTGGCGGCATGCGGAAACGCGTGGCACTGGCACGCGCTCTGGTCCTGCATCCGGAAATTGTCTTATTCGATGAACCGACCACGGGGCTCGATCCCATTCTGGTGCGGTCTATCCATCACCTCATTGCGGACACGCAGGCACACTTTCACTACACTGCCGTGATCGTCAGCCATGAAATTCCACAAATTTTCGATATTGCCACCCGAGTCGCCATGCTGCATCAGGGCATCATTTTGGAGGTGGACACGGCGGCTCGTTTTCAGTGCTCGAGCAATCCTGCTGTCCAACAATTCATGGCTGGCCGCCTTGAGGGACCACTCACAGCAACGTGATGCTCTGGGACGACGATAGCGAGAAGGCACCATGAAACGGTTCAACCTCGAGGTCACAGTTGGTCTGTTTGTTGTGCTCGGTCTGTGTGCCCTGGCGTATCTTTCGGTACGTCTCGGCCAGCTCCAGATAGGCCGAGGGAATACCTACGATCTCATCGCAGTGTTCCCCACCGTGGCGGGTCTCCGCGAGGGGGCCACCGTTGAGATTGCTGGGGTCCAGGTCGGGCGGGTGCAGAATATTAAGCTTGCCGAGTATGCGGCCGCCGTGACCCTCCGTATTGATAACCAGGTGCGATTGCAAGAAGATGCGATTGCTTCTATTCGCACACGTGGACTGATTGGGGAGAAATACGTCAGTGTTACTCCAGGTGGCTCAGACCACCTGCTGACCGCCGGCGGACGTCTCCGTGAGGTCGAACCCCCTATTGACATCGAGACGCTTATTGGGCACTTCATCCAGGGGAAACTGTAACGTGAGCGATTAGTTGCCAGGCATCAGCCATCGGCAAGAAAGGGGCGGAGCGTGCGGCATGTACAACTGCGAGATACCAAGAAGAGGCCGCCAGCGCAACACGTTGTCTGGCGGGGAGGGATGCGTCTGGGGTTCGTCATGCTCTGTGGGCTGCTGGCGGGGAGTGTAACAGGCGTGGCGGCACAACAGCGCCCGGCGCCACGTGTTTTGTCTCTGAACGAATCAGTAGCGCTAGCGGTGCAGAATAGTCCGCAGATCAAAGAGGAGCAGTTTGGTGTGCTCAAACGCCAGAGCCAGCGGGCGCAGGCCGATGCGGCCCGCTTTGCCCAGCTCGAAATCACTGGAGTGATAGGACCTTCACCACGGGCGCGCGGCAATCAGGTGAACTCGCCGGACTCGCAAACCGACCCTGCCATCACTGGCGCTTTTGGTCTGGCGACGATAAACCTGGTACAGCCGTTGTACACCTTTGGTAAAATCGATAGCCTGCGTGAGGCCGCAGCGCACGGCATTGCCGTAAGCCATGCGCAAGTCCATGAGCGGGCCACCAAGGTCGCCATGCTGGTCTATGAAGCGTATTATGGCCATCTCCTCGCCGTCTCACTGGAAAATCTTGGGCTCGAAGTCGGCGACCAGCTCAGCAGCTCGTTAGACAAGGTCCGCCGTCAACTGGAGGCCGGCGCTCCCGGTGTGGACAATATTGACGCCCTCAAGCTGCAAACCTTTCAGGGAGAGCTGGAGAAGCAACTCAATGACATTCGTCAGGGGAAAGAGCTGGCACTGGCTGGTCTGCGCACCCTGCTCTTTCTGGACCCCATGGAGCCCATTGAGCTGGCGGACAAGGTGCTTGAGCCCCAGGTGCGCGACACCGGATCACTGGAGCAATATCTCGTTGCCGCCAACCAGATGCGCCCGGAGTTTACGCAGGCGCGTGAGGGCGTGAAGGCGTACGAGAAGCTGGTCGATGCCGCCAAGGCTGATTACTATCCGGTGATCTTCTTTGGGGTATTCGGCAGTGCCGCCGGTGCGACGAATCGTACCCGCATTACGAACCCCTTTGTGTATGACCGCTTGAATTCTACGGCGATAGGACCGGTGCTGGGTGTGCAGTGGAAATTCAACCTTGGCATTACCGCTGGGAAGGTCGAGGAGGCCGAAGCTGAACTCGGCAAAATCCAGCAAAAACAGGCTCTGGCCGAACAGGGCATTCCATTCCAGGTGCGCCAGGCATATCTCGAAGTGCAGCAGCACCAGGCGAATATTGAAGCCACCCGTAAAGGCTTTCGCAGTGGTCGGCAGTGGCTTGTGGCGGCGGTATCGAACTTTGATCTCGGAGTAGGGCCAGGCAAGGACGTTGCCGATGCCGCTGCAGCCTATGCAAAATTACGTGCCGGGTATTTTCAGGCTGTCTACAATTACAATCTCGGACTCGCCAAACTCGATCATGTTGCCGGGCGGGATGTGGCTGTCGTCCAGCCATTGCTTCCCCCGCCACCTCGCAAACGCTAGGGATAGCGAAGGGACGTCTATGTACAGAGCCTACAAATGGGTGGGTGTGTGCGCACTGCTGAGCGGTCTGTTGCTTGTTAGTGCTCCGAGCCGAGCGCAGGCTGGGGAGCCCCAGGAGAAGGTGCGCGAGACGATCGATGCGGTGCTGGTGGTGTTGCAGGATCAATCCTTACAAGGCCAGGGAAACACGGAGAAGCGCCGAGAAAGAGTGCGCCAGGCGGTGTATCAGCGTTTTGGGTTTGAGGAAATGGCCCAGCGCGCTCTTGGGCAGTACTGGGCGAAGCGCACACCAGCGGAAAAAAAGGAGTTTGTTACCCTGTTCAGCGACCTGCTCGAACGCTCCTACATTAGTAAAATTGAGGGCTATACCGGCGAACAAAAAGTGCTGTATACGAAAGAAACTATCGATAAGGACTATGCCTCCGTGCACACCGAGATCGTAGTCAAGCGCGACGCGAATGTGGAGGTCGAGTACCGGCTGTTGCAACACAATGGGAACTGGCAGATCTATGACATCATCATTGAGGGTGTAAGCTTAGTCAACAATTATCGCACGCAGTTTCATAACATCATCAGCCGTGAGTCATACGAAGCGCTCGTGAAGAAACTGAAACTCAAACTTGAGCAAGAGCAGGCTGCCTCCCCCATTAAAGGGTAAGCGAGAAGGAAGCATACTGTGGCGACTGTGGACCTCCCAGACGTGTTGACCGATGAGGACGTGGAGACGGACCTCGATGATGATAGTCTCGACAATCCCTGGCAAGCCGTCCTCTACAACTGTGATTGCCACACCTATGCCCAGGTTATCCAACAATTAATGCTGGCTATCGGCTGCTCCCAGGACCAGGCCTATGAGTTGGCGTGGATCGTGGATCACCACGGGCGGGCCTCGGTCTATTTTGGGGAGAAGACCGAGTGTGAACGCGTCGTGCGTATCCTACGGGACATTGGCTTGCGCGCTGAAGTGGAACAATCGTAACGGACCTGACACCCAGCAGAGCTTGATACATCAGGGTTGCTCCCACCGTATGCCTGTGCTATCGTATGCCATCGAGCGTATGAAGATTTTTACATTTGTACTACCCTTACATGCGAAAGAAACTCGTGGCTCGGTGGCGCGCTTTCCTTCTCCCTATGCTGGTGCTCACGTCGGCGGGATTGCCACATGTGGCGGTAGCCTCTTTGTACGTGGCCACGACCGTAGCGCCCCTGACGGACATGGTCCAGCAGGTAGGGGGGGAGCTACTGCACGTGCATGGCTTGGTCCCAGAAGGCGTGAACTCCCATACCTTTCAGCCAGCCCCTGGCGATGTGCAATATCTCGCCCAGGCGGATCTCGTGGTGCTCAACGGGTTACACCTGGAAATCCCTATCGAAAAGCTCATCCAGAGTAGTGGCAAACCGGGCGTTACCGTCCTCAAACTCGGCGAGCACACCGTGAATCAGGCCGAGTGGGTCTTTGATACGAGCTTCCCCAAAGCCCAGGGGCTTCCTAATCCCCACCTCTGGCTCAATGTTGACTATGCCATGCATTATGTCACCTTGATCCGCGATCACGTGAGTGTCTTAGATCGCGACAATGTCGCTGTGTACCACCAGAATGCGGCGCGCTATCTCACTCAGCTCGCGCACCTGGACGGCTGCATTATGGCTGCCATGCACACCCTGGAGCCACACCAGCGCAAGCTGCTCACGTATCACGATTCCTGGCCGTACTTTGCCCGCCGCTACGGCCTGACTATCATTGGCGCTGTACAACCAGCCAATTTCTCTGAACCTTCCCCTCGCGAAGTGGCGCGTCTGATTGACCAACTGCGACGCGAAAAGGTCCCTGCAGTTTTCGGTTCGGAAGTGTTCCCGAGCAAAGTCCTGCTCAAGATTGCCTCTGAAGCCGGTGTGCGCTATGTGACGACCCTGCGGGATGATGTTCTCCCAGGAGCCCCGGGTGAGCTGGACCATAGTTACCTGGGTATGATGCGGCACAATGTGACGGCCATGCTAGAAGCGTTAGGAGGCACGCCGGCAACCTTTGCCACCTGTCTGCAGGAGACAGCGACGAGGTAACCATGTCCCATGCTTTGCTTGAGCTGCAGCGCGTGAGCGTTGCGTATGCCAACCAACCGATATTTACCGACCTGGATTTGTGCCTCACCCCAGGGCAGTTTGCTGCGCTCGTAGGTCCAACCGGTGGCGGCAAAAGCACCCTGTTAAAGCTCATCCTGGGGCTGCTGGCCTGTACGCAGGGCAGCGTGCAGCGTCTGCCGCAGGTGACCATGGGCTATGTGCCACAGCGTGAGATGATTGACTGGCGCTTTCCGGTGACGGCTGAACAGGTGGTACTCATGGGGCGGTATCGGCACACCAGCTATTGGCCCTGGGTCACACGCGCCGATCGCCGGGAGGTTGCTGCACTGCTCGACCGCCTTGGACTGACACCCTATGCCAAGCGGCATATTCGCCAGCTCTCTGGCGGACAACAACAGCGGATCTTCCTCGCCCGGGCTTTAGTGGCGAAACCCCAGCTTCTATTGCTCGATGAACCCACCACTGGCGTGGACCTGAAGACGCAGCATGACATTTTACATCTCTTGCATGAACTCAACCGAGAGGGCATGACGATCCTCCTGGCCACGCACGATCTCAACACCATTGCCAGCCATGTCCCGTGGGTCATCTGCTTTCAACACGGTGTCATTGCCCAGGGCCCGCCGGAGACCGTGCTCACCCCGGATATCTTGCGCCAGACGTACAATGCGGACATGGTGGTGCTGCGCCAGGATGACATGACGTTTATCGCCAACCGTTCCCTGGCCCATCCACACGTGGCCCAGCAAGGAGCTCTGGCCCATCGCTCGCGGAGAGTGCCCGATGGCGTTCTTCGTTGAACCGTTGCAGTATCAGTTTTTTGTGCAGGGCCTGATAGCGGCCCTGCTGGTGGGGTGCCTGTGCGGGCTCCTGGGTGTGTATATCGTACTACGTCAGATGAGCTATATTGGCCACGGGCTGTCGCACGCGGTATTCGGCGGCGCCGTGGTCAGCCACCTGCTCGGCGTGAATGTCTACGTGGGCGCCGGGCTGTGGGGTTTTGGCGCCGCCGTGCTGATCCACCACTTGACTACCAGGCGTGATCTGCCTGCTGACGCCGTGATTGGCATCGTCACGACGGCGAGCTTTGCCGTGGGCGTGGCCCTGATGAGTCGGGTGCACCGCTTCACGCAGGATTTTGAGGCGGTGCTGTTCGGGAATGTGTTAGGCGTGTCAGAGCACGATCTGCTGCTCATTGCCGTCGTCACCGTCCTCACCGGGCTCGCTGTCGCAGTCCTCTACAAACAACTGCTCTTCAGTACCTTTGACGAAGCGGTTGCCCAGGTGGCTGGGGTCCCAACGCGGCTGGTGTACCTGCTGTTTGCCTGCATTTTAGCCCTGGCCATTCTTGCTTCCATGCAGGTCCTGGGTGTCACGCTGATTGCCGCCACCATTGTCATTCCGGCAGCCACTGCACGTTTGCTGACGCACAGTTTTTCCACCATGCTGGTGCTGTCCACGGTTCTAGGCGGCGCAACGGCTCTTGGCGGGATGTATCTGAGCTACTACGTGGATATTGCCTCTGGGGCCAGTATCGTCCTGTGCGCTGCACTACTCTTCGTGGCGGTGCTGAGTATCAGGAGGTAGCGCTAGCGGCGCAATGACATAACAGGCATGTAGAGCCCCTGGCGTTCATGCCGCCACCAGGCCCCGGTAGTCTGCCGAGTCGCTCTATCGGTGAAGTGGTACGTGTATACCACGGCGCGGATATAGCGTGGTGGAGTGTGCGGAAAGGGGTTATGGGCGAGCAAACCAACCACGGCTGGGGTCCCTTGCAACAACCGCTCTACAAAATGTCGGAACCAGGGCTGGTACTCGGCACTCCCCAGGGCCGCGAACCACATTTGCCAATCGAGCCGCGGCATATGGGGAGCGACAAAACCCGGGGGCCGCATGACGTCACCAGGCTTCCACGGGAAGGCATAGGGGAGCCAGGTCTGGCCATCGTTGCTGCCCTCGACGATGATTTCCGGGCGGGAGGTGGTCATAACGGCAAACAGGCCATAGGAGTTGACCGTACGAAAGGGAGCGATCCAGCTCGCCACCTGCAAGATGGGGGTGGGCCACTGGACATGCCAGCGGAAGCTACCCATAGTCTGTATCAGGCTCATGACGAAGATCACCAGGACAACGGGTGCGATGAACCACACTGGCCAGCGTCGTGTTCGGGCAGAAGACGGAGTAACGTCGAGCCTGACGTGCCAGCCTCGTGGCCACACTGCATCATCGCACAACAGGAGGCAGAGGAGTAGCGTCAGGAGATTGAAAAAGCCATAGTTTCCGGTCGCAGCGATGAGCAGTTGGAACGCCACGAGGCAGCCACAGGCTACGAGCCGCAGGCGGCGCGGCGCCAGGATCAACCAGGGGACAACGAGTTCAATGCCAAACATCACCAGGGTTGATGCCCGCTGCCAGGCCATAGGCAGTTGATGAGCGTACCACCCGATCCAGGTGGGGAGAGGCTGGGTTTCGTAGTGATAGATCAGGGCCGTCAGGTCACGCCAGGTCGCATCACCGCTGCTGAGCTTGACCACCCCCGAGGCAAACATCAGTCGTATTAACAGCCAGCGTAGCGACCACAGCGCCAGCGGCGACGGTGGGGGCGCTCGACGCAGGCGATCATGCAGCGTGAGCGGCGCCAGCCAGACGCTCAGGAAACCCGTTTCCAGCAACAAATTGTCCCACTGAAACCCGAGCCACGGTTGACACACAGTCGCGAACGACAGGTATAGGGTCCACAACACCAGGAGGTTCAGGGCTGGGAGCAGGCCTAGCATGACGAGGATGCCTAATCCTACCCCAAGGCCGCATAACAGATATAAAAAACCATCGCTCGCATCCAGCCAGCACAGAGTTGGAAATTGCCACCAGCGTTCGATCCCCAGGTGGTTTTGCGCTGCTGCCAGGAGAGGGGCGACTGGCACAATCCCCTCGCGACCAATGAGGCCGTCAAGCTGCAGCCACAGAGAGCCAAATGCGATGACATATACCACGCCTAGCAGGCGCAAAAATGCCCAACTCGCCAGGATATAGGTAGGCGAGATTGCCTGGCTGGCTCTCCACGGACGGAACAGAGCAGCGAGCCTCTGGTATGGGCGGGCGATAGAACTGTACCAGCGTGAAGTGTCTGGCATAGGCACCTGTGACACATATAAGGCGAAAGTGTACGCCATTATGCTGGTCTCTCCTGCGGAAGACAAGGTGTCTCGTCCGTCGATACATTGAGTGGCTGGCGTATGTGTATGCCTGCATGTATGCTTATGACTCTCCAGCAAGCCCAAATTCATAACATCCGGAGGACAGCATGGCGGCGACATTCCCTAGTCGTGTAGAGCGGTACACCATTCCTGAGACAATGCGTTCAGCTGTACTCTTTGGCCCGCGCGACATTCGTGTGATTGATCGCCCTGTGCCGCAGCCCGGTCCTGGTGAGGTATTGGTGAAAGTGGCCATGTGTGGGACCTGCGGGAGTGATCTCAAGATCTACGATGGGCATTTTCCGCTCACCCTACCCTATGGCGCCTTTACACCCGGGCACGAGTGGACGGGCACTGTGGTGGCCCTGGGGGAGACCGTCGATGAATTCGCCGTGGGCGACCGGGTCTGTATTGAAGCGCATCACGGCTGCGGCCGGTGTGATAACTGTCTCATTGGCAAATACACCGCCTGCCTGCACTATGGCAATGCCAAGAAGGGCCATCGTGCCACTGGCATGACCGCAGATGGCGGGTTTGCGGAATATGTGCTGCACCACGTTAGCTCCCTCTACAAAATGCCGGCGCAGGTGTCGTTCAAGGACGCTGTGCTGATTACCACTGCTGGAACGGGTTTGTACGGTCTCGACGCTGCCGGCGGTTATATTGCGGGGTACGATATTGCTATCTTTGGTCCCGGCCCGGTGGGCCTCATGACCGTCCAGGCCTGCAAGCAGCTAGGGGCTGCCAGAGTCATCCTGGTGGGGACGCGCCCCAGCCGTCTCGAAATGGGGCACCGACTCGGCGCCGACCATATCATCAATGCCCGCGAGCAGAACCCGGTGACGGCTATTCAGGAACTGACGGGCAGTCTCGGAGTCGACCTGGCCATCGAGTGCTCTGGCGCCGTGGAGACCCCACAACAGTGTGCGCAGGTGACCAAACGCGGCGGCAAAATACTCGTGGTGGCTTTCTATCCACAACCAGTGACCCTGGACTTGAGCCACGTGGTCAGAAGCGATATCACCATCTACACTACTCGTGGCGAGGGTGGCAACAACGTCAAACGCGCTGTCTCATTGGCAGCCCAGGGACGGTTGCACGGGGCGGAGCTAGTGACCCACGAGTTCCCGCTGGAAGATATTGCGGAGGCATTCCGGGTCATGCGCGAGCGCATTGACGACCCGATCAAAATCGTCATCATTCCGTAGTGCGGAGCAGTATTAGCTCAGTGCATAATAAGGCCACCAGTGACGTTGATGGCCTGTCCGGTCATGTATCCTGCCCGGTCAGAGGCGAGAAAGCCAATTACTTTGGCGACGTCCTCTGGATGCTCCATCCGTCCGAGCGGTACCTGCGCGGCGCGCTGCTCAGTGAAATCCTCAGGCGAGAGGCCCAGCAAGGCACTTTGCTCGCGTGCGACGAGTGTCCACATGTCGGTCTCTACGAAGCCAGGGCAGACACAGTTCACCCGTATCCCGTCAGCGGCATGCGCTAGCGCCAGGCTCTTCGTGATGCTAATCACCGCGGCCTTGCTGGCGTTATAGGGCAGGTTAGTGCGGCTCCCGACCTTTCCCGCCATTGACGCGAGACTGACAATAGCACCGCGCTTCTGTGCGATCATCGTGGGCAGGACGGCCTGGCTGGCGAAAAACACTGCCCTGGCATTAATGTTCATCACTGCATCCCAGTGCTCCTCCGTGATGTCGAGGGGCAACGCCGCACGGTAGATACCGGCGTTGTTCACCAGGACGTCAATGCGCCCGAACGCGGCACGCGTGCGCTCCACCATCATCGCGAGGTCAGCGCGCGAGGTAACGTCGGTTGGGACGACGCTAGCTCGGCGCCCTAGAGCCTGTACCTCAGCGGCAGTGCGCTCAGCATTGGCGCGGTCCAGTTCAGCAATGACAAGGTCAGCGCCCAGGCGTGCCAGTTCCAGGGCCGTAGTGCGCCCGATGCCGCGGCCGGCGCCGGTGACGATGGCGACTTGTCCTTCCAGTTCCATATATGCTCTCCTTTTACTCTCTACCCAAGCGGATAGATACTATGCTAGCCCATTGATTCCGTAAACGGGCCGCTGTTGGTCAGCTTCTTTTCCATTCACCTAAACAGAGCCCTATGGAGGAGAAAGCCCATGATGACTACAGCGACCCGCCTCGAGCATTATACCGAAACGCCCACCCCTGAGTCTGTGTTGTTTCTCGCCTTTGAGCTGAGGGGAAACACCTGGAAGCTCGGTTGTACCACGGACCATGGGCAAAAGCCACGCGAACGGTGTAGCGCCGCGCGTCATCAGGCGTGCGTGCTCCAAGAAGTAGCTCAGGTCAAAAGACGCTTTGGTCTCCCCGACACGACGCCGGTGGTGAGTTGTGACGAAGCCGGTCGTGAAGGCTTCTGGCTGCACCGCTTTATACAGACTCAAGGGAGGGGCAACCGGGTGGTGGATTCCTCAGCCATTGAGGTCAATCGTCTCCAGCGTCGGGCCAAGAGCGATGCGTGAGACGTGTGCAAGGTATTGACCATGCTGATACGCGATCACCATGGCGAACGGACGTGTGGCGCGTGGTCCATGGGCCCGCGGTGGAGGCCGAGGATCAACGGCATCTGCACCGTGACCTGGAAACCGTGAAGCAGGAACGAGCCCGCACGACGAACCGCCTCAAGGGCTGGCTCAGTAGCCCGGGGATACGGGTGACGAGTCTGGGCAAGTTTCCAGAGCAACTCGACGAGCTTCGGCTTGGAGATGGGGCACCGCTTCCGAGTGGTTTGCGTCGACGTTTGCTTCGCGGGTAGGCACATTACCCATGTTTGAGTGAGCAGATTTCGGCGTTGGAAGCGGACCGTGAAAGACGCAGAGAGCATCGGGTGACGGGCGTTTGCGCCCGCAGGAGAGAAGGTTGCTGGAGACGCGAGGTCCCAACGCCACAGGAAGCCACCAGCCTGATCGGGACCAGGAGACACAGCGCCCAAAGAATGGAGAGGGAGAAAAAGTACTCAAGGGGGCTTGACAACAGCGGCAACATAGAAGGAATTTCAAACGCTGGAGGCCACTGGGCGCCTCCCCAACTCCACGCCGGGCGGCGGGCAGTGCGCCCTGCTGGCAGCAAGCCGGCCCCAGGATGTCGGGCGCTACCGGGCACACCTGGGGTGACGGGCAGCAGACCCCTGCTGCGCGCAGCGGGGGAGCCGCAGTGAGAGACTGGTGCACACGACAGGGCAGTGAGAGAGCGCTACAGAGCGGCTGCCGGGCGAGCAGCTTACTTTTGTTTTTGCTATCCGTGCATGTTATTATCGTGCCGGAGGCGCATTGCCACTATGCTTGTCAGGTGTCCAGTATTGTGCAAGCGTGGACAACTTGGGGGCCTTGTATCGCTGGCTCCAGGCAGAAGGCACACGAATGCTCCGGATGATCAGTGGCACCCGCCGGCGGATGCTCTTCGCCTCGCGATGTAGCCGGCTAGCAGCGGGGATGGAACGCGTGGAGCCGAATGCTTACATTCATAATGACGCCAACGAAGCTACCCAGCATATGAGATGCGAAAATGCGGCCGTCGGTGTTGTGTTCGACGGTGATGATACCCTTTGGTATACGGAGCAGCTCTACGATGATGCCCGTTGGAATGCACGCCGTATAGTTGCCGACGCTGGACTAGACGGGGCGGAGTGGGAAAAACTCGAACGCCGCATTGACGTCGCGAATGTCGCGATCCTTGGTTACAGCATGGAACGTTTTCCAACTTCCTGCGTTTTGGCATACGAGGAGGCTTGCCGCAGCCAGGGGTGTACTCCTGAGACTTCTGTTGCCGACCGGATCCGACACGCTGCCCGCTCGGTATTTGCGCGTACTCCCCCTCTCGCTCCCGGAGCCAGAGAGACGCTCACGTGTCTTCGTACACGCGGGGCCCGGTTGGCACTTCTGACAAAAGGCGACCAGGAACTGCAGGCTCGTAGGATCGAAGGCAGTGGCCTGGGTGACTTGTTCCACATCGTTCAGATCGTCCCAGAAAAATCGCCGACCACGATCCGCAGTATGGTCGTCTCTCTGGGTGTCAATCCTGAATCTGCCTGGATGGTAGGCAATAGTATCCGCTCGGACGTGCTTCCCGCGCTTGCCGCAGGCCTCCGCGCGATTTGGATCAATACACACGTTTGGGAGTATGAGAGAACGCATGATCACCTGATCGACGAGCGGGTGATCACGATATCCCACCTTGTTGATATTCTAGACCTGGTCGCCGTATGAGCCCTCGCTGGCGAGTCGCGCTGCATCCCGTACCGGAAGTCGGACGTATCGACACCAGTCTTCGGTACACCGACATCCTCTTTGGCTTCGTTATCCGCGAGCTGTTTCTTCGACTCCAGAACTGGCCGAATCTGACTGCTGCTGTCCAGTGGCACCTCATTGTCGGCACCACTCTCGTATTGGGGAGTTGGATTGGGTATCGGCGCAGCCTCAACCGCTCGTCCTACGAAGTAAAGTTTTTTAACCTGCCGCTGGTGCGGTTCATTGTCGACCAGGGTATGTTAGTGCTGTACTTCCGCATCGCAGTATTGACCAAGGTCGACGGGTCTGATTTGCCGGGTGCAAGTGTGCTTGTCACAGACACCGCCAGGTTCGTCGTGCACGTCTTCATTTTATACGTGGTGTGGGATTTCCTCGGCATATGGATGGCAAAGGCCCAAACGACCGAAGCGGACGGCACGAAGAAGCCGCGTTACCCCGCTGTGAAGGACAACAAGATGACTAGCGATAAGCAACCAGCCGACTACCTAGGTTTTTGGATCAGCGCTTCCTTTCTGGTCCTTCTCGCTTTCTTCTGGTTGATCGTTGGCTATTTCGACCAGAACTGGTTCCTGTGCATCCTTATCCTGCTGCTGCTCGGATACCGCTGGGCCAAGGAGCTCCGAACGTCATGGCGATCCCTCCAGCCAGCCTGACCTGTCGAGTGGCGCCGCGCGAGCCGACGCTGCTGATGGGTGTCGAGGCTGCCGCCCATGCTGCCAATCGGCCGTTTCGCCCCCTTCACCTGCAAGCACTCTTGCAGCTACCACGGGTTGCCGATGCCGGCGGCTTCGTTTCTATACCCATGGTTGAGGCTCTGCTGGCTGAGTTGGCAGAAGAGCTTCCGGCCACAGCAGAGTGGTGCGTGTCCACTGCGGGTCTGTCGCCTCGCTTGCTCAGTTTCAGTGAGGTCGGTCCGGCTAGTGCTCATGACGTCATGCAGCGGTTTCACTATCTGCGCTCGCCACGCACGGATGGCCGCACCTATGGCCTCAGTACGGATGCAGGTTGCCTTGTTGCTCTCTGTGTTTCATCGCCTCTGGATGTAAGGCACCTCTATGACCTCCTTGTGGCGCACGGCCGTTCGAGTCAGCTAGCACGGGTCATATCGCGTGTTTTTGTCTTCGAGGGTGCTCCGAACAATTGCATCTCCTATCTGTTATCTCGAGCCGCCCGGGTCGAGCGACGCTTGGGTGTGACTGACTTCGTCACGTACGTTAACCCAAACATGGGCTTTACCGGTAGTTCCTATCGCGCGAGCGGCTGGCAGCTCCTCGGAGACGAGCCCGGCACTACGTACCGTTATCTCGACGGTCGGTACACGACTGATCGCCAGCTCGCGTCCGAATTCGGCAAGCACGATGACGTGACCTATCACCGCCTCCTCGGCCACCGATTCGCCGTGAGCGTGATGCCACTGGTACCGCTTCTCGTATTTCACACTCGGCTTATCTGAGCGGATAGGAAATGCAAAGCCACTTTTCCCGTGGCCCCCCCGCCGACGTCTCCCCACACCCGGCTGTCCCCCGCGCCACCGGCACGATGAGACCGTGAGAACTGTGCAGCGAGAGGACGGTTTCAAACGAGCATACAGCGAGAAGCGGCCCGCTATGAGACTGATGCAACCCTCTGGCACACGCGACGACGAGGCGGAGGGGCTGTTGCTGGGCGAGCAGCTGGGACACAGGATGGGACAACGAGCATGGGTCGTACAGCGTGAGACGGCTGCCAGCATATGGCCATACAACACGCTGGCGCAGGACGGCCATGTTTCCTCACCTACGGGGCGAGAGAAGGGGCACGCAGGCGCAGGACCAGACAAAGGCTTCCTGGCGGACACGCGCTGGTGCATCGGGAGCGGGTCTGCGGCAAGTTTCAGATGCTGGAGGCTCCTTCGGATCACCTCACTGTACGTGATGACCGCGATGATGCGCAGCGATCCCCGTAGGCACCAGGGGCAGCGCGCCATGTCTACCGCAAACACGTGCTTGAGCAGCCGCGTCCAACTCCAACGCGGCGACTCGGTGCTGGCCTCTGGCCCGTCCACACCCTGCTGGTGTGACGTCGGGATGATGGCGCCGCGCAGGTGGCTGTTGGGCGCCAAACAGCCGCCATAGCGCACCAGGTGGACGCGTGGCAGCGGCACCAACGCCGCGAGCTTCTCCAGGAGTTCCAACGGTGAGAGCCGAATCCCAGTCGTCTCGTCAGACCACGGGTGTGTGCAGGTGTAAAAGAGGTCGACGTTGGCATCTTCTTGGAGGCGCTCTAACTGATCTCGCCGGTGCGCGGGGACCTGGGTGTTGGCATGCAAGGAAAAGCCCTGCACGCTGGTACAGCGGGGACCAGTGAGTGTTGGCACCTCGCCCCCGTGGCCAAACCCCGCGCCGCTTGCCCCTGCGGGGCAGCCGCAGCTCTTCGTGGCAGGGGTCACAGCCGAGCCACAGCACGCCATGAGCCAGGATGCCGCACCGCCCATAGTCGTCAAACTCGCGTGGCCCAGAGGCCGGCATGGGGCCTCGGGAGCGGCCTCGAACGAGGCGAGCAAGGTCTCGAGATGGCCGGCCATCACGGGAGAGAGCACCGTGCGGCTCGGCTTGTGGGGTTTGTCGGTCGCCAGAGCAGGCGCCCTGGGAGCTCCCTACATACAGCATCAAGGCTAGGGAGGTGACGGGAAAGAGTCTTGATATACTGTCCATATGGACAGGAGGAAAGAAAATGCCTTGGCGAAGATAAGGCAGGAAAAGTAGTCCGCGCCGCATCCACCAGGGCTCTTGCGGCCCGACAAAGCCAGCGAGCCTCCCTGTAGGGGCAGGCAGCGGTACAAAGATGCGCTGTTGAGTCCAGGCGGCGGGGTTCTGGGGGGACACTCCCGTAGACACCGGGGCAAAAATACCGTTTGAATTTCCTATACTCCTCATTCCCCCAACACTTCCAGCACGGCTTTGGGCAGCACCCGATCTTTGAACCACACGACGCGGGCCGGCAGGTCCGCGGTCTTGACCCCAGCGCGCTCCAGGTTGAGGCGCTCAGAAATGGCCAGAATCAGATCGTGACGCCCGGCCCGGCGCACTTGCGCAAATTTCTTGCGTAGATACTCAGGGCGCCAGTAACCGACAATTTCCAGCAAAAAGCTACGTCCATCCGGATGCACCAGGCGGAAATCGGGCACCATGACGCTGCCGGGGATAGGGATGAGGTCGACCTCACGTTCGAGCCGCCAGGGGGTGTGCGTGTGCGACCAGCGCTCCGCAAAGGCCTGTTCGAGCATGCTGTCGTGGACCTTGCCAGGCGGATAATGCGACACCAGACCACAATCGGCGTCCAGGCGAAAGCGAGCGACCGATGGCGTATAGGGTGACAGCCGACGCGGCACCAGGGTCGCGGTCAGGCTCCAGCGCGTCACATGCAGCAAGGCAGGGAGCATTTTGGCGAGGGCGAGACCATAGCGCGTGCTCGGGGTGAACAGACTCGTGGGGCCGTCAATCGTCAAGGTAAAACCATGGTCCGCATCGCCTTCGATATAGGCCATGAGGCCAAAGAGTTTGACATAGCGAAACAACAGCTTGTACTCGCCCGGATCGTTGCGGTGCGCTGTAATCACCACATGGCTGGCGCGATAGAGCACGCCCTGCGCCTGGGAGAGATTGTAGCGCTCGATTAATGCCTCTGGCGTCGGCTCGTCGAAACTCGTGAGGAGCTGTTGCTCTGGCAGGTCGGCATACAGCCAGGCGCGTATCTGCTCGGGACTGACCTCCTGTTCCAACTCGCGGCTGAGGGTCTCAGCCACCGCAGCGACAGTGGCGGCACTGCTCTGCGGGCCAGGCACAGACTGGGCTGAAAGGGCAAAAACACGCTGGCGCAGCGTCACAGGGTCGATAAGACTGCGCATCTCGAACGTGCTAAAAGCGCTTTCCAGGAGGTGGGCCAGACCGCGTTTCATGCGGTAATCAGTGTCCTCACCCTCCAGGACCTGGAGCTGCGCCTGCAGGTCAGCGCGGGTCCCGCCTGTGGCATCCCGGAACAGGGCAATGAGCTCAGCGGCGATGGCGAGATTGTCTGCACTACATGGAAGACGCTTTGGGATCACGGCCTCACCCTGGTAGCGCTGGATCAACAGGTCGGCTGGTAGCACGTTTCTTCTCCCCCCTCAGCAGCGAGCAACTCAGATTCGAGCAGATCGAGCTGGCGATACGGTTTGGCTACAGTGCTGGGCCGCCGGCGGCGAGAGAGCTGTTCCTCGCTGGTGGCCTCGGCCACCACCTCATATAGCAGCGCCAGTTTGCCCTCACCACGACGCAAGATGCGCCCGAGCCGCTGTACGTACTCGCGTTGCGAGCCCGTGCCGGAGAGTACGACCGCCACACTGGCCTCTGGCACATCCACGCCCTCATTGAGCACGCGCGAGGTGACGATGACGGGATACTCGCCAGTGCGGAAGCGCTGTAAAATATCGTGGCGCTCCTTCACTGCCGTCTTGTGCGTAATGGCCGGCAGTAAAAACTCGCGTGAAACGCGGTAGACCATGGCGTTATCATCGGTAAAAACCAGGGTCCGTGTGCCAGCGTGCTGCGCTAGCAGGTCAGCGAGGACGCGCAGCTTGCCGGCCGTGCCAAAGGCAATGGCGCGCGCCTCGCGATGCGCCAGCATGGCACTGCGTCCGGCCCGCGAGCGGGCGCTAGCTTTGACGAAAGCCTGCCAGCCCGTCAAAGTGCCCAGACGAATCTCATGGTCCTGCAAAAAGCGGTTGCGGGTGTCAATCAGCGCATCATAACGCTGCCGCTCGCTCTGTGAGAGCTTGACCGTCAGATGGACGATGCGATGCGCGGCGAGCACGGTCCCGGAGAGCGCGGCGGCGGAGGTGCGGTAGACCTCAGGGCCGATGAGGGCCTGGAGATCGGTATGTTTGCCATCACTGCGTTCCAGAGTCGCCGTCAACCCAAGACGGTAAGGTGCTAAAGAATATTCGGCAATGACGCGGGTAAACTCGCTCGGCAGATGATGGCATTCGTCAAATACCACCAGGGCATATTTATTGCCGAGCGCTTCGGCATAGATCGCGGCGCTATCGTAAGTGGCCACCAGCACCGCCGTGTTGTCATGCGAACCACCTCCCAGGAGTCCAACCGGCGCGTCAGGGAAAGCGGCGAGCAGGTGCGCGTACCACTGGTGCATGAGGTCCAACGTTGGCACCACAATCAGTGTGCTGCGGCGCGTGGCTTGCATGGCGAGCTGGGCCAGGTAAGTTTTACCGGCCCCGGTAGGGAGTATGACTATACCCATGCGCCCGGCGGCAATCCAGGCAGCCAGCGCCTCACGTTGATGCGGGTATGGGGTCATCTCCAGGGCCGGCACGAGGGTGAGCGGACTGAACTCCCGCGCACTGTCGACCAGCGTGGTGCCTTCAGCCGTCAGGGCTTCCACGAGGCGCCGATAGTACAGCGCGGGGATGCGAAAACGCTCGACGCGGTCGTCCCAGATCGCATAGTCAATCCATGCCTTCCCCGGCGGTGGGGGATGCAGGATCAGCGTGCCCCGATCAAAGGAGAGCGTGGGAGAGCGAGCCATAGAGTATCCTGCACTGAGTGAGCAAGAGATCGTGCCAACATTGCTGGCCGCATGTCCCTGGCATTATACTGCGTCGAGGAGGTGACGTAAAAGCACAAGGTAGCCCTGTAACAGGCTCTACGTTTGAGCTGAGATTTTCCAGAGGCCGAGGAGGCCAAACAGACTCTGGCGGAGATCAGGTTGTTGTCGAACTAGCCAGCACGCCCTGCCTATCGGACAGAGGAATCGCCTTGCCAGTGTCGAAAATAGCACGACTCAGCCTGCCGTTGCAGATTGTGTGTAATGTCCTGGATGATTTCAGGACCTTCAGGAGGCGCGACATCTCCGAGGGCATGTCCAAGGGCCTGGCAGCCTACGGTGGCCAGCACCATGGCCACGTCATGCAGCGAGACCCCAGCTTGCTGCCAGTGCTGCATGAGGGCAGATACCTCACGGTGCAAAGCGGCTATCTCTGGAGGGCTATTCCCGTGGAGCGGCGCGTCAGGGGTAGCAGCCATAAGCGAGCCTCCGGCGTTACATAGTGAGTACCGCCACGCTGTCAAGAGGCGCAGGGCTAGCAGGTAGGGCCGGGCCGGCAGCAGAGGTCGTGTCCGGCCCCCTGGGCCATTAATCGGCAGCTGCTAACGGCTCGGATGCAGGATACATCTCGGACAAAAGCGCATCTCGCCAGGCTACTCCCTTCGGGAGGACCTGCTCAACAGCACGGGCATTGTAGTAACTGGTGTCCGTGCCCAGTGGGTCACCGCCCTCCTGGACCGTCTTGATCGCCTGCAGGAGCAGACGACGCGCCACGATGATCGCGCGGTCGGCCGGCCCCAGATGCTCTCTGGACCGATCGACAATAGGCCCCATGCTCTCCTGCACCCCCCGGTCCTGGGTGTTAACGCCATCGATACCCGTATAAGTCTCAGTCTTCTGCACCTGGCGATCGATGAGCCAGTTGTTCCTTTTGTGTCGGAAGGAGCGGAACGTGGTCTGGTCCACATGATCAGGGCCATTACCGCTGCCGCGCTCCAGACGGTCCTCTTCGGTCAGAGCCTCGTCCCCAAAGCTATACATCCAGTTCCAGACCATGCAATTCTCGTCATCCATAGGTACCCAGAAGTGCCCCGCGGCCCGCGGACGCACTCGCTCACCTTGCAGGCGGAATTGTTGTGGCCGGATCTGCGTAAAGGGCATGACAAAATGGTAGGCACGTACATAGGTCTGGCCGTCCCGCAGTGGTCGCACCCCAGCATAGCGGTAGCCATAGTCGGTGGGGTCAACTTCCAGCGTCGGTGCCCCACCCTGGACAAAGGGACCCGAGAGTGGAATCCCCGGCCTGGTAGCAGTGGTGGAAATGTTCCGATGCAGGATGGGCGCATGCGAGGTGTCGATACCGCCTTCCAGGGCCTGCAGCCAGTTGCACTCCTCGATGACTTTTGAGACATGACGATGGCTCTCGGGCACATGCGTCCACTCAAAATGCGGCGGTGGCGGCATTTTGGCCTGGGGTCCCATGTAGGCCCAGATAATCCCACCCAGCTCAACCGTGGGGTAGGCCGTGGTACGGATCTTGTGGGCGAAGCTGCACTCTGCGGGTTCGTTCATTTGCTCAACGCAAGCACCGTGCACATCAAACTTCCAGCCGTGATACACGCAGCGCAGGCCAGACTCCTCATTACGCCCGAGCCACAGAGAGACCAGGCGGTGCGGACAGAATTCGTCCAGCAGGCCAATTCTCCCCTGCGTGTCCCGAAAGCCCACAAGCTTCTCACCCAGGAGCTGCACACGTACCGGCGGGCCATCCGGTTCGGGCAATTCCGTAGACAGCAGCGCCGGAATCCAGTAGCGCCGCATCGCCTCGCCCATGGGGGTTCCAGGGCCAGTTCTGGTCACCAACATATTCTCTTCATGGGTTAGCATGCTGCCTCCTCCTCTCCTGTACTATCATGGCAATACTGCCGAGTGTAACGAAGTGCGCCACGGGCGTCAACCTCACACGACGCGCTCTTGACGCAGACGCTCGATATGCGCCGCGTCATACCCGAGCCACTCTAAAACCTCCTGCGTGTGCTCGCCCAGGCGCGGGGCGGCAGGACCAAGTTGGGGTTGGGTTGTAGAGAATTTCATGGGTGTATTGATTACCTTGATGGAACCAGCCGTGAGGTGCTGTTGCTCGACCACCATGGCGTTATGTTCGACCTGCGGGTCAGCAAAGACCTCTGCGTAGTTGTAGACTGGGGCACGTAACACATCGAACGCGCCGAGGTGGTCAAGCCAGGCGTCGCGCGTTTTGGTGAGAAAAATGGGCTGCAAGGCCGCGAGTAAGGCATCACCATGCTGGGAGCGGGCCTGGCGTGTGGCAAAGCGCGGATCGTGGGCGAGATGGGCAAACTCTGGGGCTTTACAGAGACGCAGCCACCAGTCGTCAGAATGGGCATTAATGGCAATATCCCGATCTTGCGTGTGGAAGATGGCATAGGGTTGGGACGCCTGCCAGTGGCCGCTACGGCTCTTGCCGGGGAGGACCCCCGAATTCAGATAGACGGTAGCTTCCATCGACTGCGCGGCGATCATGGCATCCAGGAGTGACACCGAAATTTCCTGACCAATGCCGTACTGCTGGCGCGCCTGCAGGGCCATCATGATGGCATTGACGGCCGTCAGAGCACCAGTCATGTCCGCAATGTACGTGCCCACGGTCACGGGTGGGCCGTCTTCCCAGCCCGTGGTACTGATGATACCAGACATGGCCTGAATGAGCAGATCCTGTCCCGGCCAGTCCGCGCGCGGCCCCGTCTGGCCATACCCAGTCAAGGAGCAGTACACCAGGCGCGGGTTGAGCGCCTGTACCTGCTTGGCATCGAGTCCCAGACGGGCCATCACCCCAGGGCGAAAGTTGTGCACCAGGACGTCACTGCGCTGCACCAGACGATGCGCAATCTCCTGGGCTGCTGGCTGACGCAGGTCCAGAATGAGGCTGCGCTTGTTCCGGTTGCGTGCCAAAAATGACACGCTCTCGCCGTTGATGAATACCGTGCCAGAACGCCGTGCCTGATCTCCTGTATGCGGCTCGACTTTAATGACATCGGCTCCCATATCGGCCAGTATCTGGGTACAAAACGGTCCGAAAATCAGGCGTGACAGATCGAACACACGTATACCATCGAGGGGCCTGGGTTGCTGTCCCAGGTGCGCCAGGCGCTGGGTTTTAAGGCGTTGCAGCTCCGCCTCGAGAGTGCTAATGCGTGCGTCGAGTTCATGCAGGTCACCAGAGTCCATGCCCGTGTATCCTTCTCTGCCACTGCCGCCGTGTTGTTGCCCCGTGCCGCCCTTATAGCATAGCTCTTACAGACACGCAAAGCAGGAGTGTATGGGAAAAAAGCACACTTTCGCCACCTGAGCATGCGCAACAATATGTAGGGCGCACACACCTGAGTGATGCCCAGAGACACACGTGTACGCATCTCCTGTAGTCTGATTTAACAGGCAGGAAGTCCAGCAGTTCCTATCCCATCTCGCTGTGGCAGGCCATGTTGCTGCCTCTACGCAGAGTCAGGCGTTGAGTGCCATCATGTTTCTGTACCAGCAGGTCCTCAAACAAGACATTGGTTGGCTGGACGAGGTGGTACGCGCGAAGCAACCACACCGCATCCCCGTAGTGTTGACCCAGGACGAAGTCGCTGCGGTGTTACGGCACCTGTCGGGGACCACATGGATCATGGCGACACTCCTCTACGGTTCGGGTCTACGACTGATGGAGTGCCTCCGTCTGCGGGTGAAGGATGTTGATTTTTTCTATAACCAAATCGTGGTACGCGACGGTAAAGGCCGCAGGGATCGGGTAACGATGCTGCCCCAGAACATCAAAATGCCCATACAGCGACATCTCCAAGACGTCCACCTGTTGCATGCGCAGGATCTCCAGGCGGGGGCTGGGCACGTCTACCTACCGTGTGCGCTTGAGCGCAAATACCCGAATGCCAGTCACGAGTGGGTGTGGCAGTATGTCTTCCCGGCTGCGCAGCCGTCGCGAGATCCACGGACAGGCATCGTCCGGCGTCATCACGTGCACAAGCTGGTCTTGCAGCGAGCAGTCCAGGCGGCTGTCCGGCAGGCAGGCCTCTCCAAGGCGGCGAGTTGTCATACGTTGCGCCACAGTTTTGCGACGCATCTGCTAGCAGCAGGATACGATATCCGGACCGTACAAGAATTACTCGGGCACAAAGACGTCAGGACAACGATGATATACACGCACGTCCTCAACCGGGGTGGTCGTGGGGTCAAGAGTCCGGCAGATCTATTGAATACGGGCGCTGAGTAGAACTTGTCGAATGCGGACGGTGTAGCGTATTATGTTGCACGAACGGATATAGAATTAGGTCTCACGAACGGATATAGAATTAGGTCTCACAGTGCTTCGAGCGTATTAGGTCTCATAACAGTGAGGCATTTGCCAAGCGTTGTATCCGCATGAAGGTCTCACAATCTCTTGTAACTCTGAGGCTTGTGAGACAGGTATGTGCGAGATGTATTGTGGATTAGGTCTCGCGTGATGAGATATTTGCCAGAGCCGTTCGGAGACCGACTTAGCGTTGGGCGTCAGCAGTTATGGTGGCAGTATGCAAACTACCAAGGGGGAGGAATATATGCAAGACTCCGTTGAGCATCTCGTCACGCTGTTCGAGAACGGCACGCTGAACCGACAGCAATTGATTCAAGGGCTGCTCGCTACTATGGCACCACTCAGCATGGGGGCTCATGCGCAGGCCGACACGTCAACCACTTCCACCTTTCGCGGTCGATCACTGAATCACGTGACGCTGAGCGTGACCGACGTGGAAAGATCGCAGGCGTTTTATTCCCGGCTGCTCGGTGGCACGATCTCCTGTGGATCGATTGCAACGGAACAGGGGGAGAAAGTCGCCAGTGCCACTCTGGCCCTCCCGGACGGCTTCATCGCACTCTACCAGCGCGGGGAGCCGCGGGTGCACCACTTTTGCGTCGGTGTGGAGCACTTCTCCATCGACGCGGCGCTCGAGAAACTGCGGAGCGATTTCCCGGACTCCAAGCCGACCGTTTATCGGGGCGAGGAACTCTACTTTCGCGATCCCGACGGGATTCTGGGGCAGATTTCTGGGATGGATTATCGTGGGCAGCGCAAGACACCATGAGTGACGCCCAACAAGGGCGTGGAGCTGACGGCTTACAGCGTCCGCTCCTGCGTCGCTCCCGCTTCCAGCCGCAGC
>Ga0081455_10000412_pt1 | contig 56264 bp, 50 predicted proteins | sample TabmetS3T2R1_FD_70207 | JGI IMG/M metagenome (GOLD analysis project Ga0081455, IMG submission 70207) | Tabebuia heterophylla rhizosphere microbial communities from the University of Puerto Rico - S3T2R1 | ecosystem: Host-associated > Plants > Roots > Rhizosphere ...
CTCACGCGTATCCGTTCCAACGGCAAGCACCTGCTGGGCCTGATCAATACCGTCCTTGACATCTCCAAGATCGAAGCCGGGCAATTCAAGCTGAACCTTGCCGAATATGCATTGGGCAGCATCGTCGAGACGGTAATGGTGGCAACGGAATCGCTGGCGGCGACCAAGAAGCTTGCCTTCAAGATGGATGTTGCCAAGGAACTGCCCTATGGCCTCGGCGACGAGCAGCGCCTGACGCAGGTGCTGCTCAATCTCGTGGGCAACGCCATCAAGTTCACGGACGCCGGTGAGGTGCGCATCACGGCCGGCGCAGCCAACGGCCACTTTGAGCTAAGCGTCAGCGATACCGGCCCCGGCATTCCTCGGGAGGAATGCGAGCACATCTTCGAGAAGTTCCGCCAAGTCGACAGCTCGAACACGCGTGCCAAGGGCGGCACGGGACTCGGGCTCGCCATTGCCAGAGACATTGTCCAGATGCACGGCGGGCGCATTTGGGTCGAATCGAGGCTGGGTCAGGGCTCGACGTTCCGCATGGAGCTGCCCGTGCGCACCCTAGTTGCCACTGGTGCACCATGAGCAAACGCATTCTTGTCGTCGAGGACCAGGAGGATCTGCGCGCCATCCTGCGTGACTTCCTCTCGGCTTCCGGTTACACGGTGATCGAGGCTAGCGACGGTGCTGAAAGCGTCGCCAAGGCAGCCTCGGAACGCCCCGATCTCGTGCTGATGGACATCCAGCTGCCCGTGCTCGACGGCTATGACGCGACGCGACAGATCAAGCAATCGCCGGGTTTTGCAACAATACCGATCATTGCGGTGAGTTCGTACGCCATGAAGGGGGACGAGGAGAAGGCGCGTGCCTCCGGTTGCGATGCGTACGTGACCAAACCTTACAGCCCCGTGGATTTGCTCCGCCTCGTTGGGCGCTATTTGGGGGAAAAGGCACAGCGCTAATCTTTGGACAGTGCGTCCTGTTTCGGGGCGAAATGTAAATTGGGCGTAACTTCTCTTGTGGCTTAAACTCGGCCGCCATAGGCGGATTCCATGATGCTTCCCGGCGAGTCAAGCGATCCCCAGAAAGTGCCACACCACACCGCAGCACGAGTTTTTCGTGTCACGACCGCCGGACGAGACCAACCAAAAACAACAGGACCAGAGCGCCGAGCAGTGAGGCGACGATATTGCCACCCATCGATTCGGTGTGCACGCCAAGACTCGGCGCCAGAAGTCCGGCGATGCCCGCACCCAAAATGCCGATGATGATGTTGCCGAAGATGCCAAAACCGTAGCCTTTAACCAGAACACCGGCTAACCAGCCAGCGATGGCACCGATAACGATCCAGGCGATGACAGACTGGGGGGCGAGCATGGAAGTCTCTCCGATCGATGATCGCGCTGAGTTGTGCAGCTATCCTAAAACGTGTTCGCCAATAATCCTAGCGCCATGGCGCAAACAGGAGACCAAGACTTGAGAGCTTGGACCATACGCTAGGATCACGTCTGATTGACCGGGATGTGCGTGGCTATCTCCCTGGTGACGTCGCTGCGAATAGCCAACACAACCACGTCCGTTCTGCGCACACGTACGGGCGCTCTAAGTCCCTCCCTCGGCACCGGCCTTGGCGCACTGCTCGTCCTGATCTCCGGTGACGCCGCTGACCCCGACCGCCCCCGTCACTTTGCCCTCAAGCATGATCGGCAGCCCTCCGGGCGAAGCGAACACGCCCGGCAGGGTCGCGGTGGCGGGGCTTCCTTTGTTGATTGTTTCCGCGAATGCGCGCGTGGGGCGGCGGTAGGTGGCGGCCGATCTGGCCTTGCCGATGGCAATGTCGATGCTGGCGTACTGCGTGTTCTCCATGCGCTCGAAATAGACAAGGAAGCCGTGCGTATCGACCACCGCGACCGCGACGTTCCAGCTGTTCTTCTGGCATTCTGCGAGCGTCGCCGCGGCGATCTTTTTCGCCGTCGCAATGTTGAGGGACGCACCGTACTCAGGCCGCCGATCCTGGGCTTCGGCCGCCACTCCCGTGGCGAGACCAAAGACCAACGCGGCAACACCTCGCGCATACCGACTTTTCGCCATGACCTCCTCCGAAATGCGTGTCTTCGGCGCCAGGCCAGAGCCTGACCCACAACGAGGTTAGCACCAAACAAACCCGCCTGCGCCCAACATGTTTGGCGCGGGACCATGACGTTGCGGCGCCACGCCATGCTGCGCCGCAATGTCGGCAGCTCGATGGGGAGAGAATGAGAGGCTGGCGCCGATCGTTTCAGCGCGGTCCAAGCCGAATCGGTGGCGGTAACATCTGGGGTAACGACCTGAGACTCTGCAGGGCCGCCTGCATGGCGACGATATAACCGTAGGGGCCGAGGCCGCAGATCACCGCTTTGGCGGCACGGGAAAGGATCGAGTGGCGATGCAGCTCATCGCGCGCATGAATGTTGGAAATGTGCACCTCGATGAAGGGACCTTCGAAAGCCTTCAGCGCATCGAAGATGGCAATCGAGGTAAACGCGTAGGCTGCCGGGTTCATGATGAGCGCATCGGCCTCCTTGCGTGCCGACTGGATCCAATCCACCAACGCGCCTTCGTGATTGGACTGATGAAACGCAAGCGAGACGCCGAGCCACTCGGCAAACTCTCGACAGCTTGCTTCAATGGCGGCCAGTGTCGTTGAGCCATAGATGTGTGGCTCGCGCACGCCCAAAAGGTTGAGGTTGGGCCCATTCAGGATCATGAGGCGCGCTACCATCGCTTGCTCCTTGCCGCGTAAACCAAAGTAAGCCAGGCGACCGTTCGCCGGTGGCGAGCCCCACCTGGGCCGCCGAAGCGGTGCATTGGCCGCAGCATAGCCCGCAGCGCGCCATCCCTCCACGATCTGGAAACATGCTTTGCCATGGGGCCGCGCAAAAACGAAGGGGACGAAGGCCCAGTTTTGCGAACGGCACGGACTGGAAGCCTCACCCGCAAGCCCGACAATGGAGCCCGGGCGCGCCTTGGGCGGGCTGCCGGCCGCTCCGCCTGGCGGGGCATGAGCGTTTCGGTGGCGCTTCTACCGCGCGACGCGCTGCGGCAGCAGGCGACCAAGACATCGACGCGAGCCCCATTGCTGCGGTGTTCCGCGCTGGCGCGGCGCAGGCCGCACGCGGCTCCTTTGCCGGCACGGCCAGGCCCGCGCGCCGGAGCCCCGACATCACCCTGCCAAACCGCGTCTCAACGGCCGCCGCGGTATGCGGCCGGGCGCCGGCACGACGTGGCCTCGCCAGCGCGCCAACGCCCAACTTCGGCGTGGACATCCGGGCCTGCCTGCCCGAAGCTCCCCTGCTCAAGACCTAGGCGTGTGATCGAATGAGAGGCAGTGTGGGCGACGGGGGCATCTTCAGCCTCAGTGGAAAGCAGTGGCTGACCCTGCTGATGGTGCAACTCGCCAACATGCTGTTCGGCATGACCATCACGCTCGCCAATTTGGTGCTGCCGCAAGTGCGCGGCACGCTGTCGGCGACACAGGACGAAATCGCCTGGGTGATCACGCTGAACCTGGTCGCCACGGCGGTGGCCACCCCCATGACCGGGTGGCTATCGAGCCGGCTCGGCTGGCGCAACCTCATGTTCGGCACGGTCCTCGGCTTCACCGTCTCGTCCTTTCTGTGCGGCATCGCCAATAGCCTTGAGACGCTGATCCTGGCGCGCGTCGCGCAGGGGTTGTTCGGTGCGCCGATCATGCCCATGGGACAGGCCATCCTGCTTGCCACCTTCCCGCCGCACCTGCACGCCTTCGCCATCGTCATGTGGGGTGTTGGCGCGGTGTTCGGGCCCGTGGCGGGCCCCATTGTCGGCGCCGTGGCCACCGAGGCCTACAACTGGCGCGCGGCGTTTTTCATGATCGTTCCGCCCGGCATTTGCGCGCTGATGTGCATCTGGTTCGCGCTCGCCGAGCACACCCGGCGCACCCACGTCCACTTCGATTGGACGGGGTTCCTTGCGCTCTCCACCGCCGTTGTCGCCGCCCAACTGATCTTCGACCGCGGGCAGCGACTAGACTGGTTCGATTCCCAGGAGATCGTGCTCTGTGCCGTAATCTCAATCCTCGCGTTCTGGATCTTCCTTGCCCATTGCCTCACCGCCGAGCGTCCGTTCCTCGACCCGCGCCTGCTCCTTGATCGCAACTTTGCCGTCGGCACGATGATCGCGTTCGTGATGGGCATGCTGTCCTTCACCAGCCTGGTGCTATTCCCTAGTCTGCTGCACGATCTGCGCGGCTATCCTGACAATGCCATCGGCATGCTGCTCGCCTCGCGCGGGCTCGGTAACTGGACGGCCTTTTTTTTCGTTGCCCAGCTCACGCGTATCGCACCCAGGACTGCCATCGGCACGGGGCTGGCGATCCAGGCCATCGGGGGCTTCTGGATGGCGCAGTTCGACATTAACGTCACTGAGTTCGGCATGTTCTGGAGCCACTTCCTGATGGGACTGGGCCAAAGTGTGGCCTTCACCCCCATGACAGTTTTGGCCTTCGCCACCCTCCCGCGCCACCAGATCACCGAGGGCGCCGCCGTCTTCACCATGATGCGCAACTTCGGCTCGAGCCTTTTCATTTCAATTGTCGTGATGGTGCTCGTCCGCTCCACCTCCATGAACTACGCGCGTCTCACCGAGTTTGTGACGCCTTACCGCGAGCGGCTGCTCTACCCGAGCCTACCCATCCCCTGGAACCTCGACACGACGAGCGGCCTCATGCAGGTCGCCAACGAGATGCAGCGCCAAGCGGCCATGATCGGCTATGTCAACGCCTTCCACATCATGGCCTGGACTGCGGCCCTCGCCGTGCCACTGGCCTTGCTCCTGCGCCCCCGGTCCTAGCGGCGCCAAGGCGGCCGCGCCGGGATTGGGGGCTCGCGCGCCGACGGTGCGGTCCTCTAGGCCCGCGGCGAGGAGCCATTACGTCAGTGCCACGCCATGCAGCCAGTTTTCCGCCGCACCTACGCTCTCGTTGGTAGCGCACCTCAGCGGTGCCTGCCCTTGCAAGCATCGATTTTCTGCGCCGCCGGTGGGCTTGATGGCTCGCGGCATCACCGGCCGCGAGCAAGAGATGCACCCGCATGTGATTTTGGCTGCGAGACTTGTGCCGATTTCGGCATTAATCTGCTGCGATGCCCTAAGCGGCCAACAGCTGGTCACAAGGCCATGCCTATCCGCATCCGTCAGTTGTGCAATTTCCCGGTGCGCCACGCTTCACCTCAGCGGGACCCTCAGCCATGACGTCTCGCGGTCTCCTGCGCATTTTGCTTGCCAGCGGGATTGTGGCGGGTGCCGCCTGGGTGGCGCTGCATCGACAGGAACTCGATCCGCAGGCCTTGCAAGGCATGCTCAGCCATCTCGGGCTGTTCGCGCCAGCTGCCCACATCGTGCTCTTCACATGTGGGACCTTGCTGTTCGTTCCAGGTGCGCTGTTCGGCCTCGCCGGCGGCGTCCTGTTCGGACCGGTGTGGGGATCCCTCCTGAATCTGATGGGTGCCACGCTGGGGGCGAGCGCTGCGTTCTTGGTTGCTCGCTACGTCGCGGCCGACTGGGTTCGCGGCCAAGCGGCTTCTAGGATGGAGTGGCTCATCAATGGCGTGGAGAGAGAGGGCTGGCGTTTCGTCGCCTTCACGCGCCTCGTACCCCTGATCCCCTTCAATTTGCTGAATTATGCCCTGGGCCTCACGCGCATTCCACTTGCCGTCTACGTGCTGGCCTCCTGCCTCGCCATGGTTCCGGGCACCCTTGCCTATACCTGGCTCGGTCACGCCGGACGCGAGGCCGCCGGCGGCAACGACGCAGCCGTTCGCTACGGTTTGCTGGGCCTCGCGCTGCTTGCAACGCTTGCCTTCCTGCCAAGGCTGCTGCGGAGCTTTAAGAGCCAGTCCAGCGCGCGCTGGATCGAGGTCAGCGAACTGGTCGCGCGCCTCGATGGTCCCGCCGCCTATGCCGTCATCGACGTGCGGGGGCCGGACGAGTTCGAGGGCCCCTTGGGCCATATCCCCGGGGCACGCAATGTCCCGCTGCCAGAGCTGCAGCCTCGTATGGGAGAGCTCAGCGCGCTGGCTCGGACGCCGATTGTCCTTGTCTGCAAGACCGACATGCGCTCCGCGCGCGCCGCCGCCGAGCTCGAGGCGGCGGGGCTGCACGATGTTTTCGTGTTGCGCGGCGGCATGGTGCGTTGGAACGAGACGGGCCTACCCGTGGCCCGCACCGAGCTGGCCTCCGCTGCACGGAGGGAGCGATGAACCACGCGCCTTGCGCAGCGGCCAGCGCACCGTCCGTCCATGCGACGGGCAGCCTCGCCATCAGCCCTGCCATGCCGCAGCGGCCGGCAAACTTTTAGCACCAGCGCGCGCCGAGATTGGTTCCATGCAAGTTCCCAAAGTGCCGCCAATACTCGCGCACAAGCACTACGCCGCCGTCACGGCCTTCACCCCTGAGAACCTCCTGCGTGAGGCGCGGCGACAGAAGGGTCTGCCCCAAACGCCCGTGCCGCAGGTGTGCGTGCTTGATCCCGATGGCGATATCGTCCGCCAACTGAAAGCTGCAGGCCGCGCACAGCAGCATCCGGGATGGGCCTGTTACCACACGGAGCTCTATCGCGTCAGCGAGGCGGGGGTCGAGCTCGGCCTGGTCGGCTGTGCCGTGGGGGCCGCCTTCGCCGTGCTCATTGCTGAGCAGCTGTTTGCGTCGGGCTGTCGGCTGCTCATCAGCATGACCTCGGCCGGTCAGCTGGCCGAGCTTCGTCCACCGCCCTATTTCATCCTGATCGAAAAGGCTTGGCGTGATGAAGGCACCAGCTATCACTACCTGCCTGCGGCTGAATTCAGCCACGCCGACGCCGGCCTGCTGGCGCACCTGAACGACGCGTTTGCCCACCTTCGTGTTCCCGTCGAAAAAGGCGCGACTTGGACGACTGACGCCCCCTTCCGCGAGACCGCGGATGCGATCGCCAGCATGAAGGGCAAGGGATTGCTGGCGGTCGAGATGGAAGCCGCGGCGCTTTACGCCTTTAGCGCGGCGCGGCGCAAGCCGGTGGTGTGCTTCGCACATGTGACCAATCAGATGGCCCTGGTCGAAGGCGACTTCGAGAAAGGCGAGGCCGGCGGCACGTTGGCAGCTCTAGCGGTGATTGCCGCCGCGACGACCGCCTTGCGCGGGGTGGCACTCTAGCGAACACAAGCCGAGCTCGATCGCTTGGCAACGAGCACCAACAGGAGCAGGGGCGACAACCGCGCGGGTCTCGCGCCCCATTTGCGGCAGCATACCCGCTCAGGCTATTTCAGCGTTATTGCCAGTCCGCTCAAATCTGCGTTCGCCAGCAATCCGACCTGCCTCCCGGTCAGTTCCAGCACGGCGCCCTTCTGGTTGGTCAACACAATCGCACGTGCGCCGGTACCCACCGCGAGTCCCGCACCCGCCGCGCCATACACGCCCGCCACGTCTGACGGGCGATAGATGTTACTCACCCGCCCGCGCAGCACGGTCTTCGATCCCCCGAACACGAGCCCGTAATCCAGCCCGCCCGTCGAGAGGGGATAGTATCGGCCATGAAAGTAGAGGGTGCCGCTGCCACCGGAACCGCCGATGATCCACCCCGCCTTGTAAATTGTAAGCGTCACGCTCCCGCTGTCGGCGTAACTGTCACGGGACAAACCGACGAAAACAGCGAGCGCAATCAGTACGGTGCCTATGACCGATGGAAACCTCATGAGCTGCCCTCCCGGAAGCTTTGCGTGGCTGGCCGAAGCCAAACGAATCATAATTTCAAATCTTAACCGATGATTGCGGAGATACGATGTTCACTGCCGCCGCCGTGCGGGCCTGCGGCTGCCCCCAGGAGACGGCGCCGCAGCGCGGCGTTCGCGGCAGCCGATAGCCTGCCAAGGCGAACGGATCCTTCCAAGCCGAGCGAAGCCCCGCATTTCCGCGCCAAGCACGCCACAAGCCCGCAAAAGCGAAGAAGCTAGAGGCGCGGCGGCACCGGCAATGCAGCGTCAATTCGCGCGCCGGTTGCTCACGGCACGCCGATGCTCGGGACCGGCGAGCGTGCCGGTCTGGCCAGGCAAATTCAAATGCGCCGACCCGTCCGCGCGACCGAGCGGCCCTGATTGCCGATCGGTCTATGGCGTTATGAGGCCAGCGCCTCTTCCACCCGCAGGATTTCCACGGCCGGAGGTGCCAGCAGAATTTCGCTGAAGGTGTGCATCCAATCACTGGTCTCTTTCGGCGAGCCCACGCCGCGACTGCGGAAGACTTCAAGTTGATCGAGGCTCGTCAGCGAAACTTCGAACTGCAGGGCCGCCCCGCCATGCGCCCGCGTCAAAGGGATGAGCACGCGTGCCTCCATGCCGCTTTGCCGCGCGGCCATCAACTCATGCCGAATGCAATCAAGGGCGCGCTGCCGGTTGGCAGGTGCGACGTCGTAGGAAAAACGGGCGAGGTACATGGGTCCTCCAGGGCTGTCTTGCGATTAAACTCCGCTTGGCCCTGCGAGTTCGCCCGCACTGGAGCCGGGCGCGCCGGCGGCCTGCTCCCGCATCGGGCCCACCTGGCCCGAGCTCGGATCAGGCGCGCCGGTCATTGCCCGCACGCCGGAGGTGGAACCGCACCGCAAGCCTAAGCACGAGCGCCACAAAGGCGCCAGCAGACAGTCGCGCTCGGCAAGCAAGACGCGGCTTGCGCGCAGCCCTTGGCGTTGTTCCACGGCGACCCTGCGAGTTGCCGACCTGACCCAGGCACGTCGACCTTCGCACGCTTTCGCATGGCTGAGCGTGCCTGTGCGGAGAGCCGCCTAGGGGACCTGGGACGCAAGGGGGGAGAGCCCCTCGGCCGGCGGCCGATGTTGCGCCGCAAAGGCTTAACCCGGCGGATAGCGCCGCTTAACCTCGGCAACCTCGCTGGACGTCAGCGGACGAACGTTCTGTCCGTGCACAAGTAAGTAGAGCTTTGCCGTGGCTTCGAGCTCTTCGACGGCATCCGCCGCCGCGCTAAGGCTGGTGCCGGCCACCACCGGCCCGTGATTGGCGAGCAGCATGGCGTGATGCCGGCCGGCATAGCTGCGCACAGCCTCGGCAAGCGTGAGGTCGCCCGGCGCGTAGTAGGGCACCAGTGGCAGCGTGCCGATGCGCATGACGTAGTAGGCCGTCAGAGGCGGTAGCAAATTGTCGGGGTCGAGACCCTCAAGCACAGAGATCGCCACCGAATGCGTCGAATGCAAATGAATGACGGCTTCATTGCGCGCGCGCTCTTGGTACATGGCAAGGTGCAAAAAGTTTTCCTTCGAGGGTGGATCGCCCGAAAGGTGTTTCCCGTTCCAATCGAGCTTGGATAGGCGCGCCGGATCCAATCTGCCGAGGCTGGAACCGGTGGGTGTCAACAACCAGCCGTCCTCACAGCGCGCGCTAATGTTGCCCGTCGAGCCGTGTGTCAAACCACGATCAAAGATTGATCGACCAAGCTCGCAGATCTGATCTCGCAGCTTATCCTCCTGCATTTGCTCACTCCAACTGCGCCAGTGCCTTGCTAAAGAAATCCGGGCCACCAAAGTTGCCCGACTTGAGGGCGAGCGCGATCGGCGCCTCCTCCACGCTCTCCGTCCACGGCACGCCCGGGTCGATCTGTGGGCCAATTCTGAGGAGGCGGATACCAAGGGCACCCACCACCGCACCGGCCGTCTCACCGCCCGCGACGATGAGCCTGCGCACACCGGCTCCGACAAGGCCCTGGCCGATGCCAGCAAGCGCCTGCTCGACCAGGGCACCGGCGCGCGCGATGCCGAGCTCGCGCTGCACGGCCTTCACCTCCGGCGGCGTGCTCGTCGCATAGATCAGGACCGGTCCCGATCGCACATGCTCTTTCGCCCAGGCCAGCGCCTCCTGCATGACCGGCTGCCCGGCCGCAAGCTTTCGAGGCTCGATGCGAAATCCCGGTCGCGAGCGCGTCCAGTGGGCGACCTGCGCGTTGGTGGCTTCCGAGCAGCTCCCCGACAGCACGGCCGCCAGGCCGGCAACTTGCGGCAGCCGGGCTGCGACCGCAGCATGGGGAAGGCGTCCGGACCGCCGGTGGTAGTCCGCAATGGCAAGCCCCACGCCGGATCCCGCTGTCAGCAACGGCAGGTCGGCGCAGGCCTCGGCGAGACAGTCGAGGTCCGCTTGACCAAGCGCGTCAGCAATGGCGATGCCTACCTTTTGCCGGCGCAGGGCGGAGATTTCCTCTCGCACGCGCGCGGGCCCGCGCGCCAAGACGTCGTACCGGATGAGACCGACCTTGCCCCTGGTTTGCGGCGCGAGGACGCGCACGAGGTTGGCGTCGGTCATCGGGGTGAGCGGGTGGTCCTTCATGCCCGATTCCGACAACAGCTGGTCGGCGACGAACAGGTAACCACGGAAAATGGTCCGTCCAGCCTCGGGAAATGCGGGGCAGGCGATGGTGAAATCGGTGCCGAGCGCTTGCATCAGCGCGTCGCAGACCGGCCCAATGTTGCCTTTGGGTGTCGAATCGAAGGTCGAGCAATATTTAAAGTAAAACTGCCGACAACCTGCCTGCCTCAACCACGTGAGCGCCGACAGCGATTGCGCGACAGCATCCACCGGATCAATGGTGCGCGACTTGAGGGCAACGACAACGGCATCCACCTCTTGGCCAATTGGCGCGTTGGGCACGCCGATGGCCTGAATGGTGCGCATGCCGCCGCGCACCAGCATATTGGCAAGATCAGTAGCGCCGGTAAAATCATCCGCGATGCAGCCAAGCAGCATGAGTAGCGATCCCATTTGGCACGCGCGCCGTTCGCGACATGGTAGCATCGATGGCGGCCGAAATCGTCGAATTCGTCAGCCGACGGCATCGGGGCATCCCGGCCGGGCCATCGCGTCGGCACGGCCATGACAAGCCAACGCCCCATCAAAGGGAATACCATTGCCGGGCACGCGCGCGGCAGCGATGGCCCAACTGAAGATGCCAAGGCTCGGGCTCGAGCACCTTGGCATGCTGGGCGTGGCGCACACACCGAGCCGCGCCTTCTGGGCGGCGCCCGCCGCGCCAACGCCGCAGGCCCACCCACCTGCATCGCTCACGCCGGCATCTTGTGGAAAAGCGCTGCGGGCGAAGCCGAATTAGGGTTGCTCCGAGCTGACGCCCCCGGCCAGGGTATCGATGCACTCCGCCAACTCCTTGAGCTGGGGTCCCTCGACGACAATCGGCAGACGGATGTTGCCCATGCCGGTTGCCTGCCGATGGAAGCCCAGAATGAATGCTGGAATGGCACGATGCATCAGCTGCAACGCTTTCTCCGAGCGGTATACGGCGCAGAAGCCGAGGGGGTGCTCGCAGGTCGACTGCTCGTCGGCAAGATAGGTCGATGTGTCCACATCAATGAACGCGTTCGTGACGTGAAACGGGCTCAGGGGCGCCATGGCCTCCGAGATGTCCTGGCCTACCACCTTGAGAGTTGCCCATGTCCCGAGCGGTCGCACATACCAGGTCACGCCACCCGAGACGAGAGAAGCTAGCCCCGGCCGATGCGTGTGGTCCTGGTAGCCGACATCGAAGTTGACGGAACAGCCCGAAAGGGCTCCCGCCACCGCTACCCGTTTGATCGTGATGTCGCGCACCAGAATGCTTTGGGCATAGGCATTTGTTGACCCAACGCTGAGCGCAAATAGCACCCCCACCAGAAAGCCCAGGCGCGCGAAAAGCGCCGAAGCGCGATGGTCATTAACGTGTGCGCGCAGATCCGGATGTTTGTGTGTCTGCCCCATGTCCAATGCGCCTCTTCAACGCAAGCAGCGACTGCCGCCCTGTGAGGGATCGTGCGTGTCATTGATGACACCGCCGAGGATGGCGTCATCGGCGTAGAGAGCTTGACAATCAGGCGGTGGAAAGGCAGGTCATCTCGTCGCCACCCGAATCCCTTAACCACCGGCTGGCGCCCGCGGTTGCGCACACTGAGGCTCCCCCGCGCGCTGGTGCGACCCGGTTTTGAACCGGTCAAGCTTGGACGGCGCTGGTCTGCGGCGCATCGAGCTGATGCGCCAGCACCAGCACAAGAGGACAAGGCGCGCGCAAGGACGTGAGACCGGGCGGCGCGTAAAACTCTGGGCGCTGGTTGAGACCGCTGTCAGGCCAAGCAGCGCGTGCCGACGCAACGGGCGACCAGGTGGCCGGGTGGCCGGCTTGAGACCGGCAGTCACCTCGAGCCTGGCAAAGGCTCGTAAAGGAGACGGTCTATGCAAATCCCGGTCATCGAACAGGCCAAAATACAGGCACAAGTCCTGGTGCCGCTCGTCAAGGCGCTTGAGCGAGAATTGGGCAAGGATCGCGCGCACAGCCTTGTGCGCGGCGCGCTCGGGGATGTTTACCGACGCCTCGGCGAAGAGTGGTGGCGCGCGAAGGGCTCCCGCGACGTGGGAAACGCCATGGCGTCGGCGTTTGCATCGTTCGCGAAAGGGGAGGCGATCGACTACCATGTCCGCCGCCAATCGCAAAATAGCTATGAGATCGATGTCACACGCTGCCGGTACGCACAGTTCTATCAAGAGCTGGGGGAGCCGGAGCTGGGGTTCCTGCTGATCTGCAGCTTGGATTTCCCGTTCGCCGAAGGTTTTGCCGCCGACGTCAAGCTCACGCGCACACAAACCATTATGCAAGGCGCAAGCCACTGCAACTTTCGCTACCTCAGAGGCAAGGACTGACGCCTCGCCGGCAGGTCAGAGGCAAAGCCACGCAAGGGCAGGATTGAAAGCCGGTTGCAGGCGCGTGCCCACATCTTGGGCAGCGCGCCCGCCTTGGTTCGCGGAGCCTAGGCGATCAACCATTTCGCCGGTATTTGCAACCGGCACTGGGCGCCATCGCCAGAAAGATCGTAGTCTACGGTGCCGCCCAGCTCATAAGGGATGAGATCGCGGATCACGGACATCCCATAGCCCGCGGCATTGGGAGCAACGCCCCGGGCCGCGCCGGTCTCCCGCCACTCAAGCACCAGCGTGTCACGCGCGCGCCCCCTCGCCGGCCGTCGCCAGCGTACCGAAATCCGGCCGCGGCGGTTGGACAGGGCCCCATACTTCGTGGCGTTCGTGGCTAGCTCATGCAAAACCATGGCGACCGGCTGAACGGCATCCGCGGCAAGTTCAACGTCGGGCCCATCGATGAGCGCGCTGCCCTTTTGCGCGCAAAAGGCGAGTTCCGTGCGCACGAGCTCACCCAGGTTTACACCCCCCCAGCGCGAGCGGCTGAGCAGAACATGCGTGTTGGCCAAAGCGTTGATGCGCCCATTCAGCACGTCGAGGAACTCGTCGGCAGATTTACTCGACTCTCGAGAACGCTGGGCAACCGCCGCCACACAGGCAAGCACATTCTTCACACGATGGTCGAGCTCGGCAATCAACAGGTTCTTGTGGTCCTCGGCCTTTCGACGTTCCGTCACGTCGATATAGACACCCGTCATGCGCGCGGCGCGACCGGCATGGTGATAGTCAATGAGGCTTCGCGCTTCGATCCACCTGACCTCACCGCCGGGCAACACAATGCGGAATTCATTGACGAGTTCATGCCGCCGCTCTTTGAACGCATGAATATGTTCGGTGCGCAGACGCTCCCTATCGTCCCGATGCACTCGGGCGAACCATTGTTGCCCGGTCAATTCTATCGTGCTGTGCGAAGGGCCGTAGATCGGGGTGCTGGCGCGCGCGATTCGCATGCTTCGCGCGTCGATATCGAAGCTGTAGGAGCCAACGCCCGCAGCCTTGTGCGCAAGTTCGAGTTGCGCATTGAGTTCCGCGAAGCGTGCGTCGGCGCGCTTGCGCTCGGTGATGTCCTCAATGACCGAGAGGAAATAGTCGACGGCGCCGTTCCCCTTGCGCACGCAGCCAACGGTAAGACTCGCCCAAACGATGCCGCCATCTTTGCGGATGTAGCGCTTCTCGATGCAGTAGCTGTTGGCTTCCCCGGCAAGCGTCTTGTTCAACACCGCCAGATTGGCGCCCAGATCATCGGCATGCGTAATATCCTGGAATGTTCTCGCCTTGAGCTCTTCCGCGGAGTAGCCAAGCATGCGGGCAAAACTGTCATTTACCCGCAGAATTGACCCGTTGGGAGCGACCAGAACGACACCAACCGCGGCGTTCTCGAAGGTGGCACGGAAGCGGGCCTCGCTTGCCGCCAAGGCGTGTTGCGCCTCAACCTCCTCCGTCCTGACCTCGGCGAACAAAAGCGCACCGCCAATCCTGCCGTTGGCCTCGCGCCAGGGCGCCATGGACCAGCGCACCCAGTCGCTTCGACCATTTGCATGCGTGAACCGGTCCTCCTGATGCGACAACTCCTCACCGGCCAGCACCCGCGCGTGGATGGGACCCCAGCGCGGCGGCAGGTTCGGGAAAATCTCGTAATGCGATCGGCCCACGAGCTCAGGCGTCGGCGGCAGGTGGTAATCCGCGCCAAATCGGCGCGAAACGGCGAGGTAGCGCATCTCGCGATCAAACATGGCGATCGCCACGGGCGCGTGCTCCACGAATATCGCCAGCTGCGCCTCACGTTCGGCCAGCACCGGCTCAGCCCGCTTGCGTTCGCTGATGTCGACCAGCAGGTTCACGGCACCGGTCAATCTTCCAGAGCCGTCGAACAGCGGGGTCGGATAGGAAATAAAACGAACCAGCGTCGTGTCGGGGCGCTCGGCGACCGCCTCTTTGCCGGGCATCGGCCGCTTCTCTTGCAGGGCTAGCGCCATTGGGCAGTGGGCGTGCGGCAGCGGCGCACCATCTGGCCGGTAAAGCTTCCAAGACCCGCAGAACCTCTGCACGCCGAGCTTGGGGTGGCAGCCCCACAGCCTGGCCGCAGCCTCGTTGTAGAAGCTGATACGTCCCTCCGCGTCCGTCATATAGATGGCGGCTGGCAGGGCCTCGATCGCCGCATGGGAGAGCCCAGCGACACCACCCGGGGCGCCCTGTGCCTGGTCCTGGTCGGCCTCGGCCCACCGGTTCGGCGGTGTTCCGATCGCACTCAGTGCTGCATTCCACTCGTTTGCGGCGCTATTTTCGGACACAACTGTTGCGGATCCTGCACTGGCCTACTGCGGCAACCGACATGGTCGCTCTAGCATCATTCGCGCACCGCAGCGAGCGGATAACACGGGGCCAGCTTTGGCGTTCCTGCCGCAGCTGCAAGGGGATAGCCAAGATTGTTAACCAACTTTCGTAACCCTTGAGCGCCCGGGACCGAACCACAGACGCTGAAGCCCAGGGCCGCAAGCGGAGCCGTTTTTCGGGGCTCGCCGCCACCCCAGCCACGGCTCTCAGCTGACGGCGGCACGGGGTGTTCCCTGCGGAACAGCGCCCTTCTCTCACCCATGCCACAACACGCGCACCCGCCCGGGGGGCGGGGTGTCCCAAGCCCCCCTGCGCCAGAAGCGAACGCCCGGTCAGAAGAGGAGAAATTGCCATGCAGACCATCACGTCCGCCCTTGTTGCCCTGTTGGTCATCGCCGGCGTCGCCGGTGCGGCCCAAGCCTTCGATGCCAAGACGTTCTATGAGCAGGTCGACCGCAATCACAACTGACCAGGCCGTGCTGCGCTTGGCCCCCGCAAGCCTCAGGAGAAGCACCATGCAGACGCTGATTTCCGCCCTCGTGGCCCTGTCGGTTTTATCCGGCTCCGCGGCCTCGGCCCTGGCCGATAAAGTGCCGCCCTCGATCTGGGAGCAGCTCGACCGCGATGGTCGCGGTGGGCATCCGACCTAGGTTTGAGATCGCTGCGGATACCTCGAGGCAGGCCCCCGCTTGCGTGCGGGCCTGCCCGCATCCTTTGACCTCCCGCGGCTGTCGGACGCGGGCAAAATGGGCCGCCGCGGCGGCAGCCGGGCGAGATGATGGGCCCTGCCTCCGGCCGGCCTGACCCCTTCTGAGCGTTCAGTCGGGCATTTTCCGATGCCGGAGCGCAACAAGACGCTTAACGGCTGCCATGCCTGGGGCAACGTGGCCGGCCTTGGCCGGGGCGGCGACCGTCGGCCTCGGTCGTGGGTCGCTCGGGACGATCCACATGGCAAGGAGCAACGTGGCCCAGATCAGGACCAGCATCAGCACTGGGTATTTGGCCATGAGGTCGCGCATGGAGACGCCCGCTATCCACGCTCCAGCATCACTTTGGGGAGGAGACGCGCCTCGCCCGGCCGTCAATTTTCAAGGGCGGCGTGCATCAGTCTCTGCAGCCTGCGCCCGGGGACAGCTGGAAGCCCGCTCGGCACCCATCGCCTCAGAACGGCGCGAATTTTCAGAGCACCGTTGACGCAGAGGCAGAAGGACCATCGTGTGGACCCAAGTCGATGCCAATTGAACAGAAATCCTTGCACATTGCGGATGGGGTTTCGGAATGCCGCGCGCCAGCCGCGGCGTGGCGTCCAGCGTTTGCATCCCCGCGCACGAATGGTGGACGGCACGGACCAGTTGTGTTTGATCGGGGGTGCTACCACACCGTAGACGGCAAGCCCAAACAGCCATGGGCGGCGCGTGTCCGTGTCGATGGGCCACAGCCTCGGCTCGGCCTTGAGCAATTTGCGGGCGCCTGCCCGCGACAGCAAATATCCAACGGCGCCCGGCGGGACCCGCGAAAACTGCACGATCCTGCGCGAGCCGACCCGGGCCATCTCCCAGACGGCGCGGTCCGGTGCGGTGCCAAGGTGGACCATGTCCCATCCCCTGGGCAGTGCCGTCAAAATGTCGGTCAGGAGTTGTTGCAAACCCGGCGCCAGGATCGCATCGTCCTCAAGCACGAGGGCATAAGGCAGATCTTTCCTGAGGATTCTCTGCCAGGCCTTGATGTGGCTAGCGTAGCAACCCAAGGCGCCTGCATCCATCAGGTGCTCAGCATTGAAGTAGGCCGACAGCTCCGCGGGCAAAGGTTTCCTGCCATCCACGGCATGAATGCGCTCAGCTTGCATGCCGGCCGCGGCGAGTTGTGCTTCGATGGAACGCCGACGCGCGACTTCCTGATCAAGGTTCAGGTACAAAGCCGTGAGGCTGGGCGCGGCAAACCCGCCGGCTCCGCGAAGCACCTCTGCGTCGGTCGCCTCGCACAGCGTCTCGAGTGACACGTCATGACTGTGGCAGGTGAGCATAATGGGCCTATGAACGACGCGTACCGACCCGCACCACCTCCCCCGCTCCCCTCTGGATTTATTCCTGCCGACCATTTGTGTCGCCAACACGGCAGGAAGGGCTTTCGACCCCGCGATCGTGGCGGCGCGGTGACCCGACCGGGGATCGCGCTAGGGAGCGCTGAGTTCAGGAAATGCCTTAAGGAGCGCCAGCAAACCGCTGGTTTTACAGTTGGCTTGGCCTCAAAGCGCCTAGGTTTTGGCCGCCATGAGGCGCGCAAGGTGTCCGTTGCGTTCGCCGAGGAACGCCCACAAGCGCACATTGTAGTCGGGCCCGACCGCATGCCGCACCGAGGGGCGGGCCGCAAGCGTGCCGCGCCAGCGGGCCAGGTTTGGCTCGGCGAGGATGCCGAAGCTCTCGATTGTGTCGAAGACATCGAAGTAGCGGAATATGGGGGCGAACACCGCATCGACGAGCGAGAACCTGTCCCCAGCGAACCATGGTGCCGCCACACGGGGCTCGAGCCAAGCGAACCGGCTCGCCAGCCGAGCACGCTTGGCGGCGAACGCTGCGGCGTCGGGAGCGGAGTAAAATGCCCAGATATCATTGAGGACGGCCGAACCATACTCGATCAACGCACGGTGCTCGGCGCGCCGCAGCGGATCGGCGGGGTGCAGGGCCGGGGGCAGGGTGTCCTCGAGGTATTCAAGGATGACCGCGGATTCGAAAATGGCCGTGCTGCCTACCTTGAGGACCGGCGTCTTGCCGAGCGGCGAAAGCGCCTCAAACCACGCGGGCTTGTTGGCGAGATCGACGTAGACGCGCTCGAATGGGACGCCCTTCTCGGTGAGCGCGATGACGGCACGCTGCACGTAGGGGCAAAGCGCATGGCTGACAAGGGTGAGTGGCTGGCTCATGCCGGCAGACCCTGGGCGTTCTCTGGCAAGGTGTGCTTTTTGCTTCGCGACGCAAAGCCCCGGGACGGCATCAGCGCATAAGCCCCATCGCCGAGCAGCGCCTGCGCGAGGCTGGCGATGATCAGGTAGGCCGGATATTCCCAGCCCCCGCCCGGCGCAGTGAATACCCAGCCGTTGGCGCCGTGCACCCAAATAATGGCACCGAGCAGCGGCGGCAGCAGCGCCAGCGCAACCCAGCGCGCCTGGATGCCGAGCACGAGCAGAATGCCGCCAGCCAGCTCAGCCGCAAACGTGAGGTAGGCGAACGCGGCCGGCAGCCCGGCAGCGACGAAGAATTGCGCGGTGCCAGCCAGTCCAAAGGTCATGAGCTTAAGGACCACACTGTGCGCCAAATACATGATCCCGAGCGCAATGCGCAGCAGGAATACGCCGCTCGGGGCAAGGCGGTCATCGACGGACATGCGGCCCTCCGATCGTTGCGATTGCAACAACATAGGGTATAGTTAGTGCAATTGCAACAATCATGTTAGTATGCATCATGCTCAGGAAACTCTCGCGTGCGGCCGTCGACGTGTGGGCGCGGTTCATTCGCGCCGAGCAGCGGTTGCTTGAGGCGGTCGAGGCCGACCTCAAGGCAGCTGGGTTGCCGCCGCTCCTGTGGTACGATGTCGTACTTGAGCTGGCGCGCGCGCCCGATGGAAGGCTCCGGCACCGTGACCTGCAAGCCCGGGTGCTGCTTGCCAAATACAATCTGTCGCGTCTGATCGACCGCATGGCCGACGACGGATTGGTGACGCGAGCCCCGGTGCAAGAGGACGCGCGCGGCGCCTACATCGCCATTACCGAAAGTGGTCGGCGCTTGCAAAAGCGCATGTGGCCCGCCTATGCGAAGAGCATCGCTCGGCATTTTGCTGCGCAGCTCGAGGAACGGGATCTGGCCGAACTTGATCGCATCCTCGCAAAGTTAGGGGCGGTGGATCCCTAACCCGGCGCGCAGGACCAGCCGAGATTGTACTTGCGAAACGAGCATGGCCCCTGGATAGAAGCGGTATGAGGTTTGCCACACCGCTTCCGATTGATGCGGTCCTGCAAGACTTGCACGGCGCGATGGCCGCGGGCGCATCGGCCGTCCTTGTCGCCCCGCCTGGTGCCGGAAAGACAACGCGTGTCCCCCTGGCTTTGCTGGGCGAAAGCTGGCTTGAGGATCGAAAGATCCTGCTGCTCGAGCCGCGCCGTATCGCCGCGCGGGCTGCCGCAGAGCGCATGGCGCACTCCCTGTCGGAAACCGTTGGCGAGCGGGTCGGCTTGCGCGCGCGGATGCTGTCAAAATCGGGACAGCAAACGCGCATCGAGGTCGTCACCGAAGGGGTCTTCACCCGTATGATCCTCGATGATCCCGAACTTAACGGGGTCGGGGCCCTACTGTTCGACGAGTTCCACGAGCGTTCGCTCGAAGCTGATCTAGGGCTTGCTCTGGCGCTCGACGCTCAGCGCGGCTTGCGCAACGACCTGCGTATCCTGGCCATGTCCGCGACGCTCGACGGTGCGCGGGTCGCGCACCTTCTCGGCGCTGCCCCGGTGATCACCAGCGCAGGCCGGACCTTCCCGGTTGAGACGCACTATCTCGGCCGCGACACCGGCACCCGTCTGGAGGAGCAAATGGCAGACGCGGTGTTGCGGGCCTTGCGCGCGCAATCCGGGTCGGTCCTGGCCTTCCTGCCGGGCCAGTCCGAGATCCGACGCGTGGAGGCGCGGCTCAAAGAGCGCCTCACCGATCCGAGCGTGCTGCTTGCCCCGCTCTATGGCGCCCTGGATTTAGCAGCGCAGGACCTCGCGCTCGAGCCCGCGCCCCCTGGTCGGCGCAAGGTGGTGCTCGCGACCTCGATCGCGGAGACGTCGATCACCATCGAGGGCGTGCGCGTCGTGATTGACAGCGGCCTGGCTCGGATTCCGCGTTTCGACCCCGACGCCGGCGTGACCCGGCTCGAGACCGTGCGCGTGTCTCGCGCCGCCGCCGATCAGCGCACCGGCCGCGCCGGCCGTACCGAGCCCGGTGTCTGCTATCGCCTGTGGGACGCGCCGCAGACACAAAGTCTGCCGGCGTTCGCCGAACCAGAGATTCGCGCCGCCGATCTTGCCGGTTTGCTGCTCGCCTGCGCCGAGTGGGGGACAACGGATCCGCGTTCGCTCAGTTGGATCGATCCGCCGTCCGCCGCTGCCATCGATGCTGCGCGCGAGGAGCTGGCGAAGTTGGCAGCGCTTGATAGCGATGGCCGTATTACCAGCATCGGCCGGCGACTACGCTCACTGCCGTTGCCGCCCCGACTTGCCCGCATGACGCTTTCCGCCGCCGAGCTCGGTCAGGCAGCGGCGGCCGCGGAGGTTGCGGCAGTGATTGTGGAACGCGGACTGGGCGGCAACGACGTCGATCTCGCCGATCGTCTGGAAGTCTTCCGCCGTGACCGTTCGCGTCGCGCCAGCGATATGCGCAAATTGGCCGCAGGCTGGGCTCGGCTCGCCAGGGCAGGGCGGGGGGCCCAAGCGCCGCGTGAGGAGCTGAACCTCGCGCGCGTGCTGGCGCTCGCCTATCCGGAGCGCATCGGCAAGGCACGCGGCGCACCGGGTCAGTTCCTCCTCGCCAATGGCCGCGGCGCCAACCTCGATGCCTCGCACCCCCTGGCGCGATCTCCCTTCCTGGTCGCTGCCGAGCTGTCAGGTACGGCGGCGTCGACGCGTATCCTGCTCGCGGCGGCAGCCGATGAGGCGGACGTTGTTGCCAGCGCAGGTGATCGCATCCGCGAAAGCGATGAAATCGAGTTCAATATTAGCGCGGCGGGGCTACGATCACGCCGCACCCGCCGGCTCGATGCCATCGTGCTCGCCAACGAGCCGCGCGCAGTGGAGGCAGGCGGCGAGACCGCGCGCCTGTTAGCCGAGGGGGTTGCGAAGCTCGGGCTCAAACGTCTGCCCTGGAGCAAGGGCCAGACCCAGCTGCGCGAGCGCGTCGAATTCGTGCGCGCGGCGGGAGAAAGCGACTGGCCCGACCTCAGCGACGCTGCGCTGGCCAAGACGGCCGTGGCCTGGCTTGCCCCGTTTCTCAGCCACAAGACGGCACTATCCGAGATCTCTGCCGATGACCTTGGCGCGGCGCTCGATGCGCTGCTGCCCTGGACGTTGCAGCGGCGCCTGGACGAGGCGGCTCCAACGCATTTCGAGGCGCCCACGGGCAATCGCCACGCCATCGATTATGAGCGCGCTGGGGCGCCCGCCCTGCACATCCGCGTGCAAGAGTTATTTGGATTGACACAACATCCTTGCATCGCCCACGGCAAGGTGCCACTGACCCTGCACCTGCTCTCGCCAGCGCACCGGCCGATTCAGATCACGTGCGACCTTCCCGGATTCTGGACCGGCTCGTGGGCCGCGGTTAGAACCGAAATGAAGGGGCGCTATCCGCGTCACCCCTGGCCCGAGCATCCGGCGTCGGCGGTGCCGACCACCCGCGCCAAGCCGCGCGGAAGCTAGCGCTCCTCGTCGGCCTCGAAGACCGCATGACGCGACCACGCCGCGCCTTGGCGCTCCAGGCGCCCATCCCAAGCCAACGCCTCACGCAGGCATCGACCAGAACGCGTCTTCGGCCGGGCAAGCGTGCGTGCGCGCCCCTGCCGCTCATCCTCAGCGCTGGCGGACGAACGTGAGAGGATTCGGCCGCTGTTCCAGCGCCAAGCCGGCCAAGCACTCGTGATTGGACAGGCCTGGCCCAGAGGCTATGCTGATTGAGTACCTGACGACTTTCTAGACGCGTCGGTCACCGGCCACGATCCTCAACCAGGCATCTCCTGCGATGCGCTGCTGTTGAGGTCTTTGGCTCCTTCGCGGCCGGGCGAGTTTTGGGCCTTGCACCTGTAGCCAGTTCAGATCGTAGTCTGCAAGACCAGTCAAGCCGAGGGACGTTTCGTGCTGCAGTTCCTCACCTCGTGGCCTTTACTCGTCGCGCTCGCCATGCTGCTCATGGCGCTGGTCTTGCTGATCGAGCCTGCCGCCCCTTTCGGTTGCGAACGGCCGTGCTCTGACTGGCCTGGCGGCCCAGGTTGTCGCGCGGCCACCGCTGCACCCGTCGCTGCTGGCAACCGGCTGCCCTGATGCGAGCCCGCACACGGCCCAGGCGATAACGGCACCCCTTAGGCCTCTGGTTTGTGGCCGCGCGGCGTAAGCCACCCGCACCACCTGAAAAGGCGAGCCTGCACAGCCGCCGGCGCCGCGCAGGCCAAACGCGCATAGATCTCAGCGACAAGGCCCAAGTTTCTGAGCGTCGCCGCTCGTGTATTCGTCGTTGAGCTTCACCCAGCTCATGACACCGTCGGCTTCGTTGCGGCCCTTGGGCACCAGATCGAGCCACATGAACGCCCCCATCAGGAGCTCGTTGCCACGATGGTACGTCGAGTAGGTGTGGAAGATGTCGCCGCTCCCGTCCCTGGCAAAGATGCTGGTGCCGAACATATCCTCGCTGCTCTTGATCGGTGTGCCATAGTTGTAGATGGCGCGACCCGCCGCGAGATCCTCCTTCTTAAATGACACGCCAAAATCGAAATTGAAGGAGGTGCCATCGGAGGAAACCCACGGGAAAGTCCAGCCCAAGCGCCGCCTGACCCGCTCGATCTCAGCCAGGGGTGCGCGCGAGATGGCGGCAAATGATAGGTCGGCCTGCGCAAAATGCTGGCGCGCTGCATCGATGTGATCGGCGATGAAGGAGCACCCTTTGCAGATGCGCTCTGCCCCTGGTGCGAGCATGAAGTGATAGACCGCGAGTTGGTCGCGGCCCTGGAACAGGTCTTCCAGCAAACATCGGCCCTGGGGTCCTTCGAACACGTAGCGCGTCTCGACCTTGACCCACGGCAGGCGACGGCGCTCGGCGCGCAGGGCGTCGAGCTCGACGGTCATGGCTTTTTCCCTGGCCAGCAGCGCCGTGCGGGCGGCAAGCCACTCCTCGCGCGACACGACCTTCGGCGGGGCCAACGTGCTTATGCTCATCTCTCTCTCCTCTGGTTCTGGACCTGCATCACTCGGCGGGGCTCGCTCTCGTCGTTTTTGCCAAGCACCGGCGCGGTCAACCCCCGCGCTGCGTGCCAAGAGCATCGCCGCCGCTCTCGTCAAACAAAATGACCGAGGCTAAGGCTCCTCAGCACTGCTCGTACTCGTCGTGACGGCGCCACCAGGCGCCGGTCTCATTACGCCCCTTGGGGGCGCGGTCTAGCCACTGGTACATGCCCCACAGGCCGTCCAATCCGCGCGCATAGGTGGAATAGCTGTGATAGATCACGCCGCGCTCGAGCACGAAGCTGCTCATGCCGGGTCTTTCGCGCGTGTAGGTGGGCGCGTCGGTGCCGCAGCTCGCCGCGAACTGCGCCACGGGCTCCGGGACGTCTGTCGCATCCATGGCGTGGCCACCGCGTTCGTAGTTGTATTCGACCATGCCGCGGCGCTGTTGCTCGGTGGTAATTGAGACGTTGAAGTCGAAGTTAAAGTCGCTATCCAGTGACGACGCCCAGGGAAACGTCCACCCCATCCGGCGCTTGTACGCCTTGAGTTGCGGGAGCTGCGCCCGCGATACTGCCCAAAGCATCGCGTCGTGGTGCGCCAGGTGGACGGCGAAACCGTCAAATCCATCGGCGATCGCCGAGCAGGACGGGCACCCCGCCATGTAGTCGGGCCCAAACATGAAATGGTAGACGAGGAGCTGCGAGCGCCCGGCAAACAATTGAGCTAGCGACCGCTTCCCCTCTTCCGTGTCAAACATATAGGTCTTGTCGATGCGCACCCATGGCAATTGTTGCCGCTGGCGCGCAACCTCGTCACTGCGTCGGGTCAGCTCCTTCTCGGCCTTAAGCAGCTCCAGCCGAGCCGCAAGCCACTCTTGGCGTGTTCCGGTCTTGTGGTCGCTCATCGTTTCTCTACCTTTGCTGTCCTCTATCGGTCGCAACCTTCGCGATACGCCGTGCTCCAGGGTCGTGCGATAACCTAGGGAGCAAAATCGGAGGCTGGGAGTGACAAGTGTGGCGCGATTGAGATGGACTCGCTGATCACGGCCGCGGCGCGTGCCCTCGCCGCGGGTGATCCCCTCGGCGCATTGAATAGGGTTGCCCTGCGCGAGGACGCACCGGCGCTCGCGCTTCGAGGCATCGCTATGGCGCAGCTCGGCGATTTCGTTCGCGCAAGAGCCCTTCTCCGCAGCGCGGCGCGCGCCTTCGGTGCCAAGGAAGCGGTGGCGCGCGCCAGGTGTGTCGTCGCCGAGGCCGAGGTTGCGCTTGTCTCGCGCGACCTGGGCTGGCCGGCAAAAGCACTCGCAGCCGCGCGCCTGACGCTCGAGGCGAATGGCGACCGTGTGAACGCGGCGCATGCGCGCTATCTGGAGGTCCGGCGCCAGCTCCTGATCGGACGCCTCGACGAGGCCGAGCGGGCGCTCGCCGACCTCGACCCGGCGCATCTGCCGTCCGCCCTGCGGGCCGCTCACGAGCTCGCGCTTGCAGGGATCGCAATAAGGCGCCTCCGCACAAAGGCCGCACGCGCCGCGCTCGCGCGCGCCGAGCGCGCCGCGCGCGATGCGGGTATCCCGGCGCTGGCGGCGGAGATCGAAAATGCAGCCCTCGTTCTGAATACGCCCGCGGCGCGCTTGATTGCGCGTGGCGAGGAGCGCCCCCTCCTCCTCGAGGAGGTCGAGGCCCTGCTGCAGTCGAAAACCCTGATCGTGGACGCATGCCGGCACGTCGTGCGCGACGCTTGCAGCGTAGTTTCGCTTGCAAGACGTCCGGTTTTGTTCACGCTCGCCCGCGCGTTGGGTGAAGCTTGGCCCGACGACATGCCCAGAAGCATGCTGCTCGCACGCGCGTTCCGCGCAAAGTTTACCGATGAATCGCATCGTGCGCGCTTGCGTGTCGAAGTCGGGCGGCTTCGTGCCGAGCTGCGCACGCTCGCGGGGGTTAGCGCGACGAAGCGAGGCTTTGCTCTGGTGCCCCGGCGCGCACGCGAGATCGTCGTGCTGGCGCTGCCCGTTGAAGAGGAGCATGCAGCGGTCCTCGCGTTGCTTGCCGACGGAGAATCGTGGTCGAGCTCGGCCCTGGCGCTGGCGTTGAGGACCAGTCAGCGCACCGCGCAGCGGGCCCTCGACTCGCTTGCAGCCGCCGGCAAGGTGCAGTCTTTTGGTCGCGGTCGCGCGCGCCGGTGGATGACCCCGCCGGTGCCGGGATTCGCGACGACATTGTTACTCCCCGGACCACTGCCAAGCGATTAGGATGAGGCCATGAACCGAGCAGCCGCTGAAATCCTCCGGGAGTATGGACCCTTCCCCGGCGTGGAAAAGGTAAATGGGGTCACGTTTGACGGCCAGCACGTCTGGTTTGCGGCAGGCGACACGCTGAACGCCTTCGATCCCGTGAGCGGGAAGACGTTACGGTCCATCGATGTCGCCGCGCATGCAGGCACGGCCTTCGATGGCCAGCACCTGTTTCAGATTGCCGAAGATCGCATCCAGAAAATCGATCCGCAGACCGGCCGTGTGCTGGCCTCGATCCCTGCACCCGACGGCGGCAACTCGGGGCTCGCATGGGCCGAAGGGACACTCTGGGTGGGGCAACATCGCAATCGGAAGATCCATCAAGTCGATCCGCAAACAGGGGCGATCCTTCGCACCATCGAGTCCAACCGTTTTGTCACCGGCGTCACCTGGGTCGACGGCGAGCTTTGGCACGGAACCTGGGAAGGCAGCGAGAGCGAGGTGAGGCGCATCGATCCTCGCACGGGAGAGGTCCTGGAGCAGCTCGAAATGCCGGCTGGCATGGTGGTTTCGGGACTTGAGTGCGATGGCGGCGATCAGTTCTTCTGCGGAGGCGGAAGCAGCGGGAAGGTGAGAAGCGTGCGCCGGCCACGCCGAGGCTCCGCTGGCGGCAGCCCCACCGAGAACCGCGCCGGCGCCAGGCAGAAATAATTGTCACTCCCCACACGGGCGCCTGGCAACAGGGGTGGCGACTGTCGTTGCGTTGCTGGCAGCGGCCGCCTCCTTTATCCTTAATCGCGTGGGTCAGCGAGGCGACGCCAGCCGAGCGCGCCGAAACGCAAGGGTAAGGGAGGTTGGTGATGAAGCTTTACATGCATCCGGTTTCCACGGCGGCTCGTCCGGTTCGGCTGCTGATTGCGGAAAACGCGATCGACTGCACGGAAGAGGTGGTCGATATCCTGCAAGGTGCCCACTACCAGGAGCCGTACGCATCGCGTAACCCAAACCGGATGGTGCCGATGCTGGAAGATGACGATCTTCGTCTTACCGAAAGCTCGGCGATCCTCAAGTACCTGGCCGACAAGTATGATTTGCCGTCCTACCCAAAGGACTTGAAGCAGCGCGCAAAAGTCAATGAGGTGATGGACTGGCTAAACACCCAGTTCTATCGGGACTTTGGCTACGGGCTGGTCTACCCGCAGCTCTTTCCGCATCACAAACGCCGCAGCGACGAGGCACATGCCGGCGCGATCGCATGGGGACAGCAAGGTGCCAAGACTTGGCTACAGATTCTCAATGATCATTGGATCGGGCCAAAGAACCAGTATCTGTGCGGTGACCAACTCACCATCGCCGATTACTTCGGTGGTTCGTTGGTGTCGATTGGAGAGCTCATCGGTTGCGACCTCTCCCAGTACCCCAACATCGCGCGCTGGCTCAACAACCTGAAGAAGCTCAAATCGTGGGACCAGATCAACGAGGTCTTCAACGGTTTTGTAGCCGCCAATAAGGCCAAGGCGTTTGTGCGCCTTTAGGCGTCGGAGGCGTACCGCGAAATTGGCGCGGGCGCGCGCGTACCACCCCAGGCCCCGCGCCCGGCAACGCGACAAAACCCGTGCGAGCTCGGCGGCGGATAGAACCCGCAGGCGACGCCGGCGCTCCCCGCTAGCCCCGCGTACCCCCGAGGCGCGCGGGTTTAACGCACAACGCATTGCGTTGCAGGCTTGCCCCTCAGGTCGCGGGGTTGCCGTCCATCCCCTTTGTAAGGTTTCTCCCCGATAGCGGAATTTCCAGGGCCGCGAGCAGACTCCGTTGTCCCACTGCGGGCACCGGTGGTCATGCCCCCACGGCGGTTTCGTTGCAGGCGGTTCAGTTAGATTGAAAGCGCCCCCGCGGCATGGTGGAGAGGAGACTGGCTGTGAAACTGGCCCATGCTGCGCTGTTGGCACTGAGCATAGCCACTCCATACCTCGCCGCAGCCGACATCGACGCGTCCCAAGCCGATGCAAGACTGATTGGTATGCCGATCTACACCGCCGACGGCCTGTTGATAGGGCAGGTCACCAACGTCGGAACCTATGGCTCCAGCCGATCTTTGGTTGCCGCAGTCGGAGGGTTTATGGCCTTTGGACCAAGAATAGTGTGGATCCCGCTGAATTGGGCCGATAAAGAAGCAGATTACATCAGGCTGCTGCTGACCAGCGCGCAGGCGGGCATGCTGCTTGGCCCAGGGGTCGGCATCGGCAGCCGCTAAGGCGAGCCTCCGCGACGCGACGGCCCTCTCCGGGATTGTGTGATCTCCCCGGCTCCCCTCGTTCCCCCATGCCCAGCCCAACCACGCGGCTTGCAAATCGGAGAGAACGTCAGGCCCGTCTGCAAACGGCTCAGTCGTATGGCGCGCAGGATTTATCTGAACTTTGCAATGCGCTCCGCATTTTCAAGCAGAACCCTGGCACTGTCGGCGGCAGCCGTGCCGGTCGGCTCGCCATTGTGCATGACCCTTGGGTTCGACCAGAAGGGTACGCGCGGACACCCACCGCAGCCCACATTATAGCTCATGATATCTCGCCATTTGGTCCCGTTCACATAGCCATGCCCATAGGCGATCGGCATGTCATTGCTATCGGCAAACCGATCATGCCGGATGCCCAGGATGTGCCCTATTTCATGGGCCATGGACATGGAGATGGTAACGCACGCGTGATGCACGACGAAGAAGGCTTCATCAGACTCTGGTCCAACGCGCGTCGATAGTCCGCAACCGTTCGGATTGTCGATGACCAAGCCTACAATATCCGCGCGCTTTTCGTCGCGAAGCTTCTTTACGTTCTTAAACGCGCCAACCCCGTCAACCATCGCGTAAAGGTGGGTAAACTGATCTTCGCCGGACCCGTCATAGTTGAGGGGTTGCGTGTGCACCAGGCGTAAACTGATGTTGCCGAGGCCGCTGTTCCTGAAGCTCTCGTTGGTCTCATCGATGGCGACGGCGAGCAAGTCGGCGGGGTCGCGCACGTAACGCGCGGCCACGTTCGGCGTATAGAGCAGCATGACATCGATCGTGATGGCTTTGGCTTCCAGCGCCTGCCGATCCTTATCGGAAAAAGGTGCAATGCTTGGTTCAGGTGGCGGGAACCGCGGCGCCGCGCTCTCCATCAAATCTGGCATTGGCGCGCTGTCGCGCGCGGCAGCAGGAGCCGGATGGTCTGGCAATGCCTTGTCGTGCCCCAATTCTGCAAAGGCGTGCAGGCCACCACCCAAATTCTCAATGGCAAAGATGGAGCCGTCGTAGGCAAAATACCCGGTCAGGACTGCGTTGCCCCAGACCATGAGCGCGGCCCGCTCACCCGTCTCCTTGACAATGCCACGCCAGGAGATGCTGCCGTCCTCGCGGACGAAGGACGACGTGCGCACGAGGGTGATTATACCGTCACGGAACGGGAAGGCGATCTCGCCGCCAACGCTCTCCGCCGGCCCCTTGCCGTAGTGAACATTGGCAGAGCGGATCGATTTGGTGACCTTCTCAATAATCGCGCGCTCGTCCGGCGCCAACAGGTCGGGCTCAGCGCCCCAGGCCATCGACGCAGCCACCCAAACGGCGAGGAGCACAGCCTCGCCATACCCGCCGACGCCGGCAAAGAAGCGCCATTTCTGCATGCTACCCCCACCCACAGGGTCACCCCAAAATGCAAGTGCCGCCACTTCGGCGCGACACCATATACGTCCATCGCGAGCCAGGGTGCATCGGCAAAAACCCTGACAACCCCTGCGAACCTGACGCCAAGCGCGCACCCGCCACGCGCGTCCATGCGTTGTACGCCTCACCAATGGCCGAGAGCCCGACCCAGCTCGGGGGCGCAGGCCGCGCGCGTGCCCATTGTTACAAGTCGGTAAAGCACACGAGACGTTGCATGCGCGTGCGGTCGGCAAGCCTCTTTGCGCGCTTGCCTCGCCACCCCACTCCCCGCGCCACCTCAGGGGATCAGATCCAACCGTAGCGCCTCGCACGTCGCGTGCGTGCGATTGAGGGCGTCGAGCTTGGCTTGCGCTTTCTTGAAGTGGCTACGCACCGTCTCTTCGCCAATGGCGAGCGCCTGTGCGATTTCTTCCGTCTGCTTGCCGAGCGATGCCATGCGCAAGGCCGCGAGCTCCCGGGGTGTCAATTTTGGCACCGATCCAAGGCGTTCAACGTCTGAACCAGCCAGCTGCTCGAGGCGGAGCACCGCAAAACTGGCGGCAGCACATATCAAGATTCGGTGCGGGGCAGTCAGAATGTGCGAGAGCTCCTTGCGTGACCAGAACACGACGATCCACCGTCCCCCAACACCGTAGGTCAAACCGTCACGCATGCCGTACTTGAGCGCCAACTCGATCGACCAACGGTCCGCGCCGATGGGGTCAAACCACCGCGTGAGTTCGGTCCAGGTAAACGCGGCCAGGCTTGTCCTTGCCAAAAAGATGGCTGGTGTGAAGCGCGACTTCGCGAGCACCTTGTACTCGTGCCACCAACCCTCCGGCACATCGCTGTGGAGGAAAATGGACTTTCCAAGTTCAACTGTCTCCCAGTCACGGGCCTTAATGGGCAGACGCATCGCACCCATGACGTTCAAGGGGAGGCCCGAGCTGGAAACGACTTGCAATGCGTTGAGGACATCGTCCGGTCTATTTAATTCGCCGGCCGCGCGCGCAAATTCCGCCAATCTCATGTGAAGGTCGTGCGGAGAATTGGGGACAACTTTACCAATCGCCAATTGCGTCATGGTCTCCTCACAGCAGTGGAACGCATGCCCATGTCACACGCTGCGCTGGATCGCGATGGTGCAAAATCAGGAAAAACCCCCAGCTCGGAACTGGCCAATGCCGGCCGGTGCTCCTAGCTGCGTGGCGCTCGGGAACTGTGACCCCGGCCGGCACGCGAAAATGCGGCGCCTGTTTTTGGGTGGCGCCGTCGGTGCCGGCGCTGGACCCGTGACGCCGTTGTCAGGGCGCTGGTAGGGGCGGCGCCCGCGCCCTCGGAATGACTTGCTGTACCAACTGGGGCGATTGAACGCCAGCATGACGTGGGTGGTCTCGGCCTTGATGGCCGCGCCAATCTCTCGGAGGTGATGGTCGCTCGCCTGCGCGCCGCCGACGCTTGGCCCTGGGCGCCGGCCCCATCTAGTGGCCTGCCTAACATATGCGCTCGCGCCGAGACGGGGCCCCGCAGGAGTGGTGATGGGTCGGACCGGTAACCGCTGGGCGGTGGGCTGCGGATGGGGTGGTCAACGCCCCTGACCTTTTTTCCGGCCCAGAGCGCGCAAGGCTCACTCCCCAGCAGACGCCGGGTCAGCGCTGCAAAGCCCGGTCGGCCGCGCCGCGGCATCAGGCCGGCGCCGCTTGCCAGCCGGTTGGTTCGGGGTGTTCCCGTGCTCATCTTCGTGGTTTCCACGGATTTGTCGAACGGCCAAATGCAGCGAGACTCCCGGCAGGCATCGCACGTCCTAGCTAGGAGCCGTTCATGAAACGCTATTTATTTGCCCTGTTCGCCGCTGCTGCCCTGAGCGCTCCCGCCTCAGCAGCAGACTGCGCCAAGGACTATAAGGAGTTTTGGACCAACCTCGATCGCGAGGCGTTCGCGCGCCTAACTCCCGAGCAGATGATCGACCTCAACCGCACCACGCTGAGAGTGTACGATAGTTGTGCCTCGGGCGATGAACGGTTCACGGCCGGCAATTTCTTCAATCAGCTCGATGCGTCGCGATACGCGAAGGCCTCCGATATCTTCAGCAGCGGCGCCTTCGCACCGCCAGGCGCCAAGAAGTAGCGGTTACCGACCTCTTGGCCCGCACACCGGCCTACAATCGCCGGGTGCCCGCCCACGCTCTGGCGCGCAACGAGAATGGCCGGCCCCGCACGCCGCGGAGCCGGCATTGCCTTTCTGTTATCGAGGGCGGCGGCGGGACCGTTTGTGCGGGGCGCGCGCGCGCGCGCGGGGCGGTTCTATGGCACTCAGCGGTCGGCGCACTGGGGCCCACGCATCGTCCTCATGCGGGGCGCGGGGGTGGCATCCTTTTGCATGTAGGAGGCACGCGAGGGCAGATCCTTGGGAGCCACCATTTTGGCCTTGGCTGCCATGGGTGCGCCAGCCATAGCGTCGGGCATTGACTTTGACATCGAGGAGGGCAGACCAGGGGAGGCGCCCGTGGCGGCATCACCACTGCCCATCGGCATGTTGGCGGCTTGCTTGGCGCCAGGGGCCGGCAGCACAGCGATATCGCGGACGTCGGACGGAAGACCCGCGATGGCCTTTCCAGCAGCCGCGTTACCGGTAGTCAGGTCCAGCACATAAAGCTTGCCGTTGGCGACGAGCATGCCCGTATTGGCGCCCGTGCCGTCCGTGACGATGTCGAAACCGATCTTATCGACAGTCACTCCGAGCATGCCAATGGTGTTCAGGACCCCGTCATTCGGCGGAGCCTGGCGCAAAAGCACACCGCGTCCAGTGTCGATATCGTAGAGCGTGGTCTCCTTTGCACCCTTAACCGAATTGCTATAAGCGCCGGCCACGACGATTGGTGGCCTGCCAGCCCCAGGATCGTTGGCCGCGAACTTGAGAGGTTGGTCTTCGGTGACTTTGCCGCTATCGACGTCCGCCCTAAGGTTCGTGCCGTCCGCACCGATGATGCGCAGCTTGTCGGCCACCGGATTGAAGTCGACGGTCACCTGGACATCGGCCACTGGCAGCTTGTCCAGCTTGGATTTGGCAGTGGCCTTGCCGGTCGAGGGCTCGATAATGGCAATGCTGCCGTCGCTCGCCAGGGCATAAAGCCGTCCGTCGGCTGGACGGACATCGATCCCCAGGATTGGGCCGACACCGTCTATTTTCACGAGGTTTGTCGTGCGCGCTGTGCGACTGTCGATGGTGGCAAGAATATCTTCACCGATCAGGGCAACGATGCTGTCCGCCCGGGCCGCAGAAGCCTGCATGGCCAGGGCCGCAGCCAAGGCTAGATGATAACGCATGGGGCTCTCTCCTTCTGGAACGGTGCGGAAATTCGCGCCCGTTGGCAGAGGTACGTGGCGGCAGACACCTGGGATCATGCGCTCGAATAACGTTTTTGTGCGCGACGCGTTATGCGCGGAAGCCCCCCGTTCGGAGCCGGCGAGGCGTTAGCCCCGACCGTTCAGCGCCGGTGCGCAAAGGCGATCCTTGAGACGACGGTTGGCAGGCGAGCGGGCCGCGCCACCGGCGGGGCTAGCGACCCTCGCGACAGGCGGCTGGATCAAGCACCGGCCCTTAGCCCACCGCCACTTCTTTAAAGCGGCGCAAGATTTCGATTTGGTCCTCGAATTTTGGCACGCGGTACATCGGGTAGAGCATCACCATATCAGCGCTCAGTTTGCGCCAGCCGTCGGCCGCGGCCGCCCAACGCTGGGGATCCGCCTCGTGCATGCGCAGCCAGCCTTCGATCCCGAACTTGGCAGGATCACGCCCATGCTTCTTCATCTCCCCCCGCAGCAGGGCAAGCTTCTGCTCGGCCTTTTCATCGGGCGCAATGATGGGCATCCAGCCGTCACCAAGTCGCGCCGCTCTCATCACCACGGCATCAGAGATACCTCCAAACCAGATCGGGATCGGCCGCTGCACCGGTGGAGGCACAATGTTGACCTCCTTCAAGTCGTGGAACCGACCATTGAATGTGACGAGATCCTCCGACCATAACCGCCTCAGCACCTCCACTTGCTCCGCCTGCCGGGCGCCACGCGTTTTCCAGTCCTCGCCCAGAGCCTCGTACTCGACGTGGTTCCAGCCAACACCGATGCCGAGTCGCAGTCGGCCACCGCTCAAGAGATCGGCCTCGGCGGCCTGTTTGGCGATTAAACCCGTCTGGCGCTGGGGGGCGATCAGCACACCGCTCGACAGGCGAATCCGCTTTGTGACGGCGGCAAGAAAGCCCAGGGTCACAAAGGTCTCATGAAATGGATCCTTCTCATTATAGAGCGGGGTCCAGCCGTCGCGCGCCGTGGCGCCGAACACATGATCGGGCACTTCTATGTAGGCATAGCCGAGGTCTTCGGCGGCTTGCGCCCAGTCGCGGATCTGTGCTGGATCATTGCCAATATCGCGGGTTGGAAACATGGCGTTGAGCTGCATGATCACGCTCCCTTCACACTGATCAGGGATCCGAGCCTAGCCGAGCGGCGAGCCCTTGTCGCCTCAGCCGTGCCTAAGTCTCGCAAGGTGGGTCGGGCTCCCAGTGCGCCGATCAGACCCTGTTGGCCGATCAACCCGGTTGCTTGTGCGCGGCTGACGGCCAGCCCCAGGGCTGCCATCGGCTTCGCGAGCGCCGCCTGAGCACGACCGCTACCGCGACATGCGCGCTACTGTGATGGCGGCTCGTCGCCAGCTGAAGAAGCGGGGCACGCGCTCGCAATAGGCCCGATACGTCTCACCATAGGTCGCTGCAAGCCATGGTTCCTCTGCCAACACCATCAGGACGTAAGTGGTGATCATGGCAGCACAAAGTATGTACGTCGGAGCACTGTTGGCAGCCACGGCCAGGCAAGCGTAAACGACAATCAGGGTGGCGTTTTGCGGATTGCGGGTCCAGCGGTAAATGCCCGTCGTCACCAGCCCGTCCTGCGCGCCGTAGCTGTTGTCCCTGCCAAGCAGGAAAAATGCATGGACGAAGAAGGCAACCGACACCAAGAGCAAGGCGATTGCGACAACCCGCAGCCAGGCAGGTAAAGCAAGCAAATCCAGGCCATATGTCAGGGCCGCCACCACGAAACAGAGCACGTTGAGGGAACGGAACAGCGGCCAGAATACGTAGCTTTGCCAGCTACCCGCACCGGGCGTTGGCCAGATGCGAAGGCTGGGGCGGAGTAGCGTCCCTAGCAGCAATCCAACAAGCACCGTCGCCACGACGCAGCCGAGCATGAACATGACCGTGGTCACCTGATCCCCCCGAAGAACTTTATGCTCTGCGGCACGCCCAGCGGCAGCGCTGCGAAGTTTAGCAAGAGCGACGCTGCGCCAAAAGGCGCCCACGGCGCGAGCCCGGGGCATTGTGCAAGTGTTTGCATGCGCTAACACTTGGGCTCGGTCGGCGGCGCAAAACGTGCCGCATCGCCACACGCATCGGCGCCAGGGGTGGCAAGCTTTGCTCACTCTTTACGGGCCGTGGACCTGGCAATAACAAAACGCAGTTTACGGCCGGACCAGCGCGGGCCGGCATAGTCAACGCCCACGCGTGGGGTGGCGAGGACACGAGCTGGCCCGGCGCCCGCTTCAAACCAGAGCCCAGCCTGTTGGCCGGCGCGACGGCCATTGAGCGAGCCATCGATGGCGAGAGCGCGCGCGAGCCTGCCTGGGCCCGATACGCCTCCGGCCGCACGGATGAGCACTGCGGCGGGGTAACCGGCTGGCCCCGTGACGACGTTGAGCATCCAATACATGCCGTACACCAGATACACATAGAGAGTGCCCGCAGCAGCAAACATGACTTCGGTGCGAGGTGTTCGTCCGCGAGCGGCGTGGCAAGCAAGGTCGTGCGGACCCAGATAGGCTTCCGTTTCGGAGATGATGAGGGCAACCCGTTGCCGACCGATGCGGCGCACGAGTGTCCTTCCCGGCAGATCGCGCGCCACAATATCGGCGGGCCTGTCAAAAAAGGCCGTTTCGAGTACGGCGGTTTCGTGCATTGCCATCGTTGTGACCGGAACGGGCGCTGCCAAGTGCGTGTTCGCCAAATGCCGAAAGGCTAACGAGGGCTCCTTTGGGCTTGGCCGCGGAGGCATCCTCAAGTCCGGACTTTTCTCCGCCTGGCGAGCGCGGCGCTATCCCTTCGGAACGGGCGGGAGCGCGGGCAAACTTCGGCCAGAAAATGCACAAGCGTGCCGGCAAGCGAATCCTCCTTTAGACCGTAGTGAACGTTCATCCCGCGCTTCTCCCGCCAAACCAAGCCCGCATTCTCCAGAACTGACAGGTGCTTTGAGATGGCCGGCTGCGTCATGAGATCGGCGAATCGTTCGGCGATCTCACCCGCCGTCATGTCGGTTTTTGAGAGATAGGCAAGTATACGCCGGCGCGGGGCCGATGACAGCGCCTCGAATATTTTATCGGCTGACATTCACCACTTTGTCCTCGGCAAAACCGGCCCCTTGCCAGACCTAATGCCCTCGCTATATAACTAAGAAGTTATATAATGTAAAGGATAGGAACGTCGGACCAATCCAGCCAAAGGAATTGCTCCATGGTGCCGGCACCATCGTTTCCGCACGCGTCCTTCGATCCCGTTGATGCGGCTTTGCAAAACTCGGAAGGGACCTTTCGCACCGTGCGTATGCAAGACGCCGAGGGCAGCGACGCCGTTACCGGTGCTGTGGTTTGGCAGCCCCGCAAGTCGCTGTGGATTACAAGCATGACGCTTGGCGCACTGATTGGCGGGCCGCTGCTATTCACCTGGGATGCTCTGGTTCTCTTTCTCGTCACGACCGCCTTAACGGTGTGTCTCGGCCATTCCCTGGGCATGCACCGGCGCCTGATCCATCGCGCCTTCGACTGCCCAATGTGGCTGGAAAGATCGTTCGTCTATTTAGGCACGCTGGTCGGCATGGCTGGCCCGTTTGGCATGATCCGGCAGCATGACATGCGCGACTGGGCGCAACGCAAGCCGACTTGCCACCCCTATTTGGCGCACCGTGCCGCGCTCATCCGTGATGCTTACTGGCAGCTGCATTGCGAGCTGAAACTTGCACATCCACCCGAGTTACACATGGAACGGCGCGTCTCCGCGGACCCGTTTTATCGATTTCTCGAGCGCACCTGGATGGCGCAGCAAATGCCGTGGGCCGTGTTATTTTTCGCGCTTGGTGGGTGGTCTTGGCTGGTGTGGGGAATTGCCGTGCGGGTCGCGGCGTCCGTCACAGGTCACTGGCTTGTTGGCTACTTCGCGCACAATTGGGGCCGGCGCTCCTGGCATGTGCATGACGCGGGCGTGCAGGGCTACAACGTCGCCTATTGTGGGCTCATCAGTATGGGTGAGGCCTGGCACAATAACCATCATGCCTTTCCAGGCTCCGCTCGGCTTGGCCTGAAACCGGGAGAAACGGATCCAGGCTGGTGGGTGCTGCTGGCACTGGCCAAGATTGGCCTGGTGTGGGGGATCAAGACGCCCGAGCTGCTGCCCAATCGAGCAAATCTTGTCCCTCTCGGCAAGTGAGGGCCCCGATGTCTCTACCCCTCACCTTCAGCGGCCGAATGCGCCCGCTTGCCTACTTGTTCGCGTCTCTCGGCATTTTCTTAAGCCAGCATTTAACCGCCGTCGTCGTCTTTGAGCTGAGCTGGCAACGGCTGCGAGCTCTGGCTGCGGATTGGCATTTCTATGTCATGCCCCTGCAGACCTTGGCAAAGCACAGCAATGCCCCTGGCCTTCGCCTCATCTTGGCGCTCGCTGCCCTTCTGCTGGCAAGCTGGGCGCTCTCCGCGTTGGCCTTCCGCAGAGCCGCGGATGCGGATGTCAGCGGATGGATTGCGGCTTTCGCCATAGCGCCCGTCGTGCAAATCCCCACCATCGTGCTGTTGAGCGCATTGCCATCACGCGGGACGGGTGGCGACCGCCCGCCCGCCAAGCCCGAGGCTCAACTGGATTGGGCGACCGCCAGCCTAGGCCTTGTCATTGGCGTGGCCGTGACGCTCTTTGCGGTCGCGGTCAGCACGCTTCTTTTCGGCGCCTACGGCTTCGGTGTCTTCGTCGCCTCGCCATTCACCATTGGCGCAACAACGGGCTATTTTGCGAACCGAAAGACGGATGTGGGGTCATGGCCCACCGCCAAATTGACCTCTGGCGCGCTTCTCTTGGGTGGACTGGGACTTGTCATTGTTGCTTTGGAAGGCCTCATCTGCATCCTGATGGCTGCCCCTCTTGCCATCGCCTGTGCACTCGTCGGGGCTCTCATGGGACGCGCCATCGCCGTCTACACGCGACGGCCGCCCCAGCAGGCGCTCTCGTGCTTTGCCCTCCTGCCTATCATCTTCGCGCTGGAAAGCAGCCTGCCGACGGTCGTCCAATTTGAGACGCACGGCCGCATCCAGAGCCGCGCACCGGCGAGCGTGGTTTGGAAGGTGCTCGTCAATACAGACCTGTCACGGGAGCCCGTCGCTCTGCCCTTTCGCTGGGGTATCGCCTATCCGATCCGCGGTGAGGTGCTTGGCGAAGGGATCGGGAGCATTCGAATCGGCGAGTTTTCCACGGGGACCGCGCGCGAGCGTGTCACTGAGTGGATCCCAAACCGCAAACTGGCCTTCGTCATGCTGAACGAGGTGCCGGCCATGCGCGAGTTGAGTCCCTACGCTACGGTTCACGCGCCGCATGTGGTCGGCTATTTCCGGACCACCAACACGAGCTTTGAGCTTGTCCCCCTTGAGGATGGCGGCACCGAACTCATCGAGCGAACATCACACGTCCTGAGGCTTGAGCCCGTGCTTTATTGGTTGCCGTTAGCGCGCTGGGTTGTGCATGAGAACAATGCCCGCGTACTGACACATATCAAGCGCCAAGCCGAAAAAAATCATGCGGCGAGCCACTGAGGACATGGGTTGGTGGAAAATCCGAGATCGCCTCGCGCTGCGCCTGTTGGGAGATGCAAACATGGCAACCGATCGAGTAACGATCAGCAGGATCTTGAAGGTCAATCATGCCGGCGAATATGGAGCCATCCGCATTTACCGAGCCCAACTTTGGGTGGCTCGGCGCATCTATCCTGAGATCGCGACGTTTCTCGAGGAGACCCTGGCCCACGAACTCCGGCACTGTGCAATGTTCAGGGCAGCAATGTCCGAGCGGGGGGTACGCCCCTGCCGGATCATGTCGCTCTGGGGAAACGGTGGACTGATGCTTGGACTTTTTACCTCGTGTCTCGGCCGGCAAGGCATTTGGATTTGTACGGCGGCCGTGGAAGGCGCCGTGCACCGACACCTCGAGGAGCAGCTGCATTTCCTGCGCGGTAAAGATGACAACCTCCACTCCCTGATCCTCTCAATTCAGAGGGAAGAATTGGATCACCTCAGCCATGCCGAGGCGCGCCTAACCTCTAGGGCCGCCTGGGCAAGATTGCTCAATGGGCTCATTACTGCCTGCACGGATGCTGTCATTTGGCTGTCAACTTGGGGGACATCCTCCAAGATGGTGAGCGAGCTGGCGGCGGCACGGTCCGCTGCCGCACACGTTGGGAATATTCGCGCCACAACCTCCTCGCCCAGCTCCAACGCGACCGAGGTGAGGGGATGATGTAGTCCTCACCCGTGAAGGCGCGGCCTCGGTCGCATGCGCCAGCCCGTGAGGTAGCGGTAACAGGCGCACCCGTATGCGCGGCAGCAGTGGATCACGCCGGGGTCCGAAGTGCCCGAGACGGACGTCCTTTGAGCCGCGATTACTGCGACCACATGAGGCAACCATATTTGTCGAGCCTGACGGACCCGTGCCGAAGCGCAATGACGCTCGCAAGAGCGTGATTGTCTGCCGGCGAACCAAGTCCTTTTAGGCTAGGATTTGCTGGCTCCGTTCATAGCCATCGTGCGGAAGTTTTCCTCGGGTCTCGGCTTCGCGTGGGATATCATGGGCCGGAGCGCGCCGAGGTCTGGTGGACGGACCGCCCGTCATTTTAGGGCAAGGCTGCAAAGGAATAAATCTCGTCATGGCATCCGAAGCGTCAGCAGCGGGGGATACGCATCAACCCATTGGGCGTGCGAACGTTGATCTGGAGCAAGAGCTTGCTGAGGCACATCGGCGCGAGGCCGCGACTGCCGAAGTTCTCAAGGCCATTAGTCGCTCGACTTTCAATCTCCAAGACGTGCTGGACAGTCTGATCAAGAGCGCGGTTGAGCTCACGGGCGCCGAGACGGGGCTCATCATCAGGCAAGATGGCGAGGTCTATCGCCCCGCGGCCATCTACGGCGCCTCTCCCGAGTTCATCGCCAGCGCAAAAGAGAACCCGATTCCGCACGGCCGCCAATCGGCGACGGGTCGGGCGGTGTTTGAGCGCCGGGTCGTCCACATCCACGACGTGTTTGACGATCCCGAGTATACCTGGGTTGGCCAACAGACGGCTGGGGTTCGCACCATCCTCGCCGTGCCAATGCTGAAAGAGGATACCGTAATCGGCGTGATCGGATGTGGGCGCCGCGAGGTGCGGCCCTTCACGGCACAGCAAATCGAGCTTGTGCAGACCTTCGCCGACCAGGCGATCATTGCCATTGAGAACGCGCGGCTGTTCGAATCGGAGCAGAGGCAGAAACGCGAGCTGCAGGAGGCGCTGGACTACCAGACCGCCACGAGTGAAGTGTTGCGGGTCATCAGTAGCTCGCCGAATGAGTTGCAACCTGTACTCGAGACGATTCTGGAGACGGCGCAACGGCTTTGTCACTCGGACCGAGCCCAATTCTTTGTGTTGGATAACGGCAAATGCCGCCTCGCCGCGCACAAAGGATCGGATCCTGAATTCGTGAAGTTTGTTAAAGAGAACCCAATCTCAACGGAGATTGGAACGCCTAGTCCGACGGGCAAGGCCGCACGCGAGCGTCGTACGATCCACGTGCCAGACGTCGCTGCGGATGCAGAGGTTGCGCGTTGGCATCTCGAGAGGGGAGCCACGGGGAAGTCGATCCTGGCGGTTCCTCTCATTCGCGGCGGGGTCGCGATTGGCGTGATCACCTTGGTCCAGATGACCGTGCGGCCGTTTACGCCAAGACAAATCGAGCTTGTCAGCACGTTTGCTAGTCAAGCAGTAATCGCAATCAACAATGTCGATCTTTTCGATGAGGTGCAGGCACGCACACGCGAGCTGCAGAAGGCGCTCGAATATCAGACGGCGACCGCGGAGGTGCTCAACGTCATCTCGCGTTCGCCAAATCAGCTTCAACCGGTGCTCGATGCGATCGTGGCGACCGCCGGTAGACTATGTAGGTCAGAGTTTGCCACGGTCTACAGGCTGAACGTGGAGGACGGAAAATATTGGCTGGCGGCCACCAACCGAATTGACGCTGCGATCCTGAAAATCCTGCAGCAGGAGCCCGTCGTGCCGGGGCGAGGCACGATCGTCGGCCGGGCCGCGCTCGAGCAGCGCACTGTGCATATGTCCGATTGCCTCGCAGACCCGGAATTTACCTGGCTGGAGGCACAGCGGGCCGGCAAGCACCGCACCATGCTCGCAGTGCCGCTGATGCGAGACCATGCCCCCATCGGCGTCATTGTCCTATCTCGCACGGTGGTAATGCCCTTCAGTGAAAAAGAAATCGAGCTCATAGAGAGTTTCGCCGACCAAGCCGTGATAGCCATCGAGAACACCCGATTGTTCGAGCAGGTGCAGGCGCGCACACGCGAGCTGCAAGAGGCGTTGGAGCAGCAGACGGCGACCTCCGAGGTCCTGAGCGTCATCTCCAGTTCGCCCGGGGAATTGCAGCCGGTGTTCGAAGCCATGCTCTCCAATGCAGTACGCATCTGCGAGGCCGGGTTCGGCGTAATGTGGCTCTGCGAAGGTGGTGGACTGCGATCGGTCGCACTACATGGCGCACCACCTGCGTTGGTCGAGGTGCGCCAGCGCGAACCCGTCGTCAAGTTCGATCCGAGGACGCCCGTTGGGCGAGTCATTAACGCCAAGCGCACCCTCCGTATTGACGATTTGACCGCAGACGCGAGCTATCTTGAGGGCAACATCCGCGTCGTAAACCTGGTCGAACGCGCGGGCGCCCGTTCGGTCGTTTTCGCGCCCATGCTGAGGGAGGGCGAGCCGATCGGCGTGATCACCATCTACCGGCAGGAGGTGCGCCCGTTCACCGACACGCACGTCGATCTGGTGAGCAATTTCGCCAAACAAGCGGTGATTGCGATCGAGAACACGCGCTTGCTCAATGAGCTCCGCGAATCGCTGGAATTTCAGACCGCCACCAGCGAGGTGCTTAGTGTGATCAGTCGCTCCAAATTCGACCTAAAGCCGGTGGTCGACACCATCGTAGAAACTGCCGCCCGCTTGTGCCGTGCTGACCGTGGCGCATTGATGCGCTTCGAGCCGGGTGGCCTCCGGCTCTTACCAACGTCGCGCGGGCGCTTCGACCCGCTCGCAACAGGGTTAGCCAACAAGCTTGCTCCACTTGTTCCCATCAATCGCGGATCCATAGCCGGTCGAGTTGCGCTCGAAGGTCGCACGGTCCATGTGCACGACATCCAAGCCGACCCTGAGTACACCCTCATGCGCGGGGCGCCGGGCGACGATCGCCGCACCGGTCTAGGTGTACCGCTGATTAGCAACAGTGGTCCGTTGGGTGCCATCATTCTTCAGCGCACAAAAGTCGAGCCGTTCACCGACAAGCAGATCGAATTGGTTGAGACCTTCGCTGACCAGGCCGTGATCGCGTTCGAGAATACCCGGTTGTTCGAGGAAGTGCAGGCTCGCAACCGCGATCTCACTGCCTTGGGCGAGGTTGGACGCGCGGTAAGCTCGACGCTCGATTTGAAGGCGGTGCTAAAGACCATCGTCGACCGAGCCGTCAACCTTTCCAACACAGATGCCGGGTCGATATTCTACTATCACAAGGCCACCGGGTCTTTTGAGCTTGGCGAGACAACCGGACTGGATGCGGACGTGGTTGCCAAGTTTCGCAAGCTCGACATTTCTGCGAAGGAGACCGGTCTTGGTGAGGCGATTACCAAGCGACAACCACTGCAGTTCGCTGACCTGACGCAGCGTCCGAGTGAGCCGTTGCTCGACGCCGTGCTTGCAGCGGGCTTTCGTGCATCGCTCATTGTCCCACTGCTCGCGGCGGAGGGGCCGCTTGGCACGCTCATCTTGCGGCGACGCCAGCCGGGGGAGTTCCCACAATCGGTTGTCAGCCTCATGCAGGCCTTTGCGGACCAATCCGCGATCGCGCTCGAGAATGCGCGCCTGTTCGAAGAGATTGCACAAAAAAGCCGGGAACTAGAGATCGCCAGTCAGCATAAGTCGCAGTTCGTCGCCAACATGAGCCATGAATTGCGAACCCCGCTTGCCGCCATGCTGGGCTATGCGGAGCTCTTGCGGGACGGCATGTTCGGCGACCTGCCGGAAAAAGCGACTGGGATCATCGAGCGCGTGCAGGCCAACGGCAAGCATCTGCTCAGTCTCATCAGCACCGTGCTCGACATCTCCAAAATAGAGTCTGGTCAATTTCAATTGAGTCTCGTCGAATACTCACTCGATAGCATGATCGAGACGGTGCGTGTGGCAACCGAGTCGCTCGCCGCCGCCAAGAAACTCGCCTTCAGGACTGACGCGGCAAAGGGACTGCCCTACGGCCTCGGCGACGAGCCACGTCTCACCCAGGTTCTGCTCAATTTGGTCGGCAACGCCATCAAATTCACGGACGCGGGCGAGGTATGCATCTCGGCCGCTGTCAAGAGTGGCCGCTTCGTTGTGAGCGTCAGCGATACCGGTCCTGGCATCCCGGATGAGGAGCGTGAGCGTATCTTCGACAAGTTCCACCAAGTAGACAGCACGAGTACCAAGACCAAGGGTGGCACGGGTCTCGGACTGGCGATTGCCAAAGAGATTATCGAAATGCATGGCGGCCACATCTGGGTCGAGTCGAGCGTCGGTCGGGGCTCGACTTTCCACATGGAGCTGCCCGTGCGTGTTCAAGCCACAGGGGCAGCCGCATGACCCATCGCATACTCGTCGTCGAGGACCAGGAGGACTTGAGGCAGATCGCGCGTTTTGCGCTGGAGGGCGCCGGCTACGAGGTTATCGAGGCCGCGACTGGCGCGGAGGCGGTCGCCAAAGCCGAAACCGAGCATCCCAATCTCGTGCTGATGGACATCCAGCTTCCTGTGCTCGACGGATATGAGAGTACGCGCCGGATCAAGGCTCTGCCCGGAATGACGCGGACGGCCGTTATCGCGGTCAGTTCGTTTGCAATGAGGGGGGATGAGGAAAAGGCGCGTGCGGCCGGCTGCGATGGCTACGTGACGAAGCCGTATAGCCCCAAACAGCTGGTCGATCTCGTCCGCCAGTTTCTCGCCAAAGCCTGACGACCTCCCAGCCGTTGCCATCGGCAAGCAAAATTGGGCAGCTATGCGCGTTTGCTTATAGGTCTGGGCACAATGTGAATTGGATAGACTTCGCCTGCGGGTCAATTTTGCGCATAGTCAGGACCCGCTTGGCAGGTCTGGAGAACTGCCGGTAACCGACCGAATGGGTGCCGCGCCGACCTTGCCGGCTAAAGCTTGGACAAGTCGCTCTCTGGATCGTAGGTCTTTCCCTCAACGTCCTTTGTGATGACTTGGCCGCAGATGACCTCGCCGCGTTTTTGATCGAACGTGAGGGTCGGCTGACCGTAAAGTTGCCAGCCGCTATTGAGCGCGTGCGTCACGCGATGACAGAACGCCGCATCGTCCTTGCCCGTGAGATAGCGATAGGCTTTCATCGTTCTGGGTCTCCGAACCGCCGTGTGGCCGGTCCTTGGATTAGCGTCGCTTTGTGACTTTTCACCAGGGTCACCAATGGCATCGCGACCGAAGTGTGAGCCGGAGACGGCCTGCGCCGATTTGCCACCCGAAAGCCGGGGTGGGCGCTTCATTCCGCACCGGGGCTGGCTGGCTGAGGTGCCCAGGGAAACCATCGAGATGCACCGCGTCCGCTCGATCGCCAATAAAAGTGCCACGCCCAAAAGGCTGGCCCATGTGCCCAAGGGCGTGGCTTGGCGCGACCCGGGGGTGGGAGGTCAGCCCTGAGCGACGCCGTGTGGGGCGTCATAGATACGAACGAGCCCTCAGCATCGTTGCAGGAGAGTGCCACGCCCCGGAGGCATCACGACCGAGGCGTGGCCGCGCTGCAGCTGGGCTGCTCATGCTCATTGGCAGCGGGGTAAACCCAATCGCGCGCGTTACGCAGGTACGACTGATCGGTGATCAGCGTTTTAGCCTTACGTACTTTTAATTTATGCAAGCGCCGATTAACTAAGAAGACCCGCGAAGATCGGCCACGAGGGACCAAGAAGTACCGGAACTCACAGCGGTAAACCCTCACCGATCCTGTGGCAATTTGATGCGCTGTCCCTATGCTGAGCAAGGGCTCAGCCGGTTCCACAGTTTCGCGTATGCGCTGCAGGAAGCCTCCTAGCCCACCACCCTCAGCGCTACGTCGCGCACGCAGCAACATCTGTGCAGAAAAATCTCCACCAACGACCCGCACCCCCCCGCTTGCAGCAATGGAATAGTCGGGCGACCACTTCCACACGCGAGGTCGAGAACGCGATCACCTCGTGCGCACGCCGTCTCGACGTAGAAGCGCTCAGGAGGGGGTCGGTTGGCGCCATCAAGTCTACAGATCAGGGCAATCGTAGAGGGTGCTTGCTCAGGGACAACGATGATATCGGTCGACGCAGCTGAAAACTAGGATGATCCCTATGTCGGGATGGCGCTCGCTCGATGATGTTGGGTCAATTTTTCACATCGCACCGATACGCGGGTCCGGAGGCATCGGACAGGATGGCTGGTGCACGGATGGCTAATGTAGCAGCCAAGAATAAACAGTCCGAAAACGGACATTGCTGTCGCCAAGAAACCAAGGCAAGCTTCCCCCACAAGAAATCTCCCTGGTTAGCCCGGCGTCGAATAAAGTCCTATCGGAAGGCGGATTTGATGGCTCCGTTCATAGCTATCTTGCGGAAGATTTCGTCGGGTTGCGGCCTAGCGTGGGCTATCATGGGCCGAACGCTGGCATTTGCTTAGTACTGAACGGATGTGATGTCACTCATGCAGCCCGAAGTGTCAGCAGCCGGGGCAGATGATGATCTCGTTCGCAGAGTTGCGGATCTGAAGCACGAGCTAGGCGAGGCCCATCGGCGCGAGGCCGCGACTGCCGAGGCACTCAAGGCCATCAGCCGCTCGACTTTCAATCTCCAAGACGTGCTGGACAGTCTGGTAAAGAGCGCCGTGCAACTCACGGAAGCCGACACGGGGTTGATCACAAGGCCAGATGGCGAGGTCTATCGCGTTGCGGCAAGCTGCGGTGCCTTTCCCGAGTTTATCGAGAGCGCAAAAGAGCATCCGATCCCCCAGGACCGCCAATCGGCGACGGGCCGGGCAGTGGCTGAGCGTCGGGTCGTCCACATCCACGACTTGTTTGACGATCCCGAGTATACGTGGATTGGCCAACAGACGGCTGGGGTTCGCACCATCCTCGCCGTGCCAATGCTCAGAGAGGATATCGTAATCGGTGTGATCCTGTGCACGCGCCGCCAGGTGCGGCCCTTCACCCCAAAGCAAATTGAGCTCGTGCAGACATTCGCCGACCAGGCGGTGATCGCCATCGAGAACACGCGCCTCTTCGAGGAGGTGCAGGCGCGGACGCGCGAGCTGCAGGAATCACTTGAATACCAAACTGCCACCGGTGAGGTGCTTGGAGTAATCAGCCGCTCGCCGACCGAGCTACAGCCCGTGCTCGACTCGATTGCAGCAACCGCCGCACGCCTTTGCGAGTCTGTGGACGCGCAGGTCTGGCGAGTGCAGGACGGAAAGCTTGCCATGGTTGCGCAGCACGGCGATCTGCAACGGCCTCCTGCAACTTTTCCTGGGCTACCTTTAACGAGAGGGACCGTCACCGGGCGCGCTGTTTTAGATCAGCAAACGATCCACGTCGATGATGTCGCCGCATTGGTCGAGACTGAATACCCCGATGCAAAGTCCCCGCAGGCTGCAGTTGGCCACCGCACGACCCTTGCGACACCCCTGCTCAGGCGAGGTGAGGCGCTTGGCGCGATACTCTTGCGAAGGATGGAGGTGCGCCCCTTCACTGCGAAGCAGCGCGTTCTGTTGCATATGTTCGCAGACCAAGCCGTGATTGCGATCGAGAACGCGCGTCTGTTCGAGCAGGTGCAGGCACGTACCCGCGAGCTGCAGGGCGCGTTAGAATACCAGACCGCGACGGGGGATATTCTCAATGTCATCAGCCGCTCACCAAACAAACTGCAGCCCGTCTTGGACGCGATCGTTCAGACGGCACATAAACTTTGTCAATCGGATCGAGCCCAATTCTTCATCTTAGAAAACGGGAAATACCACCTGGCAGCCTACCGAGGGACCACCAACCCTCAATTTCAGGAATACCTTGCGAATAACCCAATCGCACCAGAGCCTGGGTCTGGATCCACGACTGGAAAAGCTGCCAGGGAGCTGCGCACGATTCATGTCCCCGATAGCCTAGCCGATCCAGAGTTTGCCACCGGTGAAATCCATCGCGCGGGTAGGGGACGCTCCTTACTTGCCGTGCCCCTCGTGCGCGAGGGCGAAGCAATCGGGGTCATTACCGTGGCCCGCGACGTATTCAAGCCATTCACCGCCAGCGAAATTGAGCTGAATGAAACTTTTGCCGATCAGGCTCTCATTGCGATCGAGAACACTCGGTTATTCGCGGAATTGCAGGCGAGGACAGCGGAACTAAGCCAATCCCTTGAATACCAAACCGCGATCAGCGAGGTACTGGGTGTCATTTCTCGCTCCCCTTCGCACGTGTATCCAGTCCTCGAGACGATAGTGAAAACGGCCAGGCGCCTTTGTGAGGCCGACCGCGCGATCGTTTTGCGGTTGGAAAATGGAAGATTTATTCCAGTGGCGCGCGATGGCATAAGGCGCACTGCGTTTGACGAACTGATGGATCAAAAACCGCCAGTTGCCGACCACACTACGGTCGCGGGACGCGCGCTGTTAGAGAAACGCGCAATTCATATCAAAGATTTTCAGGCAGAACCTGGGCTCACGAACCTGAAGGGCGCCGTCGGTGATCCAAGGCGCACTATGTTGGGTGTACCGCTCTTCAGGGACGCAACCGCTATTGGAGCTATCGTGCTGACCCGTACCGAGGTTAGGCCTTTTGATCAGCAACAAATCGACCTCGTCACAACGTTTGCCGACCAGGCCGTCATTGCCATAGAGAACGCGCGCCTGTTTGAAGAGGTACAGTCAAGAACCAGCGAGCTGCAAGAATCTTTGGAACACCAAACCGCCACCGCTGACGTGCTCAAGGTCATCAGTCGTTCGGCATTCGATCTTCAGGCGGTGCTCGACACCCTCGTGCAATCGGCCGCGACCCTATGCGAGGCCGATATGGCCAACATTTGGCGACCCAAGGATGGCGCCTACCGCCTTGCTGCCAGCTTCGGCGTCGCCAGCCAGCATGGGGATTGGCTCGCCATGAGGGACTACCTAGGCAAAGTTGCATATGGGCCTGGGCGAGGGTCGGTCGTGGGACGCACATTGTTGGCGCGAACGACTGTCCAGATAGAGGATATCAGAGCTGACCCGGAGTACGACCAAGCTGCGGTGCGAGCGATCGAAGGTTTGAGCACTTTCCTGGGCGTTCCATTGCTTAGGGCGGGCAACTCAATCGGCGTAATGGTCCTAGTCCGATCTGCTGTGCGGGCATTCTCCGCCAAACAGATCGAGCTGGTCGAAACATTCGCCGATCAGGCCGTCATCGCCATCGAAAACGCGAGGCTATTCGAGGAGGTGCAGGCGCGCACGCGCGAGCTGCAAGAGTCCCTCGAATACCAGACCGCGACCAGCGATGTGCTCAACGTGATCAGTCGGTCACCCAGCAAGCTGCAGCCTGTGTTTGACACCATCGTGGAGACGGCCGCCCGCTTGTGCCATGCCGAGAGCGCCCACGTATTCATGATGTACGACGGCAAGTATCACCTGGCAGCTTCCAACCAGGGCGAAGCGGAATTCGTTGAGTACCTGCGACGGAACCCGATCGTGCCTGGCCAAAAAGGCTCGGTAACGTCTCGGGCAGCCGTCGAGCGACGCACGATCCACGTGCCCGATACGCTGGTAGAAGCTCAGGCGGACTATGGCAGCAACCTCATGACCCTCGGCAAGAACCGTACGGTCTTGTCAATCCCGCTTCTGCGCGGCGACGAGGCGATCGGTGTCATTACGCTTGCTCGCAAGCTGCCAAAACCCTTCACCGACAAGCAGGTTGAGCTGGTGACCACCTTTGGTGACCAAGCCGTGATCGCCATTGAGAACACGCGCCTCTTCGAAGAGGTACAGGCAAGGACGCGTGAGTTAGCCCGCTCCGTCGAGGAGCTAAAGGCGCTAGGGGAGATCGGGCAGGCGGTCAGCTCTTCACTCGAGCTGAAAGTGGTATTGCCGCGTATCCTCGAGCACGCCTGTGTCCTGTCGGACACCGGTGGCGGGGCGATCTACGTGTTCGATAGGGCGCGTGGCCGGTTCGATCTCGAGGCTGGCCTCAATATGGGGGTGGATTTGATTGGCGCGGTGCGCGAGCACCCCATTCAGATCGGTGAGAGCTTGGTCGGCGAGTGTGCTGAACGCCGTGAGGCCGTTCAATTTGATGACCTCACGCGAGCCCCGCCCCACCCGCTCTACGAAATGCATATGAAGGCGGGCGTACGCGCGTTGCTGGCGGTGCCACTGCTACACCAGGATGAGGTGGTCGGCGCCCTTGTCGTGCGACGCACGCGTGCCGGTGCCTTCGCGCCGGAGACGATCGCTGTGCTCCAGTCTTTTGCTTCGCAGTCGGCCATCGCCATCCAGAATGCTGGCCTGTTCGAGGAGATCGCGAGGAAGAGCCAGGAGCTCGAGATCGCGAGCCGACACAAGTCGCAATTCGTTGCCAACATGAGCCATGAGCTGAGAACGCCTCTCGCTGCCATCCTCGGCTATGCTGAGCTAATGCAAGAGGGCTTCTATGAGCCGCAGGGCGCAAAATCGATGGAAGCGCTCACTCGCATCCGCGCCAACGGCAAGCACCTGCTCGGCCTGATCAATACCGTGCTCGACGTTGCCAAGATCGAATCCGGTCAGTTCAAACTCAATCTCGCCGAGTATGCCCTGGAGAACGTGGTCGAGACCGTGCGCGCCGCCACCGAGGCTTTAGCGCAGAACAAAAAGGTCGGGCTCAAGGCGGATATCGCGAGCTCCCTGCCGATCGGGCTCGGCGACGAGCAGCGCCTTACCCAAGTGCTACTTAATTTGGTGGGCAACGCTATCAAGTTCACGGATGTAGGCGAGGTGCGAGTGACCGCGAAGGCGCAGAACGGCCACTTCGCCGTCAGCGTGGTCGATACCGGGCCCGGCATTCCGCCCGAGGAGCAGGCGCGCATCTTCGAACAGTTCCACCAGGTTGATAGCTCCAACACCAGAGCCAAGGGCGGCACCGGACTTGGGCTTTCCATCGCCAAGCAGATCGTGGAGATGCATGGTGGCACCATCTGGGTAGAGTCGACACTGGGCCGAGGCGCCACCTTTCAACTCAAGCTGCCAATTAGAGCGCTGGAGCGCGGAGTAGGCCAATGACTGGCGAGCGCATTCTCGTGGTGGAGGACCAGGAAGACCTGCGCGGCGTGCTGCGCGACCTCTTGACGGGTTCGGGCTACGTTGTGCTCGAAGCACCAGACGGGCAGTCCGGCATTGCAACGGCTAAATCGGATCGACCAGATCTGATCCTCATGGATATCCAGATGCCGGTGCTTGATGGGTACGAGGCCACCCGGCAGATCAAGGCCGATCCCGGCGTCAAGGCGACGCCAATCATTGCTGTGAGCTCCTTTGCCATGAAGGGCGACGAGGAGAAGGCGCGGGCTGCGGGCTGCGATCACTACATCACCAAGCCCTACAGCCCGATGCAGCTGTTGCGCGTGATCAGGGGCTATCTCGGCGACAAGTCGTGAGGATTGGTCGGTCCGCATTCTGCTTCCCGCACTTCAGTCCCCATATTGACAAGCTGAACTTCCGTTTGGGTCACGCTGAGACCCGAGCAGCCCGCGTGATTGATCGGTTAGCTGCCTGATGCCGCATGCGTCCTGCAATCGGAGGCGTATGCTGAAAAGTCAGATGCCGACCCGAACATGTTCGCCACGCATTTCCTGCCGCGGGCCAAGGCGACGTTGATCTATCGCCGGATCGGCTCACCTCACACGCGCTGCATCACTTGCTCGGCCGGTCGAAGATTGAAGCACCGTGCGATATCTTGGTGTCGTGGTCGACGATGCCCATGAGACCGCCGAGAACGTGGAGAGAAGTCTGAATTACCGGGGCAGAGCGGACCCTGCCCCGGCTGAGGATGGGAGTTTTGCGCCAAAAGCCAACCTAAGCCCGGGGGGAGACCGTGCGAGCGCGTTTTTAGCCGCATTTTAAAGGGGCTTGAAGCACGCGGCCGAACAATCTGTGACGCCGCAAGCGCCAGGCACCGGGGCCCTCTGTTCAGATACAATTGATGGCTTCGATTTTCCCTGCCGTGTCACCCGAAGGCGCTTGCGGATTTGCAGAATTCAATTGTCAAATAGCGGGCAACCCGTGACGGCCTCTCACGGGTTCAGGGACGGAGGGGCAAAATGAGAGTTTTGTGCGCGTTGCTAGTCGCGGCGGTCTGTGCGGGCTGCGCTACCTATGATGATCGCGTCGTTACTGACCGCTATGGCGACAAATGGGAGAAATGCTCGGTCAAAGGGGGGCGACCGGCTTGGTGTCGGCTGGATTGAGGCGTTGAGAGGTCCGCCAGATTGCCGAAAAAAGGCTCGCTACGGCGCAGCGCGCTAAGGTCATTCGAACAGGAGCCTGGAGCGGGTGATACGGAGCTCAACGCAAAGATGGTTGAGGCGATACTTGCTGGCGTTGCCGCCAATCCACACGTTATGCGCCAGGTCGCCAGCTTCTGCGTGATTGCGGCCTGAAAGTGTTGACATTCCTTCCCGGTCTTTATGCGGAAGCGGGTGTGGTGCATTCTTCTTGAACCTGGCCGAGAGTTACGTTCCCATCGTCAAGCAGACGCGTTTGGTCTCAGGCGAGGTGGCCGACTGCTGGTTCGATGTCCAGCGCGAGGCCTCGAGCAAGGTAACCTTCTTCGCTGCGTGTAACTACTATGCCTACTTAGCGAGTAAACCGGACTAATCGAAACGCGGTGTGGTGCGTTAAAGCAACCGCGAAGGACCGGAGGGCAATGGGGCTGCAAGCTCGTTGACAGTTGAGCTGGCTTGCACGCATTCTTCGTGACGGCTTTTTTGACTAGAACGCGCATCATTGTACGCGTGTTATCGGTCACGAGCACGCGTACGCGAGCTGCGTCATCAGAGCAGGACGGACATTCATTGAAGGTTCCGCTGAAAGAGTGCCAGTGCAGAAGTCCTCGAGGTTAGTCGTGCTGACGAAGAATCTATACAGACCATGATAGGTGATGGGCGTGGTTCCATCGACTACGCCGAACAGGGATCCGGACCCACCGTCGTGCTTGTGCCCGGCTCTTGGGGTACGCGGTCGGCCTGGCGTGCCGTGATGGCCGCACTTGATGGCCGCTTCCGTTTCGTGACGACGAGCTTGCTCGGCTACGGCGGCACCGTGGAACGCAGGTCGGAGAGCGACGTATCAATCACTCACGAGGCGGATATCATAGAGGCTGTCATCCGCCATGCTGGCGGCGCCGTGCACCTAGTCGGTCATTCATACGGCGGCCAGGCATGTCTGACTGTTGCAATCCGCAGGACTGCGCCACTCCTAAGCTTAAGCCTTCTGGAGCCGACCGGAGTCAATCTGTTGCGTCAAGCCGGCGAGTTCGAGCTCCATGAGCAGATCAGCGCCGTACGCGACGCCTATTTTCGGGCCTTCGAGAGCGGCGACGCAGAAGCGGCCCGACACGTCATTGAGCTCCATGACGGCGAGGGAAGCTTCAATGCACTCCCCCCACGCGTGCGGGAGTACATCGTGGCGACCACGAAGACCAACGTTCTCGATTGGCGTTCGGGTATGGACATGGATGAGGCGCTATCCGTCTACAGAACCATTGCGGTTCCGAGCCTCATCCTGCGCGGCGGGCGCGCGCACCCGTACGCAGCGAGGAGCGCCGAGATACTTTGTGCTGCCATGCCGAACGCTTCGCTTGCGGTGGTCCCAGGCGCTGCCCATTCGATGATGAACACTCACGCCGACGAGGTGGCCAGACTAGTGAGCACGCACATCTCGAAGGCGGAGCCACTCAACAAGTAGGGTGAAGACGCGCATTGCGACGATCACCACAAGCGAATCTCAGGATGGCGGTATGGGTTCGCTTAACTTGGTCGATGCTGCGGAGATGCGCTCGTGCGGAAGCGCGCACTCGGGCGTCAAAGACGTCTCGACGGCGCCGGACTGAGTCTGGCGGGCATCCGTAATTGGCGCAGGGCCAGAATCCAACTGCGGCGATCATTGGGCGGCATTTTCGTCATGGCGAGCGCCCCGCTCCAGCCAGTAGGTGCAAGGCGTGCTCGAAGCCGCTACGGCTCGCGGTTGGCATACGGCACGACAGCTGTGCGTGCAACGATGTAGAGAATCCACTGTCCGCTTGGAGCCGGGCTCGGAACCGCGCGACGGCAGCCGGCATGGAACTCGATGGTCTCGGATCGCCGCAAGCGCGCCTCGAGGTCCGAGCTATGGCGCTCGACCTCGCTGAGGCGGCGCCATGGCCATGCAGGTGCGAAAACATGTGCACCTCGGCGAATGCCTGTGTCTTGAGCGAAGTAGGAGTTTGCTCAAGCGACATGGCCGCCCAATAGCCGGCGCCAACCTGACCGCGGTCCCGCAGCCGCTGCCAGAGCGCCTGCATGTCATCGGCACTCTTCGCGCAAGTTTTTGCCCACAAGAGGAGCCTCCACGTTTGGCGGCATCTGCACGTCGATGATCGGTGAGGAGGAACGAGCTCCAGCCAGCTCCGGAGGTCACGGAGGCGTCCGGTCACTAAGATGGCGTATCGATATCGCTCCCCCGAGGGCGACGATAAGATATCTGCCGTGAAACCGGGGGCCGCAGGGGGAGCGCGACCGCCCGCGGCAGCAGTGGTCTTGCTCGCTCGAGTGCGCTGCACATCCGATTTTGACGAGGATGCTGGTCCACGTGGTCAATTGTGTCGGCACGCCATTAATTCGGTTGACAGCCGGTGCTGGAAGTTCGTGCGGCGCCAAACGGCCAAAGATCGGTTACTACTTTCGCAGCAGAATCCGATGGTAGCCGACTATCACCGTTAAGGAACTTGCCAGTCGCTTTTGCGCGATACCGCCCGCAATCGACGCGTCGTGGAAATAGAGCCAGCATTGGTGTGCGCCCGCCATCCGCACGCCTCAAGATGGGTGGAAGTGGCAGGTAAGGCAGCGATTAACACATGTTCGGATCGGCGACTCAATGCAGTGCTGTAATTGAGTTAGATCCAGTTGATATTTTTTCTGGTCTGCAAGATAATTGTTGACTCGCAAAGGTGACTTTAGAAAAACGCCGGGGATGCTTTCGACCACCGTCATCGTGTAGTGGTGAGCATTGTCATGGCTGTCAGCTACGCGGTAGCGGGCGCTAAGTGCTTTGCCAATTCGCCATTCTGGGGGGCGCATGTTGCTAACTTCTCTGGTTCGATCAAAGCAAGGACAGGGTAGGCGGGCGGGCATTCGCGCCATAGCGCTCGCGGTCGCAACCGGTCTCTTAGGCTTGCTCTGGGCGCAGGATCTACGCGCTGAATTCAAGGTTCGCTCTCCCAACATCGACTACCGAGAGATCGAGATCGAGCACAACCTGTCGGTGACCTTCGACAAGCGCGCGGACAAAAATCACGATATCAGCAGTCCGGTTGAGATCGGCGTTGGTCTATTGCCGTTTTGGAAGCTGGAACTCGAGGGGGATATCGAACGCCATCCTGGTGAAAATACGCAGTGGGAAGCGACCGCCATCGAGAACTTTTTCATGCTGACGGAGCCAGGGAAATACTGGCTTGATGTTGCGCTGTTTGCTGAATTCGCCCGAGCAACCAACCGCGACGAGCCCAATACGGTTGAGCTGGGTTTACTCGTGCGCAAGGAGCACATGAACTGGCTGCACACGCTCAATCTGTTCTGGGAGAAGCAGGTCGGGAGCAAGGCCGAGCCGATCGACACCGTGTCTTATGCCTGGCAGACCCGATACCGCCTGAACCAGTATTTCCAGCCGGGTATCGAGTTCTACGGCGAAATCGAGGACGTCAATAATCCCGGCCGGTTCAATCAGCAGCAGTTCCGCATTGGCCCGATGTTCCATGGCAGCACGAGCCTGGCGAATATATTTGGCACGGGCAAACTCGTGTACGAGGCGGGATACCTGTTCGGTGCCACCTCAGAGACCGAAAAAGGCACCTTGCGTACCCGCCTCGAACTCGAGATCCCATTCTGAGCCCGATGAGCCGGCGCACCCGGGCTCCGTAAAGCTTGGCAGACCGCACTCGTTCGTTGCGTAAGCGTGGAAAGGGAGTGTGTGTGTGCAATCCATGGCAAGGCATCGGACGATAAACATACCGCAAGGGTTTGTATTGCGTTGCACGATCGAGGCTGGGGCAGGGTCATCAAGAGGCATGATGGTCGCCTCGTCGGCACGGCAGAAGTACCTCACATACCTGACTTAATTGCCATGGTGCCGAGCTCTAGTGCCAGAAGCTGCCATGACCAGCTGCCCTTGGATCTCAGAGGCACTGCATGATGCCATGATGTGGAAGGGTGAGCGTAGGAAGTGCGCGATGGACCCGCCCTTACCATGCGGCAGAAAGAACCGTGCGCTCATGGTTTCTTCCGATTTCCGTACATGGAGTGGTGGCCGATCGTTACCGGGCTAGGGGTACTGCCGGCACCAGCATGGTGATTGCAATGTTCACGCCCAAGCCGCCCCTCCCTGCCGTCATCGCTCGAGGTTCGTCATGCCAATGATCAGTCGTCGTACTTTTGTCACTGCGACTGCAGCTAGTGTCGTAACTCCCAATGTCGCGCGTGGCAAGGAATGTCCGGCAGCAGGCATGGACTGGATGACCATGTCGCTCGAGGCCCGCAACTTGGCCTATAACAATGGCGAGCATGTCGGACTTGAATTCGCGCGGACCAAAACCGAAAGTTGGATTGCGGCATCGAAAGCTCTGCGCGAGCAGCGTTCAAAACATCTCGATCTGCCCTATGCTCCAGGCGAGCGGACGAAGTGGGACCTCTATCCCGCCAACGACCCTAAAGCACCGTGCTTCGTTCACATTCATGGCGGTTATTGGCAGCGCAACAGCAAGGAAGTATTTGCCTTCCTCGCAGAAGGTCCGTTGGCCCGCGGCTGGTCAGCTGCACTGCCCGGATATACGCTCGCGCCGCAGGCAAGTTTGACTGAGATCACCAATGAGGTGAGAACCGCGTTCGACTGGCTCAATGCAAATAGTGCAGAGCATGGAATCACGGGCCCCATCATAGTGACGGGCTGGTCAGCCGGCGGGCATCTCACAGCCTTCATATTGGATCATCCGAAGGTGGCGGCGGGCTTGTCCATCTCGGGAGTTTTCGATCTCGCTGCACTACGCGACTCCCCGCATGTCAACGACAAGGTCAAGTTGACCGAAAAGGAGATTGGAACCTTGTCTCCCATGCGCCGTCCGAGCGCCAATAAGCCGCTTGCCATTGCGTACGGCACGGCCGAGTTGCCGGCGATGATCGCTAGCAGTCGTGATTACCATGCCTACCGGTCGCAGGCTCATCTTCCGGGCGATTTGGTTCCGATCCCCAACGCGAATCACTACACGATTTTGGATCAGCTCAGGCTTCCCGATAGTGTCCTCACCCGCGCGGTCCTGCAGATGGCCGAAAACAAAACCGCATAACGGATTGAGGTCCGGCTTGCCGCCGGACGCCGACACGTCGCTTGGACCGCGTCGAGCCCTTGCGCTTCCAGACAAACCCTCAATTGCCGTTCTGCCGTTTGCCAATCTGAGTGGCGATCCGGCGCAAGAATACTTTGCCGACGGGATGGTCGAGGACATCATTACTGGATTGTCGCATCCGCTGGCTGTTTGTGATCGCGCGGAATTCGAGCTTCACGTACAAGGGCAAGGCAGTCGACGTTAAGCAGGTGGGCCGTGAGTTCGGCGTGCGCTAGCTGCTCGAAGGCAGTGTTCGGAAATCGGCCAATCGGGTCCGCATTTCAGGCCAACT
>Ga0081455_10000413_pt1 | contig 56249 bp, 63 predicted proteins | sample TabmetS3T2R1_FD_70207 | JGI IMG/M metagenome (GOLD analysis project Ga0081455, IMG submission 70207) | Tabebuia heterophylla rhizosphere microbial communities from the University of Puerto Rico - S3T2R1 | ecosystem: Host-associated > Plants > Roots > Rhizosphere ...
GCAAATGACCGCATCATGGGTTCCGGCGGTCAATCCCGCCAAGGCGTCAGCACCTGAGCGCCACCAGGTGACGGTCGCGCCCTCCAATTGTAGGCGCTGTGTGAGCGATTCACCCATGATGGGATCGTCTTCGACGAGCACCAAACTTCGTTTTTCAAGCGACATCGCTGAGCTCGATTGCGGGTTGAACCGGTATGGAAACGACAATTCGTGAACCACCTTCAGTCCTAGCTTCTACGGTTACCCTTCCAGCGAGCTCTCGGACCAACCGATTGGTCATCCACAAGCCCAGTCCGGTCCCCTGGCCAATTGGCGCCGGCCGGTCCGCCGTGCCCGTCAGCATGGCAACTGCGCCGGCTGGAATTCCCGGACCGCAATCTTCAATGGTCAGTTGCAACTCACGCTCGGCCTGACCGATAACAAGACTCACGGTCGCATCAGAGGGGGAAGCTTGACAGGCATTCAGGACGAGATTGACGATAATTTGCCGTACCGTCGTGGCTCGAACCGGTGCCTCTCGGAGCAGGTTGTTCTCCCAGCGCAGAAATACGCCACGACGGCGCGCTTCGGGAGCGACCAGCAACCTAATATCATCGATATCTTCTGGCTTGAGTTGGCGCTGATCGTACTCGGCCCGGTAGCTTTCGAGTGTGGCGCGCACCACATCGCGAATGCCTTTCAAGCCCCGCTCCACCAGCTGGATGGTGCTGTGACGCACTCCTGCGTCAGCGCCGTGGCGTTTCAAGGTGTCGATTGCATTGAATAATCCGCCCAGCGGGTTATTGATTTCGTGGGCCGTACCGGAGGCGAGACGCCCCAAACTCGCGAGTCGCTCCTCCTCGGCGAGCCTCGCCGCCATTACTTCGCGCTCGGCAACAGCTGCAGCTAAACGGTTGTACGCTGCGAAGGGACGTTTGTAGTCATTGCTAGCAGCCGCGACTAGCCTATCGGGAATGGGGCTTACCTGCCCGGCGTGACTTTGCTCTAGAAAATGTGACAAAAGCTGAATAGGTCGCATCATGCGAGCCACGATGAACCACGCCGCGGCTGCGAACATCACCGTGAGAGCGGCGTTCGTTACGATCAAGGTCCATAAGACTTCGCGCCGCTCCGCAAGAAGAGGGGCGATATCCAGGGCCGCATAGATCTTCCCGACCTGGAGATTTTCGTAGATAACGTCGCGCCGCACGAGTGCACGCTTAGCCTGCTCGGCGATGGCAATCTTCCCATCCTGCTGAAGGCGATTGATGTATTCAGCGGGCACTTTCGATTGCGAAGGGATCCGCGTCGGCTCCGATGAGGCAATGACTAGGTCATCGCTACCGGTGACGATGGTTTCTGTAGGCCTGATTTCTCCCGGCCTCTGCCGCGACCGATCAAGGATATCGAAGACCTGCCAAATGTCTTCGCGAATGATTGAGTCCACCAGCGCCAGCGCGAGCCCATCGAGATATTGGTCTGCCAGCCCCTGTAGGTGGCGGGTTTGCGTGTCCGCTAGGCGGCTCAATACCCGCTCCAACGTAAAGATCGACACCGCCAGCATGAAGGCGGTGACAATCAGGGGAACGCGTGCTGTGATCGGCAAGCGAAGAATTTTCACTCACCTGCTCCACGTACAAGTCTCATCTTGGCCGCGATTCCATCGAACAATTCGGGCTGCTCCACACTGAATCCATCGAGACGCAGCATTCCAAGCACAGTCCGACCGTGCTGGTCGTTTGGCATGTTTACGAGCGCCGCACGAAGCCGCGTAATTGACGGCGAGTTCGCATCCGGCGCGGCACAGGCAATCGGCGGGAAACCCAGAAGCTCAGATTTGCGAATGATCTTTGTGCCGGCCACGAGCTCGCGTTCGCTCTGACCCACTACCTCGTAGACATAGCCGTCGACGCTGCCACCGGCAGCAAGCCCGGAAGAGACGGCACGCACGACGTTGCGATGACCATACGTATAGAAGAATTGCCGAAAGAACTTGGCTGGTGAGGTTCCCATTTCTGCGAGCGCGGCCCGCGTCACAAGATATCCGGAGTTGCTGTCGGGATCGGAAAACGCATGCACCGTCCCGGCTAGGTCTTCCAATCTGCTGGCGGTCAAATCGCTCCGAACGATGAGGTAGGACTGGTATAGGGGCTTGCCCTTCCACACGGGCACGGCGACCAGCGCAAGCTCGGAACGGTAGGCAACAAAGGGATAGCCGCATATCCAGGCAGCATCGACCTGTCTTGTCACCAAAAGTGCCGTGATTTCCTGATAGGTGCGCCGAGTGATGAGATGCACCGGGCGATCTATCGCCCGCGCGAGATAAGTCTTCAACTCCTCCAGCATCACAAGATCTGAAGTCAGCAGGACCGGGGTCAGCGCAAATCGCAGCGGGGCTTCGATTGCAGACGCATGGCCTGCTACCAGCGCTGCAGCGGCTGCGCCGGATGGTACGCCCATCAACAGACGGCGGCGATCAATCAAGCTTCGCCGCTGCAAAGGCTGTCTCCTCGCCTGAGCCACTTGGCCGAGTGACTACTTTTCTCGTTCCTTAGAAGCTACTACGGGCCACTCATTCGGACAATGGACGCTGCTGCGAAGGTTCCTCAGGAAGGATCTTGCGCGCGCCCAACCCTTGCCCCTCTGCATCCGCTTCGAAACAGGCGTCCGCCGTGTCGAACCAGTCCCCGGAACGCTCCCTGGCGCAGCCCCGAGTGGCTGATAGACCCGCTGCGATAAGCACGGTGGCTACGATCAAACGAGATCGGCCCTGAGATTGTGCCTATTCTTGAGGCTCCCGTACAAAAGCTCGATGCGGTCGCTGCCCCAGAACGGCTCACCGCCCATAAAGAAGAAAGGCGAGCCGAAGACACCCCTTGTGATGGTCGCCTCAATTTCATTGGTCAGCCGCTGCTTGACGCTCGGATCCTGAATGCCGGCGAGCAGGGGATCCCGCTCGAACCCCACCGTTTCCGCAGCTGCTGCTGCCTCCGGATCTGCTGTCGAGCGTCCTTCAAGCCAATAGAGGCGGTGGGCGGCCTTGGCGAAAGCGATCGCCTTGGCGGGGTCCTGGATACTAATCCAGTAGCCCGCGAGGGGGGCAATGCGTGCTCCGGAAAATTTTGCGGCACCTTAAGCGTGAGGCCGATCCGCTGCGCCATCCGGGGGGCATCCACTTTCATGACGTATGCGCGCTCGAGTGCTGCCCGAACCTCTTGTAAACGGCGCCAAGGAGGAACGGTCGCCAAGCAATCGGCCAGTTGATGCGATCAACTTGCGTCGCGGCGAGGAAGCCATAGGGCGACGCAAAATCGAAGTAGAAGTCAACGGGCCTCACGCGCAGCCACAACCTCTGGCACCAGCGGCTTCGGCGTCCGCATCTTGACGACAGCAGGCGTCCATATCGGTCGCTGCGGGGCCGCCGCAACACTCCGTGTTCGCGCTGGACGGCACAAGCGGACGGCTACAAACACCGGTCTCCGGCAATTCGAGCTCGACCCGATTGGCAGCCTCTTGGTCGCCGGCAATGTCCGCGATGATGGACCGCACCTGTTCGTATCCGGTCATCATCAGGAACGTTGGGGCGCGTCCATACGACTTCATGCCCGCGAAATAAAAACTGGGCTCCGGCTGTCTTAGCTCCCGGGCTCCATGTGGCCGAACGGTGCCGCAGCTGTGCAGATTGGGGTCGATGAGAGGAGCCAAGTCCGGGGGGCATTCCAACGCAGGATCAAGCGCAATGCGGAGCTCACGCAAAAACGATAGATCTGGCCGAAAGCCGGTGGCGACGATGAGTTCATCGACCTGGATATGACGGCCACAACACGCCGATCCCGCGCCCAATCGAAGTCCGTCGCCGCTGCTTGTAATGTGCGTTAGCTCGAAGGCGGTCTCGATGCCAATGCCGCCGCTACGAACGAGTTCGGCGAAGACCCTCCCCAGCTCGCCACGCGCCGCAAGCTTGTCGTTAGCGCCACCCCCAAATGACTTTTCCGGCGTATACCCGCGCAGCATCCATAGAATCTCAGTCGATGGTTCTTCTTTCTTGAGCTGGGCAAGATCGAGAATGGTGCCGATGGCGGAATGCCCGGCGCCAAGCACGGCCACGACCTTGTTGGCATAGCGGAACCGCTGACTGCCGAGGACGTCAGGCATACCGTAAGCGATGTGTGCCCCATTCTTGGCTTCGCCGATTGCTTCAAGGCCATTCGCGCCAGCTGGATTCGGTGTGCTGTAGGTCCCCGAAGCGTCGATTATGGCATCGGCACGCAAAGTCGCGGGTCCGTTGCCGTTTTGATAGCGAATTTCGAAGGGCGCGCTCTCCCGACCCGAGGTTTTCACCTTGTCGAATCCAATTCGGCCGACAGATATGACCCGAGCTCTCGTCTGGATGTGTTGGCTTAGCCTCGTCCTCGAGCCAAGCGGATCAAGATAGTGTGTTGCAAGTTCATTTCCCGTGGGATAGGCGTCCCTTTCTGGGGAGTTCCAGCCGACCTCACCTAACAGCGCCTCTGACGCCTTATCAATATTGTAACGCCACGGCGAAAACATACTCACATGGCCCCACTGGCGAACGGCCTGTCCAACCGTCTCACCGGCCTCGAGAACGACGGGCACGATGCCTCGCTCGAGTGCACGAGCCGCCGCAGCAAGGCCGACCGGGCCAGCCCCAATGATAGCTACGGTCATTTGCGGGCTCGACATCGCGTTCATCCTTCTAGATGGATCGAACCTTAGAGCAGAAATTCATGCGGCAGTTTCCGCTTGTCTACGGATCGAGGCGCAATCCGCCTCTGTGCAGCACTCATCGACCAAAAAGCCGACTAGACCGCGCATAACGGCATAGTTGGCCTTGCAGTAGAGCGTTGTCGCATCTCGCTCCTGCGTGATCAGTCCGACGATGAGCAGAGTTTTCAGGTGGTGGGACAGAGTCGACGCCGGCACGGACAGCCGGCTCTGCAACTTTCCGACGGGCAAGCCGGGGTCGCCTGCCTTGACCAACGTCCGGTAGATGCGAAGCCGGGTGGGATTTCCCAGGGCTTCAAGGCGTAATGCAGCATCTTCGATCTTCATCGCACCTCGGTAACGCTCGATCCGGCGTCTGTCAACGGTATTTCTAAAATCATGGAAACATGCTACCTAAACTTTACAATTTGGGCTCAAACACGCATGGCCATCATAGCTGCGTCCTTCGCGCGCTCTCCAGCCAGGTTAGTGGCGGTCGTCTGCGCCGCACAGGTGCTGGTGCAGATCGGCGCTTTCTTCTGGCCGGCGTTGCTGCCCGGCATGATGGGGCTGTGGGAGCTCTCCAACAGCCAAGCGGGTTGGGTCACGGCGAGCTTCTACGGCACCTACATGGTATCTGTGCCGGTCCTCGTCACCTTGACCGACCGTGTCGATCCCAAGCGCGTCTATTTGTTTGGCGTGGCATCAACAGTGGCGGGCCATCTTCTGTTCGGACTGCTTGCGGAGGGGTTCTGGTCGGCACTCGCCTTGCGCGCACTCACGGGCATGGGCTGGGCTGGGACCTATATGACAGGCCTCAAGCTCCTGGCCGACCGCGTCGACGCCAAGTTGATGTCGCGCGCCACTGCCGGCCACGCCGCAAGTATCGGCATTTCAGGCGCGCTCTCATTTGCAACCGGCGACCTCATCGCGGCTGTTGCAGGATGGCGCGCCGCCTTCGTCGCGGCAGCCATCAGTGCCGCAGTAGCCTGGGTCTTGGTCGCTCTGATTGTGCCCGCTCAAGGCAAACGCAACACTGCCGCCGGTGATAAACAAGGGCTTTACGATTTTCGGCCGGTGTTCCGAAACAGTTCGGTCATGGCCTATGCCATCGCCTACTGCATCCACACGCTAGAAATGAGCGCCCTGCGTGGCTGGGGCGTGGCATTCCTCGGTTACGTGGCGGCAACCACCGGAGCGGCAACCGCATCCTTCCTGTCACCTGCCATTGTCGCGACCGCACTTGGCCTCATCGGCACCTTCGCGAGCGTTGCCGGCAACGAAGCCGCCATTCGCTACGGCCGGAAGCGTCTTATCGTGACCGCCATGATGACCTCGATCCTCATCGGCGCGACCATCGGCTTCATAGGCAGCATGTCCTATGTCCTGGCTGCAGCGCTGCTCACGGTCTACGGCATCGTCATTTGGCTGGACTCCTCATCGCTCACGGCTGGAACGGCCGGCACGGCCGAGCCTTCACGGCGCGGTGCCACGCTGGCCGTGCATTCCATGCTCGGCTACGCCGGTGGGTTTGTGGGGCCATTGCTGGTCGGCTGGGTCCTCGACTTATCGGGAGGAATGTCACAACTCGGTTGGGGTATGTCTTTTTTCTCGGTCGCGATTTTGATGGCTCTCGCCCTTGTAACCTTCTGGACGATCCGGCCGCGCGAGCTCGAGGGCGACAAGGCTAAGGCGACGTGAGAATGGCGAATATTCAAGATCAACCACTGCACCGCAGCCGTGTCGACGCCATGGTTGTCGCGGTCAACGCCCTCGGGATCACGCAGATCACGGCGTGGGGCACGTCCTTTTACTGTCTTGGCGTCCTCGCCAAACCCATCGTCGCTGATACCGGATGGCCATTAACGACGGTCTTCCTCGGTTTTAGTGTTGCGCTGCTCGTCATGGGGTTCATCTCCACCTGGGTCGGCCGGATTATTGATCGCGTTGGTGCTCGTGCGGTCATGTGCATCGGCACGATCATTGTGTCGGCAGGGCTCTTGGCATTGTCCCAGGTGAGGGATCCGGTGACCTACCTTGCGATCTGGGCCGTGCTTGGCATTGGCATGCGTTGCTGCCTTTACGATGCGGCGTTCGCCGCGCTGGTGCAGGTGACACCCAAGCGCGGTCGGAAGGCCATTTCCTATCTGACGCTCTACGGTGCCTATGCATCGACCGTATTCTGGGTGATCGGTCATTACCTCAACGAAGCCTATGGCTGGCGGGGCACGCTGATTGCATTTGCCGCCATCAACCTCGGGATCTGTCTGCCGCTGAACTGGCTGGGCCTCGCTCGCCGCGATCCGGTAAAAGCCACGGCGCCGGAGAAAAGTTCAACTCCTTCACCGGAGGGGCCCGTGCTCGAGGGACGGATGCGTGTCATCGGTATGTTTCTCTTTGCTCTTATCATGTCCCTCAACGGCTTCGTCTTCGGTATCATCTCGATCCAGTTGGTGCCATTGCTCGAGGCAGCGGGGCTCGCTGGAGCAACGGCGGTTTGGGTCGCCTCCCTCAAGGGCCACGGGCAGTTTGTCGGGCGCGTGGTGGAGATCTTCTTCGGTCGCAACCTCAAAGCCATGACCATCGCCCGCATCGCTATCGGCGTGGTCCCGGCATCTCTATTGTTGTTGTTTCTTGCTCACGGCGAGCTCGTGCAGCTTGTGGCATTCACGCTGCTGCTCGGCGCCGCTCAAGGCGTCATCACGATTGTCCGGGGCGCCGTTCCCCTCGCGCTCTTCGGAGCCAAGGGATATGGTACGGTGCTTGGGGTGGTCGCGACGCCGATCTTGTTTGTGAACGCTCTCTCTCCAGCGATTTTCGCTTTGCTGGTGGATCAGTTCGGTTGGCAAACCTCACTTTACGCTCTCTTTGCTTGTGCGATTGCCACGTGGATCTCTATCGAGCTCATGTCGCGCTGGTATGAGGGTGCACAGCTCCGAGCACGCGACCGTTTGGCGACCGAGGCATGACAGCAGACAACCGCTTGGCGGTTATCCTGATGCTCGGCACCGCACAAACCCTGGGTTGGGCATCGAGCTTCTATCTTCCCGCAATTCTCGGCGACCGCATTGCTGAGGACCTCGGGATGTCCAGCACATGGTTTTTTGCAGCCTTCTCTGCCGCACTCGTTGTCTCAGCCATGGTCGGACCACGAGCTGGCCGCACCGTCGACGCAGTCGGTGGCCGCGAAGTTCTCGCCGTCTCGAACGTGATTCTTGCCGCAGGACTCGCGGTTCTAGCCTTTGCTCATTCACAGCCAATGTTGTGGTTGGCCTGGCTGATCCTAGGTCTCGGTATGGGGATCGGCCTTTACGACACGGCGTTTGCAGCGCTTGGTAGGATCTACGGGTTGGAAGCCCGGTCCGCCATCACGGGCATCACCTTGCTGGCCGGATTTGCAAGCACGATCGGTTGGCCACTCACGGCGTGGGGCGCCAGCGAACTGGGCTGGCGGCAGACCTGTCTGGCGTGGGCGTGCGCACATATCGTTTTAGGCCTCCCGCTCAATCTTCTGCTCCCGAAGTCATCGCGAGCACCAGTAAGCTCGGAAGACAATGGCAAACGTCATATTCCCATCGATCGAGCGATGCTCGTGCTCGGGTTTGCCTTCGCCGCCTCATGGACGGTGGTGACTGCAATGGCAGTCCACTTGCCACGGCTCCTCGAAGCGGCCGGCGCGAGCACCGTACAGGCGGTGGCGGCCGGGGCGCTAATCGGCCCGTCCCAGGTAGGTGCGCGCCTTCTCGAGGCGGGCTTGATGAAGCGCTTCCATCCCATGGTGTCCGCCCGGCTCTCAGTGGCCCTACATCCGCTCGGTGCGGCGCTGCTAGGCGCATTCGGTGCGGTTGCGGCCTCTGGTGTTTTCACCGTGCTGCACGGCGCAGGCAGCGGCATTCTCACCATTGCGCGTGGCACGGTACCGCTGGCAATGTTTGGCCCCGAGAACTACGGCTACCGATTGGGCCTGCTCGGCGCGCCGTCTCGCATCATGATGGCCGCCGCACCGCTGCTCTTCGGCATTCTCATAGACCTTTATGGTGCCGGCGCGCTGATTTTCTCGTCGGCTCTCAGTATTGCGGCGTTCGCCGGGCTTTGCTCATTGCGCATTAGCAAGGCAGCGATCGAGTGACGAGTTCTAACCTCTTTATCACCTCCCCGATACGGCAAGTTTCTTTGACTGACGACGCAACCATTAGCCTGCATGTCACCCCCCGTTCTCTCAGGCGTCGATGGAGCTAGCAGTATCGGAGCCTTCTCATGTCGGAATGCGCAGCAGCTCGCACAGTAATTTGCTCTCCTCGATGGTGCCCCGTCACACACGTACCGGCGTAGTGGCTACGCTCGACAGTCGCCTGCTTGTACAGATCCTGCAAGCGATCGAGGAGTATCGTGACCCACGGGGGACAGCTCCGCAGCTAAGCGCGGGTGCTCAATTCGGCTCCGGTGGTGGGTACGTAAGCATGATCAGCAAGTCCCAAGGACGAGAGCGGTTTTAGCAGCACGCATCATCACCTCAGCTTGGCTCTGTCGCCTGGTCGGTTGCTCGCACGGTTGCTACTTGGCGAGCGGACCCTCACCAAAAAAAAAGATTTTTCAGCAGGACTGTTGCGAACGCTTTCGCGCCCACACGCGGAAGTGATCGGCGCCGGTTTTCAAATGGTCGGTTTGTTGCGCCGTGTGTTGCAACCCGTGCAGAGCGACTAGCTTCCAAAGCCAAGAGACATCAATAATATCAATAGCTTAGTGGCGCCCCGTAGGGCGTCTATACCTATAAGTTTCCATGCGCCAAGTGTTTGAAATAAAACGACTTTTTATGGCAAGTTCTTGGAGTTTGTTGCGCCATTTGTTGCCACCCGCGTCTGCCTCACTACTGAGCTTGCCGCGGCGGGCCCTGGAGTGCTCAGCACTCAGTTGCAGATTGCACGTAGTCGGGACGCGCAGTGCATCGGCGACGCGAACTGCCTACCCAACAACGAGCTCCTGTCTCATCCCCGTACCCCGACATGGGCACCCATCGACGCGCTGCCCCGGCGCCACGAGGTTTGCTGAGCAGTCGACACGATCGAGGTCCTAAAGAAGAAAACCGCGGACACCCAGGCCGACAGCCTGAGCGCTACGCATCAGGTGGCAGCTTCGCAAATGGGTCCCGAGCACCGATCCCGAGCCGACCCATTTCGTCCATGTTGCGGGTGAGCAACGTCAATCCATGACGCACCGCCGTGGCGGCAACGATCAAGTCTGCAAGGGGGATGGGCTGGCGGTAGGTCTTCTCGGCGAGACGTGCGATGTGGCGCGCGGTGTCGATGTCGATCGGCAGAACGCGGTCTCTGAACTCGGCCAGAATGGCGGCGACTAACTCGCCAAGTTCATCTGCTCGTTCGCGCTTCTTCTGGCGCCTCAGCTTCAAAACTCCTGCGTCCATCTCGGTGATCGTCTGCACCGATAAGAATAGACTGGCACCGTTGCGCTCGATCCAGTCCACGAGAGCCGGTGCCTGTGCCTGGCGGCGCGGGTCGAGCATCGATATGATGTTAGTATCCAGCAAATACATTACGTGAAGTCCCGACCAATCGGTCGGTCCTTCCAAGGCCGGTCGGTGATTGGCTCGCTCATCAGGCCACGGTGCGCATGAAGGGCAAGAAGGGCACCCAGCGTCGGTGCCCTCCGATACCACCGCTGGAAAGCCTCTTCAGAGACAATCACTACAGCCTCCTTGCCATGCCGCGTGACACGCTGGGGTTCGCCGCCGAGCGCGCGCTCGACGAGCTTGGAAAACTCGGCCCGTGCCTCGTTCAAGGGATAGGTTTTCACGGAGATCACCTGTACAGAAACCAAAGGGTCTGTACATAATTAGTTGGATGCATCCAACATTGCAAGCGGCGGCCGCGAGGCGCGTTCCCCCAGAAGGCGACGGCTCACAAGGCACTGGGCTGGAGGACGGAGCTGGCGGCGGACGCCGGACCACCAATTAGGGCCACAAGGGCCCTTCTCGAGCACACGCGAGCGCACCGTCGGCGTGTTCGCCGTCACAAGTGCGTTGTTTTCATCCGACCAGCCTGTTCCGAGGGCGATAGCTAACGCACGGTTGCTCGTGCCGACAACATGACGGCGGCCCTGATCTTGGCCGCACGAGGGTGATCGAGGTCAGCGAGGGCCTCCAACGCCGCAGGCGCCAGCTTCGACCCTGATCGGGCGATCCGACCAAGCAGAACCATGCTGGACTCGTCGGCGACTGCACCCGCGGCCTCGATCACCTCCTCGCTCGGCGCCTTCTCGAGCAGGGCCGCCAGCATCGGCCGGGCCTCGGCCCGGCCAAACCGGCCCAGCGCGCAGGCGGCGGCCTCAGCAACGGGCCGATGCGGATCTGCCATTAGCTCTCCCAGCAACGCGATGACCAGGGGCAGGGGGCGGGCGCAGCCGCAGGCGGCAGCGCGAACATTGGGGTCGGCGTGTTGCAGCAGCTTAGCAACCGTTTCAGCCAAGAGATGCGCGTGCAGGCGATCGGCGCATCGAGTGGCCACCACCAGCCCTGGCCCTTCGACCCAACCTCGTTCGATCGCCTCGGCGACCGCCATCGCCGCTTCGTGTGTGCCAATGGCGTGTAAGGCGTTCAAGGCAGCAATTTGCTCGGGTATCGGTCGGCACGCGCCGTATCCCGCGTGCCGTCGGCAGAGGCTCCGCAGAAGTGGCACGGCCGCAGCCAGTCGGCGAAGAGCGGCATCGGCCACCAACGCGAGGCTGTCCGTAGGACCGGCGCTGCCGAGCGCCGCGACGAGCCCATCATCGTCAAGCGCTGCGACGTCGATCGTCGGGCGTGCACTGGGTGCGGCCAAGGGTGCCACCGCGGTGGCCCCGAAATCACGAAAGAAATCAAGCTGCTCTGGGCTCATGCCCGGGATTTGGAGCCAAGCCCTTTCCCCGTCAATCCCGCCGCACCCGCTTGCTACCGATCATCCACAACCGATTGCGTGCGTGGCCGCACTCGCGGCGCTGACAACGGACCTTGCTTGACGTTCAGGAGGTGTTCGGCACGACTGAAACGTGAATGATGACCGAGACGTCAATGATGATGGCGGCATTTCCCCACTGCGTGAGGACCAAAAGATGTAGGGAGCCCGACCACGTAACCTTTGCTTGTCTGCAAATCTCTCAAAGATCTAACTCCGTCCAAAGTGATGGGTGATGCGCGGAGAGCCAACTCGTTCGAAAGGCGAGAAACTTTTGGCTATCCCGGCGGAGCAGCGCGCCAAAGTTCCGCTTCGCGGTTTAGCGATCGCCAAAGAAGCCCATGATGGCCAATAGAGTGGCTCGAGATGGCGCCCTAGCCGAGGCCCTGCCCTTGAAAATAGTCCCAGGTTATGGTAGATATACCATACGCAGTGAGGGCATGGACGGCGTCAAACCGCTGCGCTGGATCGCCAGCACTAAGGACGACCTGTCGGCCATGCCGACCGAGGCGCGCCCGGGCCGTCGGTTATGCGCTCTTTGCCGCTCAGCAGGGAGAGAAGCACGACGACGCCAAGGCGCTGAAAGGCTTCGGCGATGCCGCCGTGGTCATCGCCCGGCACGCTGGCGATACGTTCCGCGCCGTCTACACGGTCCGCTTCGGCGAAGTGATCTATGTGCTGCACGTCTTCCAGAAGAAGTCGAAGCGCGGCATCGCTACGCCGAAGAAAGAGCTGGACCTGATCCGCAAACGGTTGAAGCTCGCCGACTAGGACCACAAACAATGGAGCGCGCGAGGAGGTCAGGCATGAGCACGGACGAAACCATTATCGAGGGCGTGCGCAACGTGTTCGACGATCTCGGGATGCCCGACGCCGCGGCCGAGCTCGTCAAGGCGCAGCTGACGTTCCAGATCGCCAAGCGCATCAAGGCGCTTGGCCTGACACAGACCGCCGCAGCGGCCCGGCTTGGTATTTCGCAGCCCGATGTCTCGCGCCTGATGAAGGGTCGGCCGACCGGCTTTTCCACAGACCGATTGCTAGCACTGCTGACCGCGCTCGACATCGACGTCGATATCGTGCTGCGTCCGGCGAGCGCACCCGCGCACACGGCGAAGGTAAGCATCCGCGAGGAGCTGCCGTAACAAGCGACAGGCATCGAACAACGAGGACGCCGCCGGTGTCCAGATGACCTTTCACGATCTGCAGCGGCAGGACGAAGCAAGCCGCATCCGTGCCCAGCTCGAGGTTATCGAGATCGAGCGCTTGCGGCTTGTGGCGCGCCTGCGCGAAATCGAGCGCGAACAGAAGCCCTCGCCGCCGCCCTCGCTCGCGACAACCGTCACCAACGGCTCGCCTGCGGCCGACAAGATTGCCCTCTTCCGAAGATTATTCGCGGGCCGCACGGATATGTTCCCTGCACGATGGGACAATCCGAAATCCGGCCGTAGCGGCTATGCTCCAGCTTGCGCGAACGAGTGGGTGCGCGGTGTTTGTGGCAAGCCGCAGGTTCGTTGCGGAGAGTGCCCGAACCAGTCGTTTATTCCCCTCACCGACGAGGTGATCGAAGCCCATCTGCGTGGCGAGGATCGCGTCCGGCACAACGGCCGCGGTGATTTTGTCGCTGGTGTCTATCCGCTGCTGTTCGACGACACCTGCCGCTTTCTCGCCGTTGACTTCGACGATGAGAGCTGGTCGAGCGACGCGCTCGCATTCCTGGCCACATGTCGCGAGCTCGGAGTTCCGGCAGCACTCGAGCGGTCGCGCTCCGGCAACGGCGGCCACGTCTGGCTGTTCTTTGCCGACGCCGTCCCGGCCTTCGACGCACGCCGCCTCGCGACGATGTTGCTGACGCGGACCATGAACCGCCGGCCGGAGATCGGGTTCAAGTCCTACGACCGGCTGTTTCCGAGCCAGGACACGATGCCGAGCGGCGGCTTCGGCAATCTCATCGCACTCCCTTTGCAGCGACGGGCGCGCGAGAGTGGCAACAGCGTGTTCGTCGACGACAAGCTCGAGCCGCTTCCCGATCAATGGGCGTTCCTGTCCACGTTGCATCGACTGTCATCGTCTGAAATCTCAGCAATCTTGGCGAAGGCCGAGGCGGATATGCCTGGCGGGGTCATCGGCGTCCGGCTTCCCGTCGAAGATGAGAACGCGGACGAGCCGTGGAAAATGACGCCATCACGGCGACGCCAGGCGCCACCCGTCAAGGATCCGCTGCCGGACTCGATCAATGTTGTGCTGGCCGACCAAGTCTATATCGATCGCACAGGTTTACCTCCATCACTCGTTGCGCAGCTCGTCCGGATCGCGGCCTTCCAGAACCCGGAGTTCTATCGCGCCCAGGCCATGCGGCTGCCGACCTACGGCAAGCCGAGGATCATTTCGTGTGCCGAACTGCACCCACGTCACGTGGCATTGCCGCGCGGTTGTCTCGACGAGGCAATGGAGCTCATCAAGTTCAACGGGGCGAAACCGCAGTTCGTCGACGAGCGCCAGCGCGGCACTGCCTTCGACGTTACCTTCCTGGGCAGCCTCCACGACGTGCAGTCAGCAGCCGTCTCTGCACTCGAGCCGCACGACTTCGGCGTGCTCGCCGCCACAACAGGATTCGGTAAAACCGTGGTCGGCGCCCGTATGATTGCAGCACGCGGTCTCAACACGCTCGTACTCGTGCATCGGCGGCAACTGGTTGACCAATGGCGCGAGCGGCTGAAGACCTTCCTGTCGATGGACGATTCCTGCATTGGCACCATCGGCGGCGGCAAGCGCAAGTCATCGGGGCGCATCGACATAGCCCTGATCCAGAGCCTCGTGCGCAACGGCGAGGTCAACGATCTCGTTGGCGATTATGGTCACCTGATCGTCGACGAGTGCCACCATCTCTCTGCCGTCAGTTTCGAGCTCGTCGCGCGTCGGTCGAAGGCACGGTATGTGCTGGGGCTCTCCGCCACCATCGCGCGCAAGGACGGCCACCATCCGATTATCTTTATGCAGTGCGGCCCGGTGCGCTATCGTGTTGATGCCAAGTCACAGGCCGCGACGCGCCCGTTCAGCCACAAGGTCACGATTCGCGAGACCGGCTTCCGGCTCGCCCCCGATCTCGAAAGCCAATCACCCACGCAGATCACTGCGATCTATGCTGCTCTTGCAAAGGACGAGAAGCGCAATGATCGAATCTTCGACGATGTACTGCAGAGCCTCGAAACTGGCCGCCGGCCGGTGATCCTGACAGAGCGCCGCGATCATCTCGACCACCTACGTAGCAGATTCCAGCACTTCACGAAGAACCTGGTTGTCCTCTACGGCGGCATGACCACTGCGGAGCGGCGCGAGGCAGAGGAGCGCTTAAAGACGCCTCACACCGAGGAGCGTCTCATACTTGCGACTGGCCGCTACCTTGGTGAAGGTTTCGACGATGCCTCGCTCGACACACTTTTTTTGACCATGCCGATCTCGTGGCGCGGCACGCTCGCACAGTACGTCGGTCGGCTGCACCGCGATCACCACGCTAAGCGTGAGGTCATCGTCTACGACTACGTCGACTCGGGCGTGCCGCTCCTTGCCCGTATGGCGCTCAAGCGCCAGACTGGGTATCGCAGCCTCGGTTACGAAATTTTGACAGAAGTCGTAGCATGAGATGAAAAACGCGAGCGCACACGCCTCCCTCGCGTCAACCGTGAGTGCTGCCGATCTTGCGGCCGCCATCACGGCCGCGGCCTCCATGGGCATCAGAGAGAAAGAGCGTGTTTGCGACAGGATCTATGCTGCGCAACCCAACCTTCTGGGCTCGGTGTTGGCGCAGCGCCTACTCGGTGTCTCGATGCCGACGATCGATATTCTCTTAAACATCCTCATCGTCCTCTATCTGGCGATCGAGGAGTCCGGCCAGGTTCTGGCGATCGTTTCGGAGGCTGATCAGGAACGCGAGCTACGGCGCTTTATCGCCGCCATCCGGTGCACCGAAGGGTTAGGGAGCGACGCACTTGCCCAGTCGATCGAGCAAACAACCGCCTACAGGCGAGAGACGTTCTTGTTCGCCTATGTTGTCAACATCCTGCAGCGAACCGGGCTAATGCACCTGCCGAATGAGACTTCCAAGTATCCCATCCTGGTGGCTATCAATCTCGTCAACTGCATCGCGACCGCGAGGCGAGTGACGCCATAGTGCTGAGGCCGCCTTGCCCGCAACTGTGCCTCGCCTTCGCCTGGCTCTGAACTCCTTGTGTGCCTTCACAGCTCGTATCCGCGATCCACCCAATAAAGCCAATCACCGACGGCTTCCTGAGTCTCCTGATGTTTCGACAATGGTTGCAATTGCCCCAACGGAACCGCAATCCTCACGCCAGTCTGTCGAACCCACACAAACATTTCGCTCTCGCATTCCCCTTCGGGCGCCATGCCGAGAACTTCCACTTCTTCTTTGACCTTGAGAACGGAGATGGGTCGAGCGAACCTACAACGTGCCTTGAATGGAACCTTCATCTTGTCATGGAGGTAGTAATACCAACCCATCGCGCGCTCATCGGAATTGTAAGCATCGACGATGGCCTCCATGGTAATTCGGTACTCACGTAGTTCATCTCTCCTGCGCGCCATTGTTCGTTCCTGTAGGAGATAGGCTCGTGGATGCATCATTGCAGTGCAAAGTTCCACGCATCGCTTCTTTCCTTCGATGAGCAAGGCTCAAAACGCTCCAAACCCTGCGCGACGCGTCGTCGAGACTACTGCCGGAGATGTCAACGGATACATCCGCTCTGCAGAAGGAGCGATTGAAGTAAGCGATGTCTCGCTTGATTTCTCGAAGATAGTGGCGCTTTTCATGTTCTGTCAGATCTTTTTGCATCGGGCGGGACTCGACGTCGTAAAAAGTGATTCTCCCGAGAATATTCTCCGGCGTATCCCGGAGCACGACCGTGGTGGCGTCTTGTGCTTTGCTGACAACTTTCCAGAGGGCACCCAGTAGCCGCTAGCGGCAACGCAATGATGCAATTGTAACTGTCCTCGCGAGAAGAACATGTTTCAAGGCTTGAGACCTCGCGAGGCGAAAACCATGCGAGCTCAGGTGACGGTTTCGAAGGCGCTCGATCGACATTCCGAAGAAACGCTCGGTCTCGATATCCAAATCGAAGAATCCAACTTGGAGAAGTCCAGCCAATCGCGCGCCTATCGCCGTCTTGCCGACACAGCTGACGCTAGCGAGGAAGATGCGCATGTCGCACCGTTTAATGAGAGCTTGCCAATTTCTGGTCAATCACAGGTGATTCGTCCCACGCGGCGCCTGCCTCGTCCACAAGCAGACAAGGGTGACAAGAACTAGGTGGTTGGAATGCTGGCTTCGTCAGCTGCCCTGCGTGACGCCAGACGGCGCGTTTCCGCATCTAGTCAGCGATGTTGAGCATCAGCTTGACGTACCGGTCCTGGAGCGATCACGCCGCGGTGTCAGCCTCCCGCATAACAGCGGTGGCGCCGCTCAGTCGGTGTTCAGGCGCGTAAAATTGCCTGTCCGCGGAATAGCATTTCCCCCAAGTCACGTCGGGGATCGTCAAAATTAGCAATTTCAAATGGTCGGTTTGTTGCGTCGTTTGTTGCAACTCGTGCGGAGCAACTAGCTTCCAAAAGCTAAAAACGTCAATAATATCAATAAGTTAGTGGCGCCCGTAGGGCGGCGCTGCCGCCCAATTGTGTCGCGTAACGCATTGATATAATTGGTTTTATTGGCGACGGATTTTGGAGTTTGTTGCGCTGTTTGTTGCACTTTCTTGGTCACTGAATTTTACGTAAGCGCTGCGCGTGACCCCGTAAGGTCAAAAAACTGAAACGGCCGAGAACACGGTCAGTTATCCACCGCCAGTTCAGTTATCCACCGCCAGTATGGAGGTTGGGGGAGGCCAGTCCGGTACATTTCAATAAATGCAGATGGTAGGCGGCGGAAGAGGAACCGTTGATGGATTGGGCTCGCGTCCTGGCCTACGTCACGGGGACGGTGGATCAAGAGCTCCTGGCGCGGAACGAATATCTGGCCGCCGAAAACCGGATCCTGAAGGCCCAGCTGAAAGGACGGCTCAAGCTCTCGGACGCCGAGCGAGCCACGCTCGGCGAGATCGGTCATCGCCTGGGCCGCAAGGTTCTCCGCGAAGTCGCAACCGTGGCTCGGCCTGATACTATCCTGGGCTGGTACCGCAAGCTTAGCGCCCGCAAGTTCGATGGCTCGAGAGCCCGTCGCGGCCCAGGCAGACCGCGGATCACGCGCGAGGTCGAACAGCTCAACGTTCGCATGGCCGAGGAGAACCGTGATTGGGGCTATGACCGGATCGCTGGGGCGCTGGTCAATCTGGGGTACAGGGTCTGCGATCAGACGATCGGCAACGTCCTTCAACGGCACGCTCTGACGCCGGCACCTGAGCGCAAGCGCACGACCACGTGGCCGGCCTTCATTCGCACCCACCTGGCGCTGTTGGCCGGAACCGATTTTTTCACCGCGGAAGTGCTGACGCTGCACGGGCTGGTGACCTACTACGTCCTGTTCTTCATCCATCTCGAGAGCCGCCAGGTACAGATCGCTGGAATCACCGTTCACCCGGACGAGTTGTGGATGAAGCAAATGGCCCGCAATGTGACGATGGAGGGATACGGCATCCTAAGGGACCGTCGCTATCTCCTGCACGATCGAGACACGAAATACACCCAGTCGTTCCGGGCCATCATTGCATCAGGTCAGGTCGCGCCGCTCGCGCTGCCTGCCCGCTGTCCGAACTTGAATGCCTATGCCGAGCGCTGGGTGCGCTCGGTGAAGGAGGAGTGCTTGTCCAAGCTGATCCTTTTCGGCGAGCGCTCCCTGCGGCGAGCGTTGAACGAATTCGTCGAACATTATCATGCCGAGCGCAATCACCAGGGCAAGGGTAACGTCCTGCTGTTCCCCCGTGATACGGATATCCGCCGCGAGCCGCACCCCGTCCAATGTCGGGAGCGATTGGGTGGGCTCCTGCGCTATTACCATCAAGAGACGGCGTAATCGCACGCCGCCCAAGGTTCAATCCTGGAACTCCGGTTCTGCGCGCTGCGCTTGGGAGATCGGGGAAGTCGCGGAAGCCGCTTTGCCACGCGTCGCCCCAACTCTGCGCTCCGGCGACCTCCATCGCCCTGTGAAGTATAGGTTCCCGCCGTTCGAATATTTTGGCCATACGGGGGTCAACACTTGCGGTCCAGCGCAGCACGATCCAGGAATACGCATTCACCAGAACGATCCATCGTTACGGACGTTCTAAATTGGCGCTGTCTGGGAAGGCCCCATAGCGTCGAGCACGCCGTCAAATCACCAGCTAATGTCAGCGAGCTTTGATGGTGTCGAGGCGCCGCGCGCCAAATTTCAAGGAATAAAGGCCGCCATACTCGATATCTCGATCAACTAAGTAAGTGAGCCAGGTTTCCCGCGTCTGATTCGGGTGTTGGTTGTGCCCCACTGCCGTTCGCACTCAGCTTACGCAATCTCAAATGTTTGTCTGCAATACCACAGTTTCCGGCCATGTCGAGCATCGACAGCCACAATAGCACTTCGCGCCTCAGAGACCAGTCAGCGACGCCGTTGCCACCCGCTAATAGCATCAGGAAGTGGACCCAGTCGGGCTGTCCAAGAAAAAGTTACACGATGAGCTTTTCTTTTCGCATCGCCTGCTGAACCGCCGGACGCAGAGCAATGCGTCCACGGCAGATCGCATGGCGTGGGCGCGGAACGCACGTGCGAGCTGGCCGGCAATATCACCGTCGAGGAGCGTTGGTCGCCTGGGATGAGGACCGATCTTTCGCCTACGAGGGAACGGGCTTGCCGCTGGTCAAGCGCGCGCACAATGTCTGGTCGGTGCAGCCGGAGAATGAGCGTCAGGCATTGCTCACCACAGTCGCAGAAGTCGAGCTCAAGTGCGGGTACTTCGGGAGATTGCTGGAGCCGATCATGGGTGCGGTTTTCAAGCGGATGGCACCCAGCTCCCTTGCTGCGTTCAAGTACTCGGTGGAGAAGGGCATCCCTACCAGGGCCGGCACTCCGACCTGCCAGCCGCTCCGGCAATGTGCTAGCTGCGAAGCAACGTTGCGTTCCGCTCCGGCCCATGCGCGGCGTCCCGACAGGCGCGGATTGCCCTTAGCCAATGTCACGTCCGTTTTCGGCTTAATGCACCGGCCCCCGTGGATTTCGCTTTGCGTCCGGCCTTTTTTGCCTTTGGCGGCAGCGATGCTGCGTAGCTGAGCCCACGCCGCAGCCAGGCGGCAAGCTCTTCACGGCCCGCGACTGCTGCCTGTGGCAGGACGACGTATTCCCGCATCGGCCGTCCGGCCATCGGCTCGAACAAGCGCGCACCTTTCTTGTCGATCGCGACGACTCGGTCCTTCTCGGCAAGGCGGACAATGATGTTCTCCTGGTGCAGGCCGGTGAACAGGTTGCCGCCGACGAAGGCGCACGGATACCCGAACATCTTGCGGCGCTCGACGCCGGGATCGTCCGGTAGGGCCGATAGAACAAGGCTATCAAGGCGTCGGGCGATTTTCTCCACACCGGTGCTGCTCGCTTCTTTGCCATGATCGATGCTCGCCTGTTCGTTGGTCGGGGCCGCGCCATCACTCAAGCCCGCCGTCCCGGCGGACCTGGGCCTGCAGATCCGCAATTAGCTGCTCACGATCCTTGTCGAAGCGGCGGAGCAGGTCGCGATCCACCGTGGTATCCTTGCTGTTCCGCGCGCCCCAAACGGTCATTTCGAGCAGCATCGGCATGACGCTCACCGCCAACCGTGTCGGCTTGTAGACGTACTGCCTCGCGTCCTGCTGATCCTGCTCTTTGCGGATCAGTCCTCTTTGCTCCAGCCGTTTCAACCGGTCGGCGAGCACGTTGGTCGCAATGCCTTCTTCGCACGCCAGCAACTCCCGGTAACGGCTGCGGGACTTGAGCAGAAGATCGCGAAGCACCAGCAATGTCCACCGATCGCCGAAGATCTCCAGGGCGAAGCTGATCGGACAAGTAGAGCGCTTTGTGTGGTCTGAACGGCCCATCCTGGCGTACTGACTTTTTTCGCTTGCTCTTTGCAAGAGAACTAATAGGATCACTTGCGCAATGCAAGTGAAAGGAGCGACGCCAATGACGATGTTGGGTGGCTGTCTGTGCGGGAAAGTGCGGTACGAGTGCCGGGAGGAGGCCGGCGGAGGCCACTGCCACTGCATCGACTGTCGCAAGAGCAGCGGCACCGGTCACTGTTCGCACATGATCGTCCCCGAGGCGGCATTCAAGATCAGCGGCAACATCAGGTTCTTCGACAAGCCGGCCGACAGCGGCAACATAATCAGTCGTGGCTTCTGCCCCGAATGCGGCTCTCCCATCTATTCGAGGAACGCAGGGGTGCCCGGCATGGTGTTCGTGCGTGCGTCGAGCCTCGACGACCCTCAGGCGTTTCGGCCGCAGATGGTCGTCTATACCAACAGAGCCGCATCATGGGACCACATGGACCCTTCGCTTCCCCGATTTGCCGCGATGCCGACGCGCGAGGACATGCCAAAAGAGGTGCGTGACGGCGTTGGGCGACCTGTGTGAAGCCGCTGGCGAAGGACATAGGTACCCGCAAGCACAAGACCTTCGTCCGAGACTCGCAATGCCATTTTTCATCGGAAAAATAGGTACTTTATGAATGCCGCGATTATCAACATAGCGATGACGAGAACGATCAGCGCGCCGAGCACCGTGAACCACATCATACCATCGTGCACGCTATAGCTCCTGCACCACGATTTGCGCTACCGCCGAATGCACGCCAGGCGAGCCATCCCCCAATCCCCAGCCCTTGACTCCACGCGACTGGGCGGAGCGGCGGGAAGGCCACTCGATGATCTCACCTGAGCTTGATTTCGCCTGGAGAGGCAGCAAGGTTACAGGTACGCGAGGGGTCACGTTTGAGATGATCGCGGACGCGCCATGGGTCGCAAGATCGGCCAGGATCATGATTTTCCTGCGTTAATGAGGGCCGCGCAGGCTGGCGATGCCCGGGCTTATTCGTCGCTGCTGAAGCTCCTCATGCCGCTATTGCGAGACATGGTGCGCCAGCGCCTCCGCTTCCTCCGGGCTCAGGACGTGGACGACCTGGTGCAGGATATCCTCTTGTCGGTGCATGCGGCTCGCGCCACCTACAATGCCGGTCGTCCCTTCCTGCCCTGGCTCGCCGCCATCGCACGCAACCGTATGGCGGACGGCGCCCGCCGGTACACCCGTCGCTCGGCGCATGAGGTGCCGGCTGACCGACCCGTTGAAACCTTTCCCTGCGAAGATGCGAATATGTCAGCGGATCGTTACGGGGACGCCGAGGCGCTCGCACAGGCTGTGGCGAGACTTCCGCACAGCCAACGGCAGGCGATCGAGCTGATGAAACTGCGCGAAATGTCGCTGAAGGAGGCGGCAGAAGCCACGGGCACGACCATCGGAGCGCTCAAGGTATCCGTGCACCGGGGAATATCGGCATTGCGCAAAGCGCTCGGCGCCGCGGACTGACCATGGACTCCGACGAGCTCATTAAGCGATTGGCTGCTGATCTCAAGCCGGTGCGACCCTTGAGCCCGCCCTGGGCAAGGACCGCCCTTTGGATGGGAATTGCGCTCCCCTACGTGGCAGCCGTGGTGTGGGGCAAGCTGACGATGCTCGATCCTGGCCAGACTGCCAACGATACCCGTTTCATGATCGAACAGGCAGCAACGCTCGCCACGGCGCTCACGGCAGCCATGGCCGCCTTCCGTAGCGCCGTCCCAGGCTTCGAAATGAGAGTTCTTCTCCTTCCGATTGCGCCGCTGGGTCTATGGCTGGCTAGCGTAGGCCATGGATGCATCCAAGACTCGCTCCGGCTGGGCGCCGACGGCCTGACCATTCGACCGGACTGGGACTGCCTACCGATGGCGACGATCATAGGCATCATTCCGGCGGTCGCCATCATTGTGATGCTGCGCAGGGCAGCGCCGCTGTTCCCGCGACTGACCCTTGCCCTGGCAGCGCTCGCCGTCGCCTCACTCGCCAATTTCGGCCTACAGTTCGCCCATGTCCGCGATGCCAGCATCATGGTTTTGGTCTGGCATCTAGGTGCAGCCGCGGTACTTGCCGCACTAGGCGGATGGCTGGGGCGGCGCATCTTGGGCTGGCAGCCAGACCCACTGCAGCTGCGCTGAGCGCAGCAAAACCTCAATGCTCGCGGCAAAATGGACACGCTTCAGTGTAACCCTCCCAGGAACCTGAGCGAAATATACTCGTCAGCCCGGGGCTGGTAGCTGTTTCTGGTCTCGGACGTGGTCATTTTTTTGCGAGGAACAGAGCTTGAAGGTCTGGCGGCATGCTAAACAAGTTTGAGGCGTCCATGTCTGACGGTTTGGACTGGCATTTGCGCTCCACGTGCGCCTTTGCGGTCATGGCCAAAGCGTCAATCGCCGGCAAGACCAAAACGCGCTTGGTGCCGCCTCTGACCGAGGATGAAGCGGCAAAGCTCAACACGGTGTTCCTGCGCGATACAGCGGACAACATTCTGTCGGCCGCCATGTTCGCCAGCATCCGGGCGTGGATGGCATTTTCTCCCGTGGGAGCGGAGTCCTTCTTCAGGACCCACCTGCCGGAAAGCTTCCGCCTAATCGAGACAGTGGCGCCCACCTTGGGCGAATGCCTGCACTATGCCGCCGCGACATTGTTCCGCGCAGGCCATGGTGCCGTTTGCCTCGTCAACTCAGACAGCCCGACGCTTCCCGTGGGCTATCTGGTGACCGCCGCAACGGCACTGGCAGCCTCCGGCGATCGTATCGTGCTCGGGCCCGCCACGGACGGGGGATACTATCTGATCGGCATGAAGCGGCCTCATGCTGGCTTGTTCGAGGACATCGCCTGGAGCACGGACCAGGTCTTCTCGCAGACGCTTGCGCGCGCTGGGGCCCTCGGTGTTTCCGTCGTCCAACTGCCGACATGGTATGATGTCGACGATGAAGACACGCTACAGCAGTTGGTCCAGGAAGTGCTCGACAATAGGCCGTTCCGAGACGTGGGCGCGGCATCGTTGGCAACCTGGACACGGGGCTATCTCTCCACGCTAGCCCGGGAGTCTGGATTACGGGAACGCATTTGCGCGGGTCGCGCCGCGGGCGTCGGGCTCCCAGGATGAGCCGCGCGCTCGGCATCGCTCAATTGAGTCGCCCCAGCCTTTGGCTGGTGGGTATCGGTGCGAGCCTTACAGTGCTCACCGCCGCAGGCCCTACCCTCCACTTGCGTATTGGTGACTGGGCGTTGATCGCGACCTTTGGGTTGGGCGCCATTGGTGCCTTTTTCGCAGCGCGGCTTGGCGAGCTTGCCGATCAAAGGCGCGCTCTCGTCTCTATTCTGATTGGTGCAGCGGCCATGCGGCTTGCGCTGCTGTTCACCGAGCCCACGCTATCCAGCGACATTTATCGCTATATCTGGGATGGCCGCGTACAGGCCGCCGGCATCAATCCGTACCGCCATGTCCCGGCAGCTCCGGAGCTCGCGTTCCTCCGCGACAGTGTAATTTGGCCGCTGATCAATCGTGCCGACTATGCAGTGACGATCTATCCACCGGCCGCCCAGGCGCTGTTTCTCGCCATCGCGCGCGTTAGCGGAGACCTCGTGGTGGTGAAGCTGACAATGCTCGTGCTCGAGGCCGCCGGTGTGGCGGCTATCATCGGTCTTCTGAAATGCCTGGCGTTGCCGCCGACGCGTGTCGCTGCCTACGCCTGGCATCCGCTCCCGATCTGGGAAATCGCAGGTAACGGCCATGTGGACGCCGCCATGTTGGCCTTGCTGATGTTGAGCCTCTTGGTCTTCCTCCACGGACGCACCCTCCTTGGCGGCGTGCTGGCAACTCTGGGCGCGCTGATCAAACCGACCGCTGTCCTTGTACTCCCGGTCTTCTGGCGCCCTTGGGACTGGAGGCTTCCCCTCACGGTTGTCGCCACAGTCGTCGTTGCCTATCTGCCGTACCTTTCGGTCGGCGCCGGCGTGCTGGGATTTCTCGGCACGTATATCGAGGAGGAGGGCTTTCGCGCAGGTAGCGGTTTTCGACTCGTCTGGTTGTTGGAGCAGATCACTGGGCCTCTGCCGCTCGCCGGCGTGGTCTACGCCGGGCTGGCAGCGCTCGTGCTTGCATCAATGGCGATCGCCGTCGGCTTTCGTGCCGATCGATCGCCGTGGGCCGCGGTTCACGGGTTGAACTGGCTGTTGATCGCCTTCCTGGTACTCTCGACGCCGCACTATCCCTGGTATTTCTTGGCTCTGGTACCGTTTCTGGCGCTCTGTCCGACAGCCACGGCCTGGACGCTCACGACAGCCAGCGTCCTTCTCCACTTCGTCCACGATGGGTCTATGGTGCCAGGCTATGCGACACGCTTCGCTACGTTCACTCTGGCGATGCTTGCGGCCCTCGCCTACGACCTGTGGAGCGAACATAGAAAAGCGTTACGTCCGGCCGGAGCGACGCCATGAACGCACAACGCACATCGAGGGCGGGGACCGTCGACCCGGCTCGCTATTACGAAAGCATCGAGGGCACCGTCGGCACGACCGCAACCACCGATCCGGTATGCCTCTACCTAGAAACCACCAACCGCTGCAACCTGTTGTGCACCACCTGTCCGCGCACCTATGCCGACCTGGAGCCCGAGGCCGACATGACCTGGGAGCTGTTCACCCGCATCGTCGACCAGGTGCCCAACATTATCCGCGTGGTGTTGCACGGCGTCGGCGAGCCGATGCTCGTCAAGGAGCTGCCGCGCATGGTGCGCTATCTCAAAGCACGCGGCGCCTACGTGCTGTTCAACACGAACGGAACAGTGCTCACAGCGACGAAGGGGCGCGAGCTATGCGACACCGGCCTCGACGAGCTGCGGGTATCCCTCGACGCCGCCGATGCCCGCACGTTCGTGCTAATCCGCGGCAAGGACTACTTCAATCGCATTGTGCGTAACGTGCGCGCCTTCACCGAAATGCAGCGGCGCGAGGCGCTTGCCCGCCCGCGCGTCTCGCTGTGGCTGACCGGCCTGAAGGAGACGATCGCGCAGCTAGCCGATTTCGTGCGCATTGCCCACGACATCGGCGTCGGCGAGGTCTATCTGCAGCGCCTCGTCTACTTCGAACGCGATGCAATCGGTCTGGCACGCCCAGACCAGGCACTGTTCGAGCGGCTCACGCGCGAAGAACAGGAATATCTCGATGCGGCAACGGAACTCGCGCACACTCTTGGTATTCGCTTCAACGCCTCAGGGGCGACGGAGGCGAGCGAGAGCCTGACGCGGAAGACGGACAGCAATCCGTGGTCTCTGTGCCGCCGCCCCTGGGCGGTCATGTATTTCACGGCCAACGGCCGAGCGCTGCCCTGCTGTATCGCGCCGTTCTCGCAGCGCGGCTACGAGAATTACACGCTCGGCGATGCTACGCAGCAGAGTCTGCGAGAGATCTGGAACGGCACGGCCTATCAGGCGTTTCGTGCGGCGCTGCATTCAGATGCCCCGCCCAAGTCTTGCGCGAGCTGCGGTCTTCGCTGGAGTCTTTGAGTGCGGAGCAGCGATACGGCACGGCGCGACAATGTCGGCGTCATCATCCCCTGCCTCAACGAGGAATCCGCCATCGGCTCCTGCGTGGCGGCCGTGCTGGCCAGCGGAGTAGGGGAGGTCATTGTCGTCGACGGACGGTCCGCCGATCGGACGGTAGAGCGGGCGGCTGCGGCTGGCGCGAAGGTGATAGTCGAACCCGTGCGTGGCTATGGTCGAGCCATGCTTTCGGGTTTGGCAGCATTGGCGCCGACCAGCACCATCGTCCTCTTCATCGACGGCGACGGCAGCGACAGGCCGGACATGATTACAGCGGTGCTCGAACCAATCGAGAGTGGGCGCGCAGATTTTGTGCTTGGTTCGCGTCTGAGAGGCGAGCGGGAACCGGGCAGCCTTGGGGCTTCACAAATACTCGCAGGCCACCTCACCGGGCTTCTCATCCATTTACTCTATGGGGTGCGATTTAGCGACATGTCTCCGTTCCGGGCGATCCGCCGTGACGTGCTCGGGAACCTGGGCATGGCCGAGACAACCTTTGGCTGGAACCTTGAAATGCAGATGCGGGTCGCGGCCGCTGGGCTGCGGGCCACGGAGGTTCCCGTCGGCCAGCGCCGCCGCCTAGGCGGAGTTTCGAAGGTTTCCGGTGATTGGCGCAATGCGGCGCGCGCAGCCTTCGTACTCGTGCAGGCGTTTTGGCGCTTGGCCTGGCAGCTCCGGCGGTCCCGTGGAGGCAAACCCATCTCTTGAGGGTTTGCTCAGAGGTGCTGCAGCGACACCGCAACGCTCACGAAGCTCTGATTTGCCGTTGATCGTGTGCATGCCGCAACGTGGCATGGGGTCGACAGCATCGCGCTGGCGTGTGCGAAGCGCATCAGCCATGGGTCCGACAGGGCATCCCATACCCCGGCAGCGAGTGCCGGAACTTTCGCTTCCGCTGGCCGGAGGCGGAAGGTGGCGGCTATCGGATCAGAAGCCCAAGCATTTCACGATGCTGGCCTTTTACCGAGGCATGCACTGCTCGGTGTGCAGGGATTACCTCGGCAAACTGCAGTCGATGCACGCAGCCTTTAATAGTCGCGGAGTGACGCCGATTGCTGTATCCATGGACGACAGCCATCGGGCGTGCTCGACCGAAGACGCATGGGGGCTGAAGGACCTTTGCGTTGCCTACGGTCTGTCGTTGCAGCAGGCGCGAAATTGGGGGCTGTTTATCTCACGCGGAACGGGATTGTCATCGCTGGGCATCGAAGAGCCCCCGATATTCGTAGAGCCCGCGCTGTTTCTGGTCCGGCCGGACCGCACGCTCTACTACGCGTCGCTGCAATCGATGCCGTTCGGACGGCCGTGCTTCGAGGAGATGCTCAAGGGAATTGAGAGGGTCATCGCCAAAGACTATCCCGCGCGCGGAGAGGTCATCGAAGAGGTCTAGGTCAGGCAGGAGCAGCAAGCGTGCGATGCATTTCCCTGGCGGCGTCATTGTTCTTCTTGGGTAGCGCAATCGGCGTTCCACTCGGCCTTACACTCTCACAGACAGCGCCGCAGATGCGCGTGCAGGTTCTTCTGCAGCATCGTGCGACCGACATACCACTGCCGGCCAACCTAGAGGTGCGGGACGATCGCTGGGATCCCGGTGCCGAAACCGGGGAGCACGAGCATCCGGGCCCGGTCATTCTCGTGGTCGTCGATGGTGAGCTGACGGAGGAAACGCCGGCAGGTCGCAATGTTCTCCGCGCGGGCCAGGCCTTCTGGCGGCCCGCGCGAGGGAGGCACAACGTCAGGAATACCGGAGCGACGACCGCGCGCGTCTTGGCGATTCACTTCGATCCGGCGCAGTGAGTCTCATATCAGTCCCGCGCGATGACGATGGTCGTGCAGGCGCTTTCGAGCTTTGGCATCTCACGGGCGGCCGCCTGGCGGATGATGAGAGGCCGTCGCTCGCCGCGGACGATCGGGCAGTAGGGGTCGGGCTCGCCGAGCGCGCCTATCAGGCGACGTCGGCCAGCGCATCCACCGCCGCAAGCGGCCAGATGGGCGCAAGTATGACATGCCTCCGGGACGGAGCGTGCATCCACGAACGCTTGCGTCGCCACAACGTCGGAACCGGCCCCGAGCAGGATGTCGAGAGGGGCGCCGCTGCCCGGCCAGTAGACGCAAGGCTGCACGGTTGCGCGCGGCGTGACGCGCACCGTTGCCACGCCGCATCCGCCGCGGCGCGGGGGAAGCCCGGCCATGGCGCGCACCAGGGGTTCGCCGATCGCGATCACATCGGTGGCCGCAAACAATCGCTCGAATCCGGACCAGTACTGCTCATAGGCAAGGGCGAAGGTATCGGTCCGCACTGACTGGTAGACATTGATCCTCAGGGGCGCGTCGTAAGTCTTCGCGATCGCGGCAATGTCGGCGAGCCTATCAAAATTAGACTGCATCATCACCGCAATGAATGTGACAGGCACGCCAAGGCGTCGACAGCGGGCAGCCTGTTCGTGCAACAGCCGCCAGTTGCCGGCCCCGCGCTGGTCGTCCTGTTCCGTCTCGGTCGGATAGTCGAGCGAGAACTCGACGTCCTTGAAGGTAATCAGGTCAGCGTCGGAGATCGAGGCTACTGAGTAGCCATTGGTGGTGATGGTCAGCTTGATCGGCTGGGCTCGCAGGTAGACGATAATAGGAAGGAAGTCGGGATGCAGCCCGTTCTCGCCGGTTCCAAGATTGACCGACCGCACCGGAATGCGCTCCATCACGCAACGCACCTGATCCAGGCTCAGCCGATCGACACGAGAGGCGTCGCGGTAGCAAAAGGCACATGCAAGGTTGCACTCGTTGGTCAGACCAAGGCCGAGCGCAAAAGTGGGCGAGTGGGCGGAAGGATTATCGACGGCTGCAGATACCGGCATTGAGGGTTTTGCTCGCGAGTCGACAGCGGACCAGTGTGGCACAATTGCACGCGCAGCGGGCCTGAGGCCACCACTCTGACATCATTCGGGCGCACGAGGGGAAATGTTACAGACGGGTCCCCAGCCGGATCAGGAACCGCGGCGATGGGACGATCACGTTGGCGTGTACGAGGCGGTGTTTGAGCCGTTCACGCTACAGTTTGCCCATGCCGCCATTGCGACGCTCAACCTTGCCGCCGGCCAATCCGTGCTCGATGTGGGTGCAGGGTGCGGCGGAGCCGCGCTCGCCTTGGCCGAGGTCGGACTGCACGTCACGGCAATAGACGCATCGGCGCGCATGGTCGAGCGCATTTCGACGAGAGCGGCCGAGCGCGGCCTCTCAGTTGCCGCACGGGTCATGGATGGTCAGGCCCTTCAGGTCGATGACGCATCTTTCGATGCGGCTCTATCGGTTCTCGGCATCATATTGTTTTCCAACGCGGAACGCGGCCTGTCTGAGATGCGGCGTGTCGTTCGACCCGGTGGGCGGATCGCGGTTGTAACCTGGACGCAGCCGCAGAACTACGAACTCGCCGCCCAACTGCGGTCTGCCATCCAGGCGGTCTGGCCCGAGCAGCCGCCCGCTCCGCTTCCGGCCCAGCTTCGCTACCGCGAGGAAGGGGCATTTCGAGCCCTCTTCCGTGCCGCAGGCCTGGCGGACGCGGTAATCACGACCGTGACGGCTCGCCTGCATGCCCCTTCTGCCCGTTGGCTTTCCGAACGCATAGGATTTGCGCCCGGCATGGCCGCCATGTTGGCAGGACTAGGAGATCGGGCGCCTGCCGTTATGGAACAGTTCGTCGAGAACCTTGAGATGAGATTGGGCCAGGGGCCTATCGGCCTCTCCGGCGTCGCCTTCATCGGGACAGCGCGAGTGCCGTAACCTTCTGGCAGTCGCCCACGAAGAACTCCCCACGCGAACGAACCATTAGGGGAGTGACGATGTTCAAGCGATGGATCCTTGCTATCGCAGCCTTGGGAACGCTGACTCTGGGGGTCGCGCACGCCCAGCAGCCCCCGCTCGTGTTCACCGCCATTCCCGATGAGGACGAGACCCGGCTCGTCGAGCGCTTCACGCAATATGCCAGATATTTTGAAAGTAAGCTGGGCGTTCCGGTCAAGTACCTTCCGGTGAAGAGCTATCCAGCAGCCGTCACTGCCTTCACCAACAACCAGGTGCAATTCGCTTGGTTCGGTGGCCTGACAGGAGTGCAGGCCAGACTTGCTGTTCCCGGATCGCAGGCGCTTGCGCAGGGGGCCGAAGACCTGGAGTTCAAGAGCTACATCATCGCCCATGCATCAACGGACCTGAAGCTCTCCAAGGACTTCCCCAAGGGCATCGAGGGTAAGACATTCACGTTCGGGGCGCGGGCCTCGACCTCGGGCCGTCTCTTCCCCGAATATTTCATCCGCCAGGCGTTGGGCAAGGACCCCGAGAAGATCTTTTCGCGCGTCGGCTACTCGGGCGACCATAGCCGCACCATTCAGCTTGTCCAATCGGGTGCCTACCAAGTTGGCGTGCTCAACCACCTGGTGTGGGATCAGGAGGTCAAGAGCGGCAAGGTCGATGTCAAGACCGTTTCGGTGATCTGGGAGACCCCGACCTACCCCGACTATCACTGGGTCGCGCGTGGCGACGTCGACAAGACCTTCGGCACAGGGTTCACGAGCCGGCTGCAGGCCGCGATCCTCGGCGTCGACGATCCGAAGCTGCTCGCCATCTTCGACCGTACGAGGTTCATTCCGGCCAAGAACGACGACTATAAGGTGATCGAGGACGTCGGTAAGCTCACCGGTCTCATCAACTAGCGGCGGGCGCGTTGCCGCATGACGGATGACGTCGTGTTCGAGTTGAAGGGGGCGTGCGCCGGCTACAATGGCCGGCCCGTCCTTTTCAATGTCGACCTGACTGTGCGGGCCAGCGAGCACGTCGCTATCATGGGCCGCAGCGGCGCCGGCAAGTCGACGCTTCTTGGCCTCCTTTATGCCCAACGCCCGCACGACGTGGCCCTCGTTCCCCAGGCTTCCGCGCTCGTCAAGGCGTTGTCGGTGTTCCATAACGTCTACATGGGTCGGCTCGATCGCCACTCGACCGCCTACAACCTCCGCAACCTCGTGTGGCCGATCGCGTGCAAGGTGGCCGAGGTGCGCAACGTGCTGGCCAGCGTCGGCCTCGAAGCCGAGCTCTTCAGTGCGGCGGGAGCGCTGTCGGGTGGACAGCAGCAACGCACCTCGGTGGCACGCGCGCTCTATAACGGTCGCCCAATCTTGATCGGCGACGAGCCCGTCTCCGCCCTGGACCGCGTGCAAGGCTCCGATGTCCTCTCACTGCTCAAGTGCCACCATAAGACACTCGTGCTGGCCCTGCACGACGTCCACCACGCACTGGCGCACGCCGATCGCATCGTGGTGCTAGAGTGCGGCCGCAAGATCATCGACGAGCCCTCCCGAGCGTTGTCGGCGAACGACCTCCTGCGTCACTTCGGGGGCGAGCCGTGAACCGTCTCGCGTTCGGCAATACCAGCCTCCTCTTCCTGATCAGTGCGCTTCTGTGCCTGACCGTGGCCGACATCGCCATCACAGCTTTGAATCCTTGGGGCGAGATGCTCCGCCTCGTGCACGGACTTTTGCGACCAGATGTCCTTTCTATCGAGGCGTGGAGCGTGGTGTGGACGGTGGCCTTTGCCGTCGTTGGCGTCGGCATCGGCGCCACCGCGGGCTTCTTACTGGCTATTGCCTTCCCGCGCTTCGCTGCCGTGCGTGCGACGGCCATCGTGCTGCGCTCGATCCATGAGCTGTTCTGGGCCCTCCTCCTCATCCAGGTGGTCGGGCTTGGAGCGACCACCGGAGTGCTGGCGATCGCCATTCCCTACGCCGGCATCTTTGCCAAGGTCTTCGCCGAGATCATCGAGGAGGCTGATCTGTCGGCCGAGAAAGTGCTTCCTGCTGGTACTTCGGCTGTCTCCGCGTTTGTCTTCGCGCGACTTCCCGAGGTCTCCGAGCGATTCAAGACTTACACCCTCTATCGATTGGAATGCGGCCTGCGCTCCACCCTTGTGCTCGGTTTCGTCGGTTTGCCCACCGTCGGCTTTCACCTGGAGGGGTATTTCAACCAAGGCAGATATGCCGAGGCGGCGGCGCTGCTTGGCGTGTTCTACGTGCTGATCGGCACGCGGCGCCTATGGGCACGGCCGACGAGCGTTCCGTTGCTGCTCATCGGCAGCATCCTGTTGCTGCCTGAGGGAATTGGCGGGGGCTTCACGCTAGCGAATCTGGGCCGTTTCGTTACCCACGACATCGTGCCCGCTCCGCTGCGCAACGATGATCTGTCCAGCCTTGCTACCTCGAGCGCGCTGGTAGCGTGGCTGCAGCCGATCATCTGGAAGCAGGTGTTACCTGGCGCCTGGATCACCTTTATGCTGGCCCAGATTGCCCTCGTCGGCATGGGGCTCCTGGCGCTCGCTCTGTTCCCGCTGGTATCCCGCCAGTTCATGGGCGCCATCGGTCAGCCCGCCGGCCGCATTCTGCTCGTCATCGTGCGTTCGACGCCGGAGTACATGCTGGCCTACGTGCTCCTACAGCTGTTCGGCCCCTCCATGCTGCCGGCGATCATCGCACTCATGGTGCACAACGGCGCGATTGTCGGCTATCTCATGGGACGCCACGCGGACACCCTCGACTATCGTGCCGATGCTCCGAAAGGGCTCAATCTCTACGCCTACGAAACCACCCCGCGCCTATACGGGCAGTTTCTGGCCTATTGCCTTTATCGCTGGGAGATCATCGTGCGGGAGAGCGCGATTTTTGGCATCCTCGGCGTGACGACGCTCGGTTATTACGTGGACGCAGCTATATCCGAGCTACGCTTCGATGTAGCCATGGTTCTGATCCTGGCGACGGTGTGTTTTTGCGCCCTGATCGACGCTCTGTCGCGGCGGCTGCGGAAGGCCTTGCGCATATCGACACTGGCGACACGGCTCGCCGATGCACCAGCAAAATAAGGAAGGCACGCAATGAATATTTCGCAAGTTCGATTGACCAGTCTCGCACACGGCGGCGGCTGCGGTTGCAAGCTCGCGCCGTCCGTTCTGCAGCAACTATTGGCCGATCAGCCCGCCGCTCTTTCCTACAAGCAGTTGCTGGTCGGCACTGAGACGGCGGACGACGCTGCCGTCTGGCAACAGGACGAGAACACCTGCATCATTGCCACCACCGATTTCTTCATGCCGATGGTCGACGACCCCTATGACTTCGGCCGCATCGCTGCCACCAACGCCCTATCCGACGTCTACGCCATGGGCGGCAAGCCGATCATGGCGCTCGCGATCCTGGGCATGCCTGTCGACAAGATTCCAACCGAGACGGTACGCGACATTCTGAAGGGCGGCGCTTATGTATGCGCGACCGCCGGCATCCCCGTTGCCGGCGGTCATTCCATTGACTGCCCCGAGCCCGTGTATGGCCTTGCCGTCATCGGCATCTGCCGGCCGGAGCATGTCCGCCGCAACGCCGATGCCCAGCCAGGAGATGCGCTGATTCTAACGAAGCCGATCGGTGTCGGCATCTATTCGGCAGCCATCAAGAAGGGAGAGCTTTCGCCTTCCGGCTACACAGAAATGATCGCCACTACCACCTTGCTCAACCGGATCGGTGGCGAACTGGCGCCGGACAAGGACGTCCATGCTATCACCGACGTTACAGGTTTCGGTCTGCTCGGCCACGCGCTGGAGATCGCTCGGGGCTCGAAGCTGACTGTCAACATTCGCGGGAGCGAGGTCCCCATGCTGACGCAGGCAGCGTCACTGGCGAGCCAAGGATTTGTTACGGGCGCCTCGCATCGCAACTGGTCGAGCTATGGCGATGAGGTGCGGCTGTCGGCAGGTTATCCAGAGTGGCGGCGGCATCTGCTGACGGACCCACAGACCTCCGGTGGTCTGCTGATCGCGTGCACACTGGAGCGTGCCGCTGCAATCGCGCGCTCGATCAGAGAGGCGGGATACCCCGCCGCACAGGTTATTGGTTATTGCAAGCCAGGTGCAGCCGGGGTGGAGGTTAGCTGAGAGGGCGGCACACAGAAAGCGCAAGTTTTCTGGCTGGCGCAGTCTCCGGTCGCCTTTTCATAGGCGATCGGGGCAATCGCCCGGCGAGCTCTGACAGTGATGCAAAAGATGCAACCAGGCATCTCAATCGGTTTGGGCTCGCGCACGTCCCATCGCGTTACAAAAGATCAGCCGGAGGAGTAATCCGATGCGTACCAACCCGTTCTATGACGCCTGGTTGTTTCTGATTGGCGATACACCCGATCACATCGGCAGCGGCGTTCGCCCCCTCCTCGTCGCCCTGTTCTTGGCACTCCTGGCTGGTAGCATCTGGATTGCGTGGCGCAATTGGCAGGATGATCCCAGTCAACGCACGCGCGCCCATCTGGCGACCTGGTTCATGCGCCTCATGATCGGGTGCATGTGGTTTCAGGGCTCTCTATGGAAGCTGCCGCTGCCGGTATCAGGAGGCTTCCAATACTGGACCGAGGAGCTGTCGAGATACGCCGCTTTCGATGTCCACAAGTGGATCGCCACGAACATCTTCATTCCACTGCTCCCTCTCATCAACCCGCTGGTCTATCTGACAGAGCTCTCGCTTGGGGTCGCCTACATGCTCGGCTTCATGGTGCGCCCCCTCGGCGTGATTGGCATGCTGTTTGTCGTCCACCTCTGGCTCGGCCTTTATCATCATCCAAATGAATGGCCATGGCTCTACGTGTTCCTCATTTTCGTACAGGGGTTCTTCGTGCTCAATAACGCCGGGAGAAGCCTCGGCCTCGATGCGTTGATCGCGCGCACTCCGTTCGGCCCATTTGCCGGCGATGGAGGTGTGGCACGCCTCTATCGCAAGATTGCTTGAGAATCGCATGCGCGATGCCGCCGGTGCCGTCTTCTGGTCTTACGGATCGGTACCCTGCCCGCCGATCGAGGCCGAACGACAGCCGGCCCTGATCGCCGACAGTCGTGACGCAGCGTCGATCCTGGGGGATGAGTCGTTACTCGTGTATGCGCATTCACGAAGGGATTAAAATGATCAGGCTGTCCGGGCCTGTGTGCATCGACGCGCCGGCCGACGTCGTCTGGGACCGGCTGGCCAAGCTGGAGGACATCGAGTCTCTGGTCACGTCTGATCGAGCACGCGACGTGTCCCGATGGCAGATTCCGCGGAGTGGGCGCCGAGCGCACCTGTAAGCTGCGCGGGCAACGTCACCATTCATGAACGCTGGGTCGCCTGGGAAGAGGGTCGATCGTCTGCCTACCAGGGAACAGGGCTACCGCTGGTAGAGCGCGCACATAATGGTCGGTTCGCCCACAGCATACAGGGCAGGCCGTGCTGACCACCGGCGCGGAAAGGGGAGCTGAAAGGAAACACCCCTTCCGCGGCCCGCATCCGGGTCTGCCCACGGCTCCGGCAACTTGCTAGCTGGACGCCGAGAGCCCATTCGCCCCTGCCCGGAGACCGATGTACGCTACGACCCTCGCCGCGGCGTCCTTATCATTCCGCTGCTGGTAACACGGTCCCACCTTCTACGCCTGGCGTTGCCTGCATGTGCTACCCTTCGACCTCCGTGAGCCATGATCCTATGCGCTACTCGGTGTGCTGACCGCTAGCGAGCCATGATCGAATAGCAACAATTTCGCGGCGCGAAGGAGGGACTCGTGTCGGCACATCCTCGCTGTCTTCTGGCGGCGGCAGTGATCTCCTTGACGCCACGAGTTCCGGCACTGGCATTTGATGACAGCGAATTTTGTCTGGCTGCCCAGCAGTTCGCGCTTGCCGAAAACAGAGATGTCGGTCTGTGGATAGATAGGATAACTCGCAACGCTGGTATGACCGTCACTTGCCAGACAAAAGTGGTAGAGTTCAAGCGGTTCACCTATGCTCTCTCGTCCTCGATGAGCGATGCTTGGAAAGAGCGCAAGGCTGCGGAATGGAACGCGCGCCATTGCAACAACCCAGTCTGGAGCGACGCTATTCGCAGCGGCTGGAAAATTCTGTCCACGACGACGTCCGTCGATAGGAAAAGCGTTTCCATTATCGCAGACTGCAAATAATTACCGACGACTCGCATCTAACGGCCCCTCACCCCGCCGCGAAGTCAAACAGCTCTACAAACTCGGCACCGTTCGCATCACGCATCAACCGCACTCAGCGTCTGAAGCGGTCAGATCCAGTCGCGGGCTGGCGACCTACTACGTGCTGTTTTTCATCCATCTTGAGAGCCGCCGGGTAGATATCGCCGGAATCACCGTTCAACCGGATGAGCCGTGGATGAAGCAAATCGGCCGGAACGTGACCATGGAGGGATGCGGCACCATGCGGACTGTCGCTATCTGGTGCATGATCGAGACACGAAATACACCCAGTCGTTCCGGGCCATCATTGCGTCAGGTCGGGTTGAACCGCTTGCGCTGCCCGCGCGGGGTCCGAACTTGAATGGCTATGCGGAGCGCTGGGTCAGCTCGGTGAAGGAGTGCTTGTCCAAGGTGATCCTCTTGGGCGATGCTCTCCTGCGGCGGGCGCTGAACGAATACCTCGAGCATTATCATGCCGCGCGGAATCACCAGGACAAGGGTAACGTCCTGCTGTTCCCTCGTGATACGGATATCCGCCGCGAGCCGCAGCCTGTTCAATGCCGGGAGCGATTGGGTGGGGCTCCTGCGCTATTACCATCAACAGGCGGCATGATCGCACGCCCAAGGTTCAATCGCGGAACTCCGATTCTGCGCGCTGCGATTGGGAGATCGAGGAAGTCGCGGAAGCCGCTTTCCTACCCCTCGCCCCAACTCTGCGCTCCGGCAAGCTCGATCACTCTGCGAAGTACAGTTTCTTCCGCCGTTACAATTTTTTGCCTATACGCCGTCTAACCTGCGAGTGCGGGAAACTCTCGCGACGCAACGTAGAACTGAGTTTAGGTGGCGGTACTGAGTGAGGAGCTCCCACGACAATCGCGCGAGACCTCCGGTGCCCGTTGAAGGCCCGGCTGTCCGAATGCGCGCTTGCTGTGAGCCGCGCAGCGGACAGGCAGCGGATGAGCGCGGAGCCGAGGGCGAGCGCCAGTTAGATCGGCGGCTGGCGCCCTCCGGCCCGATGGAATTGCGCGTTCACGGACAGAGTGCGCAAATCGATGAGGGTCTATGTGCACCGCTGTCGCCAACGCCGATGGTCCGCCGCAGTGTGTGGCATTGATCAAAATTGCCGACGACAGCCTGTGTCATGCTGATCAATATCAGCATTAGAAACTCGGTATTGTTGAAGATGCCAACGTAGTCGAGCTCCGAGTCCGCCCGGTAGGTGAGCGAGAGGAAGTAGACCAGTACCTTGGCACCAGCGCGGTCGATCACGCGCATTGCGCAGATCGTCTCCAATGACCCAGAAACAACATGCTCCGAGTTAGCGTCGAGGGCGGTGGCTGGCAGGTAGTAGTGAAACCAAACTAAATGCAATCACCTGGCGTTGACAATATAGTTTGATAACGCTACTAGTTTGGTATGGAACTACGGCGTGATATCGGCGGCCGCGCTGCTGCGGACTTGGTGATGCGTCTGAGCCGTGTGGCGCTAGGCGAGGGCTTCGTTGAGGCACTGACATCGGCGCAGTGGATGGGGCTGCGCTATTTCTCCCGCGCCAATCGCTTTTCCCGCACGGTCTCCGCGTTCGCCGAGTTCCACGCGACCACCCGCGGAACCGCCTCTCAGACCGTAAAAGGTCTGATCAAGCAAGGCTACCTTGCGCGGATCCCCTCGGATACAGACGGCCGCAGTGCGCGCGTTGACCTGACGGACAATGGGAAGGCAATCCTGGCGCGCGACCCCTTCGAGGCAGTCGCGGATGCCGCGGAAGCGCTACCCGGGCGTCTGCGTGGCCAGTTGGCCAAACTTCTCGAACGGGTGCTGAGCCACGTCGCGCGGCAGCGTACTCGACCCCCCTTCGGGATTTGCGCCTCTTGCGCGCATCTGCGACGTGATGAGCGCCGTAGGAGCCGTCCATGTCGGTATCAGTGCGGTCTGCTCAATGAGCCGCTTGCGGCCGAGGAAATAGAACAAATCTGCATCAGCTTCGAGCCAGGTAAATCCTCTGCGTTGCAGCCCTTCTCCGCAAGGAAGCTCACGCGATGACCTTATCGGCTTCAGGGGCGATCTCCATCACAGACGGTGTGATAGTCATCGCTGCGGAAACTGTTGCTCCGCGGCTTGGTCTTAAGCCGGAGGCACTCCAGGCCGAGATGCAGCGCGGGCAAGTCTGTTGTCTCGTCGAGAATGGTGTTGACGAAGACGAGGGCCGCACGCGGATCACGGTGCGCTACCACGCGCGGTCGTGGACCTTGGTCATCGAGCCTGACGGCAAAGAGCGCGCGACGACATGGAGCGCGAGCGCCATCCCCATGAAGACGAGACCAACGTCTAGTCATCGTGACCAGATCGCGGAACAACTGCGCACTTGCCTTCGGAACATGGCAGCGGCAGGCCTAACTATTACCTATGGCGGACTCGCGAGACTGCTTGAGCTGTCGCCACCCAATACCATCCATCAGATCACAGTCGCCCTCGAGCGTCTGATGGAAGAGGATGCCGAAGCCGGTCGACCGTTCATTGCCGCGCTAGTACTCAGTAAGGCGCGAGGCAGGTTGCCGGCAGTGGGCTTCTTTGACTGCGCGCGACGCCTCGGCAGGTTCGCCGGCGATTCCAATGGAGTGGAAGCTCGATCTTTCCACGCAACAGAGGTGAATGCGGCACTGAAGTTCTGGGGTGGGTGTGACGCCAGCTGTTCAGGAACAGTATCGAAATAGCAGCTTTGCCGGGTGATGCGTGCGCCCAAGGAAAGGTTTACCCCCGGATGGGTTGGCAAAATGGCATCGACCCGGCAGGTAATCAGTTCGCTCTTCCTCAAGGAGTTCGTCACCGCATTTGTCCTATCGATGCGCTGCTTCTTCGCGCCAAAGAAGACGCTAAACTACCCTTTCGAGAAGGGCTCGTTGTCGCCCCGCTTCCGTGGGGAGCATGCGTTGCGCCGCTATCCGAATGGGGAGGAGCGCTGCATCGCCTGCAAGCTGTGCGAGGCGATTTGCCCAGCGCAGGCGATCACCATCGAAGCGGGACCTCGGCGCAGCGACGGCACGCGGCGCACAACCCGCTACGACATCGACATGGTGAAGTGCATCTACTGCGGCCTCTGCCAGGAGGCCTGCCCGGTCGATGCTATCGTCGAGGGCCCGAACTTCGAGTACGCGACCGAGACGCGCGAGGAGCTCTATTACGGTAAGGAGCGCTTACTCGCGAATGGCGACCGGTGGGAGCGCGAGATCGCGAAAAATCTCGAGCTTGACGCCCCCTACAAGTAACCAGCGGTGAGCCGTCCCGACTGGGCGGTCAGAAGAAAGTCAACTAAGACGTACCGACATTCCGGGCCACCCTCCCGTTACGACGAATCGGCCGGCGTAGAGCATTCGGCCGAGGTAGTGGCGAGCTGGCTCGGTCTCGGGCAAGCCTGCGCCATGCCGGCTTCAGCGGCGGCACCATCGCGGCCGTCCCTGTGCAGTCCCCGGGGAGTGCCGTTTTCACATCCCCCTCGCGTGTGGCTATCCTCATCACCTTGATGGTTATGGTTGAAGGGCGTGATCGGCACCTGACCCGTCTCCTTGAACACGGCCACGAGGGACAGCGGTCCGCGCAGGTGCTATTTGTCGTGCTCCCGGGATTGGGGGAGTGACATGAGGCGGAGGTGACGACCAAAGGAGAACTCACATGTATATGCGCATTATTTGGGGACGGATCGTTCCCGGCCAATGGGACAGTTTCGAAGCCGCCTTCAAGAAGGCCGTTGCGTTGCGAGGCGATGTGAAGGGCTTGAAGGACCATTGGCTCGCGCGGGATCAGAATGAGCCCGACGCCGGGTATTCCATCACGGTGTGGGAGAACGAAGTAGACATGCGTGCCTTCTGGGACAGCAAAAAGCGCGAAGAGGCAATGGCGCTCCTGCGGCCGTTCTTCCTGAATCAGTTCACTGTGACCCACTGCGAGGTGAGGCTCTCCCAGCACGAATGAGAAGTGACTACTCTTTCTGGGCATTTTGGCTCCGCGACCCGTCCTTCTCGACGACCTCGATGACTCCTGGGAAATACCGACCGGAGAGTGGCATGCGTGAGAGCCGCCTCGTAGTACGTGCGTGCATCTCCGCTAGTCTTAGCGACACGCCCTGAGTCTTCGCGAGCTCGAGCAGATAGCTGATGGGGGGTACGCGATCCCGCTGCGCCACTTCTCCGTCGCCTCAGCGCGTGAGTTTTGTCACTGCTGGGATGGATGGGACCTGCGTAGCTTGCGACGGCACAGAGCGCATTTACGAGGCGCCCGCGTTCGATGCCGCAGCACCGCATGTAAGCTCAAAAGTGTCGTGGCGTATCTACATCCCCACCGTATTGGTAGTTACAATGCACGAGATCCATTGACGGGCGCCCACACGCTAAGTGCCGGCAACAGACATCCTCGTTTCAGCGCGATGTTGGCGCTTCAGCCTTGTACCCCAAATACAATTTGTACGATGCGCTGCACCTCAGCAAACTTCTTCGCGTCCAGGTCATAGGCCACCTCGACGTGCTTGTCTTTCGCCCTCGCGATCTCGAAGAAGAGGCGTGTAGGTGTGAACTCAATGAGCTGCAGGCGGAAGTGGCCAGCGTAGGCATCATGATCATGGGTCTCGATGTAGCAGACTCCGCCGTCATCGTCTCAAACTGACGCTGAACGATAAGATAGGGGTGATCCGGTCCTGACAGACCAAAGTCGTCTTCGCTGGGAGGCTCGCTATCGAAGGAGACTTGGAAGTACTGGTCGTCGAACTCTCCGACCGACACGTGTTTGGCGTAGAATTTCATGGTGTAGGTGCCCTGCTTCACTGGGCCCATTCCAGGGAAACGCTGAACGCACACGATTACACTGCGTCGGTCGGCACCACCGGCTCGGCTGGCGGTGAATGGAACGGGCGCTTGCCCGGCCATACAAAATGTGTCGCATAGGCTGCCTCGAGGCCTGCGTCGCCGGTTTTGCTGAAGCGCAGTCGTTGCTTAGAGCCCTTGCCGTACCGGTTGTATACCGTCGCAGAGGGCTTGAGATTCAGATCATGCGCGTGGAAGCGCAGGATACGCAACAGCAGTGACAAGCGGGTCAGGTTGCAGTTGACCACGCGCTCAAGGTAGGGCACGCGACCGCGCCGCCAATTGTGGAGGTCCTCGGACCTCAGCAGGCCCATACCGACCAACACATCGACCGGGGCCACGACGTTACCCTTGGTGAGCAGCTCGGCGACAACGCACTCGATCCTCCGGAACATCGGATCGTTTTGGAAGTCGTCGACCGAAACGCGCATTGCCGGGCTGTCTCGCATGCTTCACGATATCATGGTGTTTCTGAGAGGCTATTGCGGCCACCACGTGATTCATATTCCAACTCAATCCATTCGCGCGTACCAAAGTTCGTCGAACGCATCCTTCACACCGCAACCAAGCTTACCGGCCGCTGATCTAAGTGTGTCGAGGCGCTCATAAAAGGATGCACGCTCCGAGGCCGGCAGCCTTTCCACGGCTATCTGCGCCTGCTCGAACATGTGCACGAGGGTGGCGAAAATAGCCCACGTCATCCGAGGGCTTCGATTGCTCAATCCAGCTACCCTCGCTTCACCATCCTGTCGGCGGCAACATCAGGGACGAGTCGGCGGCGACTTTTTCGCGACGGCTTTCAAATATGGTCTGTTTGTTGCGCCGTTTGTTGCAACTCGTGAGGAGCGACTAGCTTCCCAAGCCCAAAAAACTTCAATAATATCAATAACTTAGTGGCGCCCCGTAGGGCGGCGATGCCCCACCTCAACTAGCCTCATAAGCTATTGAAAATACATTCATTTCTGCGGCCCGGGTTTCTGGTTTGTTGCAATGTTTGTTGCAGCTAATCGCGCGGCAGAGCCCAGTTGTGCCAACGACCACCAGCTGAAGGCGACCGCTGAGAACGATGCTGCGGGTTATCGAACATGTCCGAAGTCGCTGCCGACAACGCCTGACGGACGCCGGAGAGGCGTCAGCGGAAGCTGACCGCAACGACCCGGACGAAGCCATGGGGCGGGTCCTTGCTGAAATCCACAGGCACCATAAGTGACGATCCCCTATCGTGGTGCGGCAAGCGCCGCAGCGGTACGACAGGGCGAGCGCCATATGGCGCGCGGGAACATCACGAGCTCGGCAAGAGGGAAAGCTTTCGCTGACGGCGCCGGAGCTGGCAGCGGCGGTCAGGGAGTTTTCCAGGAACGCGCTTGTGCAGGAGCTAGCATTGCAAGAAGCCCGGGCCGTCATGGCGCTTTGGTCGGCCGTTGCCGGCGGTCCCGCTGAAATGATGTGCAGCAGCGGTGCCAGTGCGTTGCAAAGGTTGGCGCCGCGGCGTTCCCACTGCATCGCCGCGTATGGCGCGACCGTATTTGGCATTGCTGATGAGCGTATTGCCCATGGCGGCCGCCCTCAAGATTGCCCGCCGCAGCAGGAGCCCGTCTTGCTAGCTGCATTGTGCTCGTAGCGGTCGTGATGGCGCACCCACTGCATCGTGTGGGAAAGGCCTTCTTCGGCGCGGCCCTTAGGCGTCAAGTCGAGCATCCGGTAGGTGCCCATCATCACCTCGACGCCGCGGCCGTAGGTCGAATAGGTGTGGAAGACCGCGCCGGCCTCGTCCTTCATGAACACGCTGACGCCCGGCAATTCTTCGCCACGATGCGGCGAGCCGCCGAAATTGTAGTCGATTCCGCCCTTGGCGATCTCTTCCGGCGTGAAGCTCACCCGGAAATCGTGGTTGAAGCTGTTGGCGTTCGAGGAGACCCAATTGAAGCGCCAGCCCATCCGTCTGCGGAAGCGCTCGATCTCGCTGTAAGGCGCACGCGAGATCGCAACGAAGGTGACATCGCGCTGCGCCAGATGCGCGGTCATGCCGTCGGTATGGTCGGCCATGTAGGAACAGCTCTTACAGCCTTCCTTCCAGCCTGGCGCCAGCATGAAGTGCTGCACGACGAGCTGGCTGCGGTCGGCGAACAGGTTGGCCAGTGAGACCTTGCCGTTTGGCCCTTCAAAGACATAGGGCTTCTCGACGCGCACCCAAGGCAGCTTTCTCCGGAGCTCGGCCAGCTGGTCGCTGCGGTGCGTCAGGTCCTTTTCTGCGGCAAGCAAATCGCGCCGCGCTTCCAGCCACTTCTCCCGTGATACGATCGCATGCGTCGTCATGATGGCTCTCCTTTTGCAGTCCGGGCGCGTCACTGCCGAATTGGCCGTGATGCTCCCGGTGTTGATCGTGAGGTAGATATATTGGCCACCAAGCCCCCACTGGGAGTGACAAGTGTGTCGGGATTTGATTGGACTCACTGATCACAGCAGGCGCCCGCGCTCTGGCATCGGTTGATGCCCTTGCCGCCTTGAATTGTATCGCGTTGCGCGATGACCCGCCGGCATTGGCGCTGCGCGCCATTGCCATGCCCCAGCTTGGCGATTGCGCCAGAGCAAGGTTGCTCCTGCGGGCGGCCGCCGCCTTTGGCCCGAGAGAAGAGATCGCTCGCGCCCGCTGCGTCACCGTCATGCCAACGGCCCGGGGGATCTCCAAGTCCATTTGCAGCAACGAAGGCTTCGGGCGTGGTGTACACCGCGATAACAACAGCGTGAGCAAACGAGGGTCCGTGCGCGGCCTCGATCCGTGCCATGGCGGCCGGCAGGAGTCCGGCAACGGATGAGCCTTTTGCAACCCGATGTGGGCTTGCTACATCGCTCGCAGATGGAGCGCGACAGCAATCCAAGCGATCCCATAAAATAAGAGGTCGATGCCGACGAACGTCCCGATCACCCATAAGCCACTGACCGGCCATTGCGCCAATACAAGGATGCCCAGGAACAGCGTGATAATCCCGCTGACCACATGCCAGCTCCAGTCTGGCAACGAACTCATCACAGGAGCCACAATTTGAAAAAGTCCTGTCACGAGAAAGAACGCGCCCATTAGCAGGGTAAGGATCTCGGCAGTGACCACCGGCCTCCAGACGATCAGAAGACCGACCACCCCAAAGAGAACCGCAGCTGCCAAGTGTTGAAACATGCCGGTCTCTCGTCCGGCCATGACTGTCTGAACGACCTCGATACCGGCGGCGATGAGTAGAAGCCATCCGAAGAACAGCATGGAGACCACGGTAGCCGCCACCGAGCGTACGATCGCCGCAATCCCCAGCACCACTAGCCCAATGCCGAAGAACAGCAACCAACCCCAACTGTGGATAATCTCCGCTGGAACTTGCGTTGATGCCTGTTGTGCATGCGAAGAAACTGTGAGGCCGCCTGCGACTACGGTCGCGATCGCCGTTAATACGGCCAGCAAGAGATCTCGCCAGCTAAGTCCAATTCGCGAGGTCACAGTTTGAGTTCTTCCAGATGCCATAGCGGGCCTACGACGTCCTCCTCCAAGTGCAGCGTAATTCAACCATAGCAGTTCGCGTGGCCGGCAATCGCACAAACGCATTGGCCAAGCATCCCTCTGCCGTGCATTGGGGCAGACCGCGCGCGGGTGTTAACCTTAATATCGTACCATGCTGCACGAGGCTGCTCGACCGCATATTGGCTATGCGACAAGCCCGAGCGTCACAACGCTTAGGTCCCCGCACCTGCGGCGCATTGAATAGTGCTAGTCATAACCGTCCGAAAGGAGAATATCTGGACCAGGGGTGAGATCATCGGGAGACAATCGATGCTCTATTCCGCACGGGGAGCCCTTTGGATCATCGTATATCTACTGTTCATCCTCGCCCCGTTGTTCGCGCTCCTGGCAGGGTCTTGGCCGTCGGCGCGCGGCTTCTGGACCGAGTTCTCGGTTGCGCTCGGCTACGCCGGCCTCGCGATGATGGGCCTGCAGTTCGGCCTCACGGCACGCTTCCGTTACGTCACAGAGCCGTGGGGTGAGGACGTGATCTATCACTTCCATCGCCAGATCTCGCAAGTGGCAGTTGGGCTGGTCGTCGCGCACATGCTCATCTTGTTCATTGTCAAGCCCGAGTTGCTCGCACCGCGTAATATGATTGAGGCGCCGTGGAGCGCTCACTTCGCCGTCGTGGCCGTCGCCGCACTGTTCGCGCTGATCGTGATGGCGCTGTGGCGCCTGAAGCTGAAAATCAGCTACGAGACCTGGCACCTCACGCATATCTTGCTTGCACTCGCAGCCGTCACAGCTGGGATCATCCACATGGTGGGGTCGAGCTTCTATCTGGTCGACCCCTGGAAACGCGCATTGTGGATCGGCCTGACAATCTTCTGGATCGCGCTGCTGCTCTACATCCGACTTGTGAAGCCGCTGTTCATGCTGCGCCGGCCCTACCGGGTGACGGAAGTGCGCAAGGAGCGCGGCGACACCACCACATTGGTGATGCAGCCGGAAGGCCACCCCGGCTTCCGCTTCCGGCCCGGCCAGTTCGGCTGGCTGACCGTCTGGGGAAGCCCATTTAGCATCACCGGCCACCCATTCTCGTTCTCCTCCAGCGCAGCCGCCGCCGGTCGCCTTGAGATGTCGATCAGGAATCTGGGCGACTTCACGAGTGAGATGCACAAAGTGCCAGTGGGCCAGCGCGTCTATCTCGATGGACCGTACGGTGCGTTCACTATCGGCAATCCGACGGACATGCACGTGCTGGTCGCCGGCGGCGTCGGCGTCACGCCGATGATGAGCATGATCCGCACGCTTGCCGACCGCGGCGACAAACGGCCCGTGATCCTGCTCTACGGCAGCAAAGACTGGGAATCGATCACGTTCCGCGAGGAGCTCGAGGCGCTGAAGCAGCGGCTCAACCTATCGGTCGTCCACGTGCTGGCGAATCCGCCACCTGACTGGACCGGCGAGAAAGGTTTTATTAATGCCGAAATGTTCAAGCGTCACCTGCCGCCGCCGTATGCCGACCACGAGTACTTCATCTGCGGCCCGGACATGATGATGGATGCGATTGAAAAGGCCCTCCAGGAGTTGGGCGTGCCAATGTCGAAGTACCATTCCGAGCGTTATAGCTTTGTTTAAGGAGGCTGCGCATGCGCCGTTTGTTTGCTGACCGATTAGTCTTAGCCACTGGCGCGCTCGTGATCGTGATGGCGCTTTTGTTCGCGCTCTTGCGCGTGTCTGGCTAGGCGAGGATGCACCATAGCGCTGGCGACCGTCAGCGACGAGCCCCGCGCGTTGGCTCCAGCGTGCTGAGGCTGATTCGCGTCTCGATTGTCGATACGTAGCCGTTGGCGAGCGCGAGCCATACGCCTTTGATGAGGGCGAGCCACCTCGGTAGGCCTCGTCGGCAGCAGAGAATGTCGCCACGCGCTCCGGCGCCACAAACACGGCCAGAAGACCGCCGGCAAGGGCACCTTAGAAAGATCACGGTGAAGTAATTTTGAAGAGCGCCGGGGCGACAAAGAGCACGAGCGGCAGAACAGCGCCGGCGTAATTTGGCACTCCCTCGTTGGCTGGCGGCGTCCAAAAGTCCGTCTCCGCCGTGGGTGGTGTGTGGAATTACGGTCGCGGACTACGGCTTGGAGAGGTGCTGCTTCAGCCGCGTGATCTCTTCCGGGGACCAGTCGCGAACATCCGTCACCTCGATCCATGCGTTGATGTAGTGCGCTGGGGCGTAGACATGGCCGTAGCCGATCGGCGCTGTGGTCGCCATGAGCTTGTCCACCGTCAGCTGAAGAAGAGTCGCAACCGGGTACCACCGCAAATGCGGCGACACGTCCGGGCCGCGCGGCGGCAGCATCCAGTCCGGTTCGCGATAGAGGCTGCGATACTCGAAAAAGGTCACCGGGTCGCTCGCATATTGGAGGTAGACGACCCGCATCGGCCCCCATGCGGCTTTCCGCGAGCCCGGGCCGGCGGCCTCTCCGTCCTGGTTCATGAACCGCACGAACGATCCGTCACGAAACCGGGGTAGCCAGGCGGGCGATCCGGGATTGCGACGGTCGGTGAGGGAACGCCAGAGCCTACTTGTATAGGGCGGGCCGCTCCAGAGTGCGCCGGTGAATGGGTCGCTAAGCACTTCAATCAAGTCCGTCGACTGTTCGGAGTTCGCGGCTCCAAGACTGAGACCGTGAAGATAGAGCCTTGGCCGGCTATCCTTGGGAAGCGTGATCCAGTATCCGTAGATCTCGTTGAAGAGGGCGCGTGCGGTATCGGCGCCGTAGCCCGGTTCCACAAGCAGGTATAGCCAACTGGCGAGATAGGAATATTGTAGGGCAACGCTCGCGACGGCGCCGTCGTGCAGATACTCGAGGCTGTCCATCGCCGCCGGATCAACCCAGCCGGTGCCGGTCGGCGTCACCACGATAAGCGCGGATCGCTCGAACCCGCCGACGCGTTTTAGCTCTTCCAGCGCGAGCTTGGCGCGCAGTTCCAGCGTGTCTGACGATCGTAGTCCGACATAGACGCGAACAGGCTCCAGCGCTCCTCTGCCCGAAAAAGCGCTGATGTCCTCGCGGGTCGGCCCCGAGGAGACGAACTCCCGTCCCGCTCGACCGAGCTTGTCCCAAGCCAGCAGGGAAGCGATGCTGCCAGTTTTCAGGGGGTTCGTCGGCTGTTCAGTCGCCGGTTCGATCAGCTCGTCGTATTCCTGGAAGGACGCGTCCGCGACGCGCAGGGCGACCCGGAAGAGAACTCCATTGATGACCGACCAGAACAGCGCAAGCGCCGCGATGACGCCGATGACGTTGGACACCCGCCTTGACAACAAGCGGTTAACTCTTATGGCCACGAAGCGGAGCGTCAACCGGAAGAACCACGCGAGTGTCATCAGGATTGCGAAAACCGCCAGTGCAATCAGGGTGACCTCGAGTGGATACACCGTGTCGACCAACTTGAGTTCCATCAGTTCTCGGATCGAATTCTGCCATCCTGCCGCCTGCCAGAGGAAGATGACAGCAACGACCGCGCAACCGGTCGCGGCGGCGAGCATGGCGACGCGCAGGAGGCGGCCCTTGAGCTGAGGGAGCCCCATGTAGGCCCAAAGCCAACGGCCGGATACGCCGATGCCGCATCCGGCCGCCAGAGAACATCCCGAAACCAAGCCCTGCGTCAAAAAACTCCGCGGCAGCAGCGATGGCGTCAGGGAGGCGGCAAAAAATAGCGTACCGAGGACAAGGCCGCAGGTAGAGAATGAATGCCACTGGCCTCTCCCCATACGCCTGCACCTCTCGATCCCAGGTGAACCTCAGCTTAGCGCGGATCGCTCGAACCCGCCGACGCGCTCTGTTCTTCCAGTGCAAGCTTGGTGCGCAGTTCCGTCGTGTTCTATGATTCACGACGACACCGGACGACATCGCCGCTCGGCTTCTTGATCACCTCGTCAATGTGGACAACGCATCCAATCCAAGAATGAATGCGTAAAGTACCTCCCGCCCTTCGGTCTGTGGGAGCCTTGCCGCGTTGTACAACGGTGTGCGCCCTCACTCGGTGCTCGCCAACCGGGCAGCGGAAGTGTTCCCAGCCAGCCGATTACCATAGGGCTTTAACCCAGGACTCTATTCATGATTGGAAGAAAGAAGGGTCTCAGCTCATCGTTGTTTGTCTTCCATACCGCTTCGCTAATTCCGTCTTCCAAATAATGAAAGGAGCATGATGAACATATTGATGAAGTCAAGGTAGAGGCTCAGTGCACCCATGATGGCCGCCCTCGAGGTCGCAACTGTGTCGTCGCGGACCTCGTAGTAGATCCCTTTGATGCGTTGCGTGTCATAGGCGGTGAGACCAGCGAACACGAGTACGCCGATCACGGAGAGTGCGAATTGCATAGCGCTCGACCTAAGCCAAAGGTTGACGAGAGACGCAAGCACGATGCCGATCACACCCATGATGAGGAATGTACCCCAACCAGACAGATCCCTCTTGGTCGTATAGCCGAATAAGCTGAGTGCTGCGAAGGCTGAGGCTGTCACAAAGAACACGCGGGCAATCGACTCTCCCGTGTAGATCAGGAAGATCGACGAGAGTGATAGGCCCATCAAGGCGGCGAACAGCCAAAATGAGATTTGTGCCGCGCTTACACTCATCTTGTTTACGCGGGCCGAGAGAAGGAACACGCAACCCAGTGGGGCCAGCATCACGACCCACTTAAAGGGGGAGTTAAAAAGCAGCTGCCCGAAGGCGGTCAACCCGCTACCACCAGGGTCGCCGCGATCGACAACTGCCGCCGAGAACGTCAAATAACCGACTAGCCCAGTTAGGAAAATTCCAGCAGCCATGTAATTGTAGACACGCACCATGTATGCGCGCAAACCCTCATCTACCGCCGCCCCGGCGCCCCCGCGCATGTGTCGCGCACGCGAGTCGTCGATCTGGTCCATTTGGTCCGTTCCCTTCTAACTCTGTTCCAACTCTGTTTCGCCGCCACGAAGGATGGCACGGCAGCCGCACTGGCGGCGTGGCGAGTCGAGCACGTTTCCTCGGTCTACAATGGTCGACGGCGAGATGTCAGCCAATCAGCACAAATACTTAGAGATTTCGGCCCGTGGCGCTCAAGTGCTATTACGACGAGAACCCGCCAGTGCGGACGCATTGGACGCACAGGCTGTTTGTTGAAAAGTACGGCGATCCAGATGAACCCAAAGGACGACGAGGCGAACTTACCGGCCACTGCATGCGTGGGGTGTATTAGCACTGCGCTGAAAAGCAGCTGCACCGGCTTCGGATATCGGCGAGGGCGGCGGCCCATACCCATGACGAGCGCCCGTAAGCGTGTCTTGGGCTTTTTGCCGTTATCACGCCGAACCGCTCGAAAATTGTGCGAGCGACGCTCTTCACCCCGCCATCGCGCTCGGTCAGACACTACGTCGAGGTCGAAGTCGTAGTTGCGGACCAACGCAGGACCGCCGTCTCCGAACCAGACAGCCTGGCTGCAAGCACCGATGACGGGTGGTGGTCGATAATGGCTCAGCACCGGGCGGGCGCGATCGTCATTGCCGACGAGAGCGCATACCCGATCATAATGCGGTAGCAGCTCAGGCATGTGGACGCTCAGAGCCGCTCTGCACTCGTCGGCAGTAGGTGGGTCTGAACGTTCCCTGCCCAAATACCAGCGCTCGGCTTCCTCCCGACCACCATCGCACCCAGCTTCTGCGATCTCAATTCCGCGTCTTCAGTAGACGCAATGCGGTTCGTGCCACAACCGGACCTTAAAACTGAGATACGCATGGACACGACAGCGGCTCAACAGCCTGGAGTGGAAAATGCAGAACGCCCCGAGCTTGACCGCGAAGACGGTTGCACTCTTGCGCGCCGCTCATCAGCTGATGGACGGCGGAACAATCTATCCGGATCCAATGGCAGTCTCGATCTTAGGGGAAGATGTGGATGTCATCTCTGGCTTTGTGCGAGAGCATCCCGAGTTCGATCGACTAGGACTGTTCACAGTGGCCCGCAGCCGCTTCGCGGAGGATTGCATTGCGAGTGCTGTCGCTCGCGACGTGCGCGAGGTAGTGGTGCTGGGAGCTGGTCTCGATACCTTCGGGCTTCGTAATCCCCACGCCGGAAAAGAATTCCGAGTTTTCGAGGTCGACCGTCCGGAAACTCAGCAATGGAAGCGTGAATGTTTGGCCAAGGCAAACCTGCAGATTCCTAACTGGCTGAGCCTGGTCACAGTAGATTTTGAGCAGCAGGCCTTTCTTGAGCGCTTAAAAGGAGTGGAGTTTAACGACGATCGGCCCACCTTCTTCACTTGGCTCGGTGTCGTGCCATACCTATCTCGAGACACTGTTTTCGCAACGCTTTCCTTGATCGCCAGGTTGCCCGATGCAGAGGTAGTCTTCGACTACGGCGAACCGGTCGACGCGTATCCGCCGGCACGCCGCGCTCGCTACGAAGCCATGATCGCAAGCGCTGCGGCTGCCGGCGAACCTTGGCTGAGCTTCTTCGTTCCCGACGAGTTAGAGAGCGCGCTCTGTGCGATCGGGTTCGGTGAAATCGAAGACCTATCACCGAGAGACATTGCTATCCGCTATTTCGGCGAGCACGACCCGCCCAGGAACGCACCTGGTGCCCACATTATCCGAGCGCGGCGTGTGCTGAGTTCCTGAGAATGATCCCCCTTCTGCGGTGCGTACCACGATTGGAGCAGCCTCAAAGGCTCTTGCTGTGCTCATCAACGTGCTGTCGGGCCCCACACGCGGAAGCGATCGGCGCGACTTTCAAATCGCCGGTTTGTTGCGTCGTTTGTTGCAACTCGCGCGGAGCAACCAAATTCCAAAAGCTAAAATAATCAATAATATCAATAACTTAGTGGCGCCCCGTAGGGCGGCGATGCCTGCCTATGCTAGCCTCATAACCTATTGAAAACGCATGGATTTATGTGGGTCGAGTTTCTGGTTTGTTGCGCTGTTTGTTGCACCTGATCGCAAACCCAAACAAGCAGACTTTCTGTCAGCAATCCTAGGTTCCCGTAACCAACCAGCTCTTGCCAATCAGGCTATTGGCACAATCGACCGAGGGTTGTTCTCGCGAGTCGCGTTCCAGGGCGTTCGCGCACCACGGTCGCCAAATCCCTTAACAAACGGGGCTCACCAAACACAGCATCCGTCAGGCCGGCGTGATGATGAGTTTGCTGGACGTAAGATCTTTGACGATGGATTTTTGGCAATGAACAGCGGAAACGGACGAGCCCGCCGGGACGAGATTGAGGACAAGATTGAGCGCACCAAGGTCTCAAAGGAGGCTGCGAGTAGGCTCAGGATGAGCTCTCGGCGATATCGCGGGCCGAGCGACGGCCGTCCGTAATTGTTTCTACTGGCTGCCCTCGATTGCCTGGAACAAGAAAACCAAAGCGAAGAAGAATCGAAGAATCTGACGCTCGCTCCTGAATTACTTTCGATATCAGGCGATCGCATCTCAGTGCCGAGGAGTGCTGGGTGTCCGAGGGACCCCTATCAACGGACCGAAGTAGCGCTATCTAGCGTGGTGTCGAATAGGTCGGAGGAGTGCCAGACTAATGCAGCGCAGCAACCCTACTCGATCATCTCATCGGATTTCGGTATCCACGGATATTCGACAACCAACGCGACGATATTGCCAGTGGGGCGACCGTATCTCGAGGCGATGTGCGCCAGCTCCCTGTCGAGGGTCGCTGCGGGGGAATCGGAGCGCAGCGCAGGCAACATATGATCGAGGGCGGCAGTTGGAGCCGATTTGTTGGCATGGATAAGGAGACCGTGCCGGCTGCGAACGGCCTTGCCGCTCGTTCCAACGGTGGTAACTGCGCTCAAGGCCGTGCGCGAATAGGCGTCGACCGTAAGGGCCAATACGATTTCATCCACCCCTTCGCTTACCGGAACGCCAATGGTCTCGCGGCGCCAGAACGAGAGCCAGTTGCGCAGGAACGTCTTCTGATGCTCCCACGTGATCTGGAATGCGGACGAGAGGTGGCGTGCGTCCCAGTTGGCCACCCCGAGAGAGCGCGCCAGCTGTTCTGCTTTCGAACGACCGGCAATGGCCTCCACGAGCGCGACCGTCACCGGGATCGATGCCGTGATGCCAGTCGAAGTGCTGATACCATCGGCCGCGACATAACGCCGGTTCGGGATCCACTGCATGGTGGGATGTGCCTTCCGCAGGGCGTCGATGTACGCCCAGTGCGTGGTGGCTCGGCGTCCGTCGAGCAGGCCGGCGGCCGCCAGCGTCAAAGAGCCGGCGCATACCGAGAAGATCTTCGCACCCTTGCGGTGCTGAGCCACGATCCAGTCCATAACGTGCTGATTGTTGCGGGGCTCCAGCGCGGGAATGGCGACATAGTCGGCACCCTCCGGGTAGCGCTCGTCGAAAGTGCGGGTGGTTGCCTGGGGCTCGACCCTCAAGAGCTCTGGGCCTTGCCCAAGGGCGCTGAAGGGATGTAGCCGCACTGGGTCGGCCTGTTCGGCTACCACGGTGACATTGGCGACGTTGGCGTGGCTCAGCACGCCATAGGGCACGAGCAAGTCGGTCACCTCGGTCGCATCGTTGAGCGTAATGATCGTAATCACCGGCCTTTCCCGCCTCGGCGGCCGCAGCGCATCAATCGTGCCCGCGTGCTCCGATGCGTTGATGGGCGGTGCTACGGGAAAAGGCACAGGGTTTCCCGGGGCAAGCATCATGAGCGCCGCCACAACGAACAGAGTGACCGCGATGGCCGTGCCGAGTAGGATTGAGCGTTTACTCATATGTTTGTCGAGGTCAGTTTCGGAACTCTTGCGCCCGCGGTTCGTGCCTGAAACGGGTGCCGGCCTATTCACCGCGGTTGAGTTGCCCGAGCGGAGGCGCTGGCGGCAACAGCACGGACTAGCCTTCGCGAGTCAGCTTCTCACGCCGCGCTAGCTCGGCAGGCGAGGGCTCCTTCGCTCCGCCGACGGTGGCGGTCTGCACTTCACCGTCGCGCACGTAAGTCGCGTGGATGATTCCGTTCGGAGAAACGGCGCTATGCGTCACCTTAAACGCGTGAGGCTGGCTGGTCTCATCGAACAGGCGCTTGCCCTTGCCGAGCAGGATAGGAAACGTGAACGTCCGGATTTCGTTGACGAGGCCGGCGGCGAGCAGGGAATGCACAAGTTCGGTGCTGCCTTGGGTGACGAGGGCCGGGCCGTCCTCTTGTTTCAGTTTCGCGACACCCTTGGCGGCGTCGCGCAGCGCCACCGAGCCTTTCCAGCTGAGGTCCGCGCCTTTGCGCGTCGCGACGTACTTTGTCACCCGGTTGAATGCCTTGGCGATGTCATCATAGGGGCCGCTTTCGGCGTAGGGCCAGTACGCGGCGAAGATGTCGTACGTGCGCCGCCCGAGCAAAAGGTCGAATTGCTGGCCGAACAGCTTGCCAATCTCTTTGCCGAACACTGGGTCAACGTCCGCGAGTGGCGCCACCCAGCCGCCGAATTTGAAGCCGCCAGTGGGATCCTCTTCCGGTCCCCCGGGCGCCTGCATGACACCGTCCATCGAAACCATGGCGCCAACGATCACTTTTCTCATGGGAGTTCTCCTGTTCCGTCCCTACGACGAACCACGCTGGCCGTTCACGAGATCGTCAAATCCATACGGGAAATGCCAACACATTGGGCTCGCTCGAAGGCGTGTAGGACTTTTCGAAGCGCACCCCTGGTCATTCCTAAACGGCATCTGACGTGGGGTGTTCCGGGCGCCCGGTCGACCGTTTTGGGGTGGTCGTGATTGGAACTACGCACCGCTGAGCGGCTTTCACAGGGGCGTCCCTCAAAAAATGAGGACAGAGATGTGAGTGAACCCCGTTACCCAAACGAAAGCCAAAGCTTTCGCACTGCTCGCGAAGCTTTGCTCAAGGACGAGCAGGAGCTCATCGATAAGGTGAAATCCGTGGCGGCGAAGCGACGACAGCTGCCGCTCGGCGGACAACTCAAGGAGGACTACGGCTTCCAGTGGGCAACCGAGGGGAAAGTCGGTAAGCCCGTGAGGTTCTCGGAGCTGTTTGGCGACAAGAGCTCTCTGCTTTTCTACTCCTGGATGTTCGGGCCCAGTTGGGACAAACCCTGTCCCTCCTGTACGTCGCTAATGGATGGGTTTGACAGGACCTGGTATTCTGTCGCGCAGAATGCCGCGTTTGCCGCGGTCGCCAAAGCACCGGCCGAACGGATCAATGCGTGGGCCAAGGAACGTGGCTGGTCGCAGATCCCGCTCGTGTCCGGATCCCAGTCTTCTTATCAGGTCGACTACAGATGCCAGGGGGAGACCGAGGATATGCAGCTCCCGGTGATGCATGCCTTCACGAAGCGTGACGGCAAGATTTTTCATTTTTGGGGCACCGAGACGATGATGAACCACGTCGACACGGTGTGGCCGTATTGGAACCTGATGGACTTCACGCCCGAGGGTCGGCCGGACCGTGACACGCCCCCGCAAAAATTCAGGTCCCAATTCCTGGAGAAAAACTATCTGAACAAGTAGCAGCGTGATCCGCGCCACGCTCTTACAGGGTGACCGCAAGGGTCACTAGGAACAGGCCCAAAGTTGCGGCGAGCGCACGCAACATGTGCGAGCGTTCCCACTGATCGCGCGCATCGCGTGGCGCGCGGAATTGGTTCGAAGAAGAGAAGACGGAACGAGAACCGAAGCAGCGGTTGGAGGTATGAATTCGAGTGCCGCTCGCCGGCACGATGATGCGCGGTCAGGCCCGAAAGGGTCGAAGGGCGTTATGGAGGCAACGATGCAAATGGTGAAGCATCGCTGTCCCCAAACTGCGGCCGCTTACGACGGACAGCCCAGCGCCGCGGCCGAAGCTCAAGCTCTAGTCAGGAAGGCCCTGAACATGACCAACGACGAAACACAGATCCGTCGCCTGCTCGACGACTTCACGCACGCGATCCGGAATAGGGATGCCGCCGGCGCAATCACGCTCCTCGCAGAAGATGCGGTTACGTTCGATCTCGCGCCGCCGCTACGGATGGGGCCGCAAGCTACCCATGATCGCACCCAACTGGAGAGGTGGTTCGCTACGTGGAAAAGCCCAATCAATTCGCAATCGCACGACCTTGAGATCGCGGTTGGTGACGGAGTCGCCTATGCCTACGGCCTGCAGAACATGACCGGGACGAAGACTAGCGGTGAGAATGTCGATCTCTGGTTTCGCTCTACGGCCTGCTTCCGTCGCGAGGATGGCCGCTGGCGCATCGCTCACATGCACAATTCCGTGCCTATCACCATGGATGGTAGCGACAAGGCTTTGCTCGATCTGAAGCCCTAACCGCCTCTTCTCACGGCAGGCCCAGCCATAGTGCGTTGCGGCGAGTTCCGGCAAGTAAGTTTTCCGTTGACGTGGATCATCGGTCCCACGAGCGGTGGGTTTGGTAGGTTCGTCATTTTTCCTATGTGATTGCTGGGAGGGCGAAGTGAGCGGTCTCAGGCCGCGGCGCATCGGAGCCGCGTCTGCGCCAGGGCAAAGACCCGCTGCAGCGGATAGGACGAGGCAAGCGCAATCTTCACGCGCCGGACGCTGATCGTAACCTGGGCTCCGATTTTCAAGAGTTTTAGCCGAATGGTACCGCAGGTGGCGCGCGCCAGGTCGGTCCCGT
>Ga0081455_10000414_pt1 | contig 56192 bp, 54 predicted proteins | sample TabmetS3T2R1_FD_70207 | JGI IMG/M metagenome (GOLD analysis project Ga0081455, IMG submission 70207) | Tabebuia heterophylla rhizosphere microbial communities from the University of Puerto Rico - S3T2R1 | ecosystem: Host-associated > Plants > Roots > Rhizosphere ...
GAGGGGTTCGGCCACAACCGCCACGCCTGCGGGCGACCGGTCCCGACGGCCGGCCGCCCCTTCCAACCCCCCGGCTGGTGCGGGCTCTCAGGAAGCCCGACCCGCTTATCGGGGCTTGACGATGCCCAGCGCTGCCTGGGTGAACTTCGGGAACACGGTCTGGTTGGCCGCCACACCCAGCCGGCGGTTCAGCACCTCGGACAGGACGGCGCGGTAGTCGGTGGTGCCGGCCAGGTCGCCGTCCACGAGCGCGTTGTCGGCGAGCCCGGGCCAGCGGCCGTACACCTTCTTGCCGTTGACGGTGCCGCCGAGGAGCAGGACCGCGTTGCCGTTGCCGTGGTCCAGCCCGCCGGAGCCGTTCTCCTCCACCCGCCGGCCGAACTCGCTCAGCGTGACCAGGGTGGTCCGGTTGAGGTCGGGGCCGAGCTCGTTGGCGAAGGCGGCCATCGCGCCGGACAGCTCGGTGAGCTGGTCGAACATCCAGCCGCCGTCGGAGCGGCCCAGCCCGTCGTGCATGTCCCAGTTGCCGAAGTCCACGGTGGCCACCCGCAGCCCGACGTTGGCCTTGATGAGCCGGGCCACGTCGTGCAGCGCGTTGGACAGGCCGCCGTCGGGGTAGCCCAGGGTCTTCAGGTCCTGGCCCTTGGGGATCGCCCGCATGCTGCTGACCGCGCCGAGCGCCGCGCCGAGGGGCGCCGAGACCTCGGGCCGGGCGCCGGCGTGCAGCTTGGCCGCGGCGTTGCGCCAGGACTGGAGACCGACGATGTCGTCGCCGACTGCCAGCTTCACATCGGCGATCGAGTTCAGCGCGAACTTCGGGTTGCCGCCGATCATCGACTTCGGCAGGTCGGGGGAGCCCACCTGGGTGCCCTCGAACCCGTTGCCACCAGGCATCGCGCCGAGCGTCCGGTCGATCCAACCGGTGCGCAGCGCGCTGTTCGGCGCGGCGCGCTCCATCTCGTCCATCGCCTCGAAGTGCGACCGGGTGGGCGAGCCGTGGCCCACCGCGTGTACGGCGGCCACCTTGCCGGCGTCCCACAGCGGGAACAGCGCCTTCATGGCCGGGTGCAGGCCGAACATCGAGTCGATCTGGTGCAGCTGGCTCATCGGGATGGCGATGCCCGGCCGGTTCGCCGCGTACGCCTTGTCGCCGGCCGGCACGACCACCGACAGGCCGTCCATGCCGCCGCGCAGCGACAGGATGACCAGGGTGTCGGTGGGCGCCGCGCCCGGGGCGGAGAACGCCAGCCGGGCCTCGGTGACCGTGCTGGCCACGAACGCGCCACCGGCCACGCCGCCGGCCATCCGCAGCAGCGACCGGCGCGACAGCCGGGCCTTGGTGTCCTCCGGGCACCCGCACGGGAGCGACTGCACTGGTTCAGTGGTGGTCATCAGGGCTCCTACGCGGTCAGCGGGTGAAGTGGGCGGGGGAGTTGAGCAGCAGCACCGCGGTGAGCGCCACCGTCTCCTGCTGCTCGAACGAGCCCGCCTTGAACGATGCCGGCAGCTTGGTGCCCGCCAGCAGGGTGTTCGCGCCGTTCCGCTCGGCCACCGTGGCCTTGCGCCCCAGCACCTTCGTCGCCACCGCGTCGATCACCGCCGCCCGGGTCGTGGGCGGGTTGGTCAGCAACCCCTTCGCGCCGGGCAGCATCAGCTTGTTCGGGTACCAGCCGTGCGCCATCTGGGCCGTGGTGTTGAACACCGACAGCGCGGCGGCCGGCGACTGCCAGGACCGGGCGATGTCGGGGTACCCGTCCGGCTGCGGCCAGGCCAGCGGCTGGTGGCCGGTGCTGCTGAGCAGCCAGTAGAGCTGCATCAGCCCTTCGGGGTCCGCGGTCGGGCGTACGCCCAGCGCGCGGGTGGTCGCCACGACCTGCTCGAACGGCCGGCGGACCTTGGCACCGGCCGAGGCGGCGAACTCCGGCGCGGTGAACAGGGTGCGCAGGACCGGCACGATGTTCGCGTTGTTCTTCAGGTACGCCGTGGACAGCTTGCTGATCAGCGTGGCCGGCGGCGCGTCCCCGGCGAACCGGGTGGCGAGCTTGGTGGCGATCCGCTTGGCGGTGGCCGGCAGCTTGGTCAGGTAGGTCAGGAACGCCCGCTGCGCGGCCATGCCCTGCCCGGCGGCGTTGGCGTGGCTGAAACCCATGACCTTGATCGGGCCGACGTAGTGCCGGTTGGCGCTGAAGCTGGCCTTGCCGTCCTCCAGCCGCCAGCCGGTGAGCAGCAGCGCGGCGTGCTTGACGTCGGTCTCGGTGTAGCCGCCGTTGACGCCGACGGTGTGCAGCTCCATCAGCTCACGCGCGTAGTTCTCGTTCGGGTGTTCCTTGGTGGAGTCGGCATTGTTGAGGTAACGCAGCATGCTCGGGTGGAATGCGCTGGCGGCCAGCATGGTGCCGAAATTCCCCAGCGCGTTCGCGCGGATGACATCGGCGTCGTAGCGGTGCCGGGTATCCCAGATATCGCCGTTCGGGCAATTGATGTTCAGGTGGTTGGACCAGAAATCGACCATCACCTCGAACAATTGACGGTCACTCCAGACCGCGCGGCCGATATGCGCGGCCACCAGGTCGTACATGACCTTCCACTGGTCGTCGTCGAACTGCGCGCGTACCTGGGTGGCGGTCAGCCGCAGCCGCGGGAACATGTTCGTGACCGTCGCGCCGCCGGTGTCGCGGATGGTCGCGGGCGCCAGTTGCTGGTTCAGCCAGCCGGTCACGCCGGCCGACCTGATCAGGCCGCGCATGGCCGCGGTGGGCCCGTAGGTGGCGCGGCGCAGCAGCATCTCCGGGTCCAGCTTGGCCTGGAGCATGGACGTACCCTCGCCGCTCGGGCCGTCCTGCTTGCCGGTCGTCCGGCCGGTGTTACCGGTGCCGGCCGGGGGCTTGGCGTCCGGGGCCTTGGTCGGCGCTCCCTTGGGGACCTGACGGGGGAGGCTGGCCGGGAAGTCGGTCGGGTTGCTGGGGTCGACCGGGAGCGAAACGCCTGGTACATCGGCTGCCGGGGCCGCGGCCTGGGTCTTCTGGCCGACGTTGCGCATGAGGTACGCGGTGCCGCCGCCGGCGCCGAGGACGGCCGCCGCGAGCAGCGCGTTGCGCCGGGTCAGTACGCCGGTGCCGGTGCCGCCGCCGTGCCGGTGGCCGCCGTAGTCGGCGGCGTCATCGCCGTCGTCGAACGGGTCGTGCTCCGCGCCGTAGTTCCCGCCGCCGTTGCCGCGCGGCGCGATGCCGAACTGCGCGCTGTGGCTGGGGGCGAACCGGTCGGGTTCCGGCTCGGCGTACGGGTACCCGCCCTGGTCGTAGCCTGGTGCTGCGTACTCGCCGTAGTCGTGTACGGGATACGAGCCCGGCGCCTGGGGAACACTCGGCCGATACGGGCGAGGTCCCGGTCTGACCTCTTCCATGCCACTCCTACCTGAGCCGGCACCCCCACGTCCCGGCTAAGATTCGAATTAGACGCCGGTGACCGTAGTGCTCCGCTTCTGAGTGGCACCACCCCACTAACCCGGTTTGGTTCACATCCCCAGACAGTCTTGTGCCGGAATTAAGCCTCCGATAAGCAAGTCAGCGCGCAATTCCGGATGGCCGGGTCCGGGCGTACGGGCTGGTCGTTCCGAGTGGTGATCGGATGCCGCTGTCCGGCCCCTTTCGGCACCCCCGTCGCCCAACCAGGTGAGGCGGCGGCGTGCCCGGCTTGCCGGGGCTGCCCCGGTTCGTCCGGCTGTCGTCCCACTATCTGGGATGGCTTGTTCGAACTGTGGTACGTGTGCGAGGATGCCGCCATGCGGTTCTCCTCGATTATTCGCACCTAGCGCGCTCGCAGCCCCATCGCCAGCGCGCAGACCTCCCGCACCCCGCGGGGGGTTTTTTCGTTTTCAGGACACAATTTCCCGCCACACGGGCAAGGAGCCCAAACCGATGCTGAACGACAGCTTCCACGTATACGACACGACACTGCGCGACGGTGCGCAGGCGGAGGGCATCAGCTACTCGGTATCGGACAAGCTGGCGGTAGCCCGCCTGCTGGACGAGATGGGCGTCGGGTTCATCGAGGGCGGCTGGCCGGGCGCGCTGCCGAAGGACACCGAATTCTTCGCCCGCGCCCGCACCGAGTTGCCGTTGCGGAATGCCGCACTTGTCGCGTTCGGTGCCACCCGGAAGGCCGGTACGACCGCGGCGGCCGACCCGCAGGTGCGCGCGCTGCTCGACTCGCAGGCCCCGGTGGTGTGCCTGGTGGCCAAGTCCGACGTGCGGCACGTGATCGAGGCGCTGCGCACCACGCTGGAGGAGAACCTGGCCATGGTCGCCGACACCGTGGCGTACCTGGTCGGCGAGGGGCGCCGGGTCTTCCTGGACTGCGAGCACTTCTTCGACGGGTACGCCGCCGACCGCGACTACGGCGTGCGCGTGCTGGACGCGGCCATGCGCGCGGGCGCCGACGTCGGCGTCATGTGCGACACCAACGGCGGGATGCTGCCGATCGGCATGCACCGCGTGGTGTCCGAGGTGCTCGCGCGTACCGGCTTCCGGCTCGGCATCCACTGCCAGGACGACACCGGCTGCGCGGTCGCCAACACGCTGGCCGCGGTCGAGGCCGGCGTCACGCACGTCCAGTGCACCGCGAACGGGTACGGGGAGCGGGTCGGCAACGCGGACCTGTTCGCGGTCATCGGCGGCCTGGTCACCAAGCTCGGCCGCGACGTACTCCCCGACGGCTGCCTGCCGGAACTTGTCCGGGTATCGCACGCCATCGCCGACATCGCCAACATGGCCCCCGACGCCCACCAGGCATACGTCGGGTCCAGCGCGTTCGCCCACAAGGCGGGCCTGCACGCCAGCGCGATCAAGGTACGGCCGGAGTTGTACAACCACCTCGACCCGGCCGTGGTCGGCAATGACATGCGCATCCTGGTCACCGAGATGGCCGGCCGGGCCAGCATCGAGCTCAAGGGACGCGAGCTCGGGCTGGACCTGGCCGGCCAGGGGCCCGCGGTCGGGCGCGTGGTGGAGCGGGTCAAGTCGCTGGAGGCCAGCGGCTGGTCGTTCGAGGCCGCGGACGCCTCCTTCGAGCTGATGGTGCGGGAGGAGCTGGCCGCGCCGGTCGGCCTGCCGCGGGCCTTCGAGCTGGAGTCGTACCGGGTGCTGACCGAACGTACGTCCGAGGGCGCGGTGGTCAGCGAGGCGACGGTGAAGCTGCACGCCAAGGACGAGCGGATCATCGCCACCGCGGAGGGCAACGGGCCGGTCAACGCGCTGGACCGGGCGCTGCGGCAGGCGCTGGAGCGGCTGTACCCGGAGCTGGCCGGGATGGAGCTGACCGACTACAAGGTCCGCATCCTGCCCGGCACGCACGGGACCGACGCCGTCACCCGGGTGCTCATCGAGACCAGCGACGGGCACCGGGAGTGGACCACCGTCGGCGTCCACGGCAACGTGGTCGAGGCGTCCTGGCTCGCGCTGCAGGACGGCGTCCGCTACGGCCTGCTGGCCGACGCCGTGTCCTGAATCTCCTACCCCGGCCGGCGTCCGGTACGAGCTGTCGGCCGACGCTGTGTCCTGACGCTCGTACTCCGGCCGGCGTGCGGTACGGCCTGCTGGCCGACGCTGTGTCCTGAAGCTCGAACCCCGGCCGGCGTCCGGTACGGCCTGCTGGCCGACGCTGTGTCCTGAATCTGCTACTGCGGCCGGCGCGAGAGCCACAGCTTTGCGCCGGCCGGGCGGTAGCCGACGCGGGCGTACATCCTGGCCACCGCCTCGCCCTCGGGCTCCAGCCAGACCAGGTCGGCGCCGGTGTCCAGGGCGAGCTGGGTGAGGTGGGCGCTGAGGGCGGCGGCGATGCCGCGGCGGCGGTGGGTGGCGGCAACGGCCACCGCCGCCAGCTCGGCGACGCCCTCGGTGGTGGCGGTCAGGTGGGCGCCGGCCACCGTCTCCGCCCCGTCCCTGGCCACGCCCACCCTGCCGCCGTTGTCGACGAAGCGCGCCATCCGGTCGATGTCGTGTTCGGTCGGCGGCGCCGGCTCGCCGTACGCGTCATGCTGGACGGCCGCGACCCGGGCGTACGCGGCGCGGTCCTGGGCCAGGCCCAGCTCGATGCCGCCGGGGGCGGGGACCGGTGTGGTCGCCTCGCAGACCATGACCGCCGGGCGGCGCTCGACGGTGAAGCCGGCCTCGGCGAGGGCCGGTTCGACCTTCGGCGCGGTCGTCGGCAGGTATTCCAGGCGGGGGAGCAGGCCGCGCTGCTCGTAGGCGTCGATGAGGGCCTGGATGTCCTGCCGCGTCGGGGCCGCGCCGGTGACCGGCACGGCGTAGTTCAGCATCGGGTTGCTGTTGCCGGGGGTGAAGCCGGCCGCGAACGGGCCGATGCGGGTGCGGTTGGTGCCGGTGGCCTGCAGGTACGCGGCTACCCGTGCGAGGGCGTTGTCCATGCGTGGTTCGACCTTCCAGTGTCGCTGATCCTGGTCAGCGGCCACCGGGCCCAACTGGCGCCGGCGGCCGCGAGGGCCCGCCAGATCGCCAATGTCATCAGTCCCCTCGGGAGTTCGCCGGTTTGGCCGGGGACACTGCCAGGTGGGTGCCGCGGGCCGCAACCGGTTATGACCGTTCGGCCCGGCCCGGCCCGGCCCGGCCGGGTCGGGTCCTCGGGCCCTGTGCCGGGTGCCGGCCGGGAGCGGACCGTGATGGGCACAAGTGGGCCATCCGCGGTTGCGTGAACGAGGTGAAGGCGATGGTTCCCCAGGACGTATCCCCTCCCGCCGGCGACCCGCCGCCGATGCGCGAGATCAGCGAGGACCTGGTGGCGGTCGCGGTGCGGGCGCCGTCGATCCACAACACCCAGCCGTGGCGGTTCCGGGTGGTGGGCGAGGCACTGGAGTTGAGCGCTGACCCGCGGCGCCGGCTGGCCGCCACCGACCGGGACGGGCGGGAGATGGTGATCAGCTGCGGTGCCGCGCTGTTCGGCCTGCGGCTGGCTGTGCGCGGGCTCGGGTACCGGCCCCGGGTCGAGATGCTGCCGGACCTCGGCAGCGTCGAACCGCTGGCCCGCCTCCGGCTGGGCGAAGCGGCGGCGCCGGGCACCGGGGAGCGGCGGCTGCTCGCCGCGATGCGGCGCCGGCACACCCACCGCGGCCCGTTCGCGGCCGGGTCGCTGCCGCCCGGGCTGGTGGTCGGCCTCCAGCGCGAGGCGGAGGTCGAGGGCGCGAGCCTGGCGATGATCCGGGACAGCCAGCAGTACGGTCAGCTGCGCAACCTGGTGGCGGTGGACGGCCACGAATACCGGTACGACCCCGGGCGGCTGGCCGAGATCCAGGCGTGGACCAGGCCGGCGGGCAGCGGTTGCCCGGACGGTGTGCCGGGCACGGCGTACGCGGCGCGGCCGGGCCGCCGGCACGGCACCCTGCCGCAGCGGGACTTCGACCTCGGCCGCGGTTGGGGGACGCAGCTGGAGGAGCCGGGCGAACCGGCCGCGACCGCCGTACTGCTCACCGCCGGGGACGGCGTGGCCGACTGGCTGCGGGCCGGCGGCGCGCTGTACCGGATCCTGCTGCGGGCCGCCCACCAGGGCGTCTTCGCCAGCCTCTACACCCAGGTCCTGGAGGCCCCACCCACCCGGGACGCGGTACGGGCCGGACTCCAACTGCCCGGCGCCCCCCAACTCATCCTCCAACTGGGCCGCGCCCACACCACCGCCCCACCCACCCCCCGCCGCCCCCAACCGACGTCCTCAGCTAGGTAGCCGCGCCGTCCCCGCGCCGCCGCGTTCCTGCTCGCGCCGGGCGTGGCTGGGCGGTTGCGGCGTGGGCGCTATGCCTCGGGGGTGCCTGCGGTCTGGGCGCAGGTGCCGGCGCCGCACTGGCAGCCGGCGCAGGGGGGCGGGGTGGCGGGCGTACGGGCTGGGGTTGGGGTTGGCCGGGTGGCGCGGAAGGTGACGTAGGCGGCGAACAGGCCGACCAGGAGGAGGGGGGCGGCGAAGCCGCGGGCGGCGGCCGAACCGCCGGCCACCCAGGGCAGGACGCCGGCCGCGACCAGCAGCGCCGCGAGTGCGGCCAGCATCAGCACCGGGCCGCGGGTCGGGGCATCAGAGGTCATGCTCCCATTGTGACAGCGGTCGCCGACCGCCGGCGCGCCGGCCGGTGGGGCGGCGGGTAGTCTCGGGAGCCGTGCGTATCGCCCGTTTCGCCACCCCCGCAGGCGCGGTCGCGGTCGGCGCAGTCGAGATCCCCGATGGTGCCCCGCTCGACGCTGCGACCGTCGCGGTGCTGAAGGAATACCCGATGCTGGAGCCGGCGCAGTTCACCGGCGAACGCTGGGCGCTGCCGGACCTCCGGCTGCTCGCGCCCGTCCGGCCCGGGAAGGTCGTCTGCATCGGCAAGAACTACGCCGAGCACGCCCGCGAGATGGGCGGCGAACCGCCGGAGCGGCCGGTGCTGTTCATGAAGCCGCCGAGCTCGGTGATCGGCCCCGGCGACGCGGTGCGGATGCCGCTGGATTCGGACCGGGTCGACTACGAGGGCGAGCTGGCGGTCGTGATCGGTACGCCCGCGGTGGACGTGCCGCGCGAGCGGGCGCTGGACCACGTGTTCGGCTACACCTGCGCCAACGACGTGACCGCACGCGACCAGCAGAAGATCGACGGCCAGTGGACGCGCGCCAAGGGGTACGACACGTTCTGCCCGCTGGGCCCGTGGATCGAGACCGACCTCGACCCGGCCGACGTCGAGGTGCGTACCGACCTGGACAGCGAGCGCAAGCAACTGTCGCGCACCTCCCTGCTGCTGCACGACATCCCCACGCTCATCGCGTACATCTCGCACGTGATGACCCTGCTGCCCGGCGACGTCATCCTCACCGGAACACCCGAAGGCGTCGGCCCCATGCAGGACGGCCAGACCGTCTCGGTCACCGTCGAAGGCATCGGCACCCTCACCAACCCGGTGACCCTGCGCAAGTAGCCGCCGGTGCGGTGAGCCGTCGGGTGATCAACGCCGAGTTACGTCCGGAAGACCGGCAACAAGTCGGCGTTGATCCACGGCGGCTTCGTCGCCTCAGCCCGCCTGCGGCGGGGATACCTCCGGCCGCAGGACGTAGTCGTAGGTGAGGGCGCGGTACGGCACAGCAAGGCCGCGGGCCTGGTAGTCGGCCGGGTCGTCATGGAGCTCGGTCGTCTTGACCGCGGACAGCGGCATCGGGCCTTCGATCGTGCCGTTGACGAGGGGGTCGCCGTCGAAGTAGATCTGGGTGATCAGCGGGAGAAACCCGTCGGCGGAGACGATCGAGTGGATGTGCCGCGGCCGTACGCCCTTCAGCCCCAGCGCAGCGGCCAGGGTGGTGAGCGGGCTACCGGCTTCCTTGAAGCCGAGCGGCTCGACACCGGGCATGACGGTCCGGAACTCGAAGTGACCGTCGATACCGGTCACCACCTTGCCCCGGAGGTTGTACGGGGGGATTCCGGTGGCGTCGTTCGGGATGTCCAGCGGCCCGAAGTCCCCTGTCTTCATCCCGGAGTAGATGCTGTTGGCGTCCGGCTGCCACACGTCGAGGACCGCGCCCGGCAGCGGCTGTCCCGAGGTGGCTCGCACCGTTCCCGACACGACCAGAGGCTCGCCCGGCTCGTCCGGGCGCATCGGCAGGACACAGTGGCTTTCCAGTAGCGGTGCGCCCTGGATGTGCGCCGGGCCCTGCGTCTCCCAGTGGCTCGCGCCGTCCTTCTCCGGGTGGGCGTATGCGGCGCCCTCGGTCCCGCGCAGCACCGGCTTGACGAACAGCGTCAGGCCCGCCTGGGTCAACTCGCCCGCATCGGCCGCCTGCTGGACCCAGCCGATAGCCGCGAACAACTCCTCCGGCGTCACCTGGTGTTTGAGGATGACGTCGTCGATGGCGCCCCGGAGATCGGTGAAGACCACGTGAAGCCTGGTCTCGGTCGGCGTGCTCATGTGTTCCTGCCCCTTCCGACTCACGCGCCCGCGCCCGCGACGACCCATCGGAAGAGTCCGTCACGCCACCCGTAGCTGTCCCCAAGCGACTTCATCCTTGTAATAAAAGGTAGCATGAAGGACTACACGATAAAAGTGATCATCAGTTGCCATGACTACAAGATTGAAGTTACTCTGCCGTTGTGGCGGAAGGGCGCCGCCAGGCTCACGGACCAGCCAGGGAGTTGACGCACATGCCCAGGATCGCCATCGTCGGAGCCGGGCCCGGGCTGGGCCTATCGGTCGCAAAGGTCTTCGGCGGCCACGGGTTCGAGGTCGCCCTGCTCTCCCGCAGCAAGGACAAGCTCGAGAGGCTGGTGGCGCAGCTGGCCGAATCCGGTATCACGGCCGCCGCCCTCCCGGTCGATGTCGCCGACCGCCCGGCGCTCACCGCGGCGCTGGAGCAGGCCGCGGCGCAACTCGGCGGCATCGATGTCCTGGAGTACTCCCCGTACAGCGGTCTGACCAGGGTCAGCCCGCCGGAGGTGACCGTGGACAGCCTGCGCCCCGAGATCGAACACATCCTCTACGGTGCGGTCACCGCCACGCAGGCCGTCCTCCCGGCCATGCTGGAGGCTGGTGCAGGAACGTTGCTGTACACCGTGGGCGGCGGCGCCATCGACCCGTACCCGATGCTTGCGACCGCGAACATGGCCCAGGCTGCCCTGCGCAACTGGGTGCACAACCTGAACAAGACCCTTGCGGACAAGGGAATCCACGCCGCGACTGTGCCCATCAACGTCTTCATCGGCGCGACCCCGCCGGCTCCGGGTGTCCCGTACGCGGACCCGGACGACATCGCCCGGATCTACTGGGACCTGCACACCCGCCGCGACCGTGCCGAACACGTGGTCAGCGCCGCGCCGCCCGCCGCTGACGGCCCGCCGGCGGATGTGACGTGACCAGCGGCCATCAGCTGAACGAGTACGGGCCGAACCGGGCCCAGACGATCACCGCGGCCAGGACCAGCAGGACCGCATTGAACGCGATCATCTGCGGTTCCTCGCGGCGGGCGTGGGTGATCGCGGCGCCGATCATCAGCAGCACCAGGCCCACCGCGGCCACCGGCACCAGCACCTGCGCTGTCCCGACCGCCGCGGGCAGGATCAGCCCGACGGCAGCGAGGGCCTCCGACGCCCCGATGAGCCGGACCGCGGTAGCGCTGAAGTCCTCGGTCCAGCCCAGACCGGATGCGGCCAGCTCCTCCTTCGGCTGGCTGAGCTTCAGTACGCCGGCAGCACCGAAGGCGGCGGCGAGGACACCGGACACGATCCACAGGAAGACGTTCATCGCTGGCCCTCCAGCATTCAACATTGAAGTCAACGTAGCAGGGGTTCACTTGACGCCACAAGTGATCAAGCCTGTTTGGATCACTTCACGCGTGAATCTAGACTGGTCGCATGGTGGATGACGGGCAGCCGCGCTGGCTGGACGCCGAGGAGCAGCGGGCCTGGTATGCGTTCGCCTACGCGCTGATCCGCCTGCCGGCCGCGCTGGACGCGCAGATGTACCGCGACGCCGGCCTCAGCCAGTTCGAGTACCTGGTGCTGTCAGCGCTGTCGATGACACCGGATCGCACGCTGCGGATGAGCGACCTGGCCGCACACACCGCCAGCACCCTGTCCAGGCTGTCCAACGTCGTGAGCCGGCTGGAGAAACGCGACTGGGTACGCCGGACGGCAGACCCGGTCGACGGCCGCTACACCCTGGCCATCCTCACCGACGACGGGTGGGCCAAGGTCGTTGCCAGCGCGCCGGCCCATGTCGAGGAGGTCCGCCGCCTCGTCTTCGAGCCACTGACCAAGACACAGCAACGGCAGCTCGGCCAGATCTCCCAACGCATCCTGCACGCCATCGACCCGCAGAGCCCGAGCCTCCTGGGACGCATCCCCGGCACCCGCTGACGTCGCCGCTCCCGATCCGGCGCGGCAGGCGTACCAGCATCGGGGTGACCCTCATTCGAACAGTGGTGCCTACGACACCTCGGGTCAGACGGACCCCCTGCCCCCCATGTGTCCGGGCTGCCGCAAGTCATCGATGGGGCTTGGGGCAGCTGATCAACGTCGAGTTACGCCCGGAAGCCGCGGAATGGGCCGGCGTTGATCATGACTGGTCGGTCGGCGCGCGTGCCGCGAACATATGGCCGCGCTTCCGGTCGACGCCAGGCGAGTAATCAACGCCGAGGTACGTCCGGAAACCGCGCAATGGGCCGGCGTTGATCATGGGCGGGCGCGGGCCGGTGAACGTTACCGGCCGAGCCGGCGCAGGGCCGCGGCAATGCGCGTGAGCGTACGGTCGCGGCCCAGGATCGCCAGGGATTCGAACAGCGGCAGCCCGACGGTACGGCCGGTGACCGCGACCCGTACCGGCGCCTGCGCCTTGCCCAGCTTCAGCCCGCGCTCGGCGCCGACCGCCTCCAGCCGCGCCTTCAGCTCCTCCGCCTCCCAGGGCGCGTCCTGGTACGCCTCGCCCGCTGAGCGCAGCAGATCCGGCGCGGCTGGTCCGGTCATCGCCTTGGTCCAGGACGCCTCGTCGCTGGGCGGCTCCGGCAGGAACAGGAAGTCGACCAGGGCGGTGATCTCCGACAGCACCGTGACCCGGGTCTGGGCCAGCGGCGCCGCCTCGGCGAACACCTCCGGGTCAAAGTCGTGCGGGACCCACGGCGCGCACGGAGCCACCAGCCAGGGCGCGCACGCGTCGACGAACGCCGGTACGTCCAGGGCGCGGATGTACTCGCCGTTGAACGCGCGCAGCTTCTTCTCGTCGAAGAACGCCGGGCTGGGCGTCACATCGGCCAGCCGGAACTCCGCCTCGATCTCCTGCCACGGAAGGATTTCCCGGTCGCCCGAGGGTGACCAGCCGAGCAGCATGAGGTAGTTGCGCATGGCCGCGGCCAGGTAGCCCTCCGCCCGGTACGACTCCAGGGCGACCTTGTCCCGTCGCTTGGACAGCTTCTGCCGCTTCTCGTTGACCAGCACCGGGATGTGCGCCCACACCGGCGGGGTATGGCCCAGCGCCTCCCACAGCATCTGCTGCTTGGGCGTGTTCGGCAGGTGCTCCTCGCCGCGGATGACATGCGTGATGCGCTGGGTGACGTCGTCCACCACGTTGGCCAGCAGGAACAGCACCGACCCGTCGCCGCGCAGGATCACGAAATCCTCGATGCCGGCGTTGTCGAACTCCGGCTTGCCGCGCACCACGTCCTCGACCACGGTCGTACCCTCATCGGGCGTACGGAACCGCAGCGCCCGCCCCGGAGCCGCGACCAGCGCACGCTCGCGGCAGTGCCCGTCGTACCCGCGGAAGGACGGGTCGTGCCGCGCCACGATGTCCTCGCGCGTGCAGTCGCAGTAGTACGCCCGCCCGCCCTCGACCAGTTGCCTGCCCGCCGCCACCTGGGCGTCCCGGTTCTGCGACTGGAAGTACGGGCCCTCGTACGCGCTGTCGTGGCTGTCGATCCCCAGCCAGGCCATCGCGCTGAGGATGCCGTCCGTCCACTCCGGACTGTTCCGGGAGGCGTCGGTGTCCTCGATGCGCAGCACGAACGTGCCACCCTGCTGGCGCGCCAACGCCCAGTTGTGCAGGGACGAGCGAGCGCCGCCCACGTGGAAGATCCCCGTGGGGGAGGGGGCGAACCGCACACGTACCGATCCAGTCACACCAACCACCCTAGTAGCCGCCGTTCCCGGCCCGTACGAGATATGCCACTACCCCGCTGACCTGCGAGAACGCGTCGCCAGGGTACCGGTTTGATACCTACACGCGGTCCTCGGTAACATTGCTCCTCGGTGCCACCGCTCGTACGGGCGGCGGTCACCACCATGGGGTATGGGGTAATTGGCAGCCCGGCGGATTCTGGCTCCGCTAGTCTAGGTTCGAGTCCTGGTACCCCAGCGCTCTACAGCAAGGCCCCGTCGTCTAGAGGCCCAGGACGCCGCCCTCTCAAGGCGGTAGCGCCGGTTCGAATCCGGTCGGGGCTACGTCGCCTGGGAGCCCTCTGCCCGCCAAAAGCGCGGGCCGGGGGCTCCTTCGCATATCGCCTCGGGGCCGAGCCCCGGACCCCACGGTGCCCCCTGTCACCCTCTACGCCCGGTTGCGTTCCCCGCACCCGGTCACCTTCCCGCTCGCGGTCACCTTCGGGTCTTGGCCGGCTTCGGCCTCGGACCCCGCGGTGCCCCCTGTCACCCTCTACGCCCGGTTGTGTTCCTCGTACCCGGTCACCTTTCCGCTCGCGGTCACCTTCGGGTCTTGGCCGGCTTCGGCCTCGGACCCCACGGTGTCCCGGTCGCCTTTGCCGATAGGGTTGGCTGTTCTCCTGGGGGCTCGCGATGTAGTGGGTTGGGCTGCGGTAGGACGTATTCTTGACCAGTGACTGACCAGTCGATCTTGTCAGCGGAAGAGTTGCACGCTGCTGGGCAGCAGGCGGCGGCCTGGGAGGATGCGATTCGTCGGGCCGAGCGGGGCGAGACCATCGCTGTCATTGCGCACGGCGAGCATGTGGCGGATGTGGTGCCCTCGGGTGAGCTGGCGCGGTTGAGGGAGACGATCGAGGTTCTCTCCGACATGGACGCGGTGCGCGCTTTGGCGGACGTCGAACCAGTTGTCTTCGGAGCGGACGGGGTCCGTGATCTCATTGCCGAGCGAGTCCAGCGTGAGCGGGGATGAGCTGCCCGCGACCTACGAGGTTGCGCTGACCAAGACCGCTCGGCGGGCGTTGGCGGAGGAGTTGCCGCTCGATGTCGCCATCGGAGTGTCCGAGTTTCTCGTTGGGCCGCTGGCCGGCAACCCTCGGCGAGTGGGCAAGGAGCTTGATGCGCCTCTGGCCGGTATCTACTCGGCTCGTGTCATGCGGGAGTGGCGGGTCTTGTACGTCATCGACGAACGTGAGCAACGGGTGACTGTGCGGTCCATCGGCCACCGCAGGGACGCCTACCGGAGCTGACTCGGGTCCTGGCAGGCAGCCGCGGTCCGCCTTGACCGCCTCGCCGGTGGTCCTGGTGGGTCGGATCGGGACTGTGTGTTACGGGAGTGAGGTCACTAGTTGGCGGGCGGCTTGTAGGCCGGCTTGGATCAGGTTGTGGCCTTGTTGGCCCAGGACTACGCCGGTTATGTCGCCGGTGGGGCGGTGGGCGCGGAACATGAAGCAGCCTCCGGCGGCGTCGTGGGAGCCGGTTTTGATGCCGACGAAGCCGTCTTGGCCGAGGAGGGTGTCGGTGTTGTGGACGGTGCCGGCTACGGGGAGGGTGGCGCTGGGGAGGGCTACCAGGGCGGCGAAGCGGGGGAGGCGCATTGCTGCCTGGGCCAGGAGGAGTTGGTCGGCGGCTGTTGAGCGGGTGGCTGGGTCGTAGCCGCTGGGGTCGGTGTAGGTGGTGTGTCGCATGCCGAGGGTGCGTGCGGTGGCGTTCATGCGGGCTACGAACGCTGGTTCGGAGCCGGCTTCGGCGCGGGCCAGCATTGCGGCGACGTTGTTGGCTGATGGGAGGAGGAGGGCTGTGAGGGCTTGCTGCTCGGTTAGGGTTTCGCCGGCTGCGACCGCTACGACCGATTCGTCCTGGGCGGCGCGGCGGGCTGTGTCGGCGACGTCGGCTTCGGTGACGGTGAGGGTGACGTCTGAGGGGTCGCGTAGGACCAGGTAGGCGGTCATGACCTTGGCCAGGCTGGCGATCGGGACCGGCTGCTGGTTGGCGCTGGAGACGGTGGTGTGGCCGGCGATCTGGTAGGAGGTTTGGCCTGGGCCGGCTGGGCCGTACACCTTGTCCGTACGCAGCGCGTAGCCGGCGGTTGTGGCGGCTGTCGCCGACACTGCCGCTACGGCCAGCCAGCGTCGCACGCGCAGCGGATGGTGCCGGTAGTACGTCGTCGTGCTGGATGTCATGCCCTGGACGGTGGCTGGCGGCGGCTATCGTCGACGTTCGGGCGGCCCTTATGGCGCGCTTATGCGGCGCTGGCGATGCTGGGGCGGAGCCGAGATCAGGAGTGTGGACATGCGGGTGCTACTCGCCGACGACGAGCGGCTGCTGGCCGACACCGTCGCCGACGGGCTGCGCAAGCTGTCGATGGCCGTTGACGTCTGCTACGACGGGGATGCCGCATTGGAGCGGCTGGGTGTGAACGAGTACGCGGTGGCCGTGCTGGACCGCGACATGCCTGGGCGTTCCGGCGACGAGGTGTGCCGGTGGATCGTACGGTCGGGGCTCGGCATCCGGATCCTGATCCTCACCGCCGCCGGTGGTATCCGCGATCGGGTGGACGGGTTCGGGCTCGGCGCCGACGACTACCTGACCAAGCCGTTCGCGTTCGCCGAGTTGGCGGCCCGGGTGCAGGCGCTGGGACGGCGTCCTTCGGTGGGGTTCGCCCCGGTTCTGGATGAGTACGGGGTGGTGCTGGACACGCCGCGGCACCGGGTGTTCCGGGACGGTGAGCTGCTCGACCTGACGCCGAAGGAGTTCGCCGTGCTGTCGGTGCTGATGCGGTCCAGCGGCCAGGTGGTGAGCGCCGAGGCGCTGCTCGAACGCGCCTGGGACGAGCACGCGGACCCGTTCACCAACGCGGTACGGGTGGCGGTGATGACGCTGCGGCGCAAGCTCGGCGACCCCCCGCTGATCCACACCGTGCCGCGGGTCGGCTACCGGTTCGGCGGGTAGGCGGTGCGCCTGGGTGCGCGGCTGCGCGTTGTCGTACTGCTCCTCCTCGCCGTCCCGGTCGGCTGGACGTACCTCGACTGGTCGCTGAACACCGGCCGGAACATCGTCCGGCGGTACACCCTCGGCGACCCCGCGATCTGTGCCCACCAGTTCTGGCCGGGTGTGGCCACGGGGTGCCGGGGCAGCACCGCGATCGCCTGGCTGGAGCTGGTCATCGCCGGGCTGGTCGTGCTCGGCCTGGCCTGGCTGGCCGCGGTCTGGGCGGTGGCGCCGCTGCGCGCCATGACGCACACGGTCGCGCAACTCGGCCCGAACAGCCTGGGGGTACGCCTGCGGCCGACCGGGCCGCGGGATGAGACCCGGCTGCTGGCCGAGGCGATCGACGCGATGCTCGACGGCGTCGCCGACGGGTACGAGGCGCAGCGCCGCTTTGCCGCGAACGCCTCGCACGAGCTGCGTACCCCGCTGGCCACCCAGCGCACCCTGATCGAGGTCAGCCTGGCCGACGCGCTCACCCCCGAGCAGTTGCAACTGCTGTCGCGGCAGCTGCTGGCCACCAACGAGCGCAACGAGAAGCTGATCGAGGGGCTGCTGGTGCTGGCCGAGACCGAGCGCGGGCTGATGTCGAGCGCCCCGGTGCGGCTGGACGAACTCGTCCACGACGCGGTCAGCACGATGGGGTCGGTCGCCGACGAGCGCGGCGTACGCCTGGACGCGCAGCTGGCGCCGGTGCACACCGCGGGCGAGCGGCCGCTGCTCGAACGGCTCGTCACCAACCTCGTGCTCAACGCGATCAAGTACAACGTGACCGGCGGGCGGGTGCAGGTCACGGTGGCCGCCCCGGCGCGGCTCACCGTGACCAACACCGGGCCCGTCGTGCCGGCCGACCAGGTCGGCGCGCTGTTCGAACCGTTCCGCCGGCTGTCCGGCGACCGGCTCGACCACGGCGGCGGCGCCGGCCTCGGGCTGACCATCGCCCGGTCGATCGTCGCGGCCCACCACGGCCACATCCACGCCGCCGCGAACCCGGACGGCGGCCTGACCGTCACCGTCACGCTGCCGGCCCGGTAGGCGGCGTACCGGTCAGCCGGGGAGGTTCAGGTCGGTGCCGGCGGCGATCTGGCGTTCTTCGGTCCGTACCACGGCCTTGATCTGGTCCGAGGTCATGGCCAGGCTCACGGCGTAGTAGAAGATGACCAGGCTGAAGCCGACGACCACGGCCAGGTCGATCCATTCGGGTAGGGCGTTGTGGGCGCCGTTGCCGTAGCGGCCCAGCAGGCCGATGATCGTCATGCCGATGAGCCAGGGCCAGATCCAGGAGGCGGCCCGCCAGTCGATGTCGGTCCGGCGTACGTCGTGGGCGCGGCGGAGCGCGATCTCGAACAGGACGCGGCCGACGAAGATGCCGGTGAGGAGCTTCCAGGTGGCCTCGAAGCCGCCCCAGTAGATGATCAGGTTGGCGGCGATGAAGCCGGCCGGGGCGAGCACGGCGGGGTAGGGGAGGCGGTACGGGCGCGGGCGGTCGGGGTCGCGCTGGCGGAGGGCGGCCAGCGAGACGGGGGCGAAGGCGTACATGATGGCGGTGGCCGAGGTGACCAGGCCGACCAGGGAGCTCCAGCTGGGGAAGGGCAGGAAGGCGAGTTCGCCGATCACGAAGGCCAGCAGGATCGAGTAGACCGGTACGCCGGTGCGGTTGACCTGGGTGAGCTGGTTGGGGAGCACCTCCTCCTCGCCCAGCGCGTAGGACAGCCTGGCCGAGGTGCCCAGGTAGACCAGGCCGGTGCCGGCGGGGGAGATGACGGCGTCGACCAGCAGGATGGTGGCCAGCCAGCCGGCGCCCGCGGCCAGGGCGATGGTGTAGTACGGGCCGAAGTCGCCCTTGCCGATGGGTGCGGCCCAGCCGTTGGCGAGGTTGTTCGGGTCCAGCGCGGCGATGAAGCAGATCTCCAGCAGGATGTAGACCGCGGCGCCGATCATCATCGCGGTGATGATGGCCCGGGAGACGTCCCGCTTCGGATCCTTGGCCTCGCCGGCCATCTGTACGGCCTGCTCGAAGCCCTGCAGCGCGAACACCACCCCGGCCGGCAGCGCGGCGAAGACGCCGTGCGCGCCGAACGGGGCGAACCCGCCGCCGGCGTGGAAGTTCGAGGCGTGGAAGGTGAGCAGGATCAGCGCGACCACGGTCACCACGGGTACGGCGGTCTTCCAGATCACCATCGCGCCGTTGCTGTCCGAAAGCAGCTTCGCCCCGCCCAGGTTGACGGTGGTGAACAGCAGCATCGCGGCGGTGGCGATCAGCAGGCCGGTGCCGTTCAGCGTGCCGTTCTCGTGCAGCATCACCAGGTGCTCCTTGGCCCAGCCGGTGCTGGACAGGTAGGAGATGCTCGCCTCCACCTCGATCGGCGCGATGGTGACCGCCTGTAACCATGCCGCCCAGCCGGCGGTGAAGCCGGCCAGCGTGCCGAAGGCGAAGTACGGGAACCGGGCGGTGCCGCCGGCCACCGGGTAGGCGGCGCCAAGTTCGGCGTGGATCAGCGCCAGTACGGCGAGCATCACCGCCGCGAGCAACCAGGACAGCAGCGAGGCGGGCCCGGCGACGGTGGCGGCGTTCAGCGCGCCGAGCAACCAGCCGGATCCGATGATCGAACCGAGCGAGACGAACATCAGCCCCCAGAACCCGACTGCCCGGTGCAGGCTGCCTGGGGTCCGTTCACGCGAGGCGGTGGTTTGTGCCACGGTGACCTCCAGTGTCGTAGGCGCGGCGGCCGCGGCCGACCTGCTGTGATCGTCGCCTCGGTGATCGCCGAATGCACGCGATCCGCCCTAGATCGCCCGTACTCCCGCCGAACGGGCCACGAGCGGGGTCCGCCACCGCGCCTCACCCACGGTGAGTGACGTCCCGCGGGACGGGCGCGGTGACGATGGCCGGATGGGGACCGGGAGTGCGGCCGGTGAGCTGCCCGCGGAGGCGGAACCTCTGGCGGCCGCGACGCTGCCCGGCTGCTGGGGTGCGGTGCTGTTCGGCTGCCTGTCGTTCACGCCGTCGCTGCTGCCGCGCAGCGGGATCACCCAGGGCCTGGTGTGCGGCATCAGCGCCGCGATCGGCTACGGGCTCGGCGTACTGGTGGCATCGACGTGGCGGGCCTTCGCCGACCGCGGTCCCCGCCCGCCGCGCCGCCGTTCCTGGACGGTGCTCGCCCTCGCCGGTGGCTGCCTGTTCGCGGTGTCCTTCGGGCTGGGCCAGTACTGGCAGGCGCAGATCCGCGCGCTGATGTCGGTGACGGCGTACAACATCCCGCTCGCCGTACTGTCCCCGGTCATCGCCGCGATCATCTTCGCGCTGCTGATCCTCTGCGGGCGCGGGGTGCGCTGGGTGTACCGCCGGGTCAGCGCGGTGCTGCGCCGCTGGATCGGGCCGCGCGCGGCGACCGCGCTCGGCTGGCTGCTGTCGGCGGGCCTCACCTACGCGGTCCTCAGCGGTGTGCTCCTCAACGGCCTGGTGGCCGCGGCCAACGAGGCGTTCTCGGTGACCGACACCACCACCGACCCGGGCGTACACCAACCGACCTCCAGCCTGCGTTCCGGCGGCCCCGGATCGCTGGTGTCCTGGGATTCGCTGGGCCGCCAGGGGCGCAATTTCACCGGCCTCGGCCCGTCGGCGACCGGCATCGGGTCGTTCACCCACCGGCCGGCCGCGGAGCCGATCCGGATCTACGCCGGCCTCCAGTCGGCCGGTGATGCGGAGGCGCGGGCCGCGCTCGCGGTCCGGGACCTGACCCGCGCAGGCGGTTTCCGGCGCAAGAACCTGCTGGTGGTGGGTACGACCGGCAGCGGCTGGGTCGATCCGGCATCGGTGGACACCTTCGAATACCTCAGCGGCGGCGATTCGGCGATCGTGGCGATCCAGTATTCGTACCTGCCGTCGTGGCTGTCCTACCTGGTCGACCAGTCCAAGGCGCGGGAGGCGGGCCGCGCCCTGTTCGACGCGGTGTACGAGCAATGGTCGAAAGAGTCGGCGGGTACGCGTCCCAGGCTGTTCGTGGCCGGTGAGAGCCTCGGGTCCTTCGGCAGCGAGGCGGCATTCAGCGGCGAGTACGACCTGCGTAACCGGACCGCCGGTGCGCTGTTCGTCGGGCCGCCCAATTTCAATGTCCTGTTCCGCGAGTTCAGCGACAACCGCGAGGCCGGGAGCCCGGAACTGCAACCGGTCTACAAGGGCGGGCGTACGGTGCGCTTCACCAACGACGTCGCCGCGGGCGCCCCGCCGGCCGGCCAGCCGTGGGCCGGCACCCGGGTCCTCTACCTCATGCACCCCTCCGACCCGATCGTCTGGTGGAGCCCGCGCCTCATCCTGCGCGGGCCCGACTGGACCGGCGAGAGCGGCCGGGACGTGCTCGACGGCATCGTCTGGATACCGTTCGTCAGCTTCTGGCAGGTCACCGCCGACCTACCGTTCGCCACCGGCGTTCCCGCCGGCCACGGGCACAAATACACGACCGAATACGTGGACGGCTGGTACGCCGTCATGCGGCCGGACGGGATCAGCCCCGACGACCTGGCACGGCTGCGGGCAATCATGACCGGACATCCGTAGGAATCAATGGACGGCGAACCAGGCGACCACCAGCGCGACACCATTGGTGGCCACGTGCGCCAGGACCGGGGCGACCAGGCTCCTCGACCGCAGCCGCAGCCAGCAGAACAGCAGCCCGGCCACAAAGGTGACCGCCACCGACCCGGCAACAACCAACCCCTTGCCGAGAACCGTATCGGTGGCCCCCTGGACGGCCCGATTGTCCGACATCGTGTGCAGCGTCGGCGCAATGTGCCACAGCCCGAACAATGCCGAGCTGACCAGGCAGGCCCGCCTGGTCCGCCACAACCTCATGGCCGATCCCAGCAGCACCCCACGAAACGCGAACTCCTCCGGAATCGCGGTGAGCAGCAGGATCGAGACGGTCAGCTCGTACACCAACTGCCCACCGGAAATCTCCCCGCGGGAGTCATGCAGGAACCCGTTCGTCGCGGGAATCAGCACCCCCGCGACAAGCACCACCAGCACAATCCCGAACGCCCCGAACCCCCACCGCAAACCCGAGCGAACCCGCCCCCGGCCAAGCCCCAACTCAGCGCCAGTCGCACCCGCGGTCCACGCAACGATCCCCAGAACAGCGATCAGCCCGCTGGCGGCAACCAGAGGCGGCCCGACCACACCAGCGCCGCGGGCAACGCTGAACACGGCCAGCACAGCCACGGACAGCAGGAACCAACCTCTGCCCTTCCCCGCCATCCCCCGATCCTCACGCGACCTGCCGCAGCCGGTTGTCATGCCCCGCGGGTGATCTGCGTGGCCGGGCGACGGCCGCAGCTGGTTGTTCAGCCGAAGCCGAAGCAGACGAAGGAGCTGGGGGCGGTGGTGGCGGCGGTGGCGAGGGCCTGGGCTGGGGGAACGTTGGCGGCGAGTAGTTGGTGGTAGGGGATCATGGTTTCGGGGACGACGCTGTCCAGCGGGCGGGAGACGTTGGCGACGACGGTGGTTGAGCCGGCGGCGAGTAGGGCGGCGACCATGCCGAGGATCTCGTCGCCGGTACGGACGCTGGACAGGCCGAGCTCGCAGGTGGACATGATGACGTGCCGGGGTGGCCGGGCGAGCTGTTGCAGGTCGTAGCCCATCAGCGGGCCGCCGTACAGGTCGATGGCGGAGAACAGCGGGTTGTCGGGCTCGTGGTGGCCGTGGGCTGCCACGTGGGCGAGGGCGCTGCCGTCGAGGGCGGCGATGACGGCCGAGGGGGTGGCCTGCTCGCCGGCCAGGCAGCGGGCGCCCGGGTGGAGGGCGGCGATCGAGGCCAGCTCCCGGGGGCCGTGCTCGAGGCCCGGCCCGGCGATGAGCAGTGGCGGCCCGCCGCGGCCGGCCGGGCGGTCGTGCGCGGTCAGCCAGGCGGTCGCGGACGGGGTGACCACCACAGGCCGGCCGGCGCAGTCCGGCAGGCGGGACCACGGTACGGCGAACAGCGCGCCGGTGGGCACCACGACGATCTTGCGGTCCTCCACCATGCCCAGCAGCGGCGCGAGCAGCGTGCCGGACAGCAGGTGGCCGTCGCGTACGGCGGCGGTGTGCAGGATCGCCCGCATCCGGGGCGGCAGGCCGGGGCCGACGACGGTGTCCAGGTCGGCGTGCAGCCGGCGTAGCTGTTCCTCGGCCGCCGCGTAGCTGCCCAGCGGCACCACCTTGGTCGAGCCGCCGACCAGCACCAGCGCGACCAGCTGGCCCTGGCTGCGCAGGTACATCACCATGGCGTCCTCGCCGAGCCGGTCCAGCACGGCGCGGGCAGCGTGGCCACGGCCGTACTCGTCCCGGTGCCGGCATGCAGCCAGGAGCGTTCCCGGACGACCTGTTCGAGTTCGGTACGCCGGGCCCGCAGCGCTGCGGTCTCGCCGGCCGCGTCGGCGCCCTCGACCGGCTCGCGCAGCTCGGCGTCGCGCAGCGTACGGACGACCTGCCGCAGCTCCTCCAGCGCGCGGGCCGCCTGCCGGTCGGCCGGCGGCTGGACCGAGGGCACCCGGAACGCCTGCGCCCGGATCAGCTCTGCCCAGTCGAACAGCCCTTCCGGCTCGCCGTTGGCGAGGGCGGTGGCCAGCCCGGTGGCGGCCAACTCCCGGCCGTGGACGGCCACCCCGGACTGCATCTCGATGCTGCCCAGCAGGCTGCGGTGGTGGTGCAGGCGGGCGAGGCCGGCGCGGAGCTGGTCGTCGAACATGCCCGGCTCGCCGTTGGCCCGGGCCAGTTCGGCGTGCGCGAGGTGCCACAGCAGCCATAGGTCGAGCGGGTCGGTGCCGGCCGGCGGTGCCACCCGGGCGGCGACGGTCGCGGCCCGGCGGGGCAGTCCCGCCCGCAGGTACGCGCGTACGGTGAGCAGCAGGGCGATCCGGGCCTGGTCGGCCAGGCCGCGCTCGCGCAGGGAGCGGGCCAGCCGCATGCCCCGGCCGGCCAGCGGCCCGGCCGGCTGGCCGCGCGCCAGGTCGGCCCGGAGCGCGACCAGCGCGGCGAGCTGGGCCCAGCTGTGGCTGTGCCGGCGGGTGAAGAGCCGGCGGGCGGAGGTGGCCCACCGCTGGGCCTCGTCCAGCAGGCCGCCGAGCAGGGCCGCGGAGGCGCGGGTCAGCTCGGCCTCCGCGTGCTCGTGCGACTGGCTCTGCCGGCGGAACACCTCGATGGTCGCGTCCAGCTCGCGGCCGGCCTCGGTGTGCAGGCCGGCCGCCAGCAGCGCCTCGGCCTTGTTGGCCAGGATCGTCGGACGGTAAGAGGGCAGGTGCTCGGCGCACAGCCGGGCCGCCTCGTCGAACTGCCGCAGGGCCTGCGGCAGCTTGCCGCCGAGCAGGTCGAGGTACCCGAGGCTGTTGGTCGTCTTGAGCGCCAGGGTGACCAGGCCGTGTTCGTGCGCCACCTGCCGGCAGTCGAGCAGGTCGATCCGGCACCGCCACAGGTCACCCACCGGCATCCGCGCCGTACTCCGGTTCAGCAGGGCACGGGCCAGCTCGATCGGCGGTCCGGTCCGGCGCAGCGCCTGGACGGCGAGGTCGAGGTCGTCGATGGCCTCCCGCCAGTGCCCGATGCGGATCAGGAACACACCGCGCTGCGCGTGCAGGTACGTGCTGTCCGCCGCCAGCCAGTCGGCCGCCTCGTCCAGTAGCTGCCTGCCCCTGGTGACGTGCCCCTGCTCGGCTTCGGCGTACGCCAGGCTGAGCAGGATACGACCGCGCAGCTCGCGGTCCTTCGGGTCGGGGCCGAGCAGGTCCAGCGCCCGGCGCAGGTGCCCGGCGCCGGACGCGGGACGGCCGCTGGCGGTCGCGGCGACTCCGCGTGAGTGGAGCCGCCGCGCGCCGGTGTGATCGCCTTCCGTACGTGGTCTCACAACGGGAACGGAGGGGTCTGGACGGTACGCGTCAGCTCCACGGTGGAGCCTGGCGTCGGGTGTACGGCGACCTGTACCTCGCCGGCGTGGCGGGCGGTGTCGAACACGAAACGCCCGTTCTCATCGGACATCGCGTGCAGTCGCAGGTCTCCGGTGGTCAGCTCGACCCGCATGCTGGCCGGCGGGTCGAGCCAGCCGTCCAGGCGTACCGCATTGCCGCCCGGACGCCCGATGCTCACGCAGATGGTCATCTGGGCACTGCCGAAGGTCAGTGTCTGCGCCCGGCCCGGCCCGCGGATCGCGGCCTCGGCGGCCATCTCCTCGCAGAGCGTGGCCAACTCGCGGTCGGCGCCGGCCACGTCGAAGGCGAACCGGACGCGGTCCCGCAACTCCGCCGGGACCGGGTCAGCCGCCTCGAACAGCTTCCTGATGTCGGCGAGGATCGCCTGGTCTGCCGCGCTTTCCGGCGCACCGCGGTCGAGGGTCATGACCGGCTCCAGGTGGGGTCGTTGTCCAGCATCCGTCCGAGTTCGGTCAGGCACCGGCCGCGTGTCGGGCCGATGCTGCCGATCGCCATGCCCAGGTTGCGGGCGGTCCCGCGGTAGTTCGGCCGGTCCGCGAACGCGACGATGCGCAGCAGCTCCTGGCAGCGGGGATCCATCTGCCGCAGGTTCCGCCACAGGCAGTCGTACTCCTCGTGCTCCGCCACGTACGCCCCGATCTCGGTCGCCGGGTCCGGCCGCTCGTCGAACAACTCCTGCTCGACCGGGTACTGCTTCCGCGCCGCCTCCCGCATCCGGCTGGCCTCCCGGCGGGTGACGACGACCAGCCAGCCGGCGAGCGCGGCCGGCGTCTGGATGTCCGCCAGGTGCTGCAGGAAGGCCAACCAGACGTTCTGCACCACGTCGGCAGCGGTCTCCCGGTCCACGCCGCCGGCCCGCGCCACGTTCCACACCAGCGGCATCAGCAGGTCGACGATCTGGTCCACGGCCCCGCGGTCGCCGCCCTGTGCCCGCAGGACCAGGGCGGCCAGCTCCGCGCGCCGTGCGTCGGGTCGAGCGGGCACCGACTCAGGCTCGACGTCAGTTCTCGTTGCCGGTTCCGGCTCTGCGCTCGACATCACCGTCACGCTCCCTTCTGGCCCTTCACCAGGGCTGCCGGCTGCTGGCACAACGAGCTCGCGAGATTCCTGGCATTCGCAATGGCGCCCGCAGGCGTCGGCGGGACGCTGTTGGCCGGAGTGACGACATGTACGCCGCGGTGTACGAAGTCGTTCAGCGACCCGGTCATGCCGGAGCCCGCGCCCGCGGTGCCGTCGTCGAAGGCGCTGAGGCACAGCAACAGGATGTCGATGCGCTGTGCGCTGCCGAAGAGGCTGTGGAGCTTGCTTTCCACCGCGGCTGCGGGGGCGGCGCCGTCAACGCCCGGTACGTTCTCCCGCCTGATCGTCGCGCAGGGGAAGGTCGCTGTTGCGCTCCAGTTCGGTTCCGGCCCTCCGGGGATATCCAGGATGACCACCGTTGGCGGCTGCTCGCTGTCGTGGTGGGGCGGGCCCTCCGGCGTGGCCTGCGGCTCGGGCGTGACGAAGTAGTGGCCCTCCACGCTGCCGCCATCGGCCGAACCGCCGCCGAGCACAAGGTGCTCCAGCGGGGCGCCATCGATTTCCAGCGCAGGCCCGATGCCGGCAAGGCCGGCCAGCACGCTGACTGTGCCTTTGGTGAGAACCAGCCGTACTGAGTCGTGGACGGCCGACACGTGTTTCCGGTCCTCCGCGTGGAGGCCGTACCGGGAAAGCTTCCTGTTGAGTTGGTCGATCTCAACCGTCCGCGGCACCAGCATCCGGTCAGACCGGTAAAGGGCCCATTTGGTGCTGTCTTCCCACGTCGCGACTTGCGTGGCCATCAAGATCCCTTCCCCTAGGGGCACTTGTCAGCCCAATGGTGCAAGCGGGCCTCGCCTTGATACATACCGGCGAGCCGGCCCGCGACCATCGCACCCTAACGATGGCGACGAGCCTCGAATTGGTCATGTTCTGTCAGGCTTATTACCAATGGATCATTCCCTTGGGTGGCATTTGCTCAGGATCTCCACCCCAGCCTTCGGGATGTATCAACTCGGCGCCGATTCGTACCTTGCGTTGACGACTGCCTTTCGAGGGGATTTCGATGCACGGTGCAGCCGGGGGTTCGGGTGGGGCAGAGCCGGTGCGGGGGGCCGAGCCGATCGAGACGCTGACCTTCGAGGGAGCGCAGCTGACCGTCTGCGTCAGCATCGGGCGGTCCGGCGGCGGCACGGTCCGGCTCGACGGCTGGCTCGATCCGCCGGTCAGGATGCGGGTCGAGTTGGCCGGCCGGGGCCCGCGGCGGCACACCATGTCCGACGAGGGTGGCCGGTTCGTGTTCGACGAGGTGCACACCGGTGACACGCGCCTGACCGTGCACCCGACGCCGGGCAGCGGCATACGCCTGCCCAGGAGGGTGCAGACCCCGCCGTTCGTGCTGTGAGTTCGTCCGCCGCGGGTGGCGTCCTTCCGCGATGTTGATCGTTGGATTGGTCGGGTAGGTCGGCCGCGGGCGGCGGGACCTTGGTCCCTGGTGGCGGGAGGTGGCGGGCGGCGAGGGTTGTGGTGTGGCGCCCGGCCCCATCCTGGGTCGCCGCGCGGCAACGGCCACGGCGGACTCACGGGGAGAGCGGATGAGCGCGCAGCAGCGGGTACGGAATGCCAGCGTGCCGGAGGGGCGGGTTGCGGGCGTCGACCGGCGTGCGTTGCTGATGCTGGCGGTGGCCACCGTGGGGTTTGCGGTGAACTTCTGGGCTTGGGCGTTGTTGAGCCCGTTGGCGCCGCGGTTCAAGGATGCGTTGCAGTTGAGCCCGTTCCAGCAGGCGTTGCTGGTGGCGGTGCCGGTGGTGGTGGGGTCGCTGGGGCGGATTCCGGTGGGTGCGCTGACCGACCGGTTCGGGGGCCGGGCGATGTTCCCGCTGGTGTCGCTGGCGACGATCGTGCCGGTGCTGTATCTGGGGTTGGGCGGGCACACCTCGCTGGCCGGACTGTTGATCGGCGGGTTCTTTCTCGGTATTGGCGGGACCTCGTTCGCGGTGGGGGTGCCGTTGGTGAATGCGTGGTTCCCGCCGGCGCGCCGCGGGTTCGCCGTCGGGGTGTTCGGGATGGGCATGGGCGGGACCGCGATCAGCGCGCTGACCACAGTGAAACTGGTGAAGGCGCACGGCACTGCCACGCCGTTCGTGGTGACCGCGATCGTGCTTGCCGCGTACGCGCTGCTCGCCGCCGCCGTCCTGCGGGACGCGCCCGGGCGGACCGTGCCGACCGAGCCGCTGGCCCGCCGGCTGGCCGCCACCGCCCGGCTGCGGGTGACCTGGCAGGCTGCTGCGCTGTACGCGATCGCCTTCGGCGGGTACGTCGCCTTCTCGGTCTACCTGCCCACGTACCTGAAGACCGCGTACGGGCTGACGCAGGCCGACGCCGCGAACCGGATGGCCGGTTTCGTGCTGCTCGCGGTGTTCATGCGTCCGGTCGGCGGGTGGCTCTCGGACCGGATCCCGCCGACCAGCGTGCTCGGTGCCGCGCTCGGTGTGGTGGTCGTGGCGGCCACGGTCCAGTCGTCGACGCCCGGCCTGGCGCCGGTCGGCACGATCGCGTTCCTCAGCATGGCCGCGGCGCTCGGTGCCGGCAGCGGCGCCACGTTCGCGCTGGTGGCGCAGCGCGCGCCGGCCAACCAGATCGGCTCGGTGACCGGGGTGGTCGGCGCGGCCGGCGGGCTCGGCGGCTTCCTGCCGCCGCTGGTCATGGGCTTCGTCTACGGCCGGTACGACTCGTACGCGGTCGGCCTGATCCTGCTGGCGATCGTCGCGGCGGGCGCCATGGTGCTGGCCCTCACCGCGGTGGCCCACGCCGCCACCCGGCGGCGCGGCGTGCCGGCCGGGGCCTGACCCGATGTGCGAGTACTGCGGCTGCCAGGACGTCACCGCGATCGGCGAGCTGACCCGCGAGCACGACCTGGTCGTGGACCTGATCGGCGCGGTACGCGGCGCCGCCGCCGCGGGCGACACCGGCACGATGGCCGTACTGGCCCGGCAGATCGCCGCCGTGCTGGAGCCGCACACCGCGGTGGAGGAGCGCGGCCTGTTCCCCGTCATGGCCGCCGAATTCCCCGAGCAGATCGCGAAACTGGCCGCCGAGCACCGGCAGATCGAGCCGGTGCTGGCCGCCGCGGCCGGCGGCGTACCCGCCGATCCCCACTGGCCCACGACCCTGCTGGACGCGCTGGACCTGCTCCGCCGGCACATCCTCAAGGAGCAGGACGGCGTGTTCCCCGCGGCGCTGGCCACGCTGGCGCCGGCGGACTGGGACGCTGTCGACGCGGTACGGGCCGCGGTCGCACCGATGGTCATCGAGCGGTAGGGACAACGAAACCCCAACCACGGGAGGGCAATCCATGGGCCAGCCTGACACCACGCCAGGCCTGGACAACGAGCTGGCCGACGCGCTGGTACGTACGCGCAGGTTCTTCACCAGGGGGGAGGTGTCGCAGGACCTGCGTACGCTGCACCGGATCGGCGGCCGGCAGGCGGACAGCTTCTACCGGGACCGCTGGAGCCACGACAAGGTCGTCCGCTCCACGCACGGGGTGAACTGCACCGGATCGTGCTCGTGGAAGGTGTACGTCAAGGACGGCATCATCACCTGGGAGGCCCAGCAGACCGACTACCCGTCGGTGGGGCCGGACCGGCCGGAGTACGAGCCGCGGGGCTGCCCGCGCGGTGCCGCCTTTTCCTGGTACACCTACTCCCCGACCCGGGTCCGCTACCCCTACGTCCGCGGCGTGCTGCTGGAGATGTACCGCGAGGCGAAGAGCAGGCTGGGCGATCCGGTCGCGGCGTGGGCGGAGATCACCGGCGACCCGGACAAGGCCCGCCGCTACAAGTCGGCCCGCGGGCACGGCGGTCTGGTACGTGCGACCTGGGAGGAGGCGACCGAGCTGATCGCCGCCGCGCACGTGCACACCATCAAGGCGTACGGGCCGGACCGGCTGGCCGGGTTCTCCCCGATCCCCGCCATGTCCATGGTGTCGCACGCGGCCGGCGCCCGGTTCTACAACCTCATCGGCGGCGCGATGCTGTCTTTCTACGACTGGTACGCCGACCTGCCGGTGGCCTCGCCGCAGATGTTCGGCGACCAGACCGACGTACCGGAGTCCGGTGACTGGTGGGATGCCGGCTACCTCATCATGTGGGGTTCGAACCTGCCGGTGACCCGTACGCCCGACGCGCACTGGATGGCCGAGGCGCGGTACCGCGGGCAGAAGGTGATCGCGGTCGCACCCGACTACGCCGACAACGTGAAGTTCGCCGACGAGTGGTTGCCGGCGGCACCTGGCACCGACGGGGCGCTGGCCATGGCGATGGGCCACGTGATCCTGAAGGAGTTCTTCGTCGACCGCGAGGTCGACTACTTCACCGGCTACGTCAAGCGTTTCACCGACCTGCCGTTCCTGGTGTCGCTGGAGGACACCGGCGACGGGACGTACAAGCCCGGCAAGCTGCTGACCGCCGCGGACCTCGGTGACACCAGCGAGAACGCCGAATTCAAGACTGTATTGCTGGACGGCGCAGGGGATCCCGTCGTACCGAACGGGTCGTTGGGTTTCCGGTACGGCGACGAGGGCGCCGGTCGGTGGAACCTCGATCTTGGTGACGTCGATCCGCTGCTCACCGCCGCTGGCGAGGCCGCGGTGGAGGTGGTCCTGTCGCGCTTTGACAGTCCCGCCGGTGAGCCGGCGCCGCTGCGCCGCGGGGTGCCGGTGCGCCGGGTCGCGGATCGCCTTGTCACCACGGTGTTCGACCTGTTGCTGGCCCAGTACGGCGTGCCGCGAGCCGACCTTCCGGGGGAGTGGCCGCAGTCGTACGCCGACGCCACTCAGCCGTACACACCAGCCTGGCAGGAGGCGATCACCGGCGTTCCCGGCCCGGCCGCGGCCCGGATCGCCCGCGAATTCGCCGCCAACGCCGAGGAATCCCGCGGTCGGTCGATGATCATCATGGGCGCCGGGACGAACCACTGGTTCCACTCCGACACGATCTACCGGTCCTTCCTCACCCTCACCACGCTGACCGGCTGCCAGGGCGTGAACGGCGGCGGCTGGGCGCACTACGTCGGGCAGGAGAAGGTACGCCCGATCACCGGCTACAGCGTTCTGGGCACCGCGGCGGACTGGTCCCGGCCGGGCCGGCAGATGATCCAGACCGCGTACTGGTACCTGCACACCGACCAGTACCGGTACGACCCGTTCAGCGCCGCGACGCTGGCCACCGGGCAGGGCGGCGGCACCTTCGCCGGCCGGTCCACCGCCGACCTGATCGCGGCCTCGGCGCGGATGGGCTGGATGCCGTCGTACCCGACCTTCGACCGCAACCCGCTGGACCTGGCCGACGAGGCCGCCGCGGCGGAAGTCCCGGTGGCGCAGCACATCGTGGCCAAGCTGACCTCCGGCGAGCTGCGGTTCGCCGCGGAGGACCCGGACGCGCCGGAGAACTTCCCCCGCGTGCTCACGGTGTGGCGGGCCAACCTGCTGGGCTCCTCGGCCAAGGGCAACGAGTACTTCCTGCGGCACCTGCTCGGCACCGAACACGCGGTACGCGCGGCGGAGGCGCCGCCGCAGGCGCGGCCGCGGGACGTGGTGTGGCGGGAGGAGGCACCGACCGGGAAGCTGGATCTGCTGCTGTCGCTGGATTTCCGGATGACCTCGACCACCGTCTACTCCGACGTCGTGCTCCCGGCCGCGACCTGGTACGAGAAGCACGACCTGAACACCACGGACATGCACCCGTTCGTCCACTCCTTCAACCCGGCCATCACGCCGCCGTGGCAGACCCGCACCGACTGGGACGCTTTCAACGCGATCGCCGCCGCCTTCAGCACGCTGGCCGCCACGCACCTGGGCACCCGTACCGACGTGGTGGCCGCGCCGCTGCTGCACGACACCCCGGACGAACTGGCCACCCCGCACGGCCGGGTACGCGACTGGAAGGCCGGCGACTGCGAGCCGGTGCCGGGTGTGAGCATGCCGAAGCTGGTCACGGTCGAGCGCGATTACGCCGCGGTGGCAGCGAAAATGACCTCGCTGGGTCCGCTGCTGGACAGCCTCGGCGCGACCACCAAGGGCGTCACCTTCGACGTGAGCCGGGAGATCGGTTACCTGCGCGACAAGAACGGCGCCGTGCGCGGCGGTGTCGCCGACGGCCGGCCCTCGATCGGCACCGATGTGCAGGCGTGCGAGGCGATCCTGGCGCTGTCCGGCACCACCAACGGGCACCTGGCCACGCAGGGCTTCCGCACGCTGGAGCGGCGTACCGGCACCGCCCTGGCGGACCTGGCCGCCGAGCACGAGGGCCGGCAGATCACCTTCGCCGACACCCAGTCCCGGCCGACGCCGGTGATGACCTCGCCGGAGTGGTCCGGCTCGGAGACCGGCGGCCGGCGGTACTCGCCGTTCACCATCAACGTGGAGCGGCTGAAGCCGTGGCACACGCTGACCGGGCGGCAGAGCTTCTACCTCGACCACGACTGGGTCGCCGAGCTGGGCGAGTGGCTGCCGGTCTACCGACCGCCGCTGTCCATGCACGCGCTGTTCGGGGAGCCGGAGGTGGGCGAGACCGGTGAGCTGGGCATCGCGGTCCGGTACCTCACCCCGCACAGCAAGTGGTCCATCCACTCCGAATACCAGGACAACCTGTTCATGCTGTCGCTGTCCCGCGGCGGCCAGACGATCTGGCTGTCCACAGTGGACGCCGCGCGGATCGGCGTACACGACAACGACTGGATCGAGGCGGTCAACCGCAACGGTGTCGTGGTGGCGCGGGCGGTCGTCTCGCACCGCATGCCGGAGGGCACCGTCTACATGCACCACGCCCAGGACCGGCTCATCGACGTGCCGCGCACCGAGACCACCGGCCGGCGCGGCGGCATCCACAACTCGCTGACCCGGCTGCTCATCAAGCCGACCCACCTCATCGGCGGGTACGCCCAGCTCTCCTTCGCCTTCAACTACCTCGGACCCACGGGGAACCAGCGCGACGAGGTCACGATCATCCGCCGGCGCTCCCAGGAGGTGACCTACTGATGCGGGTCATGGCGCAGATGGCCATGGTGATGAACCTGGACAAGTGCATCGGCTGCCACACCTGTTCGGTCACCTGCAAGCAGGCGTGGACCAACCGCTCCGGCGTGGAGTACGTGTGGTTCAACAACGTGGAAACCCGTCCGGGGCAGGGATACCCGCGCCGGTACGAGGACCAGGAGGCCTGGCGCGGCGGCTGGGCGCTCAACCGGCGCGGCCGGCTCACGCTGCGCGGCGGCAACCGGTTCCGCAAGCTGTTCAGCATCTTCGCCAACCCCAAGCTGCCGGCGATCGACGACTACTACGAACCCTGGACCTACGACTACCAGATGCTCACCAACGCGCCGCTGCAGGAGCACACCCCGGTGGCGCGGCCGAAGTCGCTGATCTCCGGGCAGGACATGAAGATCTCCTGGTCGGCGAACTGGGACGACAACCTCGGCGGCTCCTCCGACCACGGCGACAAGGACGTGCTGCTCGCCGCCGTCGCGGACAAGGTGAAGCTGGAGTTCGAGCAGGCGTTCATGTTCTACCTGCCGCGCATCTGCGAGCACTGCCTCAACCCCTCGTGCGCGGCCTCCTGCCCCTCCGGCGCCATCTACAAGCGCAGCGAGGACGGCATCGTGCTGGTGGACCAGGACCGCTGCCGGGGCTGGCGGATGTGCGTGTCGGGCTGCCCGTACAAGAAGGTGTACTTCAACCACCGCACCGGCAAGGCGGAGAAGTGCACCTTCTGCTACCCGCGGGTGGAGGTCGGCATCCCCACGGTGTGCTCGGAAACCTGCGTCGGCCGGCTGCGCTACCTCGGCCTGATGCTGTACGACGCCGACGCGGTGCTGGCCGCGGCGTCCACAGTGGACGAACATGACCTGTACGAGGCGCAGCGGGGCGTCTTCCTCGACCCGAACGACCCGGCCGTGGTCGCCGCGGCCGAGCGGGCCGGCATCCCGCGGGACTGGATCCAGGCCGCGCAGCGCTCCCCGGTGTACGCGCTGATCGAGACCTACCGGCTGGCGTTGCCGCTGCACCCGGAATACCGCACCATGCCGATGGTCTGGTACATCCCGCCGCTGTCGCCGGTGGTCGACGTGGTGCGTGAGACCGGCTACGACGCGGAGGACCGCGGCAACCTGTTCGCCGCCATCGAGGCGCTGCGCATCCCGATCGACTACCTCGCCCAGCTGTTCACCGCGGGCGACCCGGCCCCGGTCTACGCGGTCCTGCGCCGGCTGGCCGCGATGCGCTCGTACCAACGGGACATCAACCTCGGCCGCCCGCCGGACGAGTCGATTCCCGCCGCCGTCGGCCTGACCGGCGCCGACCTGAATGCGATGTACCGGCTGCTAGCCCTGGCCAAGTACGAGGACCGGTACGTCATCCCGAGCGCGCACGCCGAGCAGGCGCACTCGCTGGAGGAACTGGCCACCGGGTGCAGCCTGGACTACGAGGGCGGGCCCGGCATGTCCGGCCCGTTCGGCGAGTCCTCCGGCCAGCCGACGCCCATCGCGGTGGAGAACTTCCACATGCTGCGGGACCGGCAGACCAGCGACAGCATGGCCGCGCCCGAGGACAAGACCGGCCGGGTCAACCTGCTCAACTGGGACGGCAAGGGGAAGCCTGCCGGGCTGTTCCCGCCGAGGGAGGAGTCGTGAATTCCGCTGCGTGGCAGGCGCAGTCGCTGCTGCTCGGCTACCCCGACGCCGACCTCGCTGGCCGGCTGGACCTGCTCCAGCGGGTGGTCCGCGCGCTCCCCACCGCGGTGGGCGCACCGCTGGCCCGCTTCGTCGAGCACGCCCGTCGCGCCCAGCCGTACGACCTGGCCACCGACTACGTGGCGACCTTCGACCACCGCAAGCGCTGCTGCCTGTTCCTCACGTACTACGCCCACGGCGACACCCGCAAGCGTGGGCTGGCGTTGCTGCGGTTGAAGCAGCAGTACGCCGCGGCCGGGCTGCGGCTGACCGAGGAGGAGCTGCCGGACCACCTCGCGGTCGTGCTGGAGTACGCGGCGGCGATGCCGGAGCCGGGTGCCGTGCTGCTGTCCGAGCACCGCGCCGGCATCGAACTGCTGCGGCTGGCGCTGGAGGACTCGCGCTCGCCGTGGGCCGACGTACTCGCCTCGGTCTCGGCCACCCTGCCGCCGCTGGCCGGCGACCAACGCCAGGCCGTCGCCCGGCTCGCCGCCGAAGGCCCGCCCGAGGAGGAGGTCGGGCTCGAACCGTTCGCCCCACCCGAATACATGCCGCCCGGGTACATGCCGCACGCTCAAGGACACCGCCGATGAACACGATCCTGTGGGTCGCCGTCCCGTACGCCGCGATCGCGGTGTTCGTGGTGGGCCACTACTGGCGCTACCGCTACGACAAGTTCGGCTGGACCACCCGCTCCTCCCAGCTGTACGAGCGGCGGCTGCTGCGCTGGGGCAGCCCGCTGTTCCACTTCGGCATCCTGCTGGTCGCGCTCGGCCACATCGGCGGCCTGCTCATCCCCGAGAGCTGGACCGACGCGGTCGGCATCAGCGAAACCGCCTACCACGCAGGCGCTGTCACCATCGGCACCGCCGCCGGCTTCTGCACGCTGGCCGGCGCCGCGATCCTCATCTACCGCCGCCGTACCGTCGGGCCGGTCTTCTCCGCCACCACCCGCAACGACAAGGCCATGTACGTCCTGCTGGTCGGCACCATCCTGCTGGGCCTGGGCACCACCGTGCTGGGCAACCTCACCGGCCACCCGCACGACTACCGGCAGACCGTCGCGCCCTGGTTCCGCTCGATCTTCGCCCTGCACCCCGACTCGACGCTCATCCTCAGCGCCCCCATCGGCTTCCGCCTGCACGTCCTGGCCGCCTGGGCGCTGTTCGCGTTCTGGCCCTTCAGCCGCCTGGTCCACGTCTTCTCCGCGCCGCTGGGCTACCTCACCCGCCCGTACATCGTCTACCGCAGCCGTGACCAGCACCTCGGCACCCGCCCGGCCCGCCGCGGCTGGGAACGCGTGCCCTAACGGATCCACCGGATGGGCAGGCGTTTGACGCCGCGCTGGAAGGTGGAGCGGAGCAGGGCCGGGTCGCCGTCGAGGTCGATCCTGCTGGTACGGCGGAGGAGTTCGGCGAACAGGGCGCGCATCTGTACGCGGGCCAGGTGCGCGCCGAGGCAGAAGTGCGGGCCGTGGCCGAAGGACAGGTGCGGGTTCGGCGCGCGCCGGATGTCGAAGCGGTCCGGGTCGGCGAAGACGCGCTCGTCGCGGTTGGCGGAGGTGAAGGAGACGACCACCTTGTCGCCGCGCCGGATGCGGGTGCCGGCCAGGTCGACGTCGGCGGTCGCGGTGCGGCGGAAGACCATGACCGGGGTCCACCAGCGCAGCATCTCCTCGACCGCGCCGGGCAGCAGGGACGGGTCGGCGCGCAGGGCGGCCATCGCCTCCGGGTGTTGCAGCAGCGCGATCAGGCCGCCGGGCAGGCCGTTGCGCAGCGTCTCGTTGCCGGCGACCGCGAACAACCAGAACATGTTCTCGAACTCGGCGTCGCTGAGGCTGTCGGCCTGGGTCAGCAGGATCGACATGACATCCTCGCCCGGCGCGCGGCGTTTCTCCTCGGCCAGCAGCCGGGCGTAGGCGTACAGGTCCGGCATGCCGGCGCGGGTGCGCGGATCCGGCATCAGGCCAGCGGCATCGGGCATTGGGCGCCGTGCCAGGGCCGTACGCGCCATGCCCGTCCCACCCGTACCGTCGAAGCTCGCGCTGCTGGCGTAGTCCGGGTCCTGCCAGCCGATGACCCGGTTCGACCAGTCGAACAGCAACCCGCGGTCCCCGGCCGGTACGCCCAGCACCTCGGCGAGGGTGAGCAGCGGCAGATCCGCGGCCACGTCCCGAGCGAAGTCGCACCTACCGTCCCCGGCCCCGCCAACCATCCGCTCAACGAGCCCAGCCGCGGTCGCCTCGATGGCGGCGGTGAGCGCGGCGACCGCCCGCGGGGTGAACGACCGGGCCAGCAGCCGCCGCAACCGCGAATGGTCCGGCGGGTCCATGTTCAGCATCATCCGCCGCACCCACGCCAGGTCCGCCGCGTCCCTGATCTGGGTAGCGCCGAGCCAGGACGAGAACACCCCCGGATCGCGCAACACCCGCTCCACCTCGGCGTGCCGCACCACCAACCAGAATCCCGTCCCCGCCGCCTCCTCCACCCACGCCACCGCCCCGGCGCCGCGCATCTCCCGCAACACCCCGAACGGCGGCCCCGCCTCGTACGTCGCCGGATCCATCAGCACCGGCCTACCGTACGTACCGGCCGGGTCAGTCGTCCTCTTCCTCTTCATCAAGCGGGGGAAAGGTGACGGGCCAGGACTGGGTGCCGTCGGGGGTGGCGGCGATGGGGGTGGGCGAGCCGTCGGTGTACGGGCAGGTGAGGGTGTGCGTCTGGGTGGGGCTCACCCACTCCTGGTCGGTGGAGTGGTGCCGGACCCGCCAGCGGAAGTGGATGGTGTAGCTGGTGATCCACTGGCCGGCGCCGACCAGGGTGTCGCCGGACCAGCCGGGGTCGTCGGTGAAGGTGATCGACTCGTCGTCGCGGACGGTGGACTCGCCCCCGTACGGCGGCTTGAAGGACTTGTCCTGCTCGAAGGCACCCAGCGCCTCGGTCTCGCCGGTGTGGGTGCTGAAGGTGTCGCGGACCTCCTGGTAGAAGGCGTACAGGTTGTGGACGGGCCGCACGGAGCCGTCCGGCCGGGTGAGCGTCGCGGTCTGGTGGAAGCCCATGGCCTGCACCTGGTCCAGCCGCTGGGTGACGTCACCGGTTCGGTGCCAGGTCACGGTGAGGGTCCCGTCGGTGAGGTCGGCCGCGGTCGAGTGCCGGCCGGAGCGGCGGCGCTTGATCGGGGTGTCGTCCTTCTCGTGCGTCTTGTCCAGCTCCCGCTTGCGCCCGTCGTCGCCACCGTCGTCGCCACCGGTGCCGCCGATGCTGCTGCCGCCGCGCTCCCCGCCCAGGGTGGTGCTGGTGCTGTCGTGCTTGCTGGTGCTGTGCACGCTGGTGCCGCCGCCACCCCGCCCGCCGCCCCGCTTTACTCGGCCGTCCTCCGGCTCCTCCGACCACGGGGTCTCCGGGTCGGCGATCGGCAGCACCACACCGAATTCGGCCAGCGCTGCCAGCCGTTCGGGGTTGGTACGGCCGCCCAGGTCGGCCATCAGATCCTCGGCGTACGCCCCGAAGCCCGGCTCGTACGCGTAGTAGCGGAACCACTCGCTGAACTGGTCCCACGACTCGGCGCGGCCATCCCAGGACTGGCCCGTCTCGCGGACGTAGGCGTACCACTCCTGCGGATCGGGTGCGTACCCGCTGGCCAGGTTCACCAGCGCGGTGTCCAACTCCTCGCCGCGGAAGGTGGCCGCGCGTTCCTCGTCGGTCATCCCGTCCAACCACGGCAACACCTGCGCGACCGCATGGCTGGCCGCCGCGTCCAGCTCCGGCAGGCTGGCGACGAACTGGGACCGGCGGTCCTCCCAGGGCAGCGCCGTCCCGGCCTTCATGGTCTGGACGGCCGCGGTGATCGCCGTCCAGTCGGTGGTGGTGGTCGACATTGCGGCGGCTCCTTACGGGAAGGTGATCTGCCAGGTCTGCTGGCCGCGGGGGGTCGCGTCGATCGGCGCGTCGGCGCCGCCCGCGTACGGGCAGGTGAGGGTGTACGTCAGCGTGGGGCTGACCCACTCCTTCTGGGTGTGCCGGTTGACCACGCGCCAGCGGAAGCTGACGGTGTAGCTGGTCAGCCACTGGCCCGCGAAGATCAGCGTCGTGCCGGACCAGCCGGGGTCGTCGGTGAAAACGATCTGCCCGTCGGAGCGCTGGGTGGACTCGCCGCCGTACGGTGGTTTGAAGGTCTTGTCCTGTTCGAACGGGCCCATCTTGGTGGGCTTGCCGCCATGCTCGGTGTAAGCGTCGCAGACCTCCTGGTAGAACGCGTACAGCGCCTCGACCTTCTTGGTGGAGCCGTCCGGGCGGCTCAGGGTGGCGACCTGGTGGAAGCCCATGGCCTGGTCGGCGTTGAGCTTCTGAATGGTCGCTCCGGTACGCCGCCAGGTCACCTCGAGCGTGCCCGGGCCGAGGTCGGCGCCGCTCGGTGCGAGCCGCTCGGAGCGCTGGCGCTTGGGCGGCCCCTGCTGCTGCACATCGTTCTCGCGCTCCCGCTTGCGCGGCTGGGCGGCCGGCGGCGCGACGGGCTGGTCCACCAGCCGCCTGGCCGGCTGCGGCGCCAGTGTCACGCCGTACCGGGTGGTGAGGATCAGGATCCGCTCGCCGTTCGTCAGGCCGTCCAGGTCCGCGACCAGCGCGTCGGCCTCGTCCTCGAGGTCCACATCGAGGGCGTACAGCCGGAACATCTGCGCGAAGAGCCCCCAGGTCTCCTCGACGCCGTCCCACTCCGCGGCCCGCTGCTGGACGAACGCCAGCCATTCTGTGGGCATCGGTACGTCGGCCGGCTGGTTCGCGGGAGTCGTCATGGTCGAGCAGAGCGGGCCCGGCTCCCGTTGATGCGTCCCCCTGATGTGCCCCTAGGGGACAGCCTCGGGGTACGGGCCGGGTCAGTCGTCTTCTTCCTCGTCTTCGGGCGCCGGGAAGGTGACGTTCCAGACCTGCCGGCTGTCGGGGGTGGCGATGATGGGTTGGGGCGAGCCGTCGGTGTAGGGGCAGGTGAGGGTGTGGGTCTGGATGGGGCTCGTCCACTCCTGGTTGTCCGACTTGCGGCGGACTACCCAGCGGAACTCGACGGTGTACGTGGTGATCCACTGGCCGACGCCGATCAGCTTCCTGCCGGACCAGCCGGGGTCGTCGGTAAAGGTGATCGAGCTGTCGTTCTTGTGGGTCGACTCGCCCCCGTACGGCGGCATGAAGGTCTGGTCCTGCTCGAAGGCGCCCATGGGCTTGGTCCGGCCGGTGTGCGAGGTGTAGGTGTCGCGGACCTCCTGGTAGAACGCGTACAGGGTGTCGACCCTCCTGGTCGCGCCGTTCGGCTTGGTGAGCCTCGCACTCTGGTGGAAGCCCATCTCCTGCGCCTCGTCCAGGTCCTGCGTGTCCGCGCCGGTGCTTCTCCAGATCACGGTGAGAGTGGCGCTGGCGAGGTCCGCGCCCTTCAGTGCATTGCGGGCCGACCGGCGGCGTCTCTTCGGGGCGCCCTCCTCGACCTCGTGGCTGTTCACCAGCTTCCGCTTACGGCCGTCGTCACCGTCATCGCCGCCGTCACCGCCGGTACCGCCGGTGCTGATACCGCGCTTCTCGCTCAAGCCGCTGCCGGTGCCGGTGTCGTAGTTCCTGCTCACCACGGTGAAACTGCCGTCGCTGTGCCGGACCGTCACCTTGGTACGAGCGTCCTCCGGCTCCGCCGACCACGGGGTTTCGGGGTCGGAGATCGGTAAGGTCACGCCGAACTCGGCCAGCGCTGCCAGGCGTTCGGGGTTGGTGCGGCCGCCCAGGTCGGCCATCAGGTCCTCGGCGTACGTGCCGAAGCCCGGCTCGTACGCGTAGTAGCGGAACCATTCGCTGAAGGCGTCCCAGGATTCGGCGAGCCCGTTCCAGGACGCGCCGGCCTCGCGGACGTAGGCGTACCACGCCTCGGGGTCCGGGGCGTATTCGGTGGCCAGGTTCACCAGGGCGGTGTCCACCTCCTCGCCGCGGAAGGTCTCCGCGCGCTGCTCGTCGGTCATCCCGTCCAGCCACGGGAGCACCTCGGCGACGGCGTAGTCGGCCGCCGCGTCCAGCTCCGGCAGGTCGGCGACGAACTGTGATCGGCGGTCCTCCCAGGGCAGCGCGGTCCCGGCCTTCATGGTCTGGACGGCCTCGGTGATCGCGGTCCAGTCGGTGTTGGTGGTCGACATGGTCGAGCAGAGCCTGCCCGGCTCCCGTTGATGCGTCCCCCTGATGTGCCCCTAGGTGACGGCCGGCTGCACGATCAGCGGCAGGGTGCGGGGCCCGCGGACCTGGCCGGCGGCCCAGGTGACCGCCTCCGGGTCGGCCAGGCTGAACTCGGGGATCCGCTCCAGCCAGGTCTCCAGCGCCACCCGCAGCTCCATCCGGGCCAGGTGCGAGCCGACGCAGCGGTGGATGCCCAGGCCGAAGGCGGCGTGCCGGTTGACCTCGCGGTCGATGACCACCTCATCGGCCCGGTCGACGTGCGCCGGGTCCCGGTTGGCCGCGGGGAAGGACAGCAGGATCCAGTCCTCGGCCTTCATGTCCGCGCCGCGCCAGGTGATGTCGTGCTTGACCAGCCGCGCCATCGTCACCGGTGCGTACGTCCGCAGGAACTCCTCCATCGCGGTGGGCAGCAGCGCCGGCTCGGCGACCAGCCGGCGGCGGTCCTCCGGCGTCCTGGCCAGGTGCCACAGCGAGGCGCCGATCGCGCTCCAGGTGGTGTCGATGCCGGCGATCAGCAGCAGCGACATCGTGCCGGCCACGTGGAAGGCGTCCAGCTTCTCCCCGCCCATCTCGGCCTGGAGCAGGTACGAGGTGAGGTCGTCGCGCGGATGCTCCAGGTGGTCGCGGATCTGGGTGACCAGGTAGTCGAACAGGTGCCCGGTGCGCTCCACCCGCACCTCGGGCGGCGCGTTCAGCCCTTCCAGCGCGCCCTCGACGAACTCCCGGTACAGCGGCTCGTCGGACTGCGGGAAGCCGAGCATGTCGCCGATCACGCGGGTCGGGATGTGCTGGGCGTACTCGGCCGCCGCGTCGACCTCGGCCCGGCCCGTGAAGGCGTCGATCAACGAGTGGCAGTACGCCCGGGTCGCCGCCTCCTGCTTCGCCACCGCCTTCTTGGTGAACGCCGGCAGCAGCAGCTTGCGCGCGTCGTGGTGGAACGGCGGGTCGGAGGATATCGGCGGTACGCCACCGGCGGGGGCGATGTCCAGCGGCGGCCGGAAGTTGCCCATCACGATGGCGCGCGAGGAGAAGTTGTCGGTGTCGTAGGCGATCGCGGCCACATCCTCGTACCGCGTGGGTAACCAGGCCCCGCCGAACCGCTCGGTGTGGGCGATCGGGCAGCGCTCGCGCAGCTCGTCCTGCACCGGGTACGGGTCGTCGTACCACTCCGGCTCCATGTGCGAGAAGTCGGTGGCCCAGTCGCGGACCGGGCCGGCCATCACCTCGCTGCGGGTGCCGACCAGCCGCTCGTCCCGCCGCGCCCGCAGGTCCTCCTGCTCGAACCGGTCGTCGACGGTCACCTCACGCCTCCTCAACCACGTCGATCGCGCTCTCCGGGCAGTTCATCGCGCCGAGCCTGGCCTGGGCGTGCAGGGCCGCCGGCACCAGGCCGTCGCCCAGCACGTGCCCGTACCCCTCGTCGTCCTCGCCGAAGACCTCGGGGGCGAGGTCGTAGCAACGCCCGTGTCCCTGGCAGCGTGCCGCGTCGATCTGGACCTTCACCTGACCACGCCACCTTCCCGAATTGCGCACCGGACCGGTGCCCACCATCAAACGTCCGTTTGCTCCCACCGGCAAGGTACTTCGTTAGGCTGCCGGCGTGATCGGGCGCGAGGACGTGGACGGTATCGCGGTGCTGCGGATGTCGGCCGGCAAGGTCAACGCACTGGACCTGGAGCTGGTCCGGGCCATCACCGCGGCCTTCCGCGAGCTGGACGGCGGGCCGGCGCGCGGGATCGTGCTGACCGGCGGCGGCCGCGCCTTCTCGGCCGGGGTGGACCTGTGGCGGGTCGTCGGCGGGGGAGCCGATTACGTCCGGGAGTTCCTGCCGGCGCTGGTGGAGTGCTTCGAGGCCGTCTTCGGCACCGGCAAACCCGTGGTGGCCGCGGTGAACGGGCACGCCATCGCCGGCGGGTGCGTGCTGGCCTGCGCCTGCGACCACCGCGTGATGGCGCTGGGGGAGGGCCGGATCGGGGTCACCGAACTCGCCGTCGGCGTACCGTTCCCCGTTTCCGCGCTGGAGATCCTCGCCTACGCCGCGGGTGCCGAGCGGGCCAGGACCGCGGTCCTCGGCGCCGGTACGTGCGCACCGCCGGCCGCCGTCCCGGCCGGGCTGGTCGACGAGGTGGTCGAGCCGGACGAGCTGATCTCGCGCGCGGTGGAGGTGGCGGCCCGGCTCGCCGCGCGCATCCCCGCCGACACCTACCGTTTCACCAAGCAACAGCTGCACGCCGAGGTGCTGGAGCGGCTGGCCCGGCGCCGCCCGGCCGAGGACCCGGGTACGACCGACCTGTGGCTGGCCCGGCTCGCCGACGGCTACATCGCCGACTACATGCGCCAGGTCACGGCCCGCCCGTAAGCTGCGCGTCCCCAGTTACATGGCCGACTACATGCGCCAGGTCACCGCCCGCCCGTAGCCGGGAACTCAGGCCCAGTTGAGCCGCTGGCGCAGGATGGTCTGCTCGGCCGGGTTGGCGGTGAGTGTCAGGGCCCGTTCGTCGGCGGTCCGGGCCTGGTCGGCCCGGCCCAGCTCGCGCAGCAGTTCGGCGCGGGTGGCGTGGAACAGGTGGTAGCCGTCCAGGGCCGCGCCGAGACCGTCCACTTCGGACAGTGCGGCGGCCGGGCCGGCGACGTACCGCAGCGCGATCGCGCGGTGCAGATGCGCAACGGGCGAGGGCGCCAGGTGCAGCAGCATGTCGTACAGCACCACGATCTGGGTCCAGTCGGTCTCCGCCCAGCGGGGCGCCTCGGCATGGCAGGCGACGATCGCGGCCTGGAGCTGGTACGGCCCGGGCCGCCGCAGCGCCGCGGCCCGCGCGATCAGCCGGCCGGCCGCGGCGATGGCGTCGTGGTCCCAGCGTGACCGGTCCTGCTCGGCCAGGGTGACGATGCCGCCGTCCGGGCCGAAGCGGGCCGCCTCCCGGGCGCGGTGCAGCCGGATCAGCGCCAGCAGCCCGGCGACCTCCGCCTCGGCGGGCATGAGCTGGTGCAGCAGCGCGGCCAGGAACTCGGCGTCGTCGGCCAGGTCCCGCGACCGCACCTGCTCGCCGCCGCTGGACAGGTAGCCCTCGTTGAACAGCAGGTAGATCACGGCCAGCACCTCCGCCAGCCGGCCGGCCAGGTCGTCCGCGGCCGGGATCCGGTACGGGATGCCGGCCTCGCCGATCTTCCGCTTGGCCCGGGTGATCCGTTGCGCCACAGTGCTTTCCGGCACCAGGAAGGCTTTGGCGATCTGGCCGGTGGTCAGCCCGCACACCACCCGCAGCGTCAACGCCACCTGCGCAGCGCGCGGCAGCGCCGGGTGGCAGCAGGTGAAGACCAGCCGCAGCCGGTCGTCGGGCCGCGGCGGCGCCGGCCAGGGTACGAGCGCCAGCTTCTCCCGGTACCGGTCCTCCCGGCGGAGCACGTCCAGGCCGCGCCGCCGGGCGACCGTGTACAGCCAGCCGTCCGGGCGCGCCGGGATGCCCTCGACCGGCCAGTGCCGCAGCGCCGCCTCGACGGCGTCCTGCACCAGGTCCTCGGCCGCGCCGAAGTCGCCGACCAGGTGGACCAGGGACGCGGCGAGCTGGCCCGCATGGTCGCGCACCACGCGGGCCAGCTCAGCGTGCGTCGGCGGCGTCACAGAGCCGCGGGCCTCACGCCGCGATCGGCCGGATCTCGACGACCGGGCAGGCCGGCCACGACTTCGCCAGCCGGAGCGCCTCGTCCAGGTCGGCCACCTCGACCTCGACGTACCCGCTGATGATCTCCTTGCCCTCCACGTACGGGCCGTCGGTGACCATCGGCTCGCCCCGGTCCAGCCGGACCGTGGTGGCCGAGTCCGGCGGCAGCAGGTACGCGTGGTGGGTGATCCGCTCGTGGTTGTCGGCGAACCACTGCTGTACCCGGGCGTACGCGCGCTCGCGTTCCGGCTCGTCCAGGGTGGCCAGGTCGGCGGCGAACTGCTCGGTCTCCACGAACATCAGCACGTACTTCATGCCGCTCAGCCCCCCTGCCCGAACAGGGCGGCCATCCGCCGGCCCAGCTCCTCGGCGGACACGTCCTCCACGTGCGAGGCGACGGTCCAGCCGTGCCCGTACGGGTCGACCAGGTAGCCGTCGCGGTCGCCGTAGAACTGGTCCTCGGCGCCGCGCCGCACGTCCGCGCCCAGCTCGGCGGCCCGCGCCAGCACCGCGTCGACGTCCTCGACGTAGATGAACTGGAAGCTCGGCGTTCCCGGCATCCCGCCGGCCGGCGGTGCGGTGGTGCCGCGCCGCGGGTCCTCGTCCTCGACGATGACCACCGAGTCGCCGATCTGGATCTCCGCGTGCGCCACCCGGCCGTCCGGGCCGGGGAACCGCATCCGCTCGGTCGCCCCGAACACGGCGGCGTAGAACTCCATGGCCTTGGCGGCGTCGGCAACGACCAGGCACGGCGTCACCCGGCGGTAGCTGTCCGGGATCGGGTGGACTGTCATGCGGTGTGTCCCTTCTTCGCGAGTGAGATGACCTTCCTACCCAGGAGACGATCGGCGATCGCGCGGATCCGACAACCCTCCCGATCAGAAGGAGGGGAAACTCCAGCGGGTCGCTTTGGCGAATTCGCCGGCCGCGTCGGACAGGCCGAAGGCCACCTCCGGCGCCAGCCGGTAGACGGGCTCGCCCGGCGGCATCGGCTCGGCGTACTTGTCCTCGTACGCCCTGCTCACGCCGGTAGGTAGCTCGGTGCGCGCGGCGGTGCCCTCCAGGACAACAGTGTGCGGGCCGTCCTCGGCGGCGATCGAGCACCGTGGCCGGGCGCTGAGGTTGCGGTGCTTGGCCGACCCGGCGCCGGTGCTGAACCACAGCGCCCCGTCGTGCCACACCGCCCACACCGGCATCAGGTGCGGCCGGCCGTCGGCGCGGGTGGTGGCCAGCAGGTAGCGCTGGGCACGGCGCAGCAGGGCCTGCGCCCACGGCCACGGCCAGGTGCCGTCGGCCTCCGGCGGCAGCCCGTACCCAGGGGCGTACGGTCGGCTGGCGTGCGGCTCGATCATGGCTGCCGATTGTGCCTGTTCGCCACGCGCCAGGGCGCAACGTCCTGGGAACGCTCCCGACCCGAGCCGCTGGCACACCTCCCAGAGGCCCGAACGGCAGCGCCGCCCGACCGTTACCAAGCACCGCCAGACGATCGCTGATCCGCGGCAGGTACGCCCGCGGTGTGCAGCTCATCCCTTAGGGGGACTATCAAGAAACTTTAAGGAAGGGTTCATTGACACGTGCCTGAGCGCGGGCGGAATCTGTGTTGGGAACGCTCCCAAGAACTCGGAGGGTCCCCCGTGGGTGTCTCGAAGAAGCTGGCCGCGTTGGCCGCCGTCGCCGTCGGCCTGGGTGTTGTCGTCGTGGTGGCGCCGTCCGGGGCGGGGGCGGTGGGCCCGGACCGGCTGCCGGTCACCGTCACCAACAACACTGGCCGGGCCGACCCGGTCTTCCTGTACGTGCTGGGGGTCAACCTTGCCACCGGCCGGCTGGGGTACGTGAACGGCGCCGGAACGTTCACCAACTGGCCGGCCGGTGGCATCCCGCCGACCCCGGCGCCGGATGTGGCGATCGCCGGGCCCGGCAACGGCGGCAGCACCTCGATCCAGGTGCCGCGCGGGATCTCCGGCCGGGTCTACTTCTCCCTCGGCCGCAAGCTCGACTTCCGGCTCACCCCGGACGGCCTGGTGCAGCCGGCGCCCTGGGCCGGCGGCGACCCGAACCGCGACATCCTCTTCGACTGGAGCGAATTCACCTACAACGACGCGGGATTGTGGCTGAACAGCTCGCAGGTGGACATGTTCGCGATCCCGCACACCGTCAGCGTCACCGGTGCCGGCGGCGCCACCAGGTCGACCGGCACGCTGGTCGCGAACGGCCGCGACAACGTCATCAACCAGCTCCGCGCCGCCGGCTGGGGAGGCACGGTCTACACCCGCCCCTCCGACGGCACCGTGCTGCGCGTCCTGTCACCCGGCAAGGCCGCGGACGCGGGCCAGTTCAGCACGACGTACCTGGATTCCTACATCGCCAGCGCCTGGGGCGCGTACGCCGGGAGGACCTTGACCGTGGTGCCGTTCGGGGACCAGCCGAACACCAGGTTCTTCGGGCGCACCTCCGGCACGGTCATGAACTTCACCAACAGCGCCGGGCAGCAGGTGGCCTCCTTCAACCGACCCAGCAGCGCGAACGTGTGGGGCTGCGACGGTGCGCTGGCCGCGCCGAACGACCAGGTCGTCGGGCCGATCGCGCGTACGCTCTGCGCCGCGCTGAACCGGGGCACGCTGGGCACCATCGACACCCAGCCGAGCACGAACGCCGCGCAGTTCTACCAGAACAGCCCGACCAACCAGTACGCGAAGATCATCCACGCGAACATGGCGGATGGTCGGGCGTACGCGTTCGCCTTCGACGACGTCGGGCATTTCGAGTCGCTGGTGAACGACGGCGACCCGCGCTCGGCCGGCATCACGCTGAATCCCTTCGCCGGTGGGGGTGGCGGCAGCACTCCACCGCCGCCGCCCGCTGCCACCCGGTTCGTCAGCGACTGGAACGGCAAATGCATCGACGTACCGAACTCGAACTTCGCCGACGGTGTCCCGTTGCAGGCGTGGACGTGCAACGGTACGGGGGCGCAGGCGTGGAACGTCAGCGGCAACACGATCCGTACCCAGAACAACCTGTGCATGGACGTCGCCTGGGGTTCCACCGCGAACGGTGCTGTCATCCAACTCGCCACGTGCAGCGGCAACGCGGCACAGCAGTTCGTCCTGTCCGCGGCCGGTGACCTGGTCAACCCGCAGGCCAACAAGTGCGTGGACATCAAGGACTGGAACCCGAACGACGGCGCCCGCCTGCAACTGTGGGACTGCGCCGGCACCGCCAACCAGAAGTGGCACCGGGCTTAGCGACCGCTGGTCACCTGCATCTCCCGGGCGTGCAGCAGGTACGCCTGGGAGGTCCGGTCGAAGGAGCCGGCGGGTACGCCCTGGATGGACACCCGCCAGTGCTGGGCGAAGCGGATGGTCGTGCCGGTCAGCGGAGCGTGGAACAGCAGCGTGCAGTCGGTCTCGGAGTCCTCCGGCCGCCGGTCGTACGGGAAGGGCGTCCCACCGCCCGCGCAGCCGAACCCGCTGGTGTCCACTGTGGACGGTAGCGGCCCGGCGAGCCGCAGCGGCCCGGGCACGGCGCGGGCGGTGATGCTGCCCGTACGTACCTCCACTGGCCCCCGCGAGTCCGCCGATTCCCATACCCAGGTGGGGAAAGCGACCACGTTGCGGTCCAGAGGGGGCGCCGCCTCGACGTTCAGCGGACCCACCGCGGCGGCCACGACATCGGGGATCAGCAGCCGGTCCAGGGTGATGACGGGCGGATCTTCCTCGCCCGGTCGCCAGAACCGCCAGGGTGCGACCTGGCTGTGCCACCGCAGGAACTCCCGCCGCACCGTCTCCGGCGGGTACGCCTTCAGCCCCGCGTACGCCGCGATGGAGCACTGGTAGATCCACCAGTAGCCCACGTTGTCGCCCCGGTGCGCGGCAACCTCGCCGAAGCTCACCCCGAGGCTGGACCCGATGTGCCCGAACCGGTCGTCGCCGCTCTGGTCGGTGTCCGGCTCGATGCTGCCGATCCCGTTGGGCAGCACGATGCGCGTGAGCCGGTGCCGCGCGTAGTCGATGAACGCGTCGTGCGAGGCCGGGTGGGTCCGCTGGAGCAGTTCGGGTGCGGGCCAGTCGTACATCCACGCTCCGGTCCAGACCCGGTAGTACGCGCACGGCCCCGGCACCGCCACCAGCTCGCTGCCCCACGACCCGCCGGCCCCGCGCCGTACCTCCACGACGAACCGCGGCCGCACCACCGCAACCTGGTGGCCGGCCACATCGGCGTACTCGTAGTCGGGAACACCCGCGCAGTCCGGCAACAGCACCTGAGCCCCGCACCCCGGAGGAGTGGCCGTGGCATGAGGTGCCGGACCAAAGGCCAGCACCACCACGGCGGCCACCGCGATCGACGTCCGCATCCCCTCAACCCCCTCGGCAGGTACGGGCCGGCTGCCGGAACTCGGCGACCAACCACCCGGTCCCATCGGCGACCAGATCCGCCCGGACCGCCTGCGCGGCCGAACCCCCGTGCGCAGCACCCGCATACCGGAACCGCGCCAGATCCGCGCAGTCCTCCACCTCGGCCCGCGTCCCGTTCACCGCCACCACCTCAGGCGCGAACCGGACCGGCCCCACCACCACCCGCCCAGTCCGGGCAAGATCGGCAAGAGCCGCAACCAACCCCCGCTGCGCCGCCCCGGTGCTCACAGCGCCAATGGCCGGGTCCCACGGATCAGGCCGACCGGCCAGCCGCACGTACACGTCGATGAACCGCGCGTACGCCCGAAGCACGTCGCCAACCCGCCCACCCCGAGGAACAGCGATCCCCCAGGAAATAGGCGAATCCCCAGTACCCGCAGGCAATCCCGCACCGTCCGGTGTGGACGCCCCCGCCCCCGCCCCCGCGGCCGCGCTCGAAGCCGGCGGCTGCACCCCCGCCCCACCCTCCGGCAACGCCCGAGGCTGCTCGCCGCCCGGCACACACCCAGCCAGCAAGCCAACGGCCACCACCACGAGCCACGCCCGCACGCACCAACCCCCACACCACGATCTGTAACGAGACATCACTATACGTAACGATGACCATGGGTGGGAGGTAACAACCCGTTACGGCTCATGGCCCTGCCGCGGACGAACCCGCAGGTAGTGTCGAGAGGGCACAGAAAGGTGCCACACCATGACCGAGCCCCCTGGTTCTCGCGACTGGATCGGCTACCGGGTCGCACGCTGGCGCGACCTGGCTGGCCTGACGCAACGCGAATTGGCCGAACGCATCGGCGTTTCCCGCGAATACATCTCGATGATCGAGTCCGGCAAGCGCCCAGTGTCAACCCGCCGCCTCCTGAACGAGCTGTGCCAAGCGCTGGGCGTTCATGTCGAGGACCTGACCATGCAACCCGTCGCACCCAGGAACACCGACGAGATGGTGCTGTACGCGATGGCGCCACACGTCCGGCGTGCACTGGACGGCGAAGAGCCACACAGCGGACAGCCGAGGTCGTTGGCGCAGCTTGCCGCAGACGCCGACCGGGCGATGTCATTGAGGATGACGGCCGGGTGGGAAGAACTGGCCGAGCTGCTGCCCGCCTTGATTGTGGAGACAGTCGGCTTGGACAGCGACGAGGGGCGTTTGCTGTTCTGCCGCGCGTTGTACAGTGCGGCGCTGGTGTGCAGGAGCACCGGGCACCTCGATCTGGCCCGGCGCTGCGCGGACCGCGCGGTAGCCGTCGCCGCCCAGGTTGGCGAACCGGTGCACGTTGCGGCCGTCGGATTCGCCCTCGCGCAGGCAGCGTTGGCCGGCGGCTCGCCGAAGCTGTCGTTGGCCACTGCCGAGCGGACCGCGGAGAGGCTTCAGACATCGGGCGCCCAGGGCGATGACGTCGTGAGTATCGCGGGCATGCTGCACTTGGGCGGCGCGCTGGCCGCCGCGTCGCTCGGTCGGACCGATCGCGCCAGCGAACACTTGGGCGAGGCAGCGGAGCTGGCCACGCAGGCCGCAGGCGATCCGTGGCGCTGCGAGTTCGGCACGGCGAACGTCGGTGCGTGGCGGGTTGCGGTGGCGTGCGAGTCGGCCGACTGGGGACGCGCCCCGGAGTTGGCCGCCGCCGTCGACACCACCCAGTTCCGTACGGCTGATCGCGTGTCCCGGCTGCATGTCGACGCGGCCCGCGGTTGGTACGAACTGGGCGAGGCGCCAAAGGCCACGCGAGAACTGTTGATCGCCATGGAAACCTCACCGCGAGGCACCCGGGTGCTGCCCTGCGTCCGGGAAGTGACCGCCCAATTGGCCCGGGACGCCGGTCGCCGTGGCTCGGCGGAATTGCAGCGCCTGGTCTCCTGGGTGGGCGTCGACCCATTGGCCGAATGAGCGGTAACCGAACGTTACGCGATTCCATCTGACCCGCCGATATGTTCTCCCTATGAACGGAATCCTGGTAGAGATCCAGTCGGACGGTGCAGTGCGAATCCCCGAGGAAATGCTGACCCCACTCGGCCTCCAGAACGGCGACCATATGCTCGTGTCGGTGGTGGACGGCGCGCGAATAATGCTCACCCCGGTGGAGTTCCTGGTGGGCGAGCACGTCGGCTCCCTCGTCGGCCTGAACACCGCCGCGGCGGGGACAGCGGCGTGAAGGCAGCGGTCCTGGACAGCACGGCCGTCATCGCATTCCTGGACCCAACCGATGAGCTGCACGGTCAAGCCTGCACAGACGTCTTCCACGCCCTCAACATGGGCCACCGCTTGGTCCTGCCGGCAACGGCCCTGGCCGAGCTCTATCAGGCCGCCTACCGGCTGGACCCGGAGGGCGGACCGGCCTCGGTAGACGGATTCGTCGCAGAGCTCATCAGCGAAGTGCATCCGATAAACAAGGACGCGGCCCGAACGGCGGGACGCCGAGCCGAACACACCGGCCTCCCGATCACCGCTGCCCTGACATTAAGCGTACTGGACCAGGCCGAAGCCGAATATGTGCTGACAGCCGACAGCGACTGGACCGGCCTGGACCAGGTGGTGGTAGTCGGCGTGCACCTCCCGTAATGGCAAGGAGCGTCAAGTGACCGCCGTAGACCTCAAGCCAGCCCCCGAACACACGTTCTGGGAGAGCCCCCACCTGGCCACTCCACTGGCCAATCGGGACGTACCCGCCGCATTCCGCGAGCTGTCCAAACTAAGGTACTCACAACACCGTATCGCCGCCCTGACGGAAGTAGCCCAACCCCAAGTCTGGGCAATCCTCCACGGCCGCCCAGTGCTGACCTACAACGTCCTCCAGCGCGTGTACGAAGGCATCAACGTACCGCCCTGCCTGGTAGGCATGGCCACCTGCTGCAACTGCTGCACCCGCGCCCACCGAACCTGGACGTAACCCCTCAGAACGGCGGCGGGTCGTCCACGACCACCACCGGACACGGTGCCGGTGGTGGTTCCGGCGTCGGCGGCGGCTCTGGTGGTGGGGTGAGTGGGATGGTCGGGTTCAGGTACTCGCGTTCCTGCGGGCTGGTCCACACATGCGCCCCGTCCGCGCGCCGCCGCAAGGTCCATCCGCCTCGGTGCTTGAGCCGGTGGTGATGCCGGCACAAGGCGGCGAGGTTCTCGACGCTGGTTTCCCCGCGCGGGTACGGCACCCGGTGGTCCAGGTCGCACCGGGCAGCGGGCACAGCACAGCCCGGGAAGACGCACTGCCGGTCCCGCGCTCGGACGTGGTCGGCGAGCGCGGCGGGTGGGCTGTACTGATGTCTGCTGAGGTCGGTGAGTTCCCCGGTAGCGGGGTCGGTGAGCAGCCGCCGCCAGGTCGCATCGCGCGCGGCGAGGGCAATGGCTTGGCTGCCGGTGATGACCCCGTAGCCAGCCAGTTCGGCCGGGTAAGCGCCGCCACCGGCGGCCGGGTGGCTGGATGCGGTGGGAACATCGGCTGGGCCGGCCGGGGCCGCGGTGGCCGGAGCGGAGGCGGCCGGGGCCGGGGCCGCAGTGGTCGGGGCGGAGGTGGCCGGGGCCGCGGTAGCAGCGGGGGCCGGGGCGGCCGGGGCGGTGGTGGCCGGGGCCGGGGCCGCGGTGGTCGGGGCGGTGGTGGCCGGGGCCGCGGTAGCAGCGGGGGCCGGGGCGGCCGGGGTGGTGGTGGTCGAGACCGTCGGTGCTGGCGCCGCTGTGCCCGGGGTGGCTGTGTCCGGGATGGCGGGAGGCGGTGTGGCTGGGCCGGCAGTGCCAGCGGCGGGCGCGGCGGGGTTCAGGGCGGCCGGGATCGACGTGGCTGGGACCGGGACAGTGGGGGCCGGGGCAGTGGGGGCCGGGACCAGCGTGTCTGGGTCTGGTGTGGCCGAGTCCGCAGTGCCGGGGCCCAGCGCGGCCGGGATCGGCATGGCTGCGTGGCGATGTCTGGTGGAGCGTGGTTTGCCCGCTGGCCGGTCGGCCCGGTGGGATGCTGTCAGGGCCGTCTGGGTGGCTGCGGCCAGGAGGGTGGCGGGGGCGGTGAGGTGGACGGCGGTGGTGATCGGGCCGACTGACCTGTCCAAGAGCAGGTCGGTCATTGCGTCGGCGCGGCGCTGGTCCGTGGTCCGCTTGTCGGCCTTCGGCTGCGCCTTCGCATACGCGTCCAGGCGGACCTTGATCCGCATGGCGTCTTCCCCGGGCAGGAGTGCGTATAGGTCGGCCATGCCTTCGGCGGCGGGGACGATTTCTACGTACCGGTCCGCGCGCCTTCGGACGTGGCGTTCCTCGGCGCCGTCTGGGTCGAGCTGCAGGACGGCCTTCGTCGCCGCGCGGCGGACCTGGTTCGGGTTCTGCTGGAGCGCCGCCGCCAGGACTCGGTCCTCGACCTCGCCGGCCAGCTCGTCGCTCAAGGGCCGGGTGGCTTCGGCGATCGCTTCGGCGCGGGCTAGGTCCAGGTCGCCGGTTTCCAGCGCGGCGAGGGTGTTGGGGAGGCGGGTGGTCAGGGTGGTGGCGAGGGTGAGACGCCGGTTCGCCATGTTCAGGGTGGAGCGCAACGCTAATGCGACCTCGTCGGTGACGAAATCACAGAAGGGGCTGGCCGCGAACAGGGCGTTGTATTCGGCCAGTAGATGGACCTGTTCGGCCTGGAGCACCGCTATTTCGCGGGAGGTGCGTTCTATTTCGGCGTAGAGTATGTCCAGGCGTTCGGCGGGGTGGTCCATACATTCATTGTCCGCCGTTGTTCGAAGGATTTCAAACCCTTCCTGTCCCATCTCTCCTCGGTCGGGCGCGTCAACTCCACGGCCGCAGGTTCTCCCCGCGCGCCATTACCGCGAAAGGTGACTTGTCCGGAAAAGCTGGCGCGTGGGGAGGTTCTGTGGCACAACGCCAACCACACGCCCGACCGAGGAGAGATGGGACCCCACCTCTCCGAGAGAAGGGCGCCAGCAGTTGTTAGCCTGCCCCCATGGAACTAACCCGGCGAACAATTCTCGGAGGCATAGCCGGCACCCTGGCCCTCACCAGCTGCGCCCGCCCCGAGCCAACCCCCACCACCGCCAACGGCGGCATAGCAGCAGAAGCAGCCACCGCAGACGACGCCCTGACCCGCCTCAAAGCCGGAAACGCCAGATTCGTACAAGGAACCCCAACCCACCCCAACCAAACCCCAACCCGAAGAACCGAAATATCAGACAACCAACACCCATTCGCCCAAATTCTGACCTGCGCAGACTCCAGAGTCTCCCCAGAACTGATTTTCGACCAAGGCCTAGGCGACCTCTTCGTCACCAGAAGCGCCGGCCAGGTAGTAGACCACGCCCTCATGGGCACCATAGAATTCGGCGCAGCCGAACTGAACATCCCCCTGCTAATTATCCTAGGCCACTCCCACTGCGGCGCAGTACAAGCCACCATCGAAGCCATGGAAACAAAAGCAACCAAAACCAACACGGACATAGACGCGCTCATAGCCGCCATAACCCCCGCAGTCCAAACCGCAGCCGCAAAAAACCCAGAAGACCTCCTGGCCGCGGCCATAAAACAAAATGTAACCGACACCGTAGACCACCTGAACAGCGCCAACCTCCACGCCGTAGGCGCGGTCTACGACCTCAAGACCGGCAAGGTGACATTCACCTGAGAACGATTGAACCAACCAGCCACCACGGTGCTACCCACCAACCGTGCGCCCCCGCGACGACGACACGGCCCTGCTGCGCTCCGTCGCGCGCGGAGACAGCCAAGCCCTGACCCACCTCTACGACCGCCACGCCCCAAAACTCTTCGGCTACCTCTCCCGCCTCGCCCCCGACCGCATGACCGCCGAAGAGATCCTGCAAGACACGATGCTGGCCGTCTGGCGCTCCGCCCACACCTACGCCGGCAGCTCCCGCGCAACAACCTGGCTCTTCGGTGTAGCCAGACGCCAAGCCCACAACCGCTTACGCCTCACCCCACCCCCATTACCAGCAGAGCACCAGGAACACCCCGACCCCACCCCAGGCCCAGAAGAACTCGCCATAGCCGCAGCCGGCGGAACCCCCGTAGCCGCAGCCGTACGCCGCCTCCCCGACCACCACCGCGAAGCGATCGGCCTGGTCCTGGTAGCCGGCCTCCCCATCGCCGAAGCAGCCGAAATCATCGGCGTACCAGTAGGAACAGTGAAAAGCCGCCTACACCACGCCCGCGCCGCACTAGCCGGCATGCTAGCCAGCCAGGAGGTGGCCGAATGAGGGACTTCCTCCCCGAGTACGCCGCAGGTTCGCTCGACCCCGAGAACAAGGCCCAGGTCGAAGCCCACCTACCCCACTGTCCCACCTGCCGCGCCGACCTGGCCGCCTGGCAGGCACTCACCAGCAACGAGGTCCCGCCCGCCGACCTGATATCCCAGGTACTCATCCGCAGCGCCCTGACGCCAGTCACACCAACGCAGCGCCGGAGGGTCTTCACCCTGCTGGCAAAGGAACTCCGCCTGGTACGCCCATCGCTGCTAGCCGCATCCGCCATAGTGCTAGGCATCGGCGTACTGCTGACAACAGCCCAAGCCGACGGACTCACCCTCATCGCCCCGATCGTCGCCGCCGTAGGCGTCGGCGCCGTGGCCGGCCCGCACCGCGACCCCGCGTACGAGCTGATCGCCACCACCCCAACATCCCCAAGACTCATCATCCTGGCCCGCCTCACCCTGATCTTCGGCTACGACCTAACGCTGGCCCTAGCGGCCACAGCCCTACCAGCGCGCCCGCTGATCACCACCTGGCTCGGCCCGATGGCGCTGCTGTCCGCACTCACGCTCCTCCTGGCCGTCCTCGCCGGCACCGAGGTGGCCATCGGCGCCGCCCTCCTCCTCTGGTCCCTACGCGTCCTGGCCGGCAGCGCCTTCGCCCACGCCGCAGGCCTTCCCGCGCTCATCCGCGCCACCTGGGCCACCAACCCGACCACCCTGACAGCAGCCCTGGCCCTCGCCGCGGCAGCAGCGATCGCCGCCGGCCGTGAACCGTTACGCCGCCCCCGCGCTACCCACCTGGCGTGAAACCGATCCCATTGTGGCGGCAGGAGATCCGCCGCGCCGGCTGGCCCGCCGCCCTCGCCCCGCCCGTCTCCGCCGCCATCACGGTCGCCATCGGATACGCCGCCGGGGGAGCCGGCGCCGGCTCGGCAGCCCTGGAGATGACCCTGCCCCTGGCCGCCGGCATCGGCGCCGCCGCCCTGATCGGCCGCGACCCCGCAGCCGAACTCCACCTGACCCTCCCCACCCCCTACCGCTCGACCCTCCTCCGCCGCCTGGCCTGCACCCTGGCCTGGACCGCCCTGACAGCCCTGCTGGTGGCCGCCGCGATCCGCGCCGGGGACAGGTCGATAGCCGCTCCCATGCGTGCCGCATCATGCGGCATCGCGCGCGATCGCGACGGCCGGCTACGACCCCCGCAAGCGCGGCGTGAGCGACCTCGCGGCGCGAGTGCCGCGGGAGGACGACGCGTCGATCACGCCGCTTGAGCGGGCTCCGCGCAGGCGTTCAGCTTCTTGATCGCCTGGCGCAGCACACGCGAGACCTGCATCTGACTGATGCCGACGTACGAGCCGATCTCCTTCTGCGTCAGGTCGTGGTCGAACCGCAGCC